>OKWK01000012.1_pt1 | contig 371897 bp, 340 predicted proteins | sample 1607181 | NCBI WGS metagenome assembly OKWK01 (sample SAMN07501053, study PRJEB24779) | human gut metagenome | isolation source: stool | host: human infant | place: USA: Pittsburgh, PA | reverse complement strand
GTTCCAATGGGAGCTAATGCAGGAGAACCTAATAATGTAGAAATGCAAACAGCAATAGTAAAAGATACATTAGAACAGTTAATTAAAATTCCTTCAGCAGGAAAAGTTGTTCCATTACCATACGAATATATAGCAAAAGTTTAATAATTAAAAAAGAGCTCTACTTTATTAAGTGGAGCTCTTTTGAAAAAAATAATAGATTTTATTCTATAAAAAATTTATATCTAATAATATTGTTTTAAATTTATTAAAACTCATCTAAGTTTAAATAATAAAAACTATTAATAATTGTAGTAAAAGTTAAAATAATAGGAATATAAAGGTCTATTTTAAATTTTTTAAAAATTAAGTAAATTATATAATAATATTAAAATAACGTTAAGAAAATGTCAAAAAACATAAAAAAATCTATAGAAAAAAATATGAATTTGTATTAAAATTATATTATAAAAATAAATAAAAAGAGGTGTGGAAAATGGTAAAAGTAGTTTTGGGTCTTTTGATTATTTTAACAATCTTTTTTGTAGTTGCTTTCTTACAGGATTATATTAAAGCAACTAAAGAAGGAAATATTGAGAAGACTAATTTTTTTGCATTAGGAGCAGTAGGATTTATTACTAATTTTTTTGATACTTTAGGAATAGGAAGTTTTGCTCCGACTACAGCATTACTTAAAAATTTTAAACTTTCAAAGGATAGAACTTTACCAGGTACATTAAATGTTGCATGTACTATACCAGTTGCTGTAGAAGCTATTTTATTTATAAATGGTATAAAAGTAGAACCTTTAACATTATTTTCTTTATTAATAGCAGCAACAGTAGGTGCGGTAGTAGGTGCAGGGGTTGTATCAAAACTAGATGAGAAAAAAGTTCAGTTTGCTATGGGAGTGGCACTTATAATAGTTGCTTTAGTAATGCTTGCAGGACAGTTAAACTTCATGCCAGCGGGTGGAGATGCAGTTGGACTTCATGGTGTAAAACTTATAGTAGCAATTATAGGTAACTTTATATTAGGAGCTTTAATGACTTTAGGAATAGGTTTATATGCACCATGTATGGCTTTAGTGTATGCTTTAGGAATGAGTCCAAAGGTTGCTTTCCCAATAATGATGGGATCTTGTGCATTTTTAATGCCAGCAGCATCACTTAAATTTGTAAAAGAAGGAGCTTATGATAGAAAAGCATCTTTAGCTATAACTATATTTGGGTTAGTAGGTGTATTTGTGGCATATTATTTAGTACAATCATTACCATTAGATATATTAAAATGGTTAATAATACTTGTTATACTTTATACTGCAGTTATGATGTTTAATTCAGCTTCTAAAGTTAAAAAAGATGCGCAAGCTTAATATATATTTTAGATTTTAAATATATTTGTAAAGCTTTTAGATATTAAATGCTGAAAACCAGGTGAAATTTTAATTTTACCTGGGTTTTTTTCAAGTTTATAATTTTATTGTTGAAAATTTTAATAAAAAGTGTTTATACTATATATATGTATTCATTTATCTGTAATTAGTGTGTAAAAAATGATTTATTTGTATAATTATAAAGAAATTAGTAGATAAAGTGAAAAATATTACAATGACTATCATGAAATCTGTAAAATAATAAGTTTATTTGATAGTTAAGTGTAATTTTTATTTAATTTTTATATTTATTTAATTTAATTTTTATGTTTGAAGGGAGTAGTTTTAATGGATTTAATGAAAGGCTTATGGGAAAAAGCTAAAAGTGACAAAAAGAAAATCGTACTAGCAGAAGGCGAAGAAGAGAGAAATATTGAAGGGTGTTCAAAAATATTAAGAAATGAACTAGCTCACATAATTTTAATAGGAAATGAAGAAAAAATAAATTCTACAGCAAAAAAATTAAATGTTTCTATAGATGGGGCAGAAATTGTAAATCCAGAAACCTCAGATAAAGTTTCTATATATGCAAAAGAATTTTATGAATTAAGAAAACATAAAGGCGTTACTATGGAGAAAGCAGAACAAATAGTTAAAGATCCTATATATTTTGCTACAATGATGGTTAAAATGGAAGATGCAGATGGATTAGTTTCTGGTGCAATACATACTACAGGAGATTTATTAAGACCAGGATTACAAATAGTTAAAACAGCTAAGGGAACATCTGTTGTTTCAAGTGCATTTATAATGGAAATTCCAAATTGTGAATATGGTAAAAATGGTATGCTTTTATTTGCAGATTGTGCGGTAAATCCTAATCCAACATCAGATGAACTAGCTGCAATTGCTATATCTACAGCAGAAACTGCCAAAGCATTATGTGATATTGAACCTAAAGTAGCTATGCTATCTTTCTCATCAAAGGGAAGTGCAAAACATGATTTAGTAGATAAAGTAGCAGAAGCTACAAAAATAGCAAAAGAAAAAAGACCAGATCTTGATATAGATGGAGAATTACAGTTAGATGCAGCTATAGTACCAAAGGTTGCAGACTTAAAAGCTCCAAATAGTGCTGTTGCTGGAAAAGCTAATGTTTTAGTATTCCCAGACTTACAAGCAGGCAACATAGGATATAAATTAGTTCAAAGATTTGCAAATGCTAGCGCAATAGGACCAATATGTCAAGGTTTTGCAAAACCAATTAATGATTTATCAAGAGGATGTAGCAGTGATGATATAGTTAATGTTGTTGCTGTAACAGCAGTTCAAGCGCAAAATATGTAATTAATTATTTAAAATTTAAATGATTAATTGATTTATATAACAATAATTTAGATATAAAAATATAATTTTAATTACAATAATATTTTAAAAATTATTAAGTGAAAATATTATATAAAACATATATATGAAGGGTGGAAAAATAATGAAAATACTAGTAGTTAACTGTGGAAGTTCATCATTAAAATATCAATTAATAGACATGACTTCTGAAGAAGCTTTAGCAAAAGGATTAGTGGAAAGAATAGGAATAGAAGGTTCTATATTGACTCAAAAAGTTAATGGAGAAAAATATATAATAGAAGAACCTATGAAGGATCATAAAAAAGCTATAGAATTAGTTTTAAAAGCATTAGTAGACAAAGAACATGGTGTAATAGCTAATATGTCAGAAATAGCAGCGGTAGGACATAGAGTTGTTCACGGTGGAGAAAAATATGCTAATTCAGTGCTTATAGATGACGAAGTTATGAAAGCTTTAGAAGATTGTGTTAAATTAGCACCACTACACAATCCACCAAACATAATAGGAATAAATGCTTGTAGAGAACTTATGCCAAATACTCCAATGGTAGCAGTATTTGATACAGCATTCCATCAAACATTACCAGATTATGCATATATGTATCCATTACCATATGAATTATATGAACAAAATGGTATAAGAAAATATGGTTTCCATGGAACATCACATAGATATGTATCTAGTGTAGCAGCAGAAATGATGAAAAAAGATCTTAAAGATCTTAAATTAATTACTTGCCATTTAGGAAATGGAGCAAGTTTATGTGCTGTAAAAGGAGGAAAATCTGTAGAAACTTCTATGGGATTTACTCCACTTGCAGGATTAGCTATGGGAACTAGATGCGGAGATATAGATCCAGCAATACTTCTTTTCATGGAAAGAGAATTAAAAATGTCACCAGATGAAGTAGATAATGTTATTAATAAAAAGTCAGGTGTATTAGGAATATCAGGAGTAAGCAGTGATTTTAGAGATATAGAAGGTGCAGCAGAAGAAGGAAATAAAAGAGCTAAACTAGCTTTAGATGTATATCACTATACAGTAAGACAAACAATTGGGGCTTATACAGCAGTATTAAATGGTGTAGATGCTATAGTATTTACAGCAGGATTAGGAGAAAATTCAGCAGTAAGTAGAGCAGAAATTTTAAGTGGATTAGAATACTTAGGTATTAAAATAGATGCTGAAAAGAATAAACAAAGAGGAAAAGCAGTAGAAATAAGTACTCCAGATTCTAAAGTAAAAGTATTTGTTATACCAACTGACGAAGAGTTAATGATAGCGAGAGATACTAAAGAAATAACAGCTAAATAATATAATATAAGTTTTAAAAATGTAAATACAATAGCTTTGTTTGCTTATAAAATACTTGACTTTTTAATATGCCCTTTATATAATAAATTGTGGTTGCTATAATTGAGGTGAGTTTTATGAATTTAGATGTATCTGATTTAATAAAAAAAATAAAGGTAAGTAAAGAAATTCATCTTAAGTTAGAGGATGATAAAAAATTCTTTGATGGAGAAGAAGAGATTCTTTATTTAGAAGCACCAACATTAGAAGGGGTAGTTAATGTATCTGAAGGTATATTAACTTTAGATGGAAAGTTAAGTGCAGAAATTGAGCTTTCTTGTTCTAGATGTCTTCAAAAGTTTAAACACCATGTTGACACAGAGGTACATGAGAGTTTTACAAATAATCCCCAATGTGAAGATGATGAGGTTATCTTACTAAAAAATGAAGCTATTGATGTTACAGAGGTTATAGAAAATAACATAATTATAAAATTACCAATAAAAAGACTCTGTAAGAAAAATTGTAAAGGCTTATGCCAACAATGCGGTACTAATTTGAATTTTTCAAAGTGTGAATGTGAAAAAGATATAGATCCAAGGTTGGCAAAACTAAAAGACTTTTTTTCTACTCAGTAAGGAGGTGTTTACAGTGGGAAATCCAGCAAGAAAAACTTCAAAAGCAAGAAGAGATTCTAGAAAAGCTCAAACTTTCAAATTAAGCTTACCAGGAATCGTTGAATGCCCTCAATGTCACGAAATGAAACTTGCTCATAGAGTATGTAAAAGTTGTGGATATTACAATGGCAAAGAAGTTGTATCAAACGATAAATAATTATAAAAAAGAAAGTCTTACGACTTTCTTTTTTTCTTGTGAAAGAAAAAAAATTAGCTTATACTTTATATTAGAAGGGAAGTGATATTATGATAATAGCTGTAGATGGTATGGGAGGAGATTTCGCTCCAGGAGAAGTTGTAGATGGATGTATACAGGCTGTCAAAGAATATGAAGATGTACATATAATAATAACAGGTAGTGAAGAATTAATAAAAAATGAATTGGATAAAAGAGAATATAAAGGAAACAAAATAGAGATACTAAATGCAAAGGAAGTTATAAGTACTAATGAAGCACCAGTAAAAGCTATAAGAAGAAAAAAAGATTCAAGTATGGTAAGGGCGCTAGAATTAGTAAAAGAGGGCAAAGCGGACGCTATTATATCTGCAGGAAGTACTGGGGCATTAATGGCAGGAGCTACTTTTGTTTTAGGAAGAATAAAGGGAATAAATAGAGTTTGTTTAGCACCATTGCTTCCAGGAGCTAAGGCACCTTTTATGGTAGCAGATTCTGGAGCTAATGTAGATTGCAAACCAGAATATTTAGTTCAGTTTGCTATGATGGGAAAAGTTTATTTTGAAGGTGTGTTAGGAGTTAAAAATCCAACAATAGGATTAGTAAATATAGGTGCTGAAGAAGAAAAAGGTAATGAGCTTACAAAAGCTGCATATAAATTATTAAAAAATACAGATTTTAATTTTATAGGCAATATAGAACCAAGAGATATACCAAAAGGAGAAGTTAATATTACTGTATGTGATGGATTTGTAGGGAATACTGTTCTAAAGACCTATGAAGGAGTTGCTTTAAACATATTTTCTATGCTAAAAAAGGAAATAATGTCATCCACAAGAGGAAAAATAGGAGGATTACTTTTAAAACCTGTATTTAAAGGATTTAAAAAGAAATTTGATTATGCAGAATATGGTGGATCACCTTTTTTAGGTGCTAAAGGTATATGTATAAAAGCTCACGGAAGTTCTGATGCAAAAGCATTTAAAAACGCTATAAGACAATCTAAAATTTGTTATGATAGAAAGATAATTGAAGAAATAGAGAATAATTTAGAAAATTTAATAGAAAATAATATTTAATTGAACTTAATGAATATATTGACGTAGAAATAGTTATGTAATATTATTTATGTATAAAGCATTAGGAGGTGACATAAATGATTTTTGAAAAGATAAAATCTACAATAGCAGAACAATTAAGTATAGATGAAGAAGAAATAACTATGGAATCATCTTTTGTTGATGATTTAGGGGCGGATTCACTTGATATAGTTGAATTAATAATGGCATTAGAAACTGAATTTGATTTAGAAATACCAGATGAAGACGCAGAAGAAATTTCTACAGTGGGAGATGTAGTTAACTACATAAAATCACATACTGAGGAATAATTGATTTTTATCCCCGCCTTTAGCGGGGATTTTATATTAAAATATAAGTTTATTCTTGAGTTTATTTAATAAATATACTGAAGAATGAACTTCTAGGGAGTGAAAAATTTGAAAAATAGGCAGGATATTTTAAAAGAGCTTCAGTATAAACTTAAAGTATGTTTTAAAAATGAAAATTTATTAGACGTAGCATTAACTCATAGCTCATATGCTAATGGTAAAAAAAATATAAAATATTATGAAAGATTAGAGTTTTTAGGTGATTCTGTATTGCAACTTATAATCTCTGAACATTTATATCAAAAATATGAAGATAAGAAAGAAGGAGAACTTACTAGAAAGAGGGCTATAATAGTTTGTGAAAATTCTCTTTATGAAATAGCTAAAGAATGGGATTTAGGATTCTATTTACAAATGAGCAAAGGAGAAGAATTAACAGGCGGAAGAGAGAGAGTTTCCATATTAGCTGATTGTGTAGAATCTATAATAGCTGCTATATATTTAGACAAAGGATTAGACGCTGCAAGAGAATTTGTTATGAAAAATTTTAAAGAAATAATAGAGAAAGCTATGAAAGATGAGATTATATTAGATTATAAAACTACACTACAGGAAATCGTTCAACAAAACAATGATCTTACTATAAATTATGAATTATTAAAGCAGGAAGGTCCTCCACATAGAAGAAAGTTCTTTACTAATGTAAGCATAGATAATGAGGTTAAGGGTACAGGAATAGGATATAGTAAAAAAGAATCAGAACAAAATGCAGCAAAAGAAGCATTAAAAAAATTAGGTGATAGTCATGAGTAGGAATCATTATATAATACCAATATTTGTGGCACAGGAGGGGTGTCCACATAATTGTGTGTTTTGCAATCAACATAAGATAACAGGAGAAAAGAATGAAATAATAGATGAAAATTATGTAAGAGATACTATAGAGGCCTATATTAATACTATAGATAGAGAAAATTCAATATTAGAAGTTTCCTTTTTTGGGGGAACCTTCACAGGCATACCTATAGAGAGACAAAATAGTCTTTTAAAAGTGGCCAAGGAATATAAAGATAAAGGAATAATAGATTATATACATATGTCTACAAGACCAGATTATATAAACAAAGATATTTTAGATAATTTAAAAAAATATTCAGCAGATATAATTGAATTAGGAGTTCAATCTTTAGATGATGAAGTTCTCTTAAAATCAGGAAGAGGTCATTCTGTAGAAGAAGTATATAAGGCTTCAAAGCTTATAAAAGAATATGGATTTACTTTAGGTCATCAAATAATGTTAGGATTACCAGGAGATACTTTTAAAAAGAATATAGAGACTGTAGAAAAATCTTTAGAAATGAAGCCAGACATAGCCAGGATATATCCGGCTTTAGTAATAAAAGATACTCCTATGGAATATATGCTTAAAAAACAAATTTATGAACCTTATACTTTGGATGAAGCTATAGATGTAACTAAGATACTATATTCTATGTATGACAAAGAAGGAGTAAAAGTAATAAGAATAGGACTTCAGCCTACAGAGGAAATAAACGAAAATAAAGATGTAATTTCAGGGCCTTTTCATCCAGCTTTTAGAGAATTAGTAGAAGGAAAAATAATTAATGAAGCTATTTTTTCTTATATAGAAAATAATTTAGAAGAAAAATTAGAAATTTATATTAATGATAAGGATATTTCTAAATTATATTGTAATAAAAAACAATTTTTTAATGAATTTATAAATGAAAAGAAAATTAAAAAAATTAAAGTTACACAAGATAAAAAATTGGCTAGAGGCAATATAGTTATTAAAAAAGGTATAAATGAAGAGCGTATATCTATAAAAGAATATATGAAAAATCTTTCAGAAGAAGGGAAAAAATCATTTGTATAGAATAATAATTAAGAATTAAATTAATGTAAACTTTAATATCCCCACTGTTTTATCTTCAGTGGGGATACATATTTTGAGTTTGCTAATTAATATTTTTTTTAATATAATAAACTATTATGATGATATTATTTTTAAAGGGAGGTAAAGTCTAAATGAGAAAGGAAAAAAGAGAAAAAATGACTAAGGTTTTAGTTGTTGTTATGACAATCATATTCATTGCTAGCATATTACCGATGTTTTTTGCCAGATAGGAGTTGTACTACATGTTTTTAAAATCAATTGAAATAAGGGGTTTTAAATCTTTTGCAGATAAAACTGAATTAATATTTAAACAAGGTGTCACAGCAATAGTAGGTCCTAATGGTAGTGGAAAAAGCAATATATCTGATGCAGTAAGGTGGGTTTTAGGAGAACAAAGTGTAAAATCCTTAAGAGGTAGTAAAATGGAGGATGTTATATTTGCAGGTACTCAATATAGAAAACCAGTAGGGCTTTGTCAAGTTTCATTGGTATTAGATAACAGTGATAAAGAATTACCCATCGAATATACAGAAGTAACTATAGCTAGAAGATTATATAGATCTGGTGAGAGTGAATATTATTTAAATAATACTCAATGTAGGCTTAAAGATATACAAGAGTTATTTATGGATACAGGTATAGGTAAAGAAGGCTATTCTATAATAGGACAAGGTAAAATAGAGGCAGTTTTAAGTGGAAAACCAGAGGAAAGAAGAAGTCTTTTAGAAGAAGCTGCAGGTATAGTTAAATTCAAATGGAGAAAAGAAGAGGCAGATAAAAAACTTTCCAACACAGAACAAAACCTTATAAGAATAAAAGATATATTAAATACTTACGAGGAAAGAATAGAACCACTTAAAATTGAAAGCGAAAAAGCTAAAAAGTTTTTAAATTTGTCAGAGGAATTAAAGCATAAAGAAGTTAATATTATGATACATTCCATAAATAAAATAGAAAAAGATTTAGAAAATATAAATAATAATATGATTTCTTTAAGTGAAAATATAGAAAGTTTAAAAAATGAAAAATTAAAGTATAAACAAATAATTTCAGAGTTTAATGATAAATTAGAAAATCTAGATAAAAATAATAGTAAGAATAAAGAAGAATATTATTATAATAAAGATAAAAATAAGGATATAGAAAATGAAAATATTTTATTAAAAGAAAAAATAAAAAATTTAAAGGAAAATATAAAGGTAAAAGAAAATACTTTAAACATTAATGAAGAAAAGTTAAAAAATTATTTAAAAGAAAAAAAAGGCTTAGAAGAAAAGCTATGTAAATTAAAGGAAGAAGAAAAATATTTAGAAGAAGAAATAAGTAAAAAAGAAGACAAAGTAAATAATTTCAATAAGGAACTAAGAGAAAAGGAAGAAAAATTAAAAATATTAAAATCTGAAGAAATAGAAATACTAAGTAATAATTCTAATATTAGAAATGCAATATCCGTAATGGAAAATGAAATAGTAAATTTAAAAAATAAATTAGATAATATAAAAAGTTCCTGTGATAGCTATATAGGTTCTATAAATATAAATATAAAAACTAAGGAAGATATAGAAAAAGAAATAACTTACATAAGAGAAAATATAGCTTCCTTAGAGAATAAATTGAAAGAAAACAGCAAAAATATAGTTTCTCTAAAAACATCTCTTAATAATAAAGAAAAAAAATTAAAAGAAAAAAATGCAGCTTATAGTAGACTAGAGGCAAATTACAATATGCTTTCAAATTTAGAAAAACATTATGAGGGATATAATAGAAGTGTAAAAACTTTGATGGAGCATGTAAACTGTGGGAAGATAGAGAATATTAAAGGTGGCTGTGAAGTTTTAGGGGACATAATAAAGGTAAAAAAAGAAATGGAAGTAGCAATGGAGATAGCTTTAGGTGGAGCTATATCTAATGTTATAACAGAAGATGAAGATAAAGCTAAGATATTAATAAACTATTTAAAGAAAAAAAGTTTAGGAAGAGCTACTTTTTTACCTTTAACTACAATACAGGGAAGAAAAGCTAAAATAAATAATATTACAAAAGAAGATGGATTTTTAGGAATAGCTAGTGAGCTTATAGATTATGATACTAAATTTTCTAATATAATAGATTATGTATTAGGCAGAACACTAGTAGCAAAGGATATGGATAGTGCCCTTAAAATTGCCAAGAAATTAAATTATTCTTTTAAAATAGTAACGTTAGAAGGAGAGGTTATAAATCCAGGTGGATCATTAACAGGTGGTAGCGCAAAACATAGAACCGGAAGTAGTATAATAAGCAGAAAAAGAGAGATAGAAGAAACTAAAAAAGAATTAATAGAAACAAAAAATACTATAGAAGAAGTTATGAGTAGTATATTAGAAACTAAAAATTTAATAAAAACCTTAGATGAGGAAAATTTAAATATAAAGGATGAAGTTTACTATAATAATATAGAAATAACTAAATTTACTGGTAAATTAAATGCAATAAAAGAAGATACAGAAAGGCTTAAAAGTTCTTTAAACATCTCTAGAGAAGAAATTATATTAACAAAAGATAAAATAAAAGAGATTGAGGAGAATATAAATATATTGCAAAAACAATTAGAAGATCTTCAATTAAAAAAAGATTTAAATCATAATTCTATAAGAGAATGTGAAGAGTTTCTTCAAAATGAAGAAAAAAATATAAAAGACATAAAAGATAAATTAATAGATTGTAAAATAGAAAAGGCTAAATTAGATGAAATTTTAATTAGTGTAAAAAAAGAATTATATGCTGTAGATACTAATATTGCGAATTTAAATAATGAAAATAAAAATATAAATAAGAGTAATTATAATAATAAAATAGATATAGAAAAGTTTGAAAATAATGTAAAAGAAAATGAAGAAAATATAAAAGATATAAAAACTTATTTAGAAAGTTTAGAAGATAAATTTAAAAAGTATGAAATAGAAAGAATAAAGCTAAAGGAAGAATTAGAAAAAAATAAAAATAAAGAAGAAAATTTAGTATTAGTTTTAAGTAAAAAAGAAGATGAAATTCACAGACAGGATATTCAAAAAACAAGATACATAACAGAGAGAGATAACTTGTATAATAAGTTAAATGAGGAGTTTTCTTTAACTTATGCAGAAGCACTTAATTATAAAAATGAAGATATAAATGTTATAAAATATAAAGAACATGTACAGAATTTAAAAATGCAAATAGCTAATTTAGGTACAGTAAATGTAGGAGCTATAGAGGAATATAAAGAATTAAGTGAAAAGATAACATTTATGAATAATCAAAAGGAAGATTTAGTAAAGTCGAAAGAAGAACTTTTAAGTGTTATTGAAGAAATGACAAATAAAATGAGAACTGTATTTAGTGAGAATTTTAATAAATTGAGAAAGAACTTTAATGAAACTTTTAGAGAGTTATTTAAAGGTGGTAGTGCGGATTTAATACTATCCAATGGAGATGAACTTACAGCTAATATAGAAATAAATGTTCAACCACCAGGTAAAAAGCTTCAAAATATAAATCTTATGTCTGGTGGAGAGAAGGGACTATCTGCTATAGCATTGTTATTTGCTATTTTGAAAATGAAACCTACACCTTTTTGCATATTGGACGAAATTGAAGCTGCATTAGATGATGCTAATGTATCTAGATATGCAGATTTTTTAAAGGAATTTTCAGAAAATAGTCAGTTTATAGTTATAACTCATAGAAAAGGAACTATGGAAGCTTGCGATGCATTATATGGAGTTACAATGGAAGAAAAAGGTGTATCAAAAATTATATCTGTAGATTTAACTTCAAAAGATCAAGTTGCGGCTACTTTATAAAAAGAAGTTTTTTTAATCTAGATGTATTTTTTACTCCAAATAAGAATTAGGAAATAGTTGTTGAGAAAAGATGCCCTTAATAAAATATTTATATTTTTAAAATAAATTATTATAGGGAGTTATAAAATAATAGATATATAAAAGGGGAGATACTATGTTTGGAAAATTTTTTGATAAATTAAAAGAAGGATTAACAAAAACTAAGGATGGTTTTACAGATAAAATAAGTAATGTATTAAATTTAGCTGTAACTATAGATGAAGATTTATATGAAGAGTTAGAAGAAATACTTGTTACTGCAGATATAGGAGTAGACACTTCTATAAAAATTATAGATAGATTAAGGGAAAAAGTAAAAGAAGAAAAAATAAAGGATCCAGCAGAAATAAAACCTTGTCTTAAAAGAGTTATATTAGAAATATTGGGGAAAGAAAAAGGAACTATAACACCAGATGTTACTCCAAAGGTTATGCTTATAATTGGAGTTAATGGTGTAGGAAAAACTACTTCCATAGGAAAAGTTTCAGCAAAATTAAAAAGCCAAGGTTATAAAGTTATAATGGCTGCGGCAGATACTTTTAGAGCAGCGGCTATAGATCAATTAGAAGTATGGAGTAATAGATCTAAAGTAGATATAATAAAACACCAAGAAGGATCAGATCCAGGAGCGGTAGTTTTTGATGCAGTTCAAGCAGCTAAATCAAGAAAAGCAGATGTATTAGTATGTGATACTGCAGGAAGATTACACAATAAAAAGAATTTAATGAATGAACTTTCAAAAATAAATAAAATTTTAGAAAGAGAATATAGTGAGGCTTCTAAAGAAATATTATTAGTTTTGGATGCTACTACAGGTCAAAATGCTGTTATACAAGCAAAAGAATTTATGGCAGCATGTCCTATAGATGGTATAATACTTACTAAATTAGATGGTACCGCAAAAGGTGGAGTAGTAATATCTATAAAAGATCAATTAGATATACCTGTAAAACTTATAGGTGTTGGAGAAGGTATAGAAGATCTACAAGAATTTAATCCTGAAGAATTTGTAGAAGCTTTATTTTAAATAATTTTATATTGTATATTTTATTAATAATATAAAACTATTTAATAAATATAAAAAAATTAGAGCTGTTAAGTAAAAATACTTGACAGCTCTTTAATACTTTGATATTATATATTCCGTTAGAAAGATAAAACAACTTAATAAAATTAAGAAACCTTTTAAAGCATAATATAAAATAATTTAATAAAACTAAAAGGCTTTAAAGAAAATAAAAAAATATTAAAGGGAGTTAGATTGAAGTCTGTGATATTTTATGGAAGAAATAGTGGAAATGTCCTTGCTACTGGATTTTTATGGTAGTTTACTTACGGAAAAGCAGAACAAAATAATGGACTTGTACTATAATAATGATTATTCATTAAAAGAAATATCAGAACTAACTAATACTAGCAGGCAAGCAGTGCATGACATAGTTAAAAGATGTCATAAAACTCTTTTGCAGTATGAAGAAAAGCTTCATATGATGGAAAGATTTATAAAATTAGAAGATTCTAAAGAAAAATTAATAGATATGCTAAATAAATTAACAGAAGAAAATATTCAAGAAGTTGATCGTATAAAAAAATATATAATTGATAATATTTAGGAGTGGATTATAATGGCATTTGATGGATTAGCTTCTAAACTTCAGGATGCTTTAAAAAAGCTTAGAGGTAAAGGTAAGCTTTCAGAAAAAGATATAAAAGAAGCCATGAGGGAAGTTAAACTTGCACTATTAGAAGCGGATGTTAATTATAAAGTTGTTAAAAACTTTATAAAGAATGTTACTGAAAAATGTATGGGTAATGAAGTGCTTGAAAGTTTAACGCCTGGTCAACAGGTTATAAAAATAGTAAATGAAGAGTTAACAGAGCTTATGGGAAGTACAGAAAGTACTTTAAATTCTTCCACTTCAGGACTAACAGTTATAATGCTTGTAGGTCTTCAAGGGGCAGGAAAAACTACTATGGCGGGAAAACTTGCTCTTCATCTTAGAAAGAGAAATAAAAGACCTTTGCTTGTAGCTTGTGATGTATATAGACCAGCAGCTATAAAACAACTTCAAGTAGTTGGCAAACAAATTGATATCCCAGTATTTACTATGGGGGATAAGTTAAACCCTGTGGATATATCTAAGGCTGCTATAGAACATGCTAAAAATAATAAAAACAATGTAGTTATAATAGATACAGCAGGACGACTTCATATAGATGAAGAGCTTATGAATGAGCTTCATAACATAAAAGAAGAAGTAAACCCAAATGAAATATTATTGGTAGTAGATGCTATGACCGGTCAAGATGCTGTAAATGTAGCTAACAATTTTAATGATAAACTAGATATAAGTGGTGTAATACTTACAAAATTAGATGGAGATACAAGAGGAGGAGCTGCACTTTCTATTAAATCCATGACAGGCAAACCTATAAAATTTGTAGGTTTAGGTGAAAAAATGAATGATTTAGAAGTATTCCATCCAGATAGAATGGCTTCAAGAATACTTGGTATGGGAGATGTGCTTTCTTTAATTGAAAAAGCGCAACAATCTATAGATGAAAAGAAAGCTAAAGAAATTGGAGAAAGAATGTTAAATCAAGAATTTAACTTCGAAGATTTCTTAGAATCTATGCAGCAAATGAAAAAATTAGGTCCTATTAGTAAGTTATTAGAAATGATACCAGGAATAAATTCTAAGGAATTAAAAAATATAGATTTAAGTTCCAGTGAAAAAGAAATGAAAAAAACAGAAGCTATAATTAATTCAATGACTATAGAAGAGAGAAGAAATCCTTCATTAATATCTTCTTCACCTTCTAGAAAAAGGAGAATAGCAAAAGGGTCAGGAACAAATGTTCAGAATGTAAATAAGCTTCTTAAAGATTTTCAGGCTTCTAAAAAAATGATGAAGCAAATGAAAGGCATGGAAAAAGGATTTAAAAAAGGTTTATTTGGTAAATTACCATTTTAAATAAATATATTTTAAAGGAGGTGAAAAACATGGCAGTAAAAATGAGATTAAGAAGAATGGGTTCTAAGAAAGCTCCATTTTACAGAGTAGTTATTGCTGATTCTAGATCACCAAGAGATGGTAGATTTGTAGAAGAAATAGGATACTATAATCCATTAACTGAACCTTCAACTATAAAATTAGATGAAGAAAAAGTTCAAACATGGATAAAAAATGGTGCACAACCAACTGATACAGTTAAAAAATTAATTGAAAAAGCAGGTATTTCTGTTAAATAGTTAACTGGGGGTGTATTCAAATGAAGGCTTTAGTTGAGACTATAGCGAAAGCATTAGTTGATAGCCCAGATCAAGTTCAAGTGAATGAAATTTTAGGAGAGCAATCCGTAATCCTTGAACTAAAAGTTGCACCTGAAGATATGGGAAAAGTAATAGGGAAACAGGGAAGAATAGCAAAAGCTATTAGAACTGTTGTCAAGGCAGCAGCTATAAAAGAGAACAAAAGAGTTGTTGTTGAAATAATTTAGAAGAGTTAGGTGTGCCTAACTCTTTTTGATATATAGCATATTTTAATTATTTTGAATTTATAAAAGAAAAATGGGAATGATTATAATATAATGGTTAGAGGAGAGAAGGTATATGAAAGAGTTTCTAGCTGTAGGAGAGATAATAAATACTCATGGTATAAAAGGAGAAGTAAAAGTATATCCTTTAACTGATGATATGAAAAGATTTAAAAAATTAAAAGAAGTATTTTTAGATGGAGAAGCAAGAAAAATATTATCTTGTAAATTTCAACCTAATAATGTAATTTTAAAAATAGAGGGGATAGATTCTATAGAAGAAGCTAATAAATACAGGAGAAAACTTTTAGAAATAAAAAGAGAAAATTCTGTAACACTTCCAAAGGGAAGCTATTTTATAGCAGATTTAATGGAATGTAAAGTTGTAGATGAAAATGGTGAAGAAATAGGACAAATATCAGATGTGATAAAAACTGGCAGTAATGATGTATATGAGGTAAAGGGAGAGGTTGAAATACTAGTGCCAGCTATAAAGGATATAGTTACAAATATAGATATAAAAAATAAAACTGTAACTATAAAACCATTGGAGATATGGCAATGCGAATAGATATATTGACACTATTTCCAGAAATGTTTTCCATATTTAATCATAGTATAATAGGTAGGGCTATAGAAAATAAAATTTTAAAAATAAATACTGTAAATATAAGAAATTATACTATGAATAAGCATAAAAAAGTAGATGATTATCCTTATGGAGGAGGAGCTGGCATGGTAATGTCAGTACAGCCTATAGTTGATTCTATAAGAGCTGTTAAAAAAGAAAATAAAGGTAAGGTTATATTTTTAGGACCTAAAGGAAAAACTTTTAATCAAAGCTTAGCTAAAGAATTAGCTAAAGAGGAAGAATTAATATTTTTATGTGGACATTATGAAGGGATAGATGAACGGGCTTATGGATATATAGATATGGAAATATCTTTAGGAGATTTTGTTTTAACAGGAGGAGAAATGGCTTGTATTCCTATAGTAGATTCCATATGTAGATTAGTGGACGGGGTATTAGGAAGTAGTGAGAGCTATGAGGATGAATCTTTTTACAATGGACTCTTAGAATATCCTCAATATACAAGACCAGCTGTATACGAAGGAAAATCTGTACCAGATGTTCTTTTATCCGGTCATCATGAAAATATAAAAAAATGGCGAAAAGTTAAATCCCTTATGATTACTAATAAAGTAAGACCAGATTTGTTTAATAGATATAAATTGACAGAAGAAGATAAAAAACTATTAAAAGATTTTAATAAAAAATAATAGGAAAAATTTTTTTTAATTACAAAAAATATTGAATAAAGATTTTTACTGTGGTAAAATAAATTTTGTGCTAGTACGGGCGGTCCTCTGCTTATACATATTGAGTTATATTAATTTAGGCAAGAACGTCAAAAAATTAAAGGAGGGAATGCACAATGTTAGAAGTTATAAAAGCTATAGAAGCTGAACAATTAAGAAATGATTTACCAGAATTCAATGTAGGAGATACTGTAAAAGTTCACCAAAGAATCAAAGAAGGAACTAGAGAAAGAGTTCAAGTATTTGAAGGAACAGTTATAAAAAGACAAAATGGTGGAGTAAGAGAAACTTTCACAGTAAGAAGAGTTGCTTACAACGTAGCAGTTGAAAAAACTTTCCCAGTTAATTCACCATTAATTGAAAAAATCCAAGTTGTAAGAAAAGGTAAAGTAAGAAGAGCTAAATTATACTACTTAAGAGATAGAGTAGGTAAAGCAGCAAAAGTTAAAGAAAGAATATAATGGAACATAAGGGGCTTTAGCATAAGTCCCTTTTTTTCATATAAGAGGGGTGGATTTTATGTTAAAAGAGTTAATGGAAATTGTAAAATCTATAATAGTAGCTGTAATAGCAGCTTTTTTAATCATAACTTTTGTAATGGAAACCGTAAGTGTAGAAGGGCATTCTATGGATCCAACATTAAACAATAAGGATAGACTTATAGTAGAAAAGGTAAGTTATTATTTTAGAAAACCTAAGGCTGGAGATATAGTTGTAATTAAATATCCATCAGATACTAGAGAAAAATTTATAAAAAGAGTTATAGCTGTTTCGGGAGATACAGTGAGTATACATGACAATAAAGTCTATGTAAATGGTAAAGCTAAAGAAGAAGATTATATACTAGAAAAGTATATGGAAGATTTTAATGAGGTGAAAGTTCCAGAAAATTCAGTATTTGTTATGGGAGATAACAGAAATCATAGTAGAGACAGTAGATTCCCAGATGTTGGTTTTGTGAATTATAAATTAGTAGTAGGAAGAGCAGCAATGAGAATATATCCTTTTAACAAGTTTGGTAGTTTATACTCTAAAAGTAAATAAAAATTTTAGTTTGAAATGAATTTTGCCTTTATAGTATGAGTTAGTAATAATTATTTAGCTATATATTATCTTTTATTTTATAAAATCATATATTAAATATGTTAACATAGGATAATTTTTAATTAATTTAAATTTATGATTTATTAGATTGGGTTATTTATATGTAGAGAAAAATTAATATAGAATACTAATTTTCCTATAATTATTTTTATAGTGGAATAAGGCATTAATACTAATACAAATGAGATAAAGATAGAGGGAGGATATATAGAAAGATGAATATAAATTGGTTTCCAGGGCATATGGCAAAAACTCGTAGACAAATAAAAGAAAGTTTAAAAATGGTAGATGCTATAATAGAAATAAGAGATGCTAGAATAGTAAGTTCAAGTAAAAATCTAGACATAGAAGATATATGTGGTAATAAACCACGAATAATTCTTTTAAATAAGAAAGATTTAGCAGAAGATAAAGTAACTAAAAAATGGATAAACTCACTATCTGAAGATAGCATAAAGGTTTTAGCAGTAAATTCTGTAACAGGAGAAGGGTTAAACAAAATAAAACCTACATTAAATGAACTTTTGAAAGATAAACATGAAAGAATGAAAAATAAAGGTTTAGTTAAAATAGTAGATAGGGTTATGGTGGTAGGTATACCTAATGTAGGGAAATCATCATTCATAAATAAAATGGCTAAAAATTCTATAGCTAAAGTAGGAGATAGACCAGGAGTTACCAAGAGTAAACAATGGATAAAAACAAAGATGGATATAGAATTAATGGATACCCCAGGAGTTTTATGGCCCAAGTTAGATAGTGAAACAGTACAGCTAAACTTAGCTTTTACAGGAGCTATTAAAGATGAAATTATGGATATAGAAACTCTAGCTTTAAAATTGGTAGAGAGAATTCAAGATAAATATCCAGAAAGATTAATGAAAAGATATAAATTAGAATCATTAGAGGAAAATCCTTTAGATAATTTAGATAATATAGGTAGGAAAAGAGGAGCATTAATTTCAAAAGGAGAAATAGATTATAATAGAATATCTGTAATTTTATTAGATGAATTTAGAGGGGGAAAATTAGGACCTATTTCTTTAGAAGCTCCAGAAGATATTATGGAAAATACTAATAAATAGCAACAATATTATATAAATTAGAAGGATACATTAAAGTAATGTATCCACTTTTATAATTATAATAAATTATAATTATAATCTAATAGTTTTAAATTATAAATTGGAATTAAATTTTCTTAGATAAAACATATAAATTAATTTTATTGATTAAAAAAATATATTAAATATAATGTTCTATAATTTTTCTATAATACAAATAAATAATAATGTTTTTTACTTAAACATTAAATAAATATTAAAAATTAAAATAACATAGAGGTATAGATATGAATATAAATAATGTAGAAAATATACGCTATAATGAAATAAAGGAATATATAGATAAAATAAAAAAAGAATTTATATATTCTCAAAAGAAACAAATTGAGAATATAATAGAAAAGTTAAATAATGATTCACGAAAAAATGTTATGAAGTTAGGAGAGTCTCTTCAAAAGTTTTTAAATAAGTATGAGGAAGAAATAAAAAGAACAAATAATATGTATAATTTTGATAAAAGATACGGTAGAAATTATTTAATAGCAGGAGTAGATGAAGTTGGAAGAGGACCTTTAGCAGGTCCTATTGTTGCTGCTGCAGTGGTTTTAGATTTAAATGTAGAGGAAACGAAAAGAATTCTTAATATAAAAGATTCTAAAAAACTTTCAGAAAAAAAGAGAGAAGAATTAGATATAATAATAAGAGAAAGAGCTATAAGCTATAATATAGCTTTAGTAGATAATAAAACTATAGATGAAAGAGGTATAGCTTGGAGTAATAATGAAGTGCTTAAAAGAGCTGTAAAAGGTCTTAAAGTGAAGCCTGATTTAGTTTTATCTGATGGATATGCAGTTAAAAATTTAAATATAAAAAATGAATTTATAATAAAAGGTGACAATAAAAGTATTAATATAGCAGCTGCATCTATTGTAGCTAAAGTGTATAGAGATAATATGATGAAAGAATATTCAAAAGAGTTAGTTATGTATGGTTTTAATCATAATGTAGGTTATGGTACAGAGGAACATGTACAAGCAATAAAAAAATATGGACCTTCTAAAATACATAGAATGAGTTTTTTATCAAACATACTATAATTAAAAAAATATAAAAAATACACCGAAAGAATAACTAATATGTTTAGGTAAAAATTTTTGCCTAGTACATATAATATATTTAGTTATCCAACAAGCTAATTGTAAAAACTACTTAAATTTTAAATTGTTTAATTGTTATTAAAGGATATAAATATATTTATGTAGGTGTATTTTTATATTTTTAATATATTCTTCTAAAAGTTAATATGATAATATATGTTTTTACACATAAAAGAATTATTTAATCATATTTGAAAAGCATTTTTGATAAGATTTACGGAGTAACTATTATCAAAATTGTTTAGGGACACTTCTATTACATCAAATCTAAAATAGAATTTGTTGTGGATATTTTTGTTTATTATATATAATTGGGCTGTTTTATAAATTTTATTTTGTTTTCTAAAAGTTATAGATTCACTAGGATTACCATAGAAAGAGCTATATCTAGTTTTAACTTCTATAAATACAATGAAATTTTTATCCTTAGCTATTATATCTATTTCACCTAATTTACATGTGAAATTTCTTTCCAATATAATATATCCCTGATTTCTTATATAATTAGTAGCTATGGATTCACCAAAATAACCAATATCTTTATTGCAATAATGCATAAATTATCACCCTTTATCATATTACATCAGTATTTACAAATTTTCTATACTGCAGAGCTTCTATTACATCTTCTTTTTGAATTTTATTATTATTATTTAAATCAGCTATAGTTCTAGCAACTTTAAGTATGCGACCATAAGAACGAACACTTAAATTAAATTTATCATATATTTTTTCTAATATATTTGAAGCTTCATTATTTAAATTGCAGTATTTTTTTAAGTGAATTTTTTTCATTTGAGAATTATTATATATTCCTTCATTAATAAATCTTTTTCTTTGAATTTCTCGTGCTGCATACACTCTTTCTTTTATCTTTTCAGAAGACTCAGATGTTTTATTATTTTTTATTTCACTATAAGATAAAGAAGGTACAAAGGTAAAAATATCAATTCTATCTAAAAGAGGACCAGAAAGTTTTTTTAGGTATCTTTTTATTTCATAATCACTACAATGACAAGTCTTTTCAGAACCTAGAAAACCACACGGACAAGGGTTTAAAGTTCCTAGCAATATGAAGTCTGAGCTATAGGTAGCAGTTCCGCTAAATCTACTTATAGTTATTTTTTTATCTTCTAAAGGCTGTCTTAAAGCTTCTAGTACTTCTTTTTTAAACTCTAATATTTCATCTAAAAACAAAACACCCTTATGAGCTAAAGAAATTTCTCCAGGAATTAAATGAGATCCACCACCAGTTAAAGCTGCTTGAGAAGAAGTACTGTGAGGACTCCTAAAGGGACGCGTAGTTATTAGTGAACCATTTTTGTCTAATTTTCCAGCTATACTGTATATTTTAGTTACTTCTAAAGATTCTTCATAATTTAAATTAGGAATTATGGAAGGAAATCTTTCTGCTAGCATAGTTTTACCACAGCCAGGAGGACCAGACATTATTACATTGTGATAACCTGCTGCAGCTATTTCTAATGCCCTTTTTGAGCTTTCTTGACCAGTTATTTCAGAAAAATTTTTTTCTTTTTCTGTGTTTGAATTTATAGTAGATTTATCAATTTTATATGGAAGCAAATCTTTATAATAAATGAAATGTATAACTTCTTTTAAATGGGAAAAAGGATAAACATTTATTTTATATAGCATAGCACATTCATTAGCATTATTTATAGGGACTATAAAATTAAAATAATTGTTTTCTAAAGCTTCTAATGCTATAGGAAGAGCCCCTCTTATTTTATTTATTTCACCAAATAGTGAAAGTTCACCTAAAATTATATAGTCTTTTAATAAATCATTACCGATTTGATCTGTAGCAGCTAATATAGCAAGGGCTATAGGTAAATCAAAAGAAGAGCCTTCTTTTTTTATATCAGCCGGGGAGAGATTTACTGTTATTTTGCTTATAGGAAATTCATATCCTGAATTTTCTATTGCTGCTTTAACTCTTTCTTTAGATTCTTTAACAGAGGTATCTGCAAGGCCTACTATATTAAAAGAAGGAAGACCATGACTTATATTTACTTCTACAGATATTAAATTACAACAAGCTCCATTTAAAGCTGCTGTAATGACTTTACTATTCAAAAAAATCACCTCATAAATTTAATATATGTATTTAATAGACATTTATAAAATATACTTTTATGTTATATAGATTATTGACTATTTATATTAAATATATAAGTATTTATAGGGATTTATTTTTTTATATTTTAAAAGTGAATAAAATAATAATATTTGACTACAATTGAAAGATAAATAGCTTTCTAATTTTTTATATTAATTAAAGATTATGAAATAGTTATTAAAAAGACTAGCCACTTTTTATTTCAATTTTTGATAAGATTTTAATGCTAGAGTGGGTAGTTATGGGATAAAATTATAAAAAGGTGATAAAATGATAGATTTAAATTTATGGTATGCTAGTTCTAAGGTCTCAAATAATATAAAAATAAAATTGTTACAAGAGTTTGAATCTGTACATAATATATTTGACTATGTACAGAATTTTAAATATGAAAAAAACATAAATAAAAATATATTTAAAGTAATTAATAATTTTAAAATAGCTTGGGACAAAGAAAAAATAAATAATATTAAAAATAAGATAATAAAAGATAATATTAAGATAGTAAATTATATGGAAAAAGAATATCCAGCTAGATTAAGAAATTATGATGATGCGCCAGCTGTATTGTTTTATAAAGGAAACATAGAAAAATTTAGTGTAATTAAATCTGCTGCTATTGTAGGTTCTAGAAAATGTTCTATTTATGGTATGAAGGTAACAAAGATTATAAGTGAGGCTTTGGCAGAGAACAATGTAATGGTAGTTAGTGGTATGGCTAAGGGAATAGATTATTATGCCCATTTATATTGCATAGAGAATAATGGATTTACTACAGCAATTTTAGGAAGTGGCATTGATGTTGTATATCCAAAGCAAAATAAAAAGATATATGATATTATAAGTAAAGACGGTTGTGTAATATCTGAATTTTTACCAGGAACACCACCTTTATCATATAATTTTCCTAGAAGAAACAGGATAATTAGTGGTTTGAGTGATATAGTAATAGTTGTAGAAGCAGGAGAAAAAAGCGGTTCATTAATAACCACAGAAATAGCCTTAGAACAAGGAAAAGATGTAGTAGCAGTTCCAGGCTCTATATTTTCAAAAGAGAGCATAGGTACAAATAAAATCATAAAAGAAGGTGCATATGTATTTACTAATGTGGAAGATATATTAGATTATATAGGTATAGAAAAAATAAATTTAAATAATAATAAGAATAACAATGTGATCTTAAAAAATAGCTTACAAGGAAAAGTTTATAATGCATTAAGCCATGATCCCAAACATATAAATGACTTATTAAAATTAATTGATGTTGACATAAAACATTTATATGAGGTATTATTTGAATTGCAGCTAAAAAAAGAAATAATTTGTTTGGCTGGCAACTATTATGTTAAATCCTAATAGGTAGAGTATAATATAAAAATGTAGAGTTTATATATTGTACATAAAAGTGTTTATAGTTATATATAAATATTATAAAAACTGTTTATCCAAGTGTTATTTTTAAAAATACTCTTATAGCAAGAATTTTTAAAAATTTGTTTTTGGTGAATTAGCACTTTGTGCAGCTGGCTTGCTTAAATTTAGCATTTATAAATTTGACTGTTTATAATTTGAAATATTTGCTTTTGTGTTAAGTTAGAGTTAAATAATTGGATAAAATTTTTCTAATACTTAAATAGATATATTTAATTCTTTTAAAGAAAATCTATTTAAGTACAATAATAAGATTACTTAATATAGAATTTAATAATGTGTAATTGTAACTAAGGTTTAATAGAAATAGTAGCATCATAGAAGATGTAATTTTAAATTAGTATATCAGGCAAGGGGGTGTGACTCTGGTCATTAGTCTTACCAGAGAAATAGAATGGGACAAAATTTAGTAATAGTAGAATCACCAGCAAAAGCTAAAACTATAAAGAAGTATTTAGGAAAAAACTATGTAGTTGAGGCATCAATGGGCCATGTAAGAGATTTGCCTAAAAGTCAGTTAGGTGTTGATATAGAAAATAATTACAATCCTAAATATATAACAATAAGAGGAAAAGGTGAACTTTTAGATAAACTTAGAAAAGAAGCTAAAAAAAGTTCTAAAGTATATTTAGCAACAGACCCAGATAGAGAAGGAGAGGCTATTTCTTGGCATTTAGCCCATGCACTTAAAATAGATGAGAATGAAGAGTGCAGAATAGAATTTAATGAGATAACTAAAACTTCTATAAAGAAAGCAATAAAGTCTCCGAGAAAAATAAATGAAAATGTAGTAGATGCTCAACAAGCAAGAAGAGTTCTAGATAGGTTAGTAGGATATAAAATAAGCCCTATACTATGGAATAAAGTCAAATGGGGATTAAGTGCAGGTAGAGTTCAATCTGTTGCTTTAAGAATGATATGTGATAGGGAAAGAGAAATTGAAAAATTTATACCTCAAGAATATTGGACTATAGAATGTGAAGTACACAAAGAAAAAAATAAAAAACCTTTTATAATTAAACTTACTACTAAATCAGGTAAAAAAATAGAAATAAATAGTGAAGAAGAAGCTATTAAAATAATAAATGACTTAAAAAAAGGTGAATTTATTGTAAAAAAAATAAAGAAGACAAAGAAAAATAAAAATCCGTTAGCACCTTTTACAACAAGTACTCTTCAACAAGATTCTTATAAAAAATTGAATTTTTCTACTAAAAAAACTATGTCTATAGCTCAACAATTATATGAAGGTATAGATATTAAAGGGTTTGGGACAGTAGGTCTTATAACCTATATGAGAACAGATTCTATAAGGATATCAGAAGAAGCTCAAAAATCAACTTTAGAGCATATAAAAAATAATTTTGGAAATGAATATATACCAAAGACTCCGAGGATTTTTAAAGGAAAGAAAAATGTACAGGACGCTCATGAAGCTATAAGACCAACTAATGTTGAAATAACTCCTGCATTAGCTAAGGAAAGTTTAACACCACAACAATATAAATTATATGAATTAATATGGAAAAGGTTTGTAGCAAGTCAAATGGCTTCTTGTATTTTAGATTCTACATCTATAAGTATAGAAAATGGGGAATATGGATTAAGAGTTAGTGGATCCTTAATATCTTTTGATGGTTTTATGAAGGTATATGAATATTCTACAGAAGAAGAAAAAGACAGTATAAAAATACCTGAATTAGAGGAAAATGAAGTCTTAAAAGAAAAATCTATAAATAAAAGTCAACATTTTACTCAACCACCAGCTAGATATTCAGAAGCCTCTTTAGTAAAAACTTTAGAGGAAAATGGTATAGGTAGACCGAGTACTTATGCCCCTATTATATCTACAATATTAGATAGAAAATATGTAGAAAGAGAAAAAAAGACTTTAAAACCTACAGAACTAGGAGATATAGTAAACAATATAGTAAGTGAATATTTTAAACAAATAGTAGATTTAGAATTTACAGCGGAGATGGAAAATAAATTAGATTATATAGAAGAAGGGAAAAAATCTTGGAGAGAGGTAGTAAATGATTTTTTTGAACCTTTAATAAAATCTATAGAAATAGCAGAAAAAGAAATAGCAAAAGTAACTATTGAAGATAAAGTAACAGACGTGATATGTGAAAAATGTGGAAGAAATATGGTTATTAAACATGGAAGATATGGAGATTTTTTAGCATGTCCAGGATATCCAGACTGTAAAAATACTAAGCCTATAATAGAAGAAATAGATGTTGAATGTCCTAAATGTGGAAATGGAAAAGTTTTAATAAAGAAAAGTAGAAAAGGAAGAAAATTTTATGGATGTAGTAACTATCCTGAGTGTGACTTTGTAAGTTGGTCAGAACCTGTAAAAGATAAATGTGAAGAATGTGGAAGTTATATGGTGAAAAAACAAAGTAAAGCTAAAGGTGAATATTATGAATGTTCTAATACAGAGTGCAAGCATAAAAAATATTTAAATAATAAAGAATAGTATATTAATAACTAATTTATATGAATAATTGTTATTTATTATATTTTAAATGTTGAAATAAACAACCCCTTATGTTATTATAGATAAGGACAGGCAACAATTCTAAATATTTTTAATAGTCGAAATTTTTTAAGGCATAATATGAAAAGCAGCAGAAATCAGTATATAAATTAAAGTAGAAGAGGTAATATAAGGAGGAAAACCTATGAATTCATTACTAGATAAAACAAGAATGTTGAATAAAATATTGCAAAAATCAGGTACAGAACCAGTAGATTTCGAAGATATATGTGATTTATTAAGCGATGTTTTACAATGTAACGTATATATAATTAGTAGAAAAGGAAAAATATTGGGATCTAAATTTTATGCTGGATTTGAATGTGATGAAGTAAGAGAAGTTGTTTTAAAAGAAAATAGATTCCCGGATTTTTACAATAATAAATTGTTAAATGTAAATGAAACTTTGTCCAATTCACCTAATCATGATAAATGCGTATTTGATGATTTAAAAGATTGCAAAATAAATAATAAATTGTCAACAATAGTTCCTATAAATGGAAATAGAGAGAGGTTAGGTACATTATTGCTAGCTAGATTCGATAAAAAATTTACTGATGAAGATTTAGTATTAGCAGAATATAGTGCCACAATAATTGGTCTTGAAATATTAAGATCAAAACAAGATGAAATAGAAGAAGAAGCAAGAAAGAAAGCTGTAGTTCAATTAGCTATAGGAACATTATCTTATTCAGAATTAGAAGCTGTGGAACATATATTTAATGAATTAGATGGTACAGAAGGATTATTAGTAGCATCTAAAATAGCAGATAAGGTTGGAATAACAAGATCTGTTATAGTAAATGCACTAAGAAAATTTGAAAGTGCAGGAGTTATAGAATCAAGATCTCTAGGTATGAAAGGAACTCATATCAGAATATTAAATGATAAGCTTTTAGAAGAATTAAAAAAGATAAAATAATAAAGAAGTCATATGACTTCTTTATTTTTTAGTATAATTTTACAAAAGAAATTCTTAGTTAAGAAAAATTAATGAAGGAAAATATACCAAAAATTTTTTGGAATTATTATTGAATAACATACTAGGGTATGATATACTACCTAAGGAGAAAAATACACACATTATCTAATTTTATAAATGGTGCCTTAAGAGGTAGTTTATAAATATGAGGATAATGGAGGAAAAACCAAGGAGGTAAATTTATGTCAGTTATATCAATGAAACAATTATTAGAAGCAGGTGTTCACTTTGGACATCAAACAAGAAGATGGAACCCTAAAATGGCTCCATACATATTTACAGAAAGAAATGGAATTTACATTATTGATTTACAAAAAACAGTTAAAAAGGTAGAGGAAGCTTATAACTTCTTAAGATCAGTTGCAGAAGAAGGAAAAGATGTATTATTTGTAGGAACTAAAAAACAAGCTCAAGAAGCTATAGAAGAAGAAGCTAAAAGATCAGAAATGCATTTTGTTAACAATAGATGGTTAGGTGGAATGTTAACAAACTTCACAACAATAACAGCTAGAATAAAAAAATTAGAAGAATTAGACAAAATGGAAGAAGATGGAACATTTGAAGTTCTTCCTAAAAAAGAAGTTATAAAATTAAGAAATGAAAGAGAAAAATTAGAAAAGAACTTAGGTGGAATAAGAAAGCTAGATGCAAACAATATAGGAGCTATGTTCGTTGTTGACCCAAGAAAAGAAAAGAACGCTATATTAGAAGCTAAAAGACTAGGAATCCCAGTTGTAGCTATAGTAGATACAAACTGTGATCCAGATGAAGTAGATTTCGTAATTCCAGGAAATGATGATGCTATAAGAGCTGTAAGATTAATAGCAGCAAAAATGGCTGATGCTATTCTTGAAGGAAGACAAGGAGAACAATTAGCAGAATAATTTAGCTATTATAAATGAAAAATATAAGGTAGGTGGGACTAAGCTCTCATTTACCTTTTAAATTAGTTAAAGTAGGAGGAATATATAATGATCAGTGCTAAAATGGTAAAAGATTTAAGAGAAAAAACTGGCGCAGGAATGATGGATTGTAAAAAAGCTTTATCAGAATGTGATGGAGATTTAGAAAAAGCTATAGAAGTATTAAGAGAAAAAGGTTTAGCAGCAGCAGCTAAAAAATCAGGCAGAATAGCAGCAGAAGGTATTGTAAGCACATACATATCTGAAGATATGAAAAATGGATCAATAATAGAATTCAATTGCGAAACAGATTTCGTTTCAGTAAACGAATTATTTGTAGAATTAGCTAACAATTTAGCAAAACAAACAGCTCTTTCAAATGTTTCAACTGCAGAAGAATTATTAGAAGAAAAATATATAGCAGATGAAAGCAAGTCAGTTAAAGATGCAATAACTGAATTAATAGCTAAATTAGGTGAAAATATGAACTTAAGAAGAATAGCTAAACTTTCAGTAGATAAAGGTGTTATAACAAGTTACATCCATGGTGGTGGAAGAATAGGTGTTCTTGTAAAATTAGCTTGTGAAAAAGAAGATGAAAGATTAGTTCAAATAGCTAAAGATGTAGCAATGCAAGTTGCAGCAACAAATCCGTTATTCTTAAATAGAGATGATGTTGATGCTGATACATTAGAAAAAGAAAAAGAAATATACAGAGTTCAAGCTTTAAATGAAGGAAAACCAGAAAAAGTTGTTGAAAAAATGGTTATGGGAAGAATCAATAAATATTACAAAGAAAATTGTTTAGTTGAACAACTTTGGGTTAAAAACGGAGATTATACTATAACTAAATACTTACAAGAACAATCAAAAGAAATCGGTGCAGATATAACTGTAGAAGCTTTCGTAAGATACGAAAAAGGTGAAGGTATAGAAAAGAAAGAAGAAGACTTTGCTGAAGAAGTTCAAAAACAAATGAACCAAGGAAAATAATTAAAAAAGAGAACACTGAGTGTTCTCTTTTTTTGGGAAATAAGTTAATAATAAATTTTATAAGAAACATATAATGATAGAAAATTAAAAAGATTTTATTTGGTGTATTATTAAGAAATTTATATAGTACATAGTTTAGTTATAGTATAGAAAGTAGATATTATTTAATTTTATATGATATAATTATAATGAATTTTACTAAATGAAGTCTTATACAAATGTTATTCATAGAGAGATGGTTTCTATAGGTATATAATATTTTATAGGAATGTTCAATTTCTTTTAACCTAAAAATGAAGTTATAGTACATAATATATTTAATTTAGAATAATTTGGAGGTATAATATAGATGAGTGAACCAAAGTATAAGCGCGTTATGTTAAAGTTATCAGGAGAAGCTTTATCAGGTGAAAAAGGTTTTGGAATTGATTTTGAATTTACTAAAGAAATATCAGAACAAATAAAAAAATTAGTTGACATGGGAATAGAGGTAGGCGCAGTAGTTGGTGGAGGAAATATTTGGAGAGGTAGAAGTGGCTCAGGTATGGATAGAACCACAGCAGATTATATGGGAATGTTAGCTACTTGTATAAATGCTTTAGCTCTTCAAGATTCATTAGAACAACTTGGAGTTAATACTAGAGTTCAAACTGCTATAGAAATGAAAGAAATTGCAGAACCATTTATAAGAAGAAGAGCTATGAGACATCTAGAAAAAGAAAGAGTAGTTATATTTGCATCTGGTACAGGTAATCCATATTTTTCAACAGATACAGCAGCTGCCCTAAGAGCAGCTGAAATAGAAGCAGATGTTATATTACTTGCTAAAAAAGTAGATGGTGTTTATAATAAAGATCCTCATAAATATGATGATGCTATAAAATATAATAATTTATCTTATATAGAAGTACTAGAACAAGGATTACAGGTAATGGATTCTACTGCTACTTCTTTATGTATGGATAATGATATTCCTATATTAGTTTTTGGATTAGATGAACCTTGTAATATAATAAAGGCTGTAACTGGAGAAGAAATAGGTACTCTAGTTTCAAATTCAAAATAAGGGAGGATATTTAAATGATAAAAGAAATATTACAAAAAGCAGATAACAAAATGGGAAAAAGTATTGAAGCTTTAAAAAGAGAATTATCTTCAATGAAAGCTGGTAGAGCTAATCCAGCTATGCTTGATAGAATAGAGGCAGAATATTATGGTTCTATGACCCCAATTAATCAATTAGCTAATATATCTGTACCAGAACCAAGAGTTCTTTCAATACAACCTTGGGATAAGAGTGCTATTGGAGCTATAGAAAAAGCTATATTAAAATCTGATCTAGGTTTAAATCCTTCTAATGATGGTAGTGTAATAAGACTTATCATACCAGAATTGACAGAAGAAACAAGAAAAAATATAGTTAAAACTGTGAAAAAAACTGGAGAAGAAACAAAAGTAGCTATAAGATCTATAAGAAGAGATTGCAATGATGATGTTAAGAATCTAAAAAAAGAAGATGTTTCAGAAGATGATATTAAAAAAGCAGAAGAAGAAATTCAAAAGAAAACAGACAAATTTATAAAAGAAGTAGATTCTATAATAAGTGCAAAAGAAAAGGAAATACTATCTATATAAACATATAACCTGCTTATTAGCAGGTTTTTTAGTAATTTAAAGTAGATATGTTGGAGGTAACTTTATGAAAAAATTTTTTTCAAATAATAAGAAAGTTAGTGTAGATATAAATGTAGATAAGAATAACATACCAAAACATATTGCTATCATAATGGATGGGAATGGAAGATGGGCAAAAGAAAGAAATTTGCCTAGAACTATGGGACATAAAGCTGGTGTTGAAACTATAAGAGAAATAGTTAAAGAATGTAATAATTTAGATGTTAAGTATTTAACTTTATATGCTTTTTCTACAGAAAATTGGAAGAGACCTAAGGATGAAGTTAGTGCTCTTATGACTTTATTAGTTCAGTATTTAAGAAAAGAAGTTAAAGAACTTAATGAGAATAATGTAATAGTTAACGCTATAGGTGATATAGAAAAATTACCAGATGTATGCGTAAATGAATTAAAGAAGGCCTATGAAGAAACTAAAAACAATACAGGCTTAACACTAAATTTAGCTTTGAATTATGGCGGAAGAAATGAAATAGTAAGAGTAGTGAAAGACATATATAAAGATATAAAAATAGGAAAGATAACAGAAGAGGAAATAAATGAAGAGATTATTTCTAATTATCTTTATACAAAAGGTATGCCTGATCCAGATTTAATAATAAGACCCAGTGGAGAAAAAAGAATAAGTAATTTTTTATTGTGGCAATGTGCCTATTCAGAATTTTGGTATTCAGACATAAAATGGCCTGATTTTAAAAAAGAGCATCTTCATAAAGCTATATATGATTATCAAAATAGAGATAGAAGATTTGGAGCAGTAAAATAACCTTTTAGAATAGGAGAGAATAAGATGAATAGTAGATATATAGGGGCTTTAGTATTAGCGCCTTTTGTAATATTCCTATTTGTAGGAGGAGTATTTTTAAAATGGGGTATATTGGCCCTTTCTTTGGGTGGTATGTATGAATTTTATAAAGTAGTAAAAAATAAAGATATACATCCTGTAGAAATAATAGGATACTTATTATGCTTAATATATTATATACCACTTTTAAATACTATAAGTTATAAAAATATTTTTTATATTGTTATATTATCTGTTTTTATACTTTTAGTTATACCGGTTATAAATTTAAAGTATAATTTTATAGATGTGGCAATAACTCTTTTAGGATTTTTATATATACCTATATTTTTTAGTTTTATAGTTTTGGTTAATAATAAAACCTACGGCAATTATTTGGTATGGCTTATATTTATTTCTGCTTGGCTTTGTGATACTACAGCTTATTATGTAGGAAAGTATTTTGGGAAAAATAAATTATGTCCTAAAGTAAGTCCTAAAAAAACCATAGAAGGTTCTATAGGAGGCATAGTAGGAGCATCTTTAGCTTGTACCATATTTGGAATTATTATATTTAAATTCGGAGTTAATATAGAAATCATACACTATGTGTTAATTGGAATTATATGTGGCATAGTTTGTCAATTTGGAGATTTGGTAGCTTCATCTATAAAAAGATATGCAGGTGTAAAGGATTATAGTAATTTAATACCAGGTCATGGAGGAATATTAGACAGGTTTGACAGTATTTTATTTTCTTCAGTAGCAGTGTATTATTATTTAACTTTTATATTACAATTTTAAAGTTTATAAATAAAAAACTCAATCTATATTTACGTAGATTGAGTTTTTTATTTATAATTTAGAAAAAATTTTATATTTATTAAATTTACTTAATTTTTATAGTAGTATAAATAAAATTTAAATTGATAATATAAATAAGGTAACAAAGGGAATAATATAAATTAATAAGCAAATATTTATATGGTATTAAATAATCTACCCATAATTTAAAAAGTAAATTAAAAATATTTTTGAATTTATTTTTGAAAATGAACTTAATATATATAACTTATTATGAATATATTTATTTAGAAAGCAATAATAGGAGAAAAAGTATTGAAGTATTATAAACATAAATATAAGGATATAATCTATGCTATAATAATATTCATAATAATTTTTTTGTTAGCTTTATTAATTAAAAATTATTTTAAACCATTTTTTATAATAGTAGTTCTGCTTTTTTTATGTAATCCTATTTATAATTTTTTATGTAGTAAAAATATATTTAATCGTAATGTAAATTCTATAATAAGTATAATTTTGGTAAATATTATATTGTTTTTATTAATTTTTTTGATAGGAAATTTTATTTATAATAATTTAATATTATTAAAAGGGTACTATTATAATTTTAAGACAGAAATAGATTCTTTCATAAATGATATAAATAAAATATTAAACATAAAAAAACATATATTTAACAAAAATTTAAATAATATAGATGTGGCTTTGTTAAATGGTGAGTTTTTTAGAAAAGGGGCTAGTTATACAACAGAATGGATTTTTGCATATTTTATAGCTAGCGTGTCTATATACTTTATTTTGGTGGATAAATATGCTATATTAGAAAATATTAAAAAATATATAGGTACTAATGAATTTGAAAAAATTAGAGATAAAATATATAAATTAAAGGAAATAATAAAAATAGAATGTTTTTTAGTAATATTTACTACATTTCAAACTATAATAGGATTAAAAATATTAAATATAAATAACTATTTAATATTAGGGGTGTTATGTGGTATATTAGACATGTTACCTTACATAGGAACAGTTGTAATTTTTTTACCTTTAATATTATATCAATTTTATATTAAAAATTATGTAATATTTTTAGGGCTTATATGTCTTTATTTATTATTAATAATATCGAGACAAATATTAGAAACTAAATTTATGAGTTCTAAGCTTCAATTGCCTGCTTTAGCTATAATAATATCTATATATATAGGTTTTAAAATTTTAGGATTTTTAGGATTACTTTTAGGTCCCCTATATATAATAACCCTTAAAGAATTTGTAAAAACTTAAATGAAAGTTGTTAGAGGAGAGATGACATTTTGAAGAATATAACTATATTAGGAGCAACAGGGTCTATCGGAACACAAACTTTAGATGTAATAAGAAGAGAAAAGGAAGAATTAAAATTAATAGCTGTATCTGCAAACAAAAATTATAAAAAAGTCATAGAAATTATAAAGGAGTTTAACCCTAAGTATGCAGTTTTAATGGAAGAACATGCTTTTAAAGTAGTAGAAGATTTTTGTATAGATAATAAATTAGAGACAAAAGTTTTAAAAGGCATGGAAGGAATGGTTTATATAAGTACACTAGAGGAAGTAAATATAGTAGTTACTTCTGTGGTAGGAATGATAGGATTAGTTCCTACTATAAAAGCCATAGAAAGTGGAAAAGATATCGCTTTAGCCAACAAAGAAACTTTAGTGGTAGCCGGAGAATTGGTTATTAGTAAAGCTAAAGAGCATAATGTAAGTATATTACCTGTAGACTCAGAGCATGGAGCTATTTTTCAATGTTTAAGGGGAAATAAAAAAGAAGAAGTTAAAAATATAATATTAACAGCTTCAGGAGGCCCTTTTAGAGGAAGAAAAAAAGAAGAACTTACAGATATAAAGCCAGAGCATGCTCTTAAACATCCTAAGTGGAATATGGGGAGGAAAATATCTATAGATTCTGCTACATTAATGAATAAAGGATTAGAAGTTATAGAAGCTCATTTTTTATTTGATGTAGATTATGAAAATATAAAAGTAGTAGTACATCCACAAAGTATAGTTCATTCTATGGTGGAATATAAAGATGGAAGTATAATAGCACAAATGGCAGTTCCAGATATGAGATTACCTATACAATATGCTTTGAATTATCCTAATAGAAAAAAATCACGAATAGAATCTTTAGATTTTTATAAAATATCTAGTTTAACTTTTGAAAAACCAGATATGGACACATTTTTACCTTTAAAATTAGCCTATGAAGTAGGAAAAAAAGGTGGAATAATGCCAGCTATATTAAATGGAGCCAATGAGGTAGCGGTAGATTTGTTTTTAAGAGAGAAAATAAAGTTTTTATGTATAGGTGAATTATTAGAAGAATGTATGAATAAATTTTATAAACCTGTGGAAGCTACATTGGAAAATATAATAAATATAGATAAAGAAGTTAGAGAATATTTAGAAAAGAAGTATGATGTGTAGTAAAATTTAATTTATGGTTAGAATTTTAAAGGAGGTTAATTAATGTATATAGTAGCAGCTATTTTAGCCTTTGGCATACTAGTTTTAGTACATGAATTTGGTCATTTTATTATGGCCAAGGCAAATGGGATAAAGGTGGAAGAATTTTCTATAGGTATGGGTCCTAAGCTTATAGGAATAAAGGGTAAAGAAACAGAATATTTAATAAAACTTTTACCAATAGGTGGATATGTAAAAATGTTAGGAGACGAAGAAAAAAGTACGGATGAAAGAGCTTTTAATAACAAATCTCCTTTAAGAAAATTAAGTGTAGTTATAGCAGGTCCTTTTATGAATTTAGTATTAAGTATAGTGTTATTTGCTATAATAGTGTCTCAAAGAGGGTACTTCGCACCTATAATAGAAAAGGTGGTACCAAATAGTCCTGCAGCAGTAACAGGACTTATGTCAGGTGATAAAATAATAGAGGCTAATGATAAAAAAATTACCACTTGGGATGATTTTCAATCAATTATTTATACAGGAAATGGAGCACCTTTAAATATAAAATTTATAAGAAATAATAAGGAAAATAATATTAAGTTAACTCCAATTAAAGATACTAAAGAAAATAGATATGTTATAGGAATATATCCTACATTAATAGAGAATTTAAGCTTTAACGAATCTATAAAGCAAGGATTTAAGCAAACTGGATCCTTGATAAAACAAACCTTTGGATTTTTTGGAACTTTATTTCAAGGAAAGGTTTCTAAAAATGATGTGGGAGGGCCATTAACTATAATTAAAGTTTCAGGAAAAGCAGCTCAGGCAGGTATAATAAGTTTAATGGCATTTGCAGCTTATATAAGTTCACAACTAGCTATATTTAATATTATACCTTTTCCAGCTTTAGATGGAGGATATATATTATTATTTTTATTTGAAGCTATTACAGGAAAAAAAGTAGATGAAAATAAAGTAGGATTTGTAAATTATATAGGATTTGCTATATTGATGGGACTTATGATTTTAGTAACTATAAAGGATATATTGTATCCGATAAAATTCTAATTGGATTAAGTATTAAAAACAAAAGTATTTTTGAGGATGTTTTAAATAAACCTAAAAAGAAATTGATAAAAATTATAAATTTAAATTAGGATTATTATATAAGGTATAAAAACTAAAATTATAAATTTATTAATTTTGTTAGATGCTAGTAAAGCTAGGAGATGAAACAATGGAGAGAAAATTAACTAGAAAAGTTAAAGTGGGAAATATATATGTAGGAGGAGATGCTCCTGTTTCTATACAGTCGATGACAAATACAGATACTAGAGATGTTAAAAGCACATTAAATCAAATAAAAAGATTAGAGGAAATAGGTTGTGATATAATAAGATGTGCAGTACCAGATATGGAAGCTAGTGAAGCTTTAAAAATAATAACTAGAGAGTCTAAGATTCCAGTAGTAGCGGATATACATTTTGATTATAAATTAGCTTTAGAATCTATAAAAAATGGAGTTCATGCTTTAAGAATAAATCCAGGGAATATAGGTTCTATAGAAAGAGTGAAAATGGTAGCAAAAGCTGCCAAAGAAAGAGCTATTCCTATAAGAATAGGAGTAAATTCAGGTTCACTTAAAAAGGATGTATTAGATAAATATGGAAAAGTAAGCCCAGAAGCATTAGTGGAAAGTGCTCTTCAGCATGTAACTATATTAGAAAAGTGTAATTTTAACGATATAGTAATATCTATAAAATCCTCTAATGTTATGCAGATGATAGAAAGTTATAGATTAATATCACAAAAAGTAAACTATCCATTGCATTTAGGTGTTACAGAAGCAGGAACTACTTTTAGGGGAACTATAAAATCTAGTGTAGGAATAGGTTCACTATTAGCAGAAGGTATAGGTGATACTATAAGGGTATCTATTACAGGAGATCCTGTAGAGGAGATTAAAATAGGTAAAGAAATATTAAGGTCTTTAGGTTATGTAAAAGAAGGAATAGAATTTGTATCTTGTCCAACTTGTGGAAGAACCAATATAGATTTAATATCTATAGCTAAAGAAGTAGAAAAAAGGCTTTCAAACTGTAAAAAAAATATTAAAGTAGCTGTAATGGGATGTGTAGTTAATGGTCCTGGAGAAGCAAGAGAAGCAGATATAGGTATAGCAGGAGGAAAAGGAGAAGGTCTTATATTTAAAAAAGGTCAGGTTATAAAAAAAGTCAAGGAAGAATATATAATAGAAGATCTTATAAAAGAAATAGAGAAGATGTAATTTATTGATTTTTTATTTTATTTAAATTAATTTCAATTTAAATATACATACAATATGAGTATACAAAGAATTTTAACTTTTATTTGGAGTAAATTTTTAATTATTAAAAATATTTATTCAAGAATGTGCCTACATTATTTTATAGGTATTATTACTAGATAAATTTACTTTAAATTTTAAGTTGAAATTCATTTTTTTATTTTTTTAAATATGATAATATATTTATTATGTTTTAATGCATAACATTATGGTTGTGTTAAGCAATTATAAAAATAGATTTAAAAATCATACAATTATTCTTAGGAGGAATAATATGGAGAGTACTTCAGTTAATGATTTACAAAAGGAAATAAATAAAGAAGAATTTGATATAGATAAAGAAATAAAAATAGTAAGAGTTCAGTATTTTAGGAAGAAAAATAAATTAAAATTAATATTAAAATCTATTGAAAATTTTACCAAAGAAAAAGAAACATACATAAAAAATATATTAAAAAATAGATTTTCGATGGTAAAGGATTTTGAAATAATTTGTTATAAAGACCTATCTCATATTACTTTAGAAGAACTTTCAAAGAAATATTGGGTTGATATAGTAAATTTAGCTTCCTCTTCTATACCCATTGCTAGAGATTGTCTTTTAAAATCAAAAAGAGAAGTTTCAGAAAATAGCATAAACATAACTTACAACAATGAATTTTTATGTAAGTTTCTTTCCAAAAATAAATTTGAGAGTAAATTAAAATCCTACATAAAGGATATATTTGGAATAAAGTGCAATGTAAAATTAGAATATGATAAGTCATTAAACGAAGAAGACTACTTTAAGACTATAGAAACTATGGAAAAGTCTATGATAAAAACTGTTTTTAGTGAAATTAAATTTAAAGAAAAGAAAGTAGCTAAAAAAGAAAATTTATTAAAATCTAGTGAAAATGAAAATAAAGATAATTCTATTATATTGGGAAGAAGTATAAAAGAAGATAGTATATTCATGAAAGATATAAATGAAAATTCAGGAATAGTTGTAGTTTGTGGAGATATATTTAAAAAAGAAATTATAGAAACAAAAACTGGAAGAAAAATAGTAACATTCTTTATAACAGATTATACTAACTCTATGACAGTTAAATTTTTTCCAAGGCCTAAGGAGGCAGATGCAATAATAGAAGAAATAAAAGAAGGTCTTTATTGTAAGGTTAGAGGAGAAATAGTAAATGACCCTTATGCAAGAGAATATGTAATAATGGCAAAGGATATAGTAAAAACTACAAAAATAGAGAAAATGGATATAGCGGAAGAAAAAAGAGTAGAACTTCATATGCATAGTCAAATGAGTGCTATGGATGGAATGACTCCAGTAACAGAATTAGTAAAAAGGGCTGCTAAATGGGGACACAAGGCAGTAGCTATTACGGATCACGGCGTAGTTCAAGCTTATCCAGATGCTATGAATGCGGCTAAAAAGTATAATATAAAAGTTATATATGGAATAGAAGCTTATCTTGTAGATGATGGCATACCTATTGTATCTAAGGCAGGAGACAAAACTATAGAAGATACTTTTGTAGTTTTTGACTTGGAAACTACAGGATTTTCAAGTCAAAATGATAAAATTATTGAAATAGGTGCAGTAAAGATAGAAAAGGGAAAGATAATAGATAGATTTAGTGAATTTGTAAATCCTGAAAGGAATATACCTGATAAAATAACAGAGCTTACAAGTATAACGGATAACATGGTAGAAGATAAGGAAACTATAGATAAAATACTACCAAGATTTATAGAATTTATAGGTGATTCTGTAGTGGTAGCTCATAATGCAGATTTTGATATATCTTTTATAAATAAAAATTGCAAGGATTTACAAATAGAGTTTAAAAATAGTGTAATGGATACGGTGACACTGAGCAGATTTTTGTTTCCTGAATTAAAGAGATATAAATTAAATGTTATAGCAAAGCATTTAGGTATACCATTAGAAAATCACCATAGAGCTGTAGATGATGCTAAAGCAACAGCGGATATTTTATTAAAATGTTTTGAAATATTAAAAGAAAAAGAAATAATTACTTTACATAATTTAAATAAAGAATTTCTAGGTAATATAAATATAAAAAAAGAACCCACATATCATTTAATAATTTTGGCTAAGAATGCGGTGGGACTTAAAAATTTATATAAATTAGTTTCTAAATCTAACTTAGAGTATTTCTTTAAAAGACCAAGAATGCCTAAAAGTCTTATAAATGAGTATAAGGAAGGACTCATAATAGGCTCTGCTTGTGAGGCGGGGCAAATATATAAAGAAATATTAAGGGGAAAAACAAAAGAAGAATTAAAAAATATGGTAGAATTTTATGATTATTTAGAAATACAGCCTTTAGGTAATAATGAGTTCCTTATAAAAAATGGTTCTGTAAAAGATGAGGAAGAACTTAAAGAAATAAATAAAAAAATATGTGAATTAGGAAAGTTTTATAATAAACCTGTAGTAGCAACTTGTGATGTGCATTTTTTAGATAAAGAACATGAAGTTTTTAGAAGAATATTAATGTCAGGTCAAGGATTTAGTGACGCAGATAACCAACCGCCCCTTTATTTTAGAACTACTGAGGAAATGATTAAAGAATTTGAGTATTTAGGGGAAGAAAAAGCAAAAGAGGTAGTAATTTATAATACAAATAAAATAGCAGATATGATAGACAATATAAAACCAATTCCAGAGGAGACTTTTCCACCTAAAATAGAAGGAGCAGAAGAAGACATAAAAAGAATGACTTTAGAAAAAGCTCATGCTATATATGGGGATCCACTTCCTGAAATAGTAGAGAAGAGATTAACCAAGGAATTAAATTCTATAATAAATAATGGTTATGCGGTATTATATTTAATAGCTCATAAATTAGTAGCTAAATCTTATGAGGATGGATATTTAGTAGGATCTAGAGGATCTGTTGGATCTTCCTTTGCAGCAACTATGTCAGATATTACAGAAGTTAATGGGTTACCGCCACATTATGTTTGTCCAGAATGTAAATATAGCGAATTTTTTACGGATGGCTCTGTAGGTTCAGGAGCAGATTTAAAGGATAAAGATTGTCCTAAATGTGGAACTAAGTTAATAAAAGATGGTCATGATATACCATTTGAAACTTTTTTAGGTTTTGAAGGAGACAAAGAACCAGATATAGATTTAAATTTTTCAGGAGAATATCAAGGAGTAGTTCATAAATATACAGAGGTTTTATTTGGAAAGGGCCATGTTTTTAAAGCAGGAACTATTGGTACTATAGCTGAAAAAACCGCCTATGGTTTTGTAAAAAAATATTTAGATGAAAAGAATATAAAAGCTAACAATGCAGAAATAGAAAGATTGTCTAAGGGATGTACAGGAGTTAAAAGAACATCAGGACAACATCCAGGAGGCATTATGGTTGTGCCTGCAGATAATGAAATATTTAATTTTACTCCTATACAGCATCCAGCAGATGATACAGAAAGTGATGTTATAACCACGCACTTTGATTATCACTCTATAAGTGGTAGACTTCTAAAATTAGATATATTAGGTCATGATGATCCTACAGTGCTTAGAATGCTTCAGGATTTAACTGGGGTAGATCCTAAAGGTATACCTTTGGGGGATCCTAAAGTTATAAGTTTATTTACATCTCCTAAAGCTTTAGGTGTTACAGAAGAAGATATAAATTGTCCTGTAGGAACCTATGGATTACCTGAGTTTGGTACTAAATTTGTAAGGCAAATGCTTGTAGATACTAAGCCTAAAAGTTTTGCAGAATTAGTTAGAATATCAGGATTATCCCATGGTACAGATGTATGGCTTAATAATGCTCAGTACTTTATAAAAGAAGGATATACTACTATAAAGGATTGTATATCAACAAGAGATGATATAATGATATATCTGCTTCAAATGGGATTGCCACCAAAGAGTGCCTTTACAATAATGGAGAAGGTGAGAAAAGGTAAAGGACTTACAGAAGAACAGGAGGCCTTGATGAAAGAACATGGTGTTCCGGATTGGTATATAGAGTCCTGTAAAAAAATAAAATACATGTTTCCTAAGGGTCATGCAGTAGCTTATGTAATGATGGCTATAAGAATAGCTTATTTTAAAGTTTACTATCCTAATGCTTATTATGCTACTTATTTTTCTGTTAGAGCAGATGATTTTGATGCAGATTTAATAGTAAAAGGAGAAGAAAAAATAAAAGAAAAAATGGATGAATTATATGCTATGGGCAATAATATAACTCAAAAGGATAAAGGTCTTTTAACTATACTTGAAATATCTTATGAGATGTATAAAAGAGGTATAAAATTCTTAAAAGTAGATTTATATAAATCCCATGCTACTAAATTTTTGATAGAAGGAGAAAGTATAAGACCACCTTTAAGTGCTCTTCAAGGAGTAGGAAAAAATGCAGCTAAGAGTATAGAAGAAGCAAGATTACATGGTGAATTTATATCAAAAGAAGATTTAAGATTAAGAACCAAAGTTACAAAGACTGTTATAGAAACTTTAGAAAATCATGGTTGTTTACGAGGAATGCAAGAAACTAATCAAATATCTTTATTTAGTCTTTAACTAAATTTTAATTTTTGAATATATTCATAATCAAATGGATATTTTTGTTAAAAAACTTATGATGTCAATGGTTATTTTTTTAGTTTCATAACTTTTCCTTGAAATTAATATTCTACTATGATAAAATGAAAATAGTAAAGAGCAAGACATATGTTAAAGCACAGAGTGGGTATAAACCCGCTCTTTCTATTTGTAAAAAAACGCAGCGTAAGTTGCGTTTTTAAATTAATATAAAATAATAGTTAATTATTTGGAAAAACTAAGTGTATAAAATATATTTAAATATATTTTCAAATAGCAAGGAGGGATTTTTATGAGCAAACATAGTTTAGTTGAAAATCTTAAAGACAAAATAGAACCTATTGTTGAAGGTTTAAACTATGAACTATATCATATAGAATTTGTTAAAGAAGGAAAGGAAAATTATTTAAGAATATATATAGATAGTGAAAAAGGTGTATCTTTAGAAGATTGTGAAAAGGTAAGTAGAGCAATTAGTGAATTATTAGATGAATTGGACCCAATTCAAGATAGCTATTATTTAGAAGTTTCTTCACCAGGAATTGAAAGAATTTTATATACAGATAAACACTTAGAAAAATATAAGGGTTATAACATAATTTTAAATTTATATTCACCAATAAATAAAAAGAAAAAATATGAGGGTGAATTAATAGACTTCAATGAAAATGAGATAAATATAAAAGTTGAAGAAAACATAGTAACTATACCTAAGGAAAAAATATCAAAGACTACTTTAAAAGAGGAACTGTAAGGAGGTTAATAAAAAAATGAACCAGGAATTTGTCGAAGCATTAAAGGAAATAGTAAAAGAAAAGGGTATAAGTGCAGATCTTTTATTTACAACTATAGAAGATGCTTTAGTAACAGCATATAAAAAAAATTATGCAAAACAAGGTGTGTCAACTAATAATGTAAAAGTAATAATGAATAGAGAAAATGGAGAAATAAAAGTATATGCTCAAAAAAAAGTAGTAGACTTTGTAGAAGAAGAAATTGAAGAAATATCATTAGAAGATGCTAAAAAAATAGATCCCAATTATGAATTAGGTGACATAATAAATATTGAAGTAACTCCTAAAAAATTTGGAAGAATAGCAGCTCAAGCAGCTAAACAAGTAGTTATACAAAGAATAAAAGAAGAAGAAAGAAGAATTGTTTATAACGAATATATAGAAAAAGAAGAAGATATATTAACTGGAACTGTCCTAAGAAAAGACAAGGGAAATATACTTATAAATGTAGGAAAATCAGAAGCAGTCTTAGGTCCAAATGAACAAATTCCAGGAGAACAATTCAAATTTAATGAAAAAATAAAATTATATGTAGTGGAAGTAAAAAATACTACAAAGGGACCACAAGTTTTAATATCAAGAACTCATCCTGGTTTAGTAAAAAGGTTATTTGAACTTGAAGTTCCAGAAATATATAATGGAATAGTAGAGATAAAAAGTATAGCAAGAGAAGCAGGATCAAGAACTAAAATAGCAGTACATTCTAATGACGAGACTGTAGATCCAATGGGGGCTTGTGTTGGACCTAAAGGTGTTAGAGTTCAAAATATAGTAAATGAACTTAAAAATGAGAAAATAGATATAATAAAATGGAGTAAATTTCCGGATGAACTTATATGTAACTCCTTAAGTCCAGCTAAAGTAATTGACGTAACTATAGTAGATGAAGAAAATAAAGCTGCAAGGGTTATAGTAGATGATAGCCAACTATCTTTAGCTATAGGTAAAGAAGGACAAAATGTTAGATTGGCAGCTAAATTAACTGGTTGGAAAATAGATATAAAAAGCAGGTCTCAAGCAGAAAAAGAAGGAACATTAAATTTATCTGAAATCAAAGATGATGAAATATTAGAAAATAAAGATGAAAAAATAGATTTAAACGAAGAAATAGCTACAATAGTCGAAGATACAAAAGAGGAAAAAGAGGATATATCAAAAGAATCATCAAATTTATATGAAAATGAAGAAGATAATGAAGAAGAAATAAATATTGATACAGAAAAAGCTATAGAAGAGATTTTTAAGGATGAATTTTAATAAAATAAAAAATATATATAATAAAGCAGGTGATTAAAGGATGAAAAAAAGAAAAATACCTTTAAGAATGTGCACAGGATGTAGTGAAATGAAACCTAAAAAAGAGCTTATACGAGTTGTTAAAAGCAAAGAAGGTGAGGTTTCAGTAGATTTAACTGGCAAAAAGGCAGGAAGAGGAGCTTATATTTGTAAAAATATAGAATGTTTTAATGAAGCATATAAATCTAAAAGATTAGAAAGAAACTTAGAAATTAAACTAGATGAAGAAGTTTATGAAAGATTAAAAGGTGAAATAGAAGATGATGCAAAATAAGTTTTTACAGTTTTTAAGTTTGACTAAAAAAGCAGGACATTTAATAGAAGGATACAATAAATGTGAAGAAGCTGTAATAAAAAAAACAGTTTATGCGGTTATAATATCTTGTGATGCTTCAAAAAATAGTAAAAACAAATTCAAAATAAAATGTGAAAAAAATAATATACCTCTTATAGAGGGGTATAATGAAAAAGAATTAGGCAATGTTTTAGGAAGAGAGTTTATAAAAGTATTAGCTGTAAAGAATGAAGGTATGGCTAATAAGTTATTAAAATTATGGAAAAATAGCCAAGAGCATTAGTTTCGGGGGTGAATAATTTGGCAAAAATAAGAGTATATGAATTAGCTAAAGAGTTAGAAATATCAAGTAAAGAGCTTATAACATTATTAGAAGAAGAGTTTGGTTTAGAAGTAAAGAATCATATGAGCGCTATAGAAGATGAAGATGCAGATCTTATAAAAGAATTAGTATCAGGAAATGAGAAGTCAGAAAAAACAAAGGAAGAAGATGATGAAATAGAAACTACAGCGAAGAAAACAATAAAAGAATCAACAAATAATAAAAAATCCACTAAAAAAGGTAACAAAGATAATAAAAAGGAAAAAGCAACTACTGAAGATACAGAAGATATAGGTATAATTACAATGACTTCTGATACTATAACAGTAAAAGAAATATCAGATAAACTAGGAAAATCTTATGCAGAAGTTATAAAGGAATTAATGCTTATGGGTGTTATGGCCTCTGTAAATCAAGAAATAAACTTTGAAATGGCTGAAAAATTAGCAGCAAAATTTTATAAAGAAATTATAAAAGAAGATCAAGATGAAGAAGATGATTTAGAAGATATATTAGAAGATAATGAAGAAGAAGAGCATTTACAAAAAAGATCTCCTATTATAACTGTTATGGGGCATGTTGATCATGGAAAAACATCTTTGTTAGATGCTATAAGAAAATCAAAGGTAACTTCTACAGAAGCAGGTGGAATAACCCAACATATAGGTGCTTATACCGTACAAGTAAACGGAGAATCAATAACTTTTTTAGATACTCCAGGTCACGCAGCTTTTACAGCTATGAGAGCAAGAGGAGCACAAGTTACAGATATAGTTATATTAGTAGTAGCAGCAGACGATGGAATAATGCCTCAAACTCAAGAAGCTATAAGTCATTGTAAAGCAGCCAATGTTCCATTAATAGTTGCTATAAATAAAATAGATAGAGTTGGTGCCAATATAGATAAAGTTAAACAAGAATTGACAGAATATGGTCTAGTTGCAGAGGACTGGGGTGGAGATACTATATGTGTTCCAGTTTCAGCTCATACAAAAGAGGGTATAGACGAATTATTAGAAATGATACTTTTATCATCAGAAATGCTTGAATTAAAAGCAAATCCAAATAGAAAAGCAAAAGGAACAGTAGTAGAAGCTAAACTTGATAAAGGAAGAGGAGCAGTAGCTACATTGCTTATCCAAAATGGTACTTTAAGAGTAGGAGATTCTATAGTAGTAGGATCTACATATGGAAGAATAAGAGCTATGTTTAATGATAAAGGTAAGAATATAAAATCAGCAGGACCTTCTACACCAGTAGAGATATTAGGTTTATCAGAAGTGCCTGAAGCAGGAGATAAATTCTATCAAGTTAAAGACGAAAAAACTGCTAGAGGTATTGCAGATAAGAGAAAAGAAAAAATAAGAGATGAATATTTACAATCTACTCATAAGGTTTCTTTAGAAGATTTATATAATCAAATACAAGAAGGAACAGTAAAAGAATTGGCGTTAATTGTAAAAGCTGATGTTCAGGGATCTGTAGAGGCTTTAAAACAATCATTAGAAAAGCTTTCAACAGAAGAAGTAAAGGTTAGAGTTATTCATGGTGGTGTTGGAGCTATAAATGAAACAGATGTTACATTAGCTACAGCTTCTAATGCTATTATATTAGGATTTAATGTAAGACCTGATAGTAATGCTTCTATAGCTTCTGAAAGAGACGGTGTAGATATTAAAACATACAGAGTTATATATGATGCCATAGAAGATATAAAATCAGCCATGTTAGGTATGCTAGAACCAGAATTTAAAGAAGTAGTTATAGGTACTGCAGAGGTTAGACAGGTTTATAAAATATCTAGTGTGGGAACTATAGCAGGAGCTTATGTACAAACAGGTAAAATAGCTAGAAATTCAGGAGCAAGAGTAATAAGAGATGGTATAGTAATATTTGAATCAGAACTTGCATCTTTAAAGAGATTTAAAGATGATGCTAAAGAAGTTGCTCAAGGATATGAATGTGGACTTAGTATAGAAAAATTTAATGATATAAAAGAAGGCGACATAATTGAATGCTTTATTATGGAAGAGGTTAAAAAGAAAACACTATAAGTTCTCTTCTAAAAAAAAGGAGTGATTTTCATGGCAAAATATAGAGCAGGAAGAATAAATGAAGAAGTAAAAAAAGAAGTGAGCAATATTATTCATAATGATATAAAAGATCCAAGACTAAGTGCCATGGTTAGTGTAACAGAGGTAAATGTTACGAAAGATTTGAAATATGCAAAAGTATATGTAAGTATTTTTGGAAATGAAAAAGCAAAAGAAGAATCCCTACAGGCGTTAAAAAGCTCTGCAGGCTTTATAAGAAAAGAAGTTGGAAGACGAGTTAAATTAAGAAATACACCAGAAATCATAATAGAAGTAGATAATAGTATTGAAAGAGGTATGCACATAGATGAACTTCTTCATTCAATAAAGGAGAATGAATCAAATGGTAACTAATGATATACTAGATAAAATAAAGGAAAGTAATAGTATTGCTATTACTTTCCATACTTCTCCTGATGGAGATTCATTAGGAAGTGCTTTAGGATTACTTCAGGGCTTAAGAAAACTTAACAAAAAAACTTATATACTTTCAAAAGAACCTACACCGGAAACTTTTAAATATTTACCTTATAGTGAGGAAATTACAGGAGATGTAGAAAATCCTACAGAAGATACAGATTGTGTTATAGTATTAGATTGCGGAAACATAGAAAGAATAAATGCAGAATTAGATTTACAAAATAAAAAGTATGCCCTAATAAATATAGATCATCATTTATCCAATGATATGTATGGAGATTTCAATTTTGTAGATACAAAAGCTTCAGCAGTAGCTGAAGTTGTATATAAGTTACTTCAAAAATTAGAAATAAATATAGATAAAGATATAGCCATTTGCCTATATACATCTTTAATTACAGATACTGGTTCTTTTAGATATCCAAGTACTACATCTGAAACCCATAATATAGCAGGTTGTTTGGTGGATGCTGGAATAAATTTCAACTTAATACATAGGAAGATTTTTGAAAATAAAACATTTAATAGATTAAAACTTTATGGGAAAGTTTTAGATGAAATGTATTTAGAAAATGAGAAATTATGTGTTATGAAAGTAACAAAAAATATGTTAGAAGAGTTAAATATGGAAGATGCAAAGGATACATCGGATATTATATCACAGGGAATGCAAATAGGAACTGTAGAAGTTGCTGTATTATTTAAAGAGGTAGAAGAAGGGGTAAAGATAAGTTTAAGATCTAAAGAATATGTAGATGTAAGAAAAATAGCTGAAAGCTTTGGAGGAGGGGGTCACATTCGCGCCTCAGGAGCATTTGTAAAAGGAAAAACTTTAGATATAGTAGAAAGAAAATTAATAGAAACTATAAAAAAAGAGTTGATATAAATGGATGGAGTAATAAATGTTTTAAAGCCAAAAGGAATAACATCTTTTGATGTGGTTAGAATTATAAGAAAAATAGCAAAAATAAAAAAGGTTGGACATACAGGTACATTAGATCCCTTAGCTTCAGGTGTTCTTCCTATATGTATAGGCAAGGCTACCAAAATAGTTGATTACGTAATGGAAGGAACTAAAACCTATAGAGTAGAGATGAAACTGGGTACAACTACAGATACTTATGATAGAGAAGGAACTGTTTTAGAAGAAAAACAGGTAAATGCAAAGTCTATAGATGTGGAAAAGATTATAAAAAAATATATAGGAGATATAGAGCAGATACCGCCTATGTATTCTGCTTTAAAAGTTAATGGTCAGAAACTCTATGATTTAGCTAGAAAAAGAATAGAGGTAGAGAGAAAACCAAGAAAAATACATATATATGATATATGTATTTTAAGTATAGATTTACCTTATGTTATATTTGATGTTAAGTGTTCAAAAGGAACTTATATAAGAAGTTTATGTTTTGATATAGGCAAGGATTTAGGATGCGGGGCAGTAATGTGGAATCTGCAAAGATTAGAAGCAAGTCCTTTCAATATAAAAGAAGCAATAAAGCTAGAAGATTTAAATGAGGAAAATATAAATCAGCATTTAACCCCTATAGATGAAGCTTTAAAGGATTACAAAGAATTATTTTTAGATAAAAAATTTGAAAAGCTTGTATTAAATGGAGTAATATTAAAAGACAAAAGAGTTTTAGATAATATAGAAGAAAATAAATTATATAGAACTTATATAAAAGGTGGTAATTTTATAGGATTAGGAATGAAAAATAAATGTGGATTTAAAATTCATAAATTATTAACTTAGGAGTAATAGCTTATGATAATTATGGAGGATAATTTTTCTACTAAATTACAATATAAAACTTATATAGCTTTAGGGAGTTTTGATGGACTTCATAAGGGACATATGAAACTGGTAAAAGAAGCAAAAAAAATGGCTAAAGAGAATAATGGCAAAAGTATGGTTTTTACTTTTAAAGACCATCCTTTAAATGTTATAAATAAAGAAATAGCTCCTAAAATTCTATTAGATAATCCTAGTAAGGCAAAAATATTAGAAAAAAACGGAGTAGATATAGTTAACTTTATTGATTTTGATAAAGAGTGTATGGAACTTTCTCCAGAAGATTTTATAAAAAAGATGTTATATTACTATAATGCAGATGGGTTTGTAGTAGGATTTAATTATAGATTTGGTTATAAAAATTTAGGAGATATAGAACTTTTAAATAAAATGAGCCAAGAATTTAATTTTAATCTTAATGTAGTTTCACCAGTTAAATATTTAAATGAAGTAATAAGCAGTTCTAAAATTAGACATATATTGATAGATGATGGTAATGTAGATAAGGCAAAAAAAATGCTTGGTAGAAATTATTTTTTAAAAGGTAATGTAGTGAGAGGAAAACAGTTGGGCAGAAAATTAGGTTTCCCTACAGTAAACTTAAACTATAATACAAAATATGTTCTTCCAAGAGGGGGAGTATATTATACTCTAATAGAATATAAAAATAAACTTTATAAAGGTATTACTAATGTAGGATATAATCCTACAGTAGAAGATAAAAAGCTAAATATAGAAACTCATATATTAGATTTTCACGAGGATATATATGGAGAAGATATAATTATATATTTTTCAAAGCGAATTAGAGATGAGAAAAAATTCTCTTCTTTAGAAGAATTAAAACAACAATTAGAAAAGGATAAAATTTTTGCTGAAAGACAAATTGTGCAAATTAATTTATAGAAATTAATTTATAAAAATTAATTTACATTTATATATTTATTTGTTATAATACATTTCGTGAACCTTATGCTAAGAATGCCGAATTGCCAACGGTATTCTTGGATAAAGGAGATAATTATTTGGAGGTGCTTACAATGGATAAAGCAAGAAAACAAGAAATAATGGCTAAATATGCAAGACATGAAGGAGATACAGGTTCTCCAGAAGTTCAAATAGCATTACTTACAGAAAGAATTAATCATTTAAACAGCCACTTAAAAGAACATAAAAAAGACCATCACTCAAGAAGAGGTCTTTTAATGATGGTTGGTAAAAGAAGAGGTCTTTTAAATTACCTAATGCGTGAAGATATTGAAAGATATCGTGCTATCATAAAAGAATTAGGTTTAAGAAAGTAATAAAAGTAATAAGAGCGGCTTAACCCCGCTCTATTATTTTAATAAATTATACTGGAAAATTTATAAAGTATAATAACTGTAATATTAAAAATACTATAAATAATAGCATAAATGAGTTTAACGTTTAAAGTGTTATAAATACATAAAATGATGAAATGCTATAAATACATAAAATATTATAAAAATATATTAATAGTATATAAAGAAATATAAAAATTAAATGTTTTCTATAAATGTAATAGTGTTATAATTATACTATTAGTTCAATTATTGAAGGGAGGTTAATGTATGATTCATACATTAGAAACTACTGTAGCAGGAAGAAAAATGAAAGTAGATTTTGGTAAGGTAGGAATGCTTTCAAATGCTGCTATATTTATGAGTTATGGAGATACGGTAGTTATGATAAATGCTAACGCTTCTAAAGAACCAAGAGAGGGAATAGATTTTTTTCCATTAAGCGTTGAATATGAAGAAAGACTATATTCAGTAGGGAAAATTCCCGGAGGATTCATTAAAAGAGAAGGAAAACCTTCTGATAAATCTATATTACATGCCAGATCTATAGATAGACCATTAAGACCTCTATTTCCAAAGGGATATAGAAATGATGTTCAAATAGTTAATACAGTTTTATCTGTAGAGCAGGATAATTTACCAGAAATATTAGCTATAAATGGCTCTTCTTTAGCTTTATGCCTATCTAGCATACCATTTACAACACCAGTAGCGGCTGTTTCTGTAGGCTTAGTAGATGGAAAGTTTATAATAAATCCAACTGTAGCCCAAAGAGAAAATAGTATATTAGATTTAACTGTTTGTGCTACAAAAGAAAGAGTTATGATGGTAGAAGCAGGTGGACATGAAATAGATGAAGAAACTATGTATGATGCTATCATGTTTGGTTTTGAAGAATGTAAAAATATAGTTGAATTCCAAGAAGAGGCTATGGCTAAGTTTGGGAAAACTAAAGATGAACCTATATTATACAAAGTAGATGAAGAAATAGAAAAAGAAGTCAGAGAATTTGCTTTTGATATGATAAAAGAAGCTATGTATATAATGGATAAAGATGAAAGAAGTGCTCAGTTAGATAAAGTTAAAGAGAAAATATCAGAAGAATTTTCAGAAAAATATGAGGGAAAAGAAGCAGATATAGCAGAGGTTATATACAAAACTCAAAAAGAAATAGTTAGAAATATGCTTTTAAATGAAAATAGAAGGCCAGATGGAAGGGCTTTTGATGAAGTAAGACCTATAAGTTGTGAAGTAGGTATACTTCCTAGAACTCATGGTACAGGTTTATTTACAAGAGGATTAACTCAAGTAATGACTGTAGCTACTTTAGGAGCTTTAGGAGATGTTCAAATATTAGACGGTATAGCAGAAGAAGCGTCTAAACGTTATATGCATCATTATAATTTCCCATCTTATAGTGTTGGAGAAGTTAGACCTTTAAGGGGACCAGGAAGACGTGAAATTGGTCACGGGGCTTTAGCTGAAAGAGCTTTAGAGCCGTTAATTCCATCTGAAGAAGAATTTCCATATACTATAAGATTAGTATCAGAAGTGCTAAGTTCAAATGGTTCAACATCACAAGCCAGTGTTTGTGGAAGTACATTAGCTCTATTAGATGCAGGTGTACCTATAAAAAGACCAGCTGCAGGTATAGCTATGGGGCTTATAACTAGTGAGGATTTACAAAAAGAAAAGGTAATAACAGATATTCAAGGTATAGAGGATTTCTTTGGAGACATGGATTTTAAAGTAGCAGGAACAGAAAAAGGAATTACATCTATACAATTTGATACAAAAATAGCTGGATTATCATTTAATTGTGTAAGAGATGCATTAGAAGGTGCTAAAAAGGCAAGACTACACATATTAGAAAAGATAAAAAAATGTATACCAGAACCAAGAAAAGAATTATCTAAATATGCACCAAGAACAGAAATAATATGCATAGATCCAGAAAAAATTAGAGATGTTATAGGTGCTGGTGGAAAAGTAATAAATAAAATAATAGCAGATACAAATGTAAAAATAGAAATAAAAGAAGACGGTAAAGTGTTTGTAACATCTAACAATGAGCCAGAAGGTGTTAAGAAAGCTATAAGTATAATAGAGGGATTAACAAAAGAAGTGGTTCAAGGAGAAATCTATCTAGGTAAGGTAACAAAAACTACTAATTTCGGAGCATTTGTAGAAATACTACCAGGTAAAGAAGGTCTAGTTCATATATCTAAATTAGATTTTTCTAGAGTAGAAAAGGTAGAAGACATAGTATCTGTAGGAGATGAAATATTAGTTAAAGTTACAGATATAGATAGTCAAGGCAGAATAAATTTATCAAGAAAAGATGCTATTGCAAAAAAAGACGAAGAAAGAGATAAATAATAAAAATAGAAGGGCATATCTGCCTTTTTATTTTTTTAGAAGTACAGGGTTTAGGAGGAATTAATTAGTGTATAATTTATTTACATTAGATAATGGGCTAAAAGTGGTTTTAGAAAAGATAGACTATGTTAAATCTGTAAGTGTAGGTCTTTGGATAGAAAATGGTTCAAGAAATGAGAATTTAAAGAATAATGGTATTTCTCACTTTATAGAACATATGATGTTTAAAGGCACAGAAAATAGAAGTGCATTAGAGATAGCTGAATGTATAGAAGATGTAGGTGGACAAATAAATGCATTTACAGGAAAAGAAGCCACTTGTTATTATGTAAAAATACTAAATTCTCATATAGAATTAGCTCTAGATGTTTTATCTGATATGTTATTTAATAGTAAATTTAAAGAAGAAGATATAGAAAAAGAAAAAGGCGTGGTAATAGAAGAAATAAATATGACTGAAGATTCTCCAGAGGATGTACTATCAGATTTACATTGCAAGGCTATATGGGGCAATGATTCTATTTCCTACCCTATTTTAGGAACAGTTAAAAATATAAAATCCTTTAAAAAAAAAGATATAGTAGATTATATAAATAAATATTATATTCCACAAAACACAGTTATATCTATATGTGGTAATTTTGATATAGATAAATTAGAAAAGTTAATAAATAAATATTTTGGTAATTGGAATAGTGGCGAAAATAAAAATATAACATGTTATTCAAAACCTAAAATAGAAAATAACCACTTATTTAAAAATAAAAATATAGAACAACTTCATATAAGTTTAGGATTTGAAGGATTGGAATTAGGTAATGATGATATATACCCTCTTGTATTACTTAGTAATGTATTAGGAGGAGGAGCTTCATCTATATTATTCCAAAAGATAAGAGAAGAAAAAGGACTATGTTACAGTATATATTCTTATATTTCATCCTTTAATAATACGGGAGCAGTAAGTATTTACACAGGCTTAAATCCAAACTATACTGAAGATACTATAAATTTAATAAAAGAAGTAGTAAAGGATTTTTCAAAGAAAGGTATAAATAAAGAAAAATTAATAAAATCAAAAGAGCAATTAAAAGGAAGTTACATATTAGGATTAGAAAGTACCAGCACTAGAATGTTTAACAATGGTAAATCTGTATTATTTTTAAATAGAATAAATGATCCGGAAATAATAATGAAAAAGATAGATAATATAACTCAAGATAATCTAAAGGAAATAATGGATAGAACATTTGGAGCTGGTATAAAAAATTCAGCTTTTGTAGGAGAAAAATTAAATTTAGAAAATGTAAAAAATATCCTAGAAGAAAATCAAAACGCATTTAAAGAGACAAAATCAAAATTAATATAATATATTTTTGTAATAAGCTCTCACTATTTCTCATAATATTGAATATGAATATTATGAGAAGTAATAGGAGGAGTATTATGGAAGAAAATATAAAACGTTATAGCGATATGGAAAGATACGAGCTTATAAATATAAATGATGGAGATAAATATGGAGTTTTAGGAAACAATGATTTAGTAATAGATGAGAATGGATATTTAAAGTTTTTAATATTAAGCGAATCCGGAGGAAAGATGGGATTGTTTTCTAAACCAAGTTTATTAGAAGTATCTTGGGACGCTGTAAAAAAAATAGGAGCAAGAACTATAATAATTGATGCTGAAAAAAAAGAGTTAAAAAAAATCCGCTAGGGAGATGGTAGACAAATGAAAATTTTAATTCAAAAATTTGGAGGAACATCTGTATCTACAGCTGAAAGAAGAGCTTTAGTAGTAGATAAGATAGCTAAGGCAAAAAAAGCAGGATACTATCCAGTTGTAGTAGTATCTGCCATGGGTAGAAAAGGACAGCCTTATGCTACAGATACATTAAGATCTTTAGTTGGAGAAGACTTTTTAGATAAAAATACCTTAGCTGCTGATCTCTTAATGGGATGTGGGGAATTAATAAGCGCAGTAGTTATGAGTTCAGAACTTTTTAATAAAGGAATTGAAGCAGTTCCTTTAATGGGAGGACAGGCAGGTATTATAACAGATAATAACTTTAATAATGCTGCTGTACTTAGGGTAGAAAAAAATAGAATAATAGATATTTTAGAAAAAGGTAAAATTCCTGTAGTAGCAGGTTTCCAAGGAAAGAGTGAAGAAGGATATATAACTACTTTAGGTAGAGGTGGCAGTGATGTTACTGCAGCTCTTTTAGGTGATGCCCTAAAGGCTGAAAGTGTAGAAATATATACAGATGTAGATGGTATAATGACTGCAGATCCTCGAATAGTAGAGAATGCATCCTTAATAAAAGAAATAAGTTATAATGAAGTGTTTCAATTTGCAGATCAAGGGGCTAAGGTAATACATCCAAGAGCAGTGGAGATTGCAATGACATCAAATACTAAACTTGTAATAAAGAACACTATGACAAATTGTGAAGGAACTATAATAAATAATATAGGAGTTAAAAATCCCAGCAATGTCATAACAGGTATTACTCATATGAGTAATAGGACACAAATTATAGTAAAATCAGAAGAAAATAAAGAAAATAAAAATTATGATAATTTATTAAATTCATTAGCAGAAAATTCTATTAGTATAGATCTTATAAATGTATTTCCAAAAGAAAAAATATTTACTATAGATGAACAGGATTTAAATAAACTTAGTTCTATAATGAAAGAATTAAAAATAAAGTTTTCTTATTTAGAAGATTGTAGTAAAATAGCTGTAATAGGTAGTAGAATGAGAGGAATACCTGGAGTGATGGCTAAAATATTAAAAGCACTTGTAAGGGAGAATATAGAAGTACTTCAAACTGCAGATTCTCATACAACTATATGGTGTTTAGTTTCTAAAGAAGATACAGAAAAAGCTATAAAATCATTACATCGTGAATTTAAATTAGATTGCCTACAAAATTAAATTTTATATTATTAATATAAATGTGTATATTAAAATTTTATATAGTAAGTATAATCATATATAAAATTTTAAATATATAAATTAATAATTTAAATGTATAGTACCTCTACCATATGCATAAAATATGTATATTCGATTCATATGGTAGGAGGTAATTATGTATGGCAGACGAAAAAGAAAAAAATCAAAGAAATGAAAAGATAGATACATTGAAAGAATTTGGAACTACAAATTTACCACCAAAGCAAGCAGATAGAATTCAAGTTCTACCCATAATAGGTCAAATTGAGGGTCATATGGTGTTGTCTCCTCAAACAAAGGCTACAAGATATGAACACTTAATTCCTCAATTAATAGCGTTAGAAACATCTAAAGAAGTAGAAGGTGTTTTTATGATATTAAATACTGTAGGAGGGGATGTAGAAGCTGGTCTTGCTATTGCTGAAATGATAAGAAGCTTAAGTAAGCCTACAGTATCTTTAGTAATAGGAGGAGGGCACTCTATAGGTGTACCTTTAGCCACATCAGCAGATTATTCTTTTATATCTCCAACAGCTACAATGATAGTTCATCCTATAAGAATGAATGGATTAATAATAGGAGTGCCTCAAACTTTTGAATATTTTAATAAAATGCAAGAAAGAATAATAGAATTTATAGTTAGAACTTCTAAAATAAGCAAGGAAAAATTAAAAGAATTTATGCTTCAAAGTGATGAATTATTAAATGATATGGGAACTATACTCATAGGTAAGCAAGCAGTAGAATGTGGAATTATAAATGAAGTGGGTGGAGTAAAAGAGGCATTAGATAAATTAAATAAATTAATAGATGAAAAACAAAAACCATAGGATTTATACATCCTATGGTACTTTAATGATTTATGTAAATATTATATAAATCTATTGTAAATAATTATAGATGTTACAAAAGGTACAAGCTGCATATATTCTATTTATATAGCTTATATATATTAATTGTTATAAGATGATTATGCATTTTTTTATATAAAAGGATATAAAAGTTTAATGTAGAATTTATAAAATGTAGCTTAAATTAAGTTTTACTGGTTAGGAGGTGAATTAAAAGTATGGCAAAGAAGAGAACTAAATCTAATAAAACTGAGAAAAAGAATAATGATATAACAGGTATAATTTTAATAAGTATAGGAATATTTGTACTTTTTAGTGTGTTTGCTTCTTCTTCCTCTGGAATAGTTGGAAATTTTATAAAAAGAGTACTTATAGCTGTATTAGGTTTAGGAGCTTTAGTATTTCCAATACTAATAATATTCACAGGATGTTGTTTTATAGGAAAAAAAAATAAAATAAATTTAAATTCTAAATTTTATGGTATAGTTCTTTTTTCTATAAATACATTATTATTTTTACAAATGATACTTTTAAAAAGTTATGGTACAGAAGATATAATGCTCGGTATGTCAAAATTCTACAGAGAAAATACAATGATTCATGGTGGCATAATATCTTACTTAATAGATGTTCCTTTATATAAATTATTTGGAAGTATAGGTTGTTATATATTGTTTATATGCGTTTATATAATAAGCTTTATATTAATATTCCAAGTATCTTTGGGGACTATATTACAGACTTTACAGGTACAAAGAAGTATAAAAAATAAAAAATCAAAAGAAAAAGCTATGGAAGATAAAGATGATACAGATGGAATAGAAAATGAATTAGCTTCAGATTTAGAAAAAGATGAAGGATTAACTAGAAATATTAAAGATAAAATTAAAATATTAGATTTTATGAAAAATTCAGAAATAAAAGAAGAGCCTTTAAATATTGTAGATAATTCTTTTAATGAAAACACACGTATGGTTAAAGAATATGGTGGGGAAGAATCTATAAAGGAAGAACTTAGCAAAAATATAGATGAAGGTGGAACTAATAAAAAAATAGAATATAATTATCCAACATTGGAACTTTTAAAACAAAATATTCAATCAAAGCTAAATAAAGAAGATAAAAAAGAACTTATAAACAATGCAAATAAGTTAGAAGAAACTTTAAGTAGCTTTGGTGTGGAAGCTAAGGTTATGCAAGTAAGTAGAGGACCTTCAGTTACCAGATTCGAACTTCAGCCTAATGCAGGGGTTAAAGTTAGTAAAATAGTAAATTTAGCAGATGATATAGCTTTAAATTTAGCATCTTCAGGCGTTAGGATAGAGGCTCCTATACCAGGAAAATCTGCAGTTGGTATAGAAGTGCCAAACAAATCTTTAACACCAGTATATTTAAGAGAAGTTATAGAATCAGAAGATTTTCAGAGATTTGATGATGGACTAGCTTTTGCTTTAGGAAAGGATATAAGTGGTAGTTGTGTAGTATCAGATTTATCCAAAATGCCTCATTTATTAATAGCAGGAGCTACAGGTTCAGGAAAAAGTGTATGTATAAATACATTAATAATAAGTATTTTATATAAATATTCTCCGGACAATGTAAAATTACTCATGGTAGATCCAAAGGTAGTAGAACTTAGTATATATAATGGTATACCTCATTTGTTAATTCCGGTTGTTACAGATCCTAAAAAAGCAGCAGGAGCTCTTCATTGGGCAGTAAATGAAATGACAAAGAGATATTCTTTATTTGCAGAAAATAGTGTAAGAAACATAGAAGGATATAATAATTTGTATAATCAAGGAAAAATAGAAAATAAATTACCTTATGTGATAATAATAATAGATGAGCTTGCTGATTTAATGATGGTGTGTCCAAACGATATAGAAGATTACATAAGTAGGTTAGCTCAAATGGCTAGAGCGGCAGGTATGCACTTAGTAATAGCAACGCAAAGACCTTCTGTAGATGTTATAACAGGAATAATAAAAGCTAATATACCTTCTAGAATATCTTTTGCAGTATCTAGTTCTATAGATTCTAGAACAATATTAGATATGTCTGGTGCAGAAAAACTTTTAGGAAAAGGAGATATGTTATTTTACCCAACAGGTTCTCCAAAGCCTACTAGAATACAAGGAGCTTTTATATCTGAAAGTGAAGTGGAAAATGTAGTTTCATGTATAAAAGATAAGCAAGGAGAAGCAAAATATAAAGAAGAAATAATAGATCAAATAGATACATCAGTAAATATAGAATCAGGAGAGGAAGATGAGCTTTTAGAGGAAGCAATAAAAATATCTATACAATTAGGAGAGGTGTCTACTTCATTAATTCAAAGAAAACTTAGAATAGGATATAATAGAGCAGCTAGAATAATAGAACAGCTAGAAGCTAAGGGAATAATCTCTGGAAGAGATGGTAATAAACCAAGACAAGTAATAGTTGATAAAAATAGTGAAATATATAACAAATATTTCCAGGGTAATATGTAAATACTTTTAAAATTGTTGCAGCTTAATACTTGTAAAATTTCTAAAGTAGATTTAAAATATTTTTTGTGACATAAAAAATATAGGAGGAAAACAGGTGGGAAAATTTAAAATAGCATTAGTTAGCTTAGGTTGTGATAAAAATAGGATTGATTCAGAACTTATGCTATATAAATTAAATGAAGAAGCAGAACTAGTAAAAGATCCTAAAGAGGCAGAGGTAATTATAGTAAATACGTGCGGATTTATTGAAACTGCTAAAGAGGAGTCTATAAATACCATTTTACAAATGGCATCTTATAAGAAAACTCATAATTGTAAAGTGCTAGTAGTCACAGGATGTTTGACGCAAAGGTATAAGGAAGAACTTAAAGAACTTATTCCAGAAATGGATATTATGTTAGGTGTAAATGACTATGATAAATTACTTAAAAGTATAAAAAAATTCTTACAGTCAGGAGAAAAAAGTTTTTATTATAAATATAGTGATAAAAAAATAAATGAAGGAAATAGAATATTAACTACTCCAACATATACAGCTTATGTAAGAATAGCAGAAGGATGTAATAATTTTTGTACTTATTGTGCAATACCTCGAATAAGAGGAAAGTATAGAAGTAGAAAAAAAGAGAATATATTAAAAGAAGTAGAAAATTTAGTTAAGCAAGGTGTTAAAGAAATAATATTAATAGCTCAAGATACAACTATGTATGGAATAGATATATATGGTAAAAAGGTTTTACATGAGCTTTTAAGAGATATTTCTAAAATAGAAGGTTTAAAATGGATAAGAATATTATACTGTTATCCAGAGGAAATAACTAATGAACTTATAGAAGAGATTAAAAATAATGATAAAGTGTGTAAATATTTAGATTTACCTATACAACATATAAGTAATTCTGTTTTAAAAAGAATGGGAAGAAAAACTACAAAGGAAACTATTGTAAGTATAATAAATAAATTAAGAGCAGAGATAAAAGGAATTACTTTAAGAACTTCATTAATAGTAGGTTTTCCTGGAGAAACAGAAGAAGAATTTAATGAACTCAAAGATTTTGTTTTAGATATAAAATTAGATAAGCTAGGTGTATTTAAGTATTCAAAAGAAGAAGGAACACCTGCAGCTATAATGGATAATCAAATAGATGAAAAAGTAAAAGAAAAAAGAGAAGAAGAAATTATGGTGCTTCAGCAAAATATATCCAAAGAAATAAATAAAGAAAAAATAGGTAGGATATATGAAGTTATAGTAGAAAATATTAAAGAAGATATGTATACTGGAAGAAATTATGAGATGTCACCAGAAATAGATGGAGAAATTTACTTTAAAAAAAATGAAAACGTAAAAATTGGTGATATAATAAAGGTAAGAGTAACTCATAGTTTAGAATATGATTTAATAGGAGTTGTTTATAATGAATTTGGCCAATAAACTAACTATATTAAGAATTTTTTTAGTCCCAATATTTCTTATATTTATATCAGCAAAGAATATACCTTACGGTACAGTAATAGCTACTGCAGTTTTTGTAATAGCTTCAGCTACAGATAAGTTAGATGGATACATAGCTAGAAGTAGAAATCAAGTTACTAGATTTGGTAAAATAATGGATCCTCTAGCAGACAAAATGTTAGTAACAGCAGCATTAATATCTTTAGTAGATTTTCAAATTATACCTGGATGGGTTTGTATAATAATTATAGCTAGGGAATTTGCTGTAACAGGTCTTAGAAGTGTAGCTTCTGCAGAGGGGGTAGTAATTGCTGCTAGTAAATGGGGAAAAGCTAAAACTGTAATACAAATAGTAGCTATAATATTTGCTCTTGTAAATTTAAATTATAAAGAGGGAATATATATATTAGGAGATTGGGCTGTAAACTATATAACTATTATATCAGCTACAACTAATATTACCATGGCATTAGCTATAATCATAACTATAATATCAGGAGTAGATTACTTTATTAAAAACAAAGATATAATGAGTCATGATAAATAAATTTATTCGGTAACTACTTGGCTTAATATTGCTATTTCTTTTTTTATTAGGAGTAAAAAGCTGTTATGTATTGGATAATAAATTTTAAGTTTCATAGCTATTAAAGACCCTCTAACAAAGCTTAGAAATCTGTTTATAAAAAAATATATTGTCAATAATTAAAATAAAAGTTCCTTTAAGGAGCTTTTATTTATATCATATTAAGTTGACCATAGTAAAAAAATAGTATATAATTATATTGAAGAACATAAGTTCGGTAAGGGAAAGGTTGGTGTCAATATTGGCAAACAAAATTAATCCAGAAAAATTAAAAGCCATAGAAGCAGCTATGGGGCAAATAGAAAAGCAATTTGGAAAAGGTTCTATAATGAAGCTTGGTGAAGATAGCATATTGAACATAGAATCTATATCTACAGGAAGTTTAGATTTAGATATAGCATTAGGTATAGGGGGAGTGCCTAGAGGAAGAATAATAGAAATATATGGTCCAGAATCCTCAGGTAAAACTACTGTAGCACTTCATATATTAGCAGAAGCACAAAAGATGGGTGGAGCAGCAGCTTTTATAGATGCAGAACACGCTTTGGATCCATCTTATGCTAGAAATGTAGGTGTTGATATAGACAACCTAATAGTTTCTCAACCAGACACAGGAGAACAAGCTTTAGAGATTACAGAAGCTTTAGTAAGATCAGGAGCTGTTGATGTTATAGTCGTAGATTCTGTAGCAGCTTTAGTTCCTAGAGCAGAAATAGAAGGAGAAATGGGAGACTCACATGTAGGTCTTCAAGCAAGACTTATGTCTCAAGCTTTAAGAAAATTAGCAGGATCTATAAATAAATCTAAATGTGTAGCTATATTTATAAACCAATTAAGAGAAAAGGTTGGTATAATGTTTGGAAATCCAGAAACAACTCCTGGTGGAAGAGCGTTAAAATTCTATTCTTCTGTTAGATTAGATGTAAGAAGAATTGACTCTATAAAGCAGGGGGATGAAGTATTAGGTAATAGAACAAGAGTAAAAATAAATAAAAATAAAGTAGCACCACCATTTAAAATGGCAGAATTTGATATAATGTATAATGAAGGAATATCAAAAGTAGGTAATATATTAGATGTAGGTGTTAGAGAAGAGTTAATTCAAAAAAGTGGTTCTTGGTTCTCTTATAAAGATACAAGATTAGGACAGGGAAGAGAAAATGCAAAACAATTTTTAAAAGATAATATAAATATAGCATTAGAGATAGAAAATGCTATAAGAAAAAAACATGATTTACCAATTGTTGATGTAAAAAAATTAGATATAGGGAATAAAACAGAGAATAAAAAAGAAGATAATAAGGAAGGATAAAAGTAGGAGTTTATCCTACTTTTTTTATGAAAAAAATTTATAAATACAGAATTATAAATATATGAATAAGGGAGGTAGATAATGCTAGATAAACTTGACAATGGCATTTTTTTAATATAAAATGAAAACAAAATCTGGTTTAGCATACACGATCCAATTGAATAATATGACACCTTTTCTAAGCTTCATATTTACTTATATATGGCAAGCAGAAAAAGCAAAGGAGGTGTTTTATGGGTCCAATAAAATATATAATAATCGCAGTGATTATTATAGTAATTTGCGTAATTATAGGCTTATATGTGGTTGATAAAAAGGTTAAAGAAAAATTAGCAGAAGCATCTAAGGAAGCTAGAAAATTGAAAGAAGATGCTGAAAGAGAAGCTGAAGCTAAAAAGAAAGAAGCCATATTAGAGGCTAAAGAAGAAGCTCATAAATTAAGAGCAGAAGTTGAAAGAGAAAATAGAGAAAGGCGTAATGAAGTTCAACGTCTTGAAAGAAGAATAATTCAAAAGGAAGAAGCTTTAGATAAAAAGAGTGAGGCCCTTGAAAACAAAGAAGAAATTTTAAATAAAAAGCAACAAAAAATAGAAGATGTGGAAACACGTATGGAAGAGCTTCACGAAAAGCAAAGAATAGAATTAGAGAGAATTTCAGGACTTACAACAGAACAGGCTAAAGAATTTTTATTAGAACAAGTTAGAAAAGAAGTGAAACATGAAACTGCAGTAATGATAAAAGAAATAGAAACTAAAGCTAAGGAAGAAGCAGACAAAAAAGCAAGAGAAATCATTACATATGCCATCCAAAGATGTGCTGCAGATCATGTAGCAGAAACTACAGTTCATGTAGTTAATCTTCCTAACGATGAAATGAAGGGAAGAATAATTGGAAGAGAAGGAAGAAATATAAGAACATTAGAAACGCTTACAGGGGTTGATCTAATAATAGATGATACACCAGAAGCTGTTATATTATCTGGTTTTGATCCAATTAGGAGAGAAGTTGCAAGAATTGCATTAGAAAAATTAATAGTTGATGGTAGAATCCATCCAGCTAGAATTGAAGAAATGGTTGAAAAAGCTAAAAAAGAAGTTGAAGTTAGTATTAAAGAAGAAGGAGAACAGGCTACCTTTGAAACAGGTATCCATGGTCTTCATATGGAATTAACTAAATTATTAGGTAGATTAAAGTATAGAACAAGTTATGGTCAAAATGTATTAAAGCATTCTATAGAAGTTTCATATTTAGCAGGTCTTATGGCCTCCGAACTTGGAATAGATCCAACTCTAGCTAAAAGAGTAGGTTTATTACATGATATAGGTAAGGCGGTAGATCATGAAGTTGAAGGGCCACACGCAATTATAGGCTCTGAAATAGCTAAAAAATACCGTGAATCTGCATTAGTAGTAAATGCTATAGGTGCACATCATGGTGATATGGAACCACAATCTCTAGAAGCAATACTTGTTCAAGCAGCAGATGCTATATCTGCAGCTAGACCAGGAGCTAGAAGAGAGACTTTAGAAGCTTATATAAAAAGATTAGAGAAATTAGAAGAAATTGCAAATGAGTGTGAAGGTGTAGAAAAGTCATATGCAATTCAAGCGGGAAGAGAAATAAGAATTATGGTTAAACCAGAGGTGCTTGATGATACTGGCTGTATTGAAATGGCTAGGAATGTAGTTAAACAGATAGAAAGTGAACTTGAATATCCTGGTCAAATAAAAGTTAACGTCATCAGAGAAACCCGTGCCATTGAATATGCTAAATAATTAGATTAGAAAATAAATTCCTTTTAAGTTTTATAAGTTACTAAAATTTACAAAATTTAAAAGGAATTTTTAATTTTTTGTAGAATAGATATATGTAAGTAAGACTATTAAATTAAAGTTAAAATAGGAGGTTTACTTATGGAAGTATTAAAAGTTTCAGCAAAATCAAGTCCAAATTCAGTGGCAGGTGCTTTAGCAGGTGTGTTAAGAGAAAGAGGTGCTGCTGAGATACAAGCAATAGGAGCAGGAGCTATTAATCAAGCAATTAAGGCAGTAGCTATAGCGAGAGGTTTTGTGGCTCCAAGTGGAATCGATTTAATTTGTATACCAGCCTTTACTGATATAGAAATCGATGGCGAAGAAAGAACTGCCATTAAATTAATAGTTCAGCCAAGATAATTAAAATAATAGAACAAAGGACTTGAATTTATGTTCAAGTCCTTTAATTTATACTTAAAATATGATAAATTAGATGTTAGTTATATTTTATACTATAAATATCTTATAAAAAACATTTGTAGTAATGTTAGGAGGAAAAAATGGATATAAAAGGCATTATAGCATTAATGAGACCCAAACAGTGGATAAAAAACTTTTTTGTGTTTGCAGCAGTAATATTTTCAGGCAATTTAATGAATGAAGGTATACTAAAAAATAATATAATAACATTTATATTATTTTGTTTAACTTCATCTACAATATACATACTTAATGATATAGTAGATATAGAAAAGGATAGAAAACATCCTGAGAAAAAAAACAGACCCCTTCCAAGTGGAAGAGTATCTAAAAGTACAGCTATAATTATGAATATAGTATTGCTCATTATAGTATTATTTTGCTCTTATAAATTTGTAGATTATAAGGTTATGTATATATATATATTATATATTGTAACGAATATATTATATTGCTTTAAATTAAAAAACATAGTTATATTAGATGTGATGGTAATAACTTTTGGATTTGTATTAAGAGTAGAAAGTGGTAGCTTAGCCACAAAAGTTTCTGTATCACCGTGGTTATTTTTATGCACCATACTTTTATCTTTGTTCTTAGCTTTAAATAAAAGAAAGAGTGAGATAATAACTTTAAAAGACAAAAGTGGAAGCCATAGAAAGATATTAGAAGAATATTCAATAGAGCTTATAGATAATATGTTAACTATAGTAACACCATCTATTTTAATATCTTATTGTTTATATACTTTTAGTTCTGTACAAAGTAAAAGAATGATGTATACTATACCTTTTGTATTATATGGTATATTTAGATATCAATATTTAATGGCAAATCATAATTTAGGAGGAAAGCCAGAAGATGTTTTTGGAAAGGATAAACCTTTCTTAGTGAATATGGTATTATGGGTAATTTCAGTAGTAGTTATAATATATTTTAAACTTTAAGGAAGGTGTATAAATGTAATGGAATTTAATTATTTAAGTGGTTATAAAAATGAAAACAACAATCATAGTAAAACAAATTACTATAAAATAATGATAACTATATCTATTATTCTTTCTATTCTTTGGATAACTTTTATAGATACAAAACTATTTTCAGATTTTGAATATTATTATAATTTAGCAGTTAGCATAGCGAATGGAGGAAAATGGGGAGATACTTATACCTCAGTTGGATACAGTATAGTTTTGGGAGGGTTATTTAAGCTTTTTGGAGCTAGTATAATTTTAGGAAAAATATTTAATATAGTACTAACTTTTTTTGGACAAGTATTATTTTTAGGGATATTAAGAAAAATAGAAATTACAGAGAAAAATAGAAAAATAGTATTTGCTCTATTTGTTTTATTTCCAAACAATATATTTTTTAATAGTGTTCTAGGAACAGAAATATTGTTTACTACATTGCTTTTATTATTAACATATATATATTTTACTACTATAAGATATAAATATTTAATTTTGGGAATATTAGTAGGAGTAATTACTATGGTAAAGCCATTTTTCTTATTGTATGCTTTTGCTATATTTTTAGTTGAATTATTAAAAGAAAAATCTTTTTTAAGACCTTTAAAATCAGCTATAATAATAAGTGTAGTAGCTTTAATTACAATAAGTCCTTGGCTTTATAGAAATACAAAATATAATGGAGAACCTACTTTTGTATCAAATAATGGAGGGATAGTACTTTATATAAACAATAATTCTCAAAACAATATGGGAAGATGGATGAGTATATATGATGTAGAAAATTCACTAGCAAAAACAGAAGAGTATAAAAAAGCTTCTTACACGAAAAAAAACAAAATGCTAAACAAAGCTGCTAAAGACTGGATAAAATCTCATCCCAAAGAGTTCGTAATATTAGGATTTAAAAGATTGTTTAACACATATATGATAGGAGATGATGTAGCCTATAGTGTTCATGGGGCAACTAATGTAAGTTATAATTTTAAAGTAAGATTATTTGCTATAGCAAGCTGCATAAGAACTATGTTTTTTATTCCAGCCATATTGTATATATTAATTTATAGTATTTTTATACTTATACAAATAATAAAAGGTAAAACAGAAAATTTAAATGAATTTAATTTATATTCTACAATTTTATTTTATATGTTTACTTCAGTATATTTTATTACAGAAGGGCAAGGTAGATATGCTTTCCCATTAATATTTATAATGGTATATTTTTGGCTTTATTTTGTTAAACATGGAATACTTTTATTTAAGGAGTTAAAAAGATGATATATTTAATATTGACATCAGTTTTTTTAGGAGCATTGGGACAAATATTAGTGAAATATGGGGCAGTTAACTTAACATTGAATTTTTCACCGACACACTTATTATCGAGCATATTAGCTATATTAAAAAATTTGCCTGTAATGGCAGGTATAATATCTTATGGAGTAAGTTTTTTATTATGGATAAAAGTATTGAGTAAAGTAGAATTAAGCTATGCATATCCAATGGTAAGCTTAGGATATGTATTAATAATGATATTCTCTTATTTTTTCTTTAAAGAAAATATAACGCCTATAAGAATATTAGGAGTTGCTTTTATAATGATAGGAGTAATATTAGTAGCAAGAAGTTAAATTTTAAAATAAATAAAAATGGAGGCAAAATTATGAAATTATCTAATAAATCCATGAATATAGAACCTTCTTTAACTTTAGAAATAACTGCAAAGGCAAAAAAAATGAAAAAAGAAGGTATAGACGTTATAGGATTTGGAGCGGGAGAACCAGATTTTAATACACCAGAAAACATACAAAAGGCGGCTATAGAAGCTATAGAAAAGGGAAATACTAAATATACAGCAGCTTCAGGTATAATAGAGTTAAAACAGGCTATAGTAGATAAATTTAAAAAAGATAATGGTTTAAATTATGAAACTAGTGAAATAATAGTAAGCAATGGAGCCAAGCAATGTCTTTCAAATTTATTTCAAGCTATATTAAATGAAGATGATGAGGTTTTAATAGCTAAACCTTATTGGGTAAGTTACCCAGAACTTATAAAATTGTATGGCGGAGTACCTGTATTTGTAGATACAAAAGAGGAAAATGATTTTAAGTATGAAATAGAAGAATTGGAAAAGAAAATAACAGATAAAACTAAGGCTATTATAATAAATAGTCCTAATAATCCTACTGGGACAGTATATAGCAAAGAAGATCTAAATGCTTTAGCACTATTTGCAAAAAAACATGATTTATTAATAATATCTGATGAAATATATGAAATGTTAATGTATGAAGAGGAAAAATATATAAGTATAGCAAGTTTATCAGAAGATGCCTTTAAAAGAACTGTAGTTATAAATGGAATGTCTAAATCCTATTCTATGACAGGCTGGAGAATAGGATATGCAGCAGGACCTTTGGATATAATAAAAGTGATGGCTAATATGCAAAGTCATACTACATCTAATCCTAATTCTATAGCTCAATATGCTTCCTTAGAAGCTCTTAGAGGAGATAAAACTCAGGTTAGAAATATGCTAGTTGAGTTTAAAAAAAGAAGGGACTATATGGTAAGTAGAGTAAACTCTATAGAAAAATTATCTTCTATAAATCCTAAAGGAGCTTTTTATGTAATGGTTAATATTTCAAAAACTATTGGAAAATCAATAAATGGAAATATAATAAAGGGTTCAATAGATTTTTCAAAAATATTATTAGAAGAGGAAAAAGTAGCAGTAGTACCAGGTATAGCTTTTGGTAATGATAATTTTATAAGATTATCTTATGCTACATCTATGAAGAATATAGAAAAAGGATTAAATAGAATAGAGAATTTTATGAAAAAATTGAGTTAATAATACCATGTAATGGTTTATAAAAACTGTTGAAAACTGTAGAAAAAAATGGTATAATGTTATGTATATGTTTTGTAGTAAACAGATAGATTATAAAAGAGGTGGATAAAATGTTAGAAAGAGAATTAACTGTAAACAGTTCAACTGGGTTACATGCAAGACCAGCAACTTTATTAGTAAAAAAGGCTTCATCATTTAAGTCAGATTTATCTATTGAATTTAATGGTAAAAAAGCCAACATAAAAAGCCTTATAGGAGTTCTTTCATTAGGAGTTACAAGTGGAGCAAAGATAAAATTAGTGGCTTCTGGTGATGATGAAACTCTAGCTATAGAAGAAATTACAAAACTAATAAACACATTAGAATAAGAAAATTAAGGGCTCTTTTGGGGAGCCTTTTATTTATGTTTTAAAGATCCTTTTGTTTTAAAAAGAAATAATATCATATTAATTCCAGCCACTCCTATTAATATATAAATTAATCTTCCTATAAAATTTGCAGGTTCCCCAAATAATACACCAACAAGATTAAAATTACATAAACCTATAAGTCCCCAATTAATAGCTCCAATGATTACTAATATAAAAGAAATTTTATCTATAAGACTTACTTTATACATGAAATCCACTCCTTTAAATACTTCTTAATAAATTATATTAAGACTAAAAAAAAATAGAACAAAAATATTTATACCAAATAATTTTTATTTAAAAATAATTAAAGTAATAAGATTATGCTAAAATATATCCATAAAAGAATTAAATAATAACTTTTATAAAATATCCGAATATAAAATTGAAAATAAGATATAATATATGTTATAATGTGAATAAATAAAAATATTATATATATATTGTACGCGTAAAGGAGATGGAGTAATGAGAGATATTTATAATAATCCTTTAAATAAAAGATATTCATCTAAGGAAATGAGTTATTTATTTTCAGAAGAGATGAAATTTAAGACTTGGAGAAAATTATGGGTAGCTTTAGCGGAAAGTGAAAGAGAACTAGGATTAAACATTACAGAAGAGCAAATAAATGAATTAAAAAAATATATAGATGATATAAACTATGAAGTTGCAGAAGAAAGAGAAAAAGAAGTTCGTCATGATGTTATGAGTCATGTATATGCTTATGGCATTCAGTGTCCTAAAGCAAAAGGAATAATACATTTAGGAGCTACAAGTTGTTATGTAGGTGATAATACAGATCTAATAATTATGAAAGAAGCCATGATTTTAATAAAGAAAAAAATTGTAAATGTTATAAATAACTTAAAAAAGTTTGCTTTAGAATATAAACATGTGCCAACTTTAGGATTTACTCATCTTCAACCAGCTCAACTTACTACAGTAGGTAAAAGGGCAACCCTATGGATACAAGATTTAGTGTTAGATTTAGAACAATTAGAATTTGTTATAAATACTTTAAGATTTAGAGGTGTTAAAGGAACTACAGGCACTCAGGCTAGCTTTATGGAATTATTTGATGGAGATGAAAATAAAGTAAAAGCTTTAGATAAAAAGGTAGCAGAAAAAATGGGGTTTTCCAGTGAATATATGGTGACAGGTCAAACTTACCCAAGAAAAGTTGATTCAATTATATTAAATACACTATCAGAAATAGCCCAAAGTGCATATAAATTTAGTAACGATTTAAGATTGCTTCAAAATATGAAGGAAATGGAAGAACCCTTCGAAAAGAACCAAATTGGTTCTTCAGCAATGGCTTATAAGAGAAATCCAATGAGATCAGAAAGAATGGGAGCATTGGCAAGATATGTTATAGTAGATGCCTTAAATCCAGCTATAACTGCATCAACACAATGGTTCGAAAGAACACTAGATGATTCTGCTAACAAGAGAATATCTATAGCTGAAGCTTTTCTAGCTTTAGATGGGGTACTTAAATTATATATGAATATATCAGAAAATATGGTTGTATACGAAAAAGTTATAGAAAGTCATGTAAAAAGAGAATTACCATTTATGGCTACAGAAAATATAATGATGGAAGCTGTTAAAAAGGGTGGAGATAGACAGGAACTTCATGAAATTATAAGAAGTCATTCTATGGAAGCTGCAAGAAGAGTTAAACAGGAAGGGTTATCTAATGATTTAATAGATAGAATAATAGAAGATAAATCTATTGGATTAACTAAAGAAGAGATATTAGCTTTAATAAAACCTAAAAAATTCACAGGAAGAGCAGAAGGTCAAGTAGTAGACTTTATAAAAGAAGCAGTGGACCCAATATTAGAACAGAATAAAGAAATGCTAGGAGAAAAAGCAGAAATAAACGTATAAATGAAATTATAAATTCTGAAGTTTATAATTTTACAAATAAAATTTATTTAATATTTAAAAGGAGCCAAAACTATGGCTCCTAAGTTTTTATACTAATTTTTGCGCTAAAGCATTTTCTAAGTTTAATTTTGAAATTCTTTTATTTATTTCTTCTTTATCTGTACTATATAAATTTTCTTCCACCATTCTCTTAAAATATTCTGCACCAGCGAAAGTATATCTATTTTTCCTACCTTCCTTTGAATAAAGTTTAAGATTTGCATATGCTATTAAATCCCCTAAAGCTATACTTCTTGGAAGGATTAATAATGGCATACCTAAGCAATATCTTACAGCATTGTGTCCAGCCAAGCTTCCTGTGGTTATAGCTTCAGTATGTCCAACAAATAATCCGCTTTTTTCTCCGCCGACAAAGAGATTATCAAGTCCTTTTACTTTCATATCATCGGTTCTTGGAGCTACAGATAAATATCTTATGGAATTACCCTTTCCTCCAGCATAAGGATCTATATATTTTACTTTTTCTAATCCTTTTATTTTTCTTAATTTTTCTAAAGGATAATAAGAAGTCATTAATTTTGCATGTCCAGTATCTAAAATTACAATATTTTCTGCAAATTCCTTTAGCGCATATTGTTGACAAACTTTCATTTTTAATTTATCAAGATTTATATCTTCCTTTGGAACCTTTAAAACCAATACTCCAGTTTCATCAAGTTGTTTTATAAGGTCTTCAGACATAGTTTCTTTAGCTAATTTACATGAACCACTAAAAGCCCCTAATAAATCATCCTCTCTTTCACCTTGAAAGTCTTCTACTCCAGCTCTTGAAGTTAAGCTCACTCTAGGGCCAAAGGCAGGACATCTTAGAACACACATAGAACATCCATTACCATATCTTAAACAATTTCCCATAGGTCCTGTAGAACCAGTAGTTTCTATAAATACATCGCCTTCTACATAAGTTCTATCTGAAATATATATACCTTTTATTTTATCTTCTTCTTTTTTTACATCTACTATTCTAGAAATAAGGTGAATGTCTATACCCATATTTATCATATGATTTTTTACAGCGGGTTCTACTTTATTTACATCATAAAGCCATGCATGTTTATGACCAGGAAAATCTATGTTTTTATGTCTACTGTTTTCATCTGTTATATTTATTAGATCACCAGCACCTAAAGCTATAAGCTCTTCTGATGCGGTGAACCTTCCGTTGTTTCGCATTATCCCACCCACATTACCTAATCCTAAAAGTAAATCTGTCTTTTCAAATATACTAACATCAGCACCAGCCTTTCTAGCACTGATAGCTGCGGCGCATCCGGCCCAACCGCCTCCGATAACTACAACCTTCATTAAAAATCCACCCCCAAGTTTATATAGGTTTTACTTTAAACATTTTTATAATTATTTATATAAGTTTTTGAATGATGTAACCCTCCTAATTTATCATCATACTATTAAAATATTTTTTAAAAATATTTTTGTTACATAAAGTTTTGCAATAAATATTTAATGGTATATAAAAAGAAGGATTATAAGGATTTTATAAAAATATAAAATATGAAAATAATTAAAAATTGTAAAGTTACATTAGATTATATGAGAGTATATAATCAAAACTTCTTATAATTATTATTTATTTAGGACAAATTAAGTTAGTTTGGTATAAATATTTAGTCAAAATATTATGTTTAGAATAAATAATTTCATATGAGAATTATTTTAAGGATAAACTTTTATAGTTAATTGCTTTTAGAATAATATAAACTTTAGCCTTTTTATTTAGTGTATTTTCTTTAAAAATATTGTATAATTTAATCACATATAATACAAAATATGATTTAATTGGAAATAAAAACAAAATATAAATTGTTTTATATTAATAATCTAGGAGGAAAATATGAAAAAGAATAAATTATTCGCGTTAATAAATTTTATAATTATTTTTTCAACGTTTTTTATAAGTTTCCAAATTATAAAATTAAAAAATAGTATAATTAATTATATTTTAATAAGTGCAGTTAATGGAATATTGTTATATTTATATCCTAAATTGTTTGATAAAAGAATTAATTAATAAGACTTTTAACATTAAGTGTGTTTGTTTATGGGGTAAATTATATTATGCTATCTTAGATATTAAACGTAATATTAAAATGGATAAATATAAAATGAATTAAATTTAAAAAGGGGATATGTCAATTAGAATAAATCCTACAATATATTGTTTTAGCTTTAAATTAAAAAAACAATATTATTGTATGTAAATTTTTTAAGCCAGAGTTTTTATTAAAATATGATAAAGAATAGATCAAAATATAAATTTTTAGTATAATTTTAAAAAATAAAGATAGAGTTGAATTGAAAAAAATTAAGATTTCAATATAATAGAATTGTTATAAATAAAGGGGAATGATTTATTTATAACAAATATGATAAGTTATTAAGCCATAATGTAAATTTGTTTTTATATAAAAAGTAATAGATAAATTTGAGAATGTGTTATAGTTAAACTAAGAAGATTTTAAAATGCTTTAGTTAGAGATTTTTATTCTCAATGTGAAAATGAGAAGCGCATATTAGATAGTATAAAAAATCAAATGGTATCTTTTAAATATAGATATAGAAAATGATAACAGAATTATTAGAAATTAAAGAAATGAATACCTAGCATACCTAGTTGTAAAAAAAGTAGAAGAATTAGTTATAGAAATTAATAAAGGTGTGATAAATAATGATAGATAAAAATATAAAAATTCAAATACCTAAAGGAGTAGAGTATATTATAAATACTCTACAAGAAAATGATTATGAAGCATATATAGTAGGGGGAGCAGTTAGAGATAGCTTGCTTGAAAGAAAGGTTAATGATTGGGATATAACAACTAGTGCGAATCCAGAAAAAGTGGTTAATATATTTAAAAGTTTAGGATATAAAATTATACCTACAGGATTAAAACATGGAACTGTAACAATATTAATTAACTCTATAGGTTATGAAGTAACTACATTTAGAATTGATGGAGAATATGAAGATAATAGACGTCCTAAAGAGGTTAAGTTTACATCAAACATAGAAGAAGATTTAAGACGTAGAGATTTAACTATTAATGCTATGGCTTATAATAATAAAACTGGATTAGTAGATTATTTTCATGGATTAGAAGATCTAAACAATAAAATAATTAGATGTGTAGGAAATTCAGAACATAGGTTTAATGAAGATTCACTTAGAATGTTAAGATGTATAAGATTTGCTTCACAATTGAATTTTTATATAGAAGAATCTACAAAGATTAATATAAAAAAATTAAGTAGAAATATAACAAATGTGTCTATGGAAAGAATTAGAGATGAATTATGCAAAATATTAGTAAGCAATCAACCGGTTTATGGTATAAAAAATATGGTTGAATTAAATTTAGTAGATTATATTATTCCTGAATTAAAAGATTGTATAGGATTTAAACAACATCATATATATCATGATAAAGATATATATAATCATATATTATCTGTAGTAGAAAATGTGCCAAATAAATTAGAATTAAGATTGGCAGCGTTATTACATGATATAGGAAAACCTAAATGTTTTAGCATTGAAAACAATGGACAAGAGCATTTTCATGATCATGAAAAGATAAGTACAGATATGACTAAAAATATATTAAAAAGATTAAAATTTGATAATAAGACCATATATAAAGTAGCTAAATTAGTATATAATCATATGGTTAGATATGATAAGTTAAGAACTTCTAGCATAAAAAAGTTTATTAATAAAGTAGGAATTGATAATTTAGATGATTTATTTGAACTGCAAATTGCTGATATAAAAGGAAGTGCTAAAGGATATCATGAGTTTGATAACATATTAAATTTAAAAATGAAATGCGAAAAAATACTTAGAGAAAAACAACCATTAACAGTTAGAGATTTAGATATTAATGGGAATGATTTAATTGAGTTAGGAATAAATCAAGGAAAAGAAATAGGTATTATATTAAGTGATTTATTGGATATAGTTCTAGAAAATCCTAATTTAAACAACAAAGAAGGCTTAATTAAAATAGTTAAAGAAGAAAATAATAAATAAAATATTTGCTTAAATTATTAAAATAGTAACAGAATTAAAAAATAATTTTAAGATTAATATTGAATAAATAAAATAATTTTGATATAATGACATTGATAAGTAAATATGTATTATTTATATAAGGAATATGGTGAAAAACCATAGCAGCCCCCGCTACTGTAATCGTGGACGAGGAGATATAACCACTGGAATTTTTTTTCTGGGAAGGATCTCTAAGGTTGAAGCGAGAGCCAGGATACTTATTAAATAATATTATTCAAGAAAGCTTTTCTTCGGAGGGAAGACTAAGCATAATATTGTTATGTATATTATGCATTCCACAGAAGGGGTCTGTGGGATTTTTTATTTTATTAAAGCATAGAAGCTTTAATGATTATTTGAGTATTGTTTATATTCCATCTAAATTTAAATTGAGTTGTATATTATTCTGCTATACTCTAATCAAAGAAGATTTAGAAAATCAAAGGTGATTTATAATAGTAGAATATATATTATTGACAATACTTTTTTAAAATAGTATATTAAGATTAAACACAATGAAGTGTATGAGCAAAGGTGCTCCATAGATGTCTATGGAGTGCCTTTTTTTATTTAAAAAACTATAATTTTATTTTTAAAGTAAAATCTATTTAAAGAAACATAAGGAAAGGTGATGAAAGATGAACAGTTTTAGTATAAAAACTAAAGTGCATTTTGGACAAGGAGCTTTAAATGCGCTCAATACTATAAAAGATAAAAAGGTATTTATAGTTACAGATCCATTTATGGTAAAATCAGGCATGATAGATAAAATTATAAAGCCTTTAGATAGTAATAAAGTGGAATATTCTGTATTTAGTGAAATAGTACCAGATCCCCCTATTGAAATTGTTGTTAAAGGAATAAAGGAAATGTCAAAAATAAATCCAGATATTTTAATAGCTATTGGTGGAGGATCTGCTATAGATGCGGCTAAAGCTATAAAAGATTTTTCTTTAAAAATAGTAAATTCAAAAGAAGTAGAATTTATTGCTATACCTACAACAAGTGGTACTGGATCAGAATTAACAGCTTTTTCTGTTATTACAGATAGAGAAAAAGGAGCTAAATATCCATTGGTCTCAGATGAACTAGTTCCAGAAGTAGCAATATTAGATCCAGAACTTGTTAAAAGTGTACCAGATTTTATAACAGCAGATACAGGTATGGATGTACTAACTCATGCTTTAGAAGCATATGTGTCAACTAAGTCTAGTGATTTTACAGATGCTTTAGCAGAAAAAGCTATAAGTCTTGTATTTGAAAATTTAGTGGAAGCTTATAAAAATGGAGGTAATTTAAAAGCTAGAGAGAAAATGCACAATGCATCTTGTATGGCTGGAATGGCTTTTAGTATAGCGTCACTTGGATTAAATCATGGAATAGCTCATGCTATTGGAGGGAAACTTCATATACCTCATGGAAGAATAAATTCTATACTTCTTCCTCATATAATTGAGTATAATGCAGATATAAAAGGATATGTAGATGTTAAATATACACAAGCAGCTAATAAGTATGCAAAAATTGCAAAACTTTTAAATCTTCCAGGAGGTAATGTAAGATCAGCTGTTAAAAATTTAATAGCTGCCATAGAAAAGCTTCAGAAAGATATGAAAATGCCACGAACTTTAATTGAGTGTAAAGTTACAGATGAAGATTTTAATAAATTTAAAGATGATATATCAGAAATGGCTCTTAAGGATGCATGTACAGCTACAAACCCTAAAAAGCCTACTAAAGAAGATGTACTTCATATATTAGGGAAAATAAGAAAATAAAATTAGTAGAATTCATACATAAATATATTGACTAAAAACAAAAAAAAATGTATAATTGTGAATATACACAAGGGCGTGTATATAAGTTAAGTTGAGCAGCAATGAGGCTATTTAAAAATAAGTTTTTTAAATTTATTTTTAAAAGCCTCTTTTATTTTAGGAAGAAGGCAGTTGATAGTATGAAAGATGAAAAGCAAAGAGTAATTCAGGAATATGTTCCAGGTAAACAAGTTACTTTAGCTCATATAATAGCAAATCCAAACGAAGAACTTTATAAAAAGTTAGGGTTAGTGGCAGATAAAAGAGATGCAATTGGGATTTTGACAATAACTCCAGGAGAAGCTGCTATAATTGCTGCTGATATTGCTACAAAGGCTGCTGGTATTTCTTTAGGTTTTGTAGATAGATTCAGCGGATCTGTAGTTATAACTGGAGATGTGTCTTCAGTAGAATCAGCTCTTAAGGAAGTTACAGATGTTATTGCAAATCTTTTAAATTTTTCCTCTACGAATATATCAAGGACTTAGAGGGAAATGGATATGAAAAAATTAATATTAATAGGAAGAACTCAAAGTGGGAAGACTACTCTTTGTCAAAGACTTCATGATATAGACATTGAATATAAAAAAACTCAAGCTGTAGAAGGGTATGAAAATGCTATTGATACACCAGGAGAGTATATAGAAAATAGATTCTATTATAAAGCACTTATAGTAACATCCGCAGATGCAGATGTTATAGGACTTGTACAAGATGCTACTGATGATAGAAGTTATTTTCCCCCAGGGTTTGGAGCGAGTTTTTCAAAAACAATTATTGGTATATTAACGAAAATTGATCTTGTAGATGATGAAAAGGTTTTGGAAGAAAAAGAGAAATATTTAGAAATTGTTGGGGCAGAAAAAATCTTTAGGGTATCTCCAAAGGAAGGCATAGGCGTTGAAGAATTACAGAATTTTTTAAATAAAATTTAGTATTAGTAGAGGTGAATACTTAGAATGAAAAAACTGTTGTAATAGCCGATGATGAACCTATTACTAGAATGGATATAAGAGATATTTTGGAAGCAGAAGGATACAATGTAGTAGGCGAAGCTTCTGATGGCTTTGATGCCATTGAATTATGTAGAAAATATTCACCAGATTTAGTTTTAATGGATATACAGATGCCTATATTAGATGGACTTAAAGCAAGTAAAAAGATAAATATGGAAAATCTTGCAGCAAGTATTATATTACTAACTGCATTCAACGATAAGGAATTCGTTGAAAAGGCTAAAAATGTAGGTGCTTTTGGATATTTAGTAAAACCATTAGATGAGAAATCATTTATTCCTACCATTGAGATGTGTCTATCAAGGGGAAAAGAATTTAAGAATCTAAAAGGAGAGCTTAAGAAAGCTACTAAAAAGCTTGATGAGAGAAAAGTTATAGAAAAAGCAAAGGGAATCCTAATGAAAGAGCTTAATATTACAGAGGATGAAGCTTATAGTAAATTAAGAAGCTTAAGTATGGATAAGAGATGTTCTATGATTAATATTGCAGAAACAATTATAATCACTTATGACTAATTATGTTATAGATGCTCTTTGTAAAGAGTATACAGACTTAAATGAAGATGAAATAAAAAAAATCATAGATGTATCTAAATCCTTAAATCTTATGGCTGATTTTTATGAGTGTGATGTTTTTATAGATGTATTATCAAAATATAAAGAAGAAGCTATAGTGCTTATTCATGGGAAACCATCCAGTGGGAAATCACTATACTCATCAACAGTAGTAGGTAAGGTAGCGTGTAAAGAAAAGGAGCCAGGAGTTTTAAAAACCTTTAAAACCGGTGTTGCTTCTAAAGATATAAAGGCAATAACTCAAGAAAATAAATTTGTTAAACAAAGAATAGTTCCTATAAAACATTTAGAAAGAACTGTTGGAGTTTTAATTTTAGAACAAGATGTAAGTGCTGAAATTAGCAAAGATTTTAATTTAGAAAATGATTTTAAACATGAAAAATCTATAATGACTACTTTTAACAGTTTAAATAATTTAAGCTTTTCTCTGACAAACTTTTTAGATGATGTTATATTACTATTTAATAGTGAAGGATTCTTAAAAGTAAAAAATATAAAGGCTGAAGCCTATTATAAAAATTTAGGATATGATTTATCTAAGGCTAATATTCATTACAATGATTTATTTGTAGAAAATGATGATTTTATTAATGTAATTCAAACTTTAATATCCACTGAAAATGCTATGATTTCAAAAGAGACTCAAGTTAATGAATCTTATTTTAGTTTTAAAACTATTCTTTTAAATCATAAAGATTTAGTGCTTGCTGTTATTATAAAAGACATAACTGATATAAAAGAAAAAGAGGCACAAATTGTTTCTAAATCTGTTGCCATAAGAGAAATTCATCATAGAGTAAAAAATAATCTTCAAACTATATCATCACTTTTAAGGCTTCAAAGTAGAAGGTGTGAAAGTGAAGAGGCAAGAGTTTGTTTGATGGAAAGTGTAAGTAGAATACTTGCAATAGCATCCACTCATGAATTATTATCTCAAGAGGTATCAGATAATGTAAATATTATAGAGGTAATAACTTTAATAATAAATAATATTAAGAGAAGTTTTGATAATAGCAGCAAAACCATTGATATTAATGTCATTGGAGAAGAGTTTCAAATAGATAGTGATAGGGCTACTGCTATATCTCTTATAATAAATGAACTTATTCAGAATTCTTATGACCATGGATTTAAAGATAAAGAAAAAGGTCATATATATGTAATTGTAAAGGGTAATGGAGAAAAAATACAGATGGCTGTAATAGATAATGGAGTAGGGTTTACAGAACGTGAAACTAAATCTAAAAGTCTTGGACTCACCATTGTAAAAAGTTACGTAAAGGATAAATTAAAAGGTGAAATATTTATAAACTCTAGTAATAGAGGAACAAAAGTAAATATAGAGTTTAAAATGTAACTAGTCTACGTTGAAGTGGTTTAAATTTAAGCAAAGAGGCTTAAGGTTATAACGAAGGAATAAAAATTCCTTAATTGTTTAGTTATAACTTTAAGCCTTTTTATTATGGAGGTGGAAAAAATGAAGGAAGAACTTTTAAGTGTTGGTATCGATATTGGTACTTCAACAACTCAATTAGTTTTTTCAAAACTAATAGTTGAGAATACAGCCTCTAGCTTTTCAGTACCTAGAATTTCTATAGTTGATAAAGAAATTATATATAGAAGTGATGTATACTTTACTCCTCTAATATCTAATACAGAAATTGATGCATTAAAAGTTAAAGATATAGTGGAATTAGAATATAAAAAGGCTGCTATAGATAAAAAAGAAATAAAGACAGGGGCTGTTATTATAACAGGAGAAACTGCAAGAAAAGAAAATGCTAACGAAGTTTTACATATTTTAAGTGGATTTGCAGGGGATTTTGTTGTAGCTACAGCTGGACCAGATCTTGAAAGTATAATTTCTGCTAAAGGTGCAGGAGCACATATTTACTCAAAAGAAAAATCTACTACTGTTGTTAATATAGACATTGGTGGAGGAACTAGTAATCTAGCTTTATTTAATAGAGGAGAGGTCATAGAAACTGGATGTTTAGATGTAGGTGGAAGACTTATTAAAATAGATAAAAATTCTAAAAAAATAACATATATATCTCCGAAAATTCAGAGAATTATAAAAGATAAAAATTTCAATATAAATCTTGGAGATGTAGCAAAAAAAGATAACTTAATGCCAATCATAAATGAAATGGTAAAATATCTTGAAGTAAGTGTTGGACTTTCAGAGCAAGATGAATATTTTGATTATATAATTACCAATAAAACTATTGAGCTAAAAGAAAAAATAACATGCATATCTTTCTCAGGAGGAGTTGCAGATTATATATATAATGAGCATTCTTGTGATGATTATTTTAAATATGGAGATGTGGGAATTCTATTAGGAGAGGCTATTAAAAACTCTAGGCTTTGTAGGGATTTAAGACTTTTAAAGTCCCTAGAAACTATAAGAGCCACAGTAGTAGGAGCGGGATCTCATACTACTGAAATAAGCGGAAGCACTATAACCTATACTCAAGATAGTTTTCCTATGAAAAATTTACCAATTATAAAGTTATCGTTAGAAGAGGAAGCTCAAGAAGTAGAAGAATTTAAAAATGCCATAAAAGAAAAGCTACAATGGTTTAAGCTAGAAAATGATCTTCAAAAAGTTGCATTAGGACTTAAGGGGAAAAAAAATCCTAGTTTTAAAGATGTACAAAGATATGCTGAGAGCATATGTAAAGGACTTGAAGAGATTATTTCTAGGAAACTTCCTTTAGTTATTGTGGTAGAAAATGATATGGCAAAAGTTCTTGGACAAGCTATTTATTCCTTAATGAATTTCAAAAAGGATGTAATATGCATAGATAGTATAAAGGTTGAAAATGGAGATTATATTGACATTGGAAAACCAATTGCTGATGGAAAAGTTTTACCTGTAGTTGTAAAAACATTAGTTTTTAAATAATTGGAAGGAGGATACAAAGTGATTTTAAAAACAAGACTATTTGGTCGTACTTATGAATTTAAGACAATAAATGAAGCAATGGCAAAGGCTAACGAAGAAAAATCAGGAGATAAACTAGCTAAGGTGGCTGCTGAATCAGCAGAAGAAAGAGTAGCTGCAAAGGTGGTAGTAGCAAATCTTACTTTAAGAGATTTAAGAAATAATCCAGCTGTACCTTATGAAATAGATGAAGTAACAAGAATAATCCAAGACTCAGTAAATGAGAAAATTTATAGTGAAATACAAAACTGGACAGTTTCAGATCTTAGAGAGTGGATATTAGATGAAAATACAACAGGAGCAGATATAAGAAGAATTTCAAGAGGATTAACTTCAGAAATGATAGCTGCTGTAGCTAAGATAATGTCTAACTTAGACTTAATCTATGGAGCAAAGAAGATAAAAGTAACAGCTCATTGTAATACAACTATAGGAGAATCTGGAACATTATCAGCAAGACTTCAACCAAACCATCCAACAGATGATCCAGATGGAATATTAGCATCTTTAATGGAAGGATTAACTTATGGAATAGGTGATGCTGTTTTAGGATTAAATCCAGTTGATGATTCTGTTGAAAGTGTAACAAAAGTATTAAAGAGATTTGATGAGTTTAAGAGAAAGTGGGAGATTCCAACTCAAACTTGTGTTCTTGCTCACGTTACAACACAAATGGAAGCTATTAAAAAAGGTGCACCAGCAGACTTAATATTCCAATCAATAGCTGGATCTGAAAAAGGTAATGAAGCTTTTGGTTTTACAGCAGAAACAATAGCAGAAGCTAGACAATTAGCATTAACACATGGAACTGCAGCAGGTCCAAATGTAATGTATTTTGAAACAGGACAAGGTTCTGAATTATCTTCAGAAGCACACCATGGTGTTGACCAAGTAACAATGGAAGCTAGATGTTATGGATTTGCAAAAAAATTCGAACCATTCCTAGTAAATACTGTTGTTGGATTTATAGGACCAGAGTATTTATATGATGCTAAGGAAGTTACAAGAGCAGGTCTTGAAGATCACTTTATGGGAAAACTTTCAGGCGTACCAATGGGATGTGATGCTTGTTACACAAATCACATGAAAGCTGATCAAAATGACATAGAGAATTTATCAGTATTACTTTCTGCAGCAGGATGCACTTATTTTATGGGAATTCCTCATGGAGACGATGTAATGCTTAACTATCAAACAACTGGATATCATGAAACAGCGGCTTTAAGAGAACTTTTAGGATTAAGACCTATAAAGGAATTCGAGATGTGGATGGAAAAAATGGGATTTAGCAAAAATGGTAAGCTTACAAGTAAAGCTGGAGATGCATCAATATTCTTAGGATAGGAGGATGGTAGGTAATGAATGAAAATCAATTAAAAGATGTGGTAGAACAATTATTAAAAGAAATGCTTAAAGAAAATAATAAAGAAGCTATAAAAAAAGAAACTAAGGAGTGCGCTGAGTCTTTATTAAATAATGATGAATGTCTTGAAGATATTACAGAAATAGACTTAAAGAAACAACTTCTTGTTAAAAATCCGAAAGATAAAGAAGGATATCTTAATATGAAAGCTAAGACTCCAGCAAGACTTGGAGTTGGAAGGGCTGGTGCTAGATACAAAACTATAACTGCCTTAAGAGTAAGAGCAGACCATGCAGCAGCACAAGATTCAGTTTTCTCTTATGTTTCTGAGGAGTTTGTAGAGAAAAATAAATTTATATCTGTTGAAACATTATGTAGAGATAAGGATGAATATTTAACTCGTCCTGACCTTGGAAGAAAGTTTTCAGATGAAACACTTAAGTTAATAAAAGAAAAATGTGGAACTGGTCAAAAAGTTCAAATGGTTGTTGGAGATGGATTAAGTTCAGCAGCCATAGAAGCAAATGTTGAAGATATACTTCCTTCAATAGAGCAAGGTTTAAAAGTTTATGGAATGGAAATGGGAGAAATAATATTTGTAAAACATTGTAGAGTTGGAGCTATGGACTATATAGGAGAAGTTACAGGTGCAGATGTTGTTTGTCTTCTTGTTGGAGAAAGACCAGGTCTTGTAACTGCGGAATCTATGAGTGCATATATAGCATATAAACCTAAGGTTAATATGCCAGAAGCTAAGAGAACTGTTATATCAAACATTCATAAGGGTGGTACTACAGCAGTTGAAGCTGGAGCACATATAGCTGAACTTATAAAGACTATGATAGATAAAAAAGCATCTGGAATAGATTTGAAATAAGGATGGAGGGGAACAAATGAAACATGAAGCAATTCGTCCAACTGTTCTAAGTGTAAAGATAATAACAAATGTAAGTCCAGAAATGGCAGAAAAGTTAGAACTTGAGCCACATCATAAAAGTCTTGGTTTGATAACTGCAGATTGTGATGATGTTACTTATACAGCTTTAGATGAAGCAACAAAAGCAGCTGATGTAGATGTTGTATATGCAAGATCTATGTATGGTGGGGCAGGGAATGCATCTACAAAATTAGCTGGAGAAGTTATAGGAATAATAGCAGGTCCAAATCCAGCTGAAGTTAGAAGTGGAATGAATGAAGTAATTGATTTTATGGAAAATGGACCTCATTTTGTAAGTGCAAATGAAGATGGATCTATACCTTATTATGCACACTGTATATCTAGAACAGGTTCTTATCTTTCTAAGGTAGCAGGAGTAAAAGAAGGAGAAGCTCTAGCCTATTTAATAGCTCCTCCTCTTGAAGCTATGTATGCTTTAGACGCAGCTTTAAAATCAGCAGATGTTACAATGGCTACTTTATTTGGACCTCCATCAGAAACAAACTTTGGAGGAGCATTACTTACAGGAAGCCAATCAGCATGTAAAGCAGCTTGTGATGCATTCGCAGATGCTGTTCAATTTGTTGCTGATAATCCAACAAGCTATTAATAAGGGGAGATAATGGATATAAAAGCTTTAGGATTAATTGAAGTAAGAGGATACTTAGGGGCTATTGAAGCAGCCGATTCTGCTCTAAAAGCTGCTAATGTAGAACTTATAGGTTGCGAAAAAATAAAAGGTGGAATAGTTACAGTAAAAATAACAGGAGATGTTGGAGCTGTACAAGCTGCAGTAGAAGCAGGAGCTAAGACATCACAAAAACTTAATGTGTTCCGCTATAGTCATGTAATTCCAAGATTACATGAAGATACATTAAAGCTACTTTTAAAAGATAAGAAAAATATTGATAAAGATAGTCATATAGATATGACAAAAAATGAGTTTAAAAGCAATTTGAAAGAAGAATTAGATGAACAATCTTTAGAAAAAAAAGAAACTTTAAATACAGAGAGTGTAGTAGATAAAACTACTTCTAAAAAAACAAATAAGGTCAAAGATACCTTAACATCAAAGGAAGAAAAAGATTCAAAGAATTCTTTAAATGATATAGGCAGAATACCTTCAATAGAAGAACTTAAGGATTTAAAAGTAAAGGATCTTAGAAGGTTAGCTTCAAAGCTTAAGATTTCATCTATGACCAATAAGCAAATTAAATTTGCAAAAAAAGATGTGCTTATAAAGAATATAACAGATTTTCTTAAGGAGGAAAGCTAATGGAAATATTAGATAAGGATCTTGTTTCTATACAAGAAGTAAGAAATTTAATAACTAGATCTAAAAAGGCTCAAAAACAACTTGCTAAGATGAGCCAAGAAGAATTAGATAGAATAACAAAATCTATAGCTGATGCAGGATATGAAAATGCAGCTAAGCTTGCTAAAATGGCAGAGCAAGAAACTGGATTTGGGAAATGGGAAGATAAAGTTGTAAAAAATACATTTGCATCCAAAGCAGTTTATGAATCCATTAAAGATGTAAAAACTGTTGGTATTATAAATGATGATAAGGAAAAGAAGGTAATGGAAGTTGGAATTCCAATGGGCGTTATAGCTGGATTAATACCTTCAACTAATCCAACATCTACAGTTATATATAAAGCTATGATATCAATAAAGAGCGGAAATAGTATAGTGTTTTCACCACACCCAGGTGCTAAAAAATGTATTCTTGAAACAGTTAAAATAATAAGTGAAGCAGCAGAAAAAGCTGGATGTCCAAAAGATGCTATATTATCTATAACTGTGCCTACTATGCAAGCTACTGATGCATTAATGAAACATGATGATGTATCATTAATTTTGGCTACTGGTGGTTCAGCAATGGTTAAAGCTGCATATTCTTCAGGGACACCAGCTATAGGGGTAGGTCCTGGAAATGGTCCAGCATTTATAGAAAAAAGTGCAAATGTGCCTTTAGCAGTTAAGAGAATATTAGATTCTAAAACTTTTGACAATGGAACAATATGTGCATCAGAGCAATCCATAGTTGTTGAAAAATGCATGGAAGAAACTGTAGTTAATGAACTTAAAAAACAAGGAGCATATTTCTTAACTAAAGAACAAAATGCTCAACTTTCCAAGTATATAATGAGAGCTAATGGAACTATGAACCCTCAAATAGTAGGTAAGAGTGTTCAAACTATAGCTAAACTTGCAAATATTGATGTTCCAAAAGAAGCAAGAGTGTTAATAGCTTATGAAACAGAAGTTGGTTCTAAGGTACCATATTCAAGAGAAAAACTTTCACCAATTTTAGCATTTTATGTAGAAAATGATTTAGAAAGTGCTATAGAAAGATGTGTAGAAATATTAAATAATGAAGGTGCAGGACATACTTGCGGAATTCATTCTGAAAACAAAGAAGTTATAAGAGAATTTGGACTTAGAGTTCCAGTTTCAAGAGTTCTTGTTAATACTCCAGGAACTTTAGGTGGAATAGGTGCTTCAACTAACATATTACCAGCTCTTACTTTAGGATGTGGAGCGGTTGGAGGAAGTTCAACTTCTGACAATGTAGGACCATTAAATTTAATAAATATTAAGAGAATAACATATGGAGTTCGTGAAATAGAGGACTTAAGAGATTCTAAAGTAGAACAAGCAAAAGTTTCAGATACTTTAATAAATGCTTCTGAAACTGAAGAGTTAATAAACTTATTAGTAAAAAGAATATTAGCTGAATTAAAATAGTAATAAAGTAAATAAAATAATAAATAAAATCATTTAAATTTAAGGAGGAATTTTATTATGGCAAACACAAATGCATTAGGAATGATAGAAACTAGAGGATTAGTAGGAGCAATAGAAGCTGCAGACGCAATGGTTAAAGCTGCTAACGTAACTCTTGTTGGAAAAGAACAAGTAGGAGGCGGACTTGTAACAGTTATGGTAAGAGGAGATGTAGGAGCTGTTAAAGCTGCTACAGATGCAGGAGCAGCAGCAGCTGAAAGAGTTGGAGAATTAGTATCTGTACACGTAATACCAAGACCACACTTTGAAGTAGATACTATATTACCAAAAGTTGTTGAATAATATTTAAAAATAGATGTGCTGTAAAATTTTCAGCACATCTATACATCTAGTAAGGGATGTGAAATTATGAGTGTTATTACAGAAAGTGAAATTAGAAAACGATTAAAAGAAGAAAATTTAAAAGAGTTAAAAGAATTTCAAGTTTTAAAAAAGGATATAGTTACGCCTTCAGCAAAATCTTTTTTAACAGAACATAATATAGAGTTAAAATATATTGATGCTATGGAAAAGAAGCAGGAAAAGAAAGAAGAAAAAATAGTGTCTGATGATTATAAGTATGAGACAATATTTGGAGCACGACTTAAGGAAAAACCTGAATATATGACTCATCTAAAAGGAAATACTTTAGTTTTTAAAGATCATAATAGAATAATATTTAGAGGTAAAATAGATGCTTTAGAAGCTAAAATACTAGAAACTCAAATATTATGTAACAAATTAGGGGAAGATTTAGTTGTTAAAGATCTTCAGGAAATATTAGACTTTGTCCGCAAAATTTTAAGATGCGAAGTTCTTGAAGAAGAACTTGTAGAGTTTAATCTTCAAGGTATGACAAAAGAAGAACTAAGAGAAAAATCTCATTATCCTGAAAAATACTTTGGAATGCCTCATTTTATGCCTAATTATACTATGGGAGAAGTAGTTGTAGCTTTAAATACTTTAAGAACCTTAACAAGAGAAGTAGAACTTAGCGCTTTTAAAGCATTTAAAAATGAGTATGGAGCAGTAGAAAGAGTAGATATAATAAGAGCCTTAAATAGATTATCATCTTTATTTTGGATAATGATGTTTAAATATAGAACAATGGAGTATAAACAAAAATAGGAGGTAAAAGATGGACAATCTTTTATTAGAAACCTTAGTAAAGGAAGTAGCAAAAAAAGTAAAGGAAGAAGTGTTTATAGAAGTTGAAGCTTCAGGAAGGCACGTCCATTTAAGCAGAAAAGATATAGATTTATTATTTGGAGAAGGATATGAACTTACAAAGATAAAAGATCTTTCTCAACCAGGACAATATGCATGTAAAGAAAGAGTAACTTTAGTTGGGCCTAAAGGAACTATAAGTAATGTAGTAGTGTTAGGACCAGAAAGAAAAGAAACACAAGTTGAAGTATCTTTAACAGATGCTTTAGCTTTAGGAATAAAAGCACCTATTAAAGAAAGTGGAGATATAGAAGGTACTCCTTCAATTATAATATTGGCTGGAAATAAAGTTATACAAAAAGATAAAGGTGTAATTGTAGCAAAAAGACATATACACATGACCCCAGAAGATGCCAAGAAATTTAATGTTTCTGATAAAGAAATAGTAAAGGTTAAAGTTTTAACTCAAAGACCGTTAATTTTTGATGATGTGGTAATTAGAGTGAGTGAAAAATTTAAAACTTATATGCATATAGATTATGACGAGGCTAATGCATGTGGATTTTCTAAGGGTACCTTAGCAAAGATAATTAAATAAATTCACCAAGGAGGTTAGCCCAGTGGATTTTGAAAAATTAGTGGACATGATAACTAAGGAGGTAGCTAAAAGACTTTCTGATTTAAACTTTAAAGATGAAAATATAAAAAAAGAAAGAGTCGTTATACTAGCTACTACTCCTTATAAAGAAATAGAAGAAAATCTAAATAAAAAATATGATATTAGGTATTTTGATGAAAGCATTAAAGATTGTGATAGGATAATAATTCCACGAACATGTATAAAACTTCTTTCAAATTTAGCAAACGGAATTTGTTCAGAACAGATGGATAAATTTTTATCCATAATGCTTTTAAAAGGTAAAAAAGTTTACATGATGGAAGATGGAATAGAATATAAAAAATATAAGCAAAGAGCTCCAAAAGCTCTTTGGAATATGTATGTAGGCTTTGAAGAAAAGATAAAAACTTTTGGAATAAATATAATTTCTTCTTTAGACGAAATAGAAAGTAATATAAATAAAGAAAAATCTTTAGATGAATCTAATAAAAAAATCAGCAATTTAGTTAGCAATAATAATGAAGAAAAGTTTTTATTCAAAGGAAAAAAACTTATAACTGAATCAGATTTAAGAAAGATATATATGAAAGGAGTAAAAGAGATTTCAATAGATAAAAAAGCTTTAATTACTCCTTTAGCATCTGATTTTATAAGAATTCACCAATTGATTATTAAAAGAGTTTAATAGGAGAAGGATTATTATGATAATAGGAAAAGTTGTAGGAAACGTATGGGCTACTAGAAAAGATGAAAAATTGAGTGGACAAAAGTTTTTAGTTGTAAAGATAATGAAAAATAAATCCAAAGAAAAAGATGAACTTTTTGTAGTTTCTGATAATGTTGGTGCTGGTCAGGGAGATTATGTACTTATTACAACTGGAAGTTCAGCAAGATTTTCTCTTGGGAATAAGGAAATACCAGTAGATGCAACAATAATTGGAATAATAGATTCTATAGAGGTTAGCGATGGATAAATCTATAGGTGGAATTGAATTCAGAAGTTTAAGTAAAGGTATAGAAATTTGTGATTTAATGGTAAAAAAATCTTATGTTAATATACTTTTATCAAAACCCATATGTCCAGGAAAATTTCTTTTCATAATAAGTGGTGATTCAGAAGAAGTTTATGAGGCTATGAATCTAGGAAAAAATGCAGGAGAAAAATTTATAATAGATACTTTTATTATAAATAGAGTAGATAATAGAATAATAGAATTTTTAAAAGGTAAAAGAGAAAAGCCAAAATTTATAGAGTCCATTGGAACCATTGAAACAACGAATGTTTCATCAGGAATAGTAGCTTTAAATAAAGCCTTGAAGTTTTCCAATATAGATATATTAAAAATAAACATGGCTTTTGGAATAGGAGGAAAACTACTATTTATTGTTTCAGGTTCAGTAAGTGATTTAGATGAAGGGATAAAAGAAGGAATTAAAGTTATAGATAAAAAAAGGCTTGTAAATTACTCAATTATTCCTTCACCTAGTCCTTTAATTATAGATAGTATATTGTAATAAACTCATATTGGAAGGAGATTATTAATGGGAATAAACGATATTATAATTTATTTAATGGTTATATTCATGGTATTAGCTGCCATAGACAAATGCTTTAACAATAAATTTGGCTTGGGAGAACAAATGGAAGAAGGCTTTATGGCAATGGGATCCTTAACTCTTGCTATGGTTGGAGTTATATGTCTTGCTCCTGTTCTTTCTAATGTTTTAAAGCCAATTATTGTACCAATTTATAATGCTTTAGGTGCAGATCCAGCTATGTTTGCAACAACCTTGCTTGCAAATGATATGGGAGGATTCCAATTAGCAGTAAAACTAGCAAATTCCCCAGAAGCTGGTATGTTTGCAGGCGTTATATTAGGAGCTATGATGGGACCTACTATAGTATTTACTATACCAGTAGCTCTTGGAATAATAAGAAAAGAAGATCATAAGTTTTTAGCAACAGGAGTACTTGCAGGTATTATTACAATACCTTTTGGAGCTATAGCTGGAGGATTAACAGCAGGATATTCTATTACTATGATATTAAAAAATCTAGTACCAATAATTTTATTTGCAGTATTAATTGCTATAGGTCTTTGGAAGATTCCAGATAAAATAATAAAAGGATTTACATACTTTGGTAAAACTGTAGTAGTTATAATTACTTTAGGACTTGCAGCAGCAGTTGTGGAAAAGCTAACTGGTATAGTAATAATACCAGGGATGGCACCAATTGAAGAAGGTTTCACAGTAGTTTCTGATATTGCAGTTGTACTAGCTGGAGCTTTCCCAATGGTTTATGTAATAACTAAAGTATTTAAAAAACCATTAATGAGACTTGGTAAAATATTAGGGATGAATGATGTAGCAGCAGCAGGAATGATTGCTTCTCTTGCAAACAATATACCAATGTTTGGAATGATGAAAGATATGGATGATAAAGGTAAAATAATAAATGTTGCTTTTGCAGTTTCAGCATCTTTTGTATTTGGAGATCACTTAGGATTTGTTGCGGGAGTTGCAAAAAATATGATATTCCCTATGATAATAGGAAAACTTGTAGCAGGAATTTCAGCGGTAGTAGTAGCTGTATTTATAGCTAACAAAATGTTAGAAAAGGAGGCATAATATATGAACTTAGATTCTAAAGTTATAGAAGATTTAGTGAGAAAAATTATAGAAGAAAAATTAAATGAAGTTAGTACTTCACCAAAGAAAGACTTTGTATTAAATAAGGATATAAGTGGAATAACTTCAGTTAAATTAAATACAGTAAAAGTTGATGAATCTAATAGATTAGATACAGGAAATCCTAATGATGTAGTTTATACTAAAGATTTATTTGATTTAGAAGAAAGCCCAAGACTTGGTTGTGGAATTATGGAAATGAAGGAAACAACTTTTGATTGGACTTTAAATTATGATGAAATAGACTATGTTATAGAAGGGCATTTAGATATAATCATAGATGGAAGAAAAGTATCAGCAGATGCGGGGGAACTTATTTTAATACCTAAAGGAAGCAAGATACAATTTTCTGTTCCTAATTATGCAAGATTTATATATGTAACTTATCCAGCAGATTGGGCATCACAAAATGATTAATTAAAATCTCTTAAATAAAACATAATACTTCTCATTACTATATAGAAGCTATGTTCAATGTATTATTATATTGTAAGATAGCTTCTTGTTTATTTTGTAGCTGATTTTATTTAAAAATACATTTGCATCTATTTGAAAATGTTTTATATAATAATTTATTTTACAATAGCATTTTTGATTTATACGAAGATTAAATAATAGAACAAACAATATAAAAAATTATATAGAAATGTTTCAAAAAATTCAAGATGATATTGCACAAGCAACCGGGTTGGGTATAATTACATGTGATTATAAAGGAAAACCTGTAACAAAACATAGTAGGTGTTCAAAATTCTGATGAGCCTAAATTAGAGGATGAACTTTTAGACTTATATAATGAAACTACAGTGATACCTTTTGAAAAAATAGAAGCATTAGCACATATGATGTTTCATATAAGTAATTATATAGTGGGAGAAGCTGTATTAAAAATGGCACAATCAGAATTAAATAAAAAAAGTATTAAATTTATGGAATACGAAAAAATTCAAACAGAACTTGAAAAAAATTAAAAACATTAGAATTAAAGAATTTACAATCTCAAGTTAATCCACATTTTTTATTTAATACATTGAATACTATTGCTTCTCTTGCTTTAGTTGAAGGTGCACCTAAAACTAGAGAAGTTATATGCAATTTATCGGATATGCTAAAATATAATTTAAAAAAAGTTGATCAAATGGTGACTTTTGATGAGGAAGTCAGATATAGTACATCTTATTTAGCATTACAAAAAATTAGATTTGGAGATAGACTGAAATTTTATTTTGATATTGAAGAAACATGTAAAAAAATTGAAATTCCATTTATGATATTACAACCATTTATAGAAAATTCTATTGTTAATGGCTTACATGCAAAAGAAAATGGAGGTACTATTAAAATTATAGCTTGTGAAACTAATAAAAATTTAATAATAAACATAATAGATGATGGAGTAGGAATGCCTTCATACAAATTAAAGTATATTAATGATTATGAAAATTATAAAAATTTAAATGGAATAGGCATTGATAATGTTAAGCAGCGAATGCAATATTATTATGGTGAAAGGTATTCTATTGATATAAAAAGTAAAATAAATTGTGGTACAAAAGTAAATATAAGTTTACCTAAACACCTTTAAAAAGGGGTGACCTTATGTATAGAATATTGTTAGCAGATGATGAATACTTAGAAAGAGAAGCATTAAAAAATGAAGATATTACTTATCTTTCAAAATATATTAAAGATTTAGAATTGTTAAACTGTATTCAAATACAAATTAACAATATAAAAAATGATAAAAATAAATTTAGTAAATTTAATAAAGTCTTATATCCAGCTTTGGAATATATAGAATCGAATTAGCGAGTACAGAAGTAAAATAAAAAAAATCACTCAATCTTTAAATAGATTGAGTGATTTCTTTTTTAGTGAATTAATTTAAAAAAATGAATATATAGAATATTTAATAAAAATACAACACAAAACACAAAAATTCGATAAAAAACTTGATAATGTTTTCGCAAAAATATAGTAATATTTAATTACAAAGTTAAGAGAGATAAAAATAATTTAGCAAAAATTAAATATTAAGATACAAAACTAAGAAGGAATAAGAAGTGAGATCAAAAAGATTCCAAGTTTCATCAGAACGTGCAGTGAACAAAGATGGATTTATAGGAGAATGGGCCAGAAGAAGGTTTAATTGCAATGAAAAGCCCTAATGATCCGAAACCAAGTGTGAAAATTGAAAATGGTATAATTACAGAACTTGATGGCAAAAAAAGAGAAGAATTTGACATGATAGATAGATTTATAGCTGATTATGGAATTAATCTTAATAATGTAAAAAAGGCTATGGCCTTAGATTCATTACAAATAAGTAAAATGCTTGTAGATGTTAATGTAGATAGAGATACTATAGTTGATATAACAACTTCAATAACTCCAGCTAAAATAGTAGAAGTAGTAGGTCATATGAATGTAGTAGAAATGATGATGGCACTTCAGAAAATGAGAGCAAGAAAAACTCCTTCAAATCAGTGTCATGTAACAAATCTTAAAGATAATCCAGTTCAGATAGCGGCGGATGCAGCAGAGGCAGCAGTAAGAGGTTTTGCAGAAATGGAAACTACAGTAGGTATAGTAAGATATGCTCCATTTAATGCATTATCATTACTTGTAGGGTCTCAAGTAGGTCGTGGAGGAATACTTACTCAGTGTTCTGTTGAAGAAGCGACAGAACTAGAACTTGGAATGAGAGGGCTTACGACTTATGCAGAAACAGTTTCAGTTTATGGAACAGAATCAGTATTTACAGATGGAGATGATACTCCATGGTTAAAGGCATTTCTAGCATCAGCCTATGCTTCAAGAGGACTTAAAATGAGATTTACATCAGGTAGTGGATCAGAAGCATTAATGGGATATGCAGAAGGCAAATCAATGTTTTATTTAGAAGCTAGATGTATATATATCACAAAAGGAGCAGGAGTTCAAGGATTACAAAATGGAGCTGTTAGTTGTATAGGAATGCCAGGAGCATTACCATCAGGAATAAGAGCCGTACTTGCAGAAAACTTAATAACAACTATGATTGATATAGAAGTAGCTTCAGCTAACGATCAAACATTTTCACATTCAGATATAAGGAGAACCGCAAGAACTTTAATGCAAATGCTTCCAGGAACAGATTTTATATTCTCAGGATATAGTGCAGTTCCTAACTATGACAATATGTTTGCTGGTTCAAATTTTGATGCAGAAGATTTTGATGATTACAATGTTCTTCAAAGAGATCTAATGGTAGATGGTGGATTAAGACCAGTATTAGAAGATGAAATAATTAAAATAAGAAACAAGGCTGCAAAAGCCATACAGGCAGTATTTAAAGGATTAGGGCTTCCAGTAATTACAGATGAAGAAGTTGAGGCTGCAACTTATGCACACGGAAGTGAGGATATGCCTGAAAGAAATGTAGTTGAAGACTTAAAAGCAGCAGAAGAAATGATGAAAAGAGGAATAACTGGAATTGACATAGTTAAAGCATTAAGTAAGGGTGGATTTGATGATATAGCTATAAATGTTCTTAATATGTTAAAACAAAGAATTTCAGGTGACTATTTACACACATCAGCAATACTTGATAAAGAATTTAATGTTATCAGTGCTGTTAATGATAGAAATGATTATATGGGACCTGGAACAGGATATAGATTAAGTAAAGAAAGATGGGAAGAAATTAAAAATATTCATAATGCTATGAAACCAGAAGATATAGATTAATAGGGAAAGTAGATGGGAGTTGGAAATTATGAGTAATGAAACTAATAAATTTATCATGCTAGAATTAGAAGTAAAATAAATAGGAAATGCTGAAGTAGGAAAAAAGCTGATGAAGTAGTTATAGCATTAGCACCAGCTTTTAGTAAATATCAGCATAAAACAATATTAATATTCCTCATAGCGATGTATTAAGAGAACTTATAGCAGGTATAGAAGAAGAAGGACTTACTGCACGCTTAATTAGAGTTATTAGAACTTCAGATGTATCTTTTATAGCAAATGATGCTGCAAAGTATAGTGGTTCAGGAATAGGAATACAGTCTAAGGGAACAACTGTTATCCATCAAAAAGAAATGTGCAAAGGGTGAGTCACCAGCACCGGTACCAACAGAAAATGATCAAATGGCAAGACCAAAATATCAAGCAAAAGCTACACTACTACATATAAAAGAAACTAAGCATGTTGTAGAAGGTGCTAAACTAATACAATTAGAGGTTAACTTATAAGAGAGTGGAGGTATAAATAAGATGAGTATAGATTTAAAAAATATAAATCCAAAAACAGAATATCCTTTAGCTACTAAAAGACCAGAGTGGGTTAAAACACCAACAGGTAAAGATTTAAAAGAAATAACTTTACAAAAGGTATTAAATGGAGAAGTTAAAACAGAAGATGTGAGAATATCTCCAGAAACATTAGAAATGCAAGCTAAAATAGCAGAAGCAGATAATAGATATGCTATAGCAAGAAATTTAAGAATAGCTTCTGAACTTATAGCTATATCAGATGAAAGAATACTTGAAATATACAATGCATTAAGACCATTCTGCTCAACAAAGGAAGCGCTTTTAGATATTGCAGAAGAATTAAAAAATAAATATGGCGCAAAAGTTAATGCTGAATTTGTAAGAGAAGCAGCAAAAGTATATGAAAAAAGAAATAAGTTAAGAAAAGATAGTTAATGTTATATAGGTTCTGTTAAGTAATTATGAAAAGATAGCTTTGAAAATAAAACAATTATTATATTTGTTTTAAAGGTTAAAAAATAAACTAGGAGGATTAAAATGAAATTTGTTGCTGGAGCAGATATAGGTAATGTAACCACCGAAGTAGCTCTAGCTAAGGTTTATGAGGATGGAAATATAGAATTTTTGTCTAGTGGCATAGTAAAAACTACAGGAATAAAAGGTACTAAAGATAATATAGATGGTGTAATCGATTCGCTTAAGCAAGCATTAGGCAAAGTTTCAATGAATATAGAAGACTTAGATCTTTTAAGAATAAATGAAGCAGCTCCAGTTATTGGAGATGTAGCTATGGAAACTATAACTGAAACTATTATAACTGAGTCTACAATGATAGGACACAATCCATCTACACCAGGAGGTATAGGATTAGGTGTAGGAACTACAATTAAAATAGAAGATTTAGAAAACATAGATGTAAAAAATTTAAAAAAAGATGAAGATTTTATTGTAGTAGTTTTAGGTAATGTAAGCTTTTTAGAAGCAGCAGCAAGAATAAATTTTGCAATGGATGCTGGAATTCCTATAACTGGAGCTATACTTCAAAAAGATAATGGTGTTCTAGTAAATAATAGGTTAAAGAAAGTTATACCTATAGTAGATGAAGTTATGCTTTTAGAAAAAGTTCCTTTAAATATGATAGCAGCTGTAGAGGTAGCTCCGGCTGGAGGAGTAGTAGAGGTATTATCTAATCCTTATGGTATTGCAACGGTTTTTAGTTTGAATTCAGAGGAAACTAAATCTGTAGTTCCAATATCTAGAGCGCTAATTGGAAATAGATCTGCAGTAGTAATAAAAACTCCTAAAGGAGATGTGGAAGAAAAAAGAATTCCTGCAGGCAAAATTAATATAAATGGTTTAAAAAGAAAAGAATCTGTAGATGTAGAAGAGGGAGCAGAGAACATTATGCAATCTGTAAATCTGTGCGCTCCTATTGAGGATATAAAGGGAGAACCAGGAACTAATGCAGAGGAATGCTTGAAAAAGTAAGACAGGTAATGTCTAAACTCACTGCACAAAAAATAGCAGATATAAAGATTCAAGATTTGCTTGCAGTAGATACATTTATACCACGGAAAGTTAAAGGTGGATTGGCAGAAGAATTTTCTATGGAAAATGCAGTAGGAATTGCAGCAATGGTTAAAGCTGATAAATTGCAGATGCAATTCCAACAAATGAAGTAACTCCAAATATACAACCAGGTGCGAGTTTATATGGATTACAATTGACTAATAACTGTAGAATCGCTACTTTTGGTGGTGGATTACCAATAGTTGTAGATGGAGAAATAGTAGGCGCAGTAGGCGTTAGTGGTGAAACAGTTGAAGATGATATGAAAATAGCTAAATATGCTTTAGAAGCATGTAAATAGATATAAACAAACATTTTGATAAAATTAGGAGGAAAAACAAATGAGAATGTATGATTATTTAGTACCTACTGTAAACTTTATGGGAGCAGGATCTATATCAGTAGCAGGAGAAAGATGTAAAATATTGGGTAAAAAAGCCTTAATAGTTACAGACAAATTTTTAAAAAACATGGAAAGTGGAGCAGTTGAATTAACGGTTAAGTATTTAACTGAGGCTGGAATAGATGTTACATATTATGATGGAGTAGAACCAAACCCAAAAGATACAAATGTTAAAGAAGGTTTAGAAATATTTAAAAAAGAAAACTGTGATATGATAATTACAATAGGTGGTGGAAGTTCACACGATTGTGGTAAAGGTATTGGTATAGCTGCAACTCATGAGGGAGATCTTTATAAATATAACTTAATTTCAAATTTATTTTTTCCTCTCTTTTTTCTGGAGTTGTAATGTTAGATCTTTATAAATATAACTTAATTTCAAATCCTAAAAAATTCGCTGATATAGCTGAATTTATGGGAGAAAACGTAGAAGGATTATCAGTAATGGAAGCAGCTGAAAAAGCTATAGATGCTATGTTCAGACTTTCAAAAGATCTTGGAATTCCAACTAGCTTAAAAGACATGGGAGTAAAAGAAGAAGATATCGAATACATGGCTGAAATGGCATTAAAAGATGGTAAGGCTTTCAGTAACCCAAGAAAAGGAAGTAAACAAGACATAATAGAAATATTTAAATCTGCATTTTAATTAAATAATGTATATCTTTTGTTAATAAGCAGTAGTAAAATATTTTATTATAATAGTTAATTTATAAATATATTATATAATTTGATAAACAAATGGTAATATATAAAATTTCTACTATTGAAAAATAATTGTATAGTGTATATAATTAAAAACATAACTTATATAAGTTCATAATTGGTTGAACGTTTCTACCAACTACCATAATAGTTGATTGTAAGTTAATTCTATTAAAAGAGTTAAGTTATAATTAGCTATTATGTTTTTTTATGTATAGGATTGAGAAATTTTGTAAATTTATAAAAATATTAATAGGATAGGAGAGATTTTATGTTAATTAAAAATATTACGCTAATAGATGATAATTATGATGTTATAAAGGATACTAATATAGTTATAGAGGGAAATATAATAAGCTATATAGGTAAAGATATACCTGAAAATTATACAGGATATATTTATGATGGAAAAAATAAAGTTGCTGTTCCAGGATTTTTTAATATGCATTGTCATGTACCAATGACTTTAATTAGAGGATATGGAGAAGGATTGCCACTTAATAGATGGTTAAGTGAAAAAATATGGCCATTTGAATCTTTTCTTACAGATGAAGATTGTTATTATGGAGCATTATTAGGAATTTCGGAAATGATTAAAAGTGGAGTAGTATCTTTTAATGATATGTATTTTAATTTAGAAGGAATATTAAAAGCTGTTTATGAAACAGGAATAAAAGCTAATTTATCTTATGGCTATGTTGATGTTACGGAAAATCAAGATTATTTTAAAGGAAATGCCTATAAACAAACAAAGATGCTAAATGATTATATAAAAGGTACTAATACTGATAGGATAAAAGCTGATGTTTCAATTCATGCTGTTTATACTTCTTCTGAGAATTCAGTTAGAAAAATTTCTGAATACTGTAACAGCACGAATATGAATATGCATATTCATTTGTCTGAAACAGAATTGGAAATAAAGGAATGTAAAAAAAGATTTGGAGTAACTCCAGTAGAATATTTTTTTAATTGTGGAACATTTAAAAGTAATACAATAGCAGCTCATTGTGTACATCTTGAAGAGGATGATTTTAATATATTAAAAGAAAATAACGTTACAGTAGCACATTGTCCAAGTAGTAATTTAAAACTAGGAAGCGGGATAGCACCTTTAAAATCAATGCTGGAGCATGGAATAAACGTTACTATCGGAACAGATGGTGCAGCAAGTAATAATAATTTAAATATGATAGAAGAGGTTAATCTTGCAGCTTTATTACATAAAGGTATTAATAAAGATCCACTAGTTCTAAGTACAAAGGAAATTATGAAAATTTCTTCTTTAAATGGTGCTAAGGCTCAAGGTAGGAAGGATTGTGGATCAATAAAGATAGGAAATAGAGCAGATATCGTAATTTATGATTTTGATAAGCCTCATCTGAAACCTGTATATGATGTTTTAGCTAATTTAATTTATTCTGCACAATCTGATGATATATGCTTAACTATAATAGATGGAAATATAGTATATAAAGATAGAACATTTACTAATATAGATATAGAAAAAGTTTATTATAATATAAATAAAATAAAAAATCAGAAATTAAAAATGATAAGTAATATGGGAGATAATATTATTTAGCATTTCGTAAACATGAATATTTTGAACATAACCTGAATAATACGGGGTTATAACACTAAAAATTTATATACAATATATTGTTTTAAAATTTAAGGTTAATTAATATTATTGTAATATTTTTTAGTGTGACAGCTTTGTGTTTTTTATATTCTAGATGTTTTTTACAATATAATTTAGATTATATTGTATTCATTTTTGTGAAGATATAATAGTATATAAATAAGGTTCTTGGATTTAGAGGAAATTTTTTTCGATTCTCATTTTAAAATTCTTACACTATTTACTCTAAGAAAAATAATGTAAATTTATAAAGTAAAGTCTATATCATTTTAGTAAAATTAATTGAAATTTTGTAATAATACATAGAGAATGTAAATAAAATTTGTTTAGGCTGAAAATATTTTATATAATATAAATATATTAGGAAAGATATCTTAAAATTATATTTTACAAGATGTATAATAAAATATATCAAAATTAAATAAAGAGGTGAATAGCTTGATTAAACATATTGTTATGTGGAAACTAAAAGAAGTTGCTGAAGGAAAATCAAAATTGGAAAATGCTAATACAATAAAAATGAAATTAGAAAATTTACAACAAAAAATTAAAGAAGCTAAATTAATTGAGGTTGGTATAAATATCAATGATTCCAAACAAGCATATGATGTTGTTTTATATTCAGAATTTGAAAATTTAGAAGATTTAAATTTATATCAAAACCATCCTGAACATTTAAAAGTAGGAGAATTTATTAATAAAGTTAAAGAAGATAGAATAGTTGCAGATTATGAAGTTTTAAAATAATAACTTAAAAGAGGTTGTATCAAGATAGTTTTAAAAATTATTTTGATATGACCTCTTTTATTTTTATTACTTTATTAAATAATTTAGTTATTAAAAAATATACTAAATTTAATGTAAAATATATAGCATATAGATTAAATGTACACTTATTTTATAGAAAAGCTAACATTTATTAAGAAGATAGATATTATGTTATTACAGTTAAAAGCTAAATGAAACCGTTAAAATTTTTGAGGCTTTTGGACAGCAATATATTCAAAAGCTGTTTTATTTATTATAATTCCCCTAAGTTATTATAATGCTATTAATAATTATATACATAAAATTTTACAATTATTATTTTAAAGTAAACAGAAAAAAGTTCAACTTGTATGTATAATAGAGTCAAATTAAATTTTGGATAATATAATATTAATAGATGGTTAAGTAAATATAAAGTTATCACAATACAAATAGGGGGATTGTATTATGAATAACCAAATAATGCATATAATTACAGATGCCATTATTAATATTCTAGGGGCAGTTATTATATATTTAAGTGCAGTTATTGTAAAGTATTTTAAAGAAAAGAGACAAGCTTTGATAAAAAAAATGGGAAATGAACAATATAATATGCACTACAATATTGCTAAGAGTATATTTTATGCAGTAGAACAGGAATATAAGGATGTACCGAAATGTAGTAAAGAAAAAGCGGAAAAGTTTGACAAAATGTTAATGGAAAAAATACCAACATTAACTCAAGAGGATTTAAATCATTTTAGAGAGGCTATTGTTGGAGAAATAAATAGTCAAATAGCGAAAGCCAAATTACTTGAACCATCAAATTCAATGGTTGATAAAGAAAAATAATTAATAAATATTAAAATAGATAACTTTATTTGGAGAGATATTTTATGGGGCTGTGATATTAAGGATATATTTTACAATATATTGTGTTAATTTTAAATTTACAAAACAATATATTGTATGTAAATTTTTTAGGTCACAGTCCCTCATTTTTTATAAGATTATTATAATTAAAAGATGTAAATTTTGGTATTCATATCTTAAAATTAAAAATTTTTTAATACTATAATTTACAAATATAGTTTTAATTTTATTGAAGATTATAAATAGAATTATTAAATGTTATATGCTTTAAAAGTAGTTATTTTTTAGAATAATCTGTTATACAAAGAGGTTTTACTATTCTTTATTTCTACTTTGAAGAAGATAGAATAGTTGGAGTGAATAGTTATAGGATAAAATTTAAACATAAAAAATATAAAATGTAAATTAATTATATGATTTGATATAGAGATAGAAAAAGAAATAAATTGTATCTTGTAAAAAAATCATGAAAAAAAGTGAATGATATAAGATACGGTTTATTTCTTTTTTATTTTAAATTATTACATGGTATCCCTTCGATTTTATATAGTTGAAATGGAAAGGAGGGATACTATGTCAAAAGAACAGTTATTATTGAAAAAAATAGAAGAAGTTAGAACTTTGATGAATCAGTTGATAAGTGAAAAATCTCAGCTGGTTGATGAGGAGCTTGTACTATTAAGTCAAAAATTAGACACATTGCTTAATGAGTACAACAAGTTTTTAAACAAAGATCATTAATTACTATTATACTAAAGAAAAGGATAGCGATTTTCATATTTAAGTTAATTAAAAGACCCCAGGCAAATATGTCTGGGGTTTTTAAAATTTTAAATAAGTCTTCTTTCTCTAAATACATATTTAGGTTCTGTTTGTACTTTACATAACCTTTTTACTATATGTCCCTTATATCTTACAGTACAAGTACCACAAACACCTTCACCACAACACATTTTTGCATTATTAGAGCTAGATATAGGGATTTTATCACCTAAAAATTCTATAAGTTTATATATTATAATATCTTGAGAAGAGCAATGAATTATATTAATATTTTTTTTATTCAGTATTTCTTTTAATTTATTTTTTAAACTATTTGTAAGCTCACCATATTTTAAAGTATTTAATTCTATAACTTCTGCATTATATAATTTTAAATAGTCTTTTATTAATATATTTTCATAACCAGAATTGTCAATTATGGTTATTAGTTTATTTCCATTAGAATTTAATTTTTTCATAACAGGTACTAATGGGGCTTGACCTATACCCCTTGATATTAAAAGACTAGTTCCATTTTTAGCTCTATAAATATTTTTTAGACCTAAAACCCCATTCCAGAAAGGTCCTCTAACTAAAATATCATCATTTTCGTTTAAGTTAGCTATGGTTTTAGTTTTTACCCCCCTAATTTCAATAGCAACCTTAATAAAGTTTTCTTCTGTATTAACATCCATAATAGAAATAGGAGCATCGTAAAAACAAAAATTATTTTTGTTTCTTAAAAATACAAAACTACCTGGATAAACTAATTGTTGGCATAATTTATGGCTTAGTGCTATAGTTAATACCATGGTTTTATTTTCTATGTTCTTTTTTTCTAGAATTTTCCCTAAATAAGTCTCCCTTTCTTCTTTAGCTTTTTTTCCGTTCCACATAAATTCTTGATATATACAAACACCCTTCCAATTTATGCAATCACAAAATTTTTTGCCTGATAACTGAGAGCATAATATACAATCACCTGTTTCAGCTAAATGACAAGGACAGTATTCACTACCAGCATCTATACAATCTTTTATTTCGTATTCCATGCCTATCCCTCCACTTTATCTTCATACTATTAAAATATTTTTGAAATATAATTTTGTTACAAAAGTTTTGAAATTTCAGGTATAGATTAAGTATAAATAATGCTTATATTAAAAAATAGTAATATATAAAGAAAAATATATGAATTAGAAGTTTTAATATATATAGGTATTTCTTACTTGATTAAAGTGGATTAAACTTAATAAATTTGCAAATAATAGTAATGAATACATAGGAATTATATATTAAGGAATGTAACGTAGATATTAAGATTTATTAAAAATAAATTACCACATTATGAAAACAGTGATTGTTTATAGAGGATTAGGAGATAACTGTAATGAAAAATAATAATGTATTAACTGGAAATCAAGTTATAGCTACAATAGTAGGAACTATGGTGGGAATAGGAATATTATCTCTTCCAGCTAGTTTAAGTAGGATAGCTGAAAATGATGGTTGGATTGGAGTAGTAATAGGAAGCTTATATCCTTTTTATATACTACTTTGCGCTGTATTGATATTTAAAGATACACCTTATTATAATATGAATATATTAGAGATAAGTAAAAATTATTTTGGGAAAATTTTAGGGGATATACTTTCTTTTATATTTTCTTTTCAATATTTTATTTATATAATTATCGCTACTGCGGATATAAGCAATTTATTAAGGGTTCATTTAGTTGGATTTTTGGAACAATATAAATTAGCTATTCCAATATTATTAATTTCAGTATATGCTGCTTCTAAAGGTATAAGAGCTTTAGGTAGAATAAATCAAATTATTTTTCACTTGTCCATTCCATTAATACTAATAACTTTTATTGCAATAAAGAAAGGGAATATTCTAAATATTAAACCTATATTTGGAACTTCATTTTCTTCTATTTTAAAAGCTGCTATAGAGACTGTATATTCTTTTTTAGGTATAGAAGTTATTTTTTTAATAGTTCCTTTAATTAAGGATAAAAATATGATAAAGAGTTCATTTTTTAAAAGTGCGTTAATTGTAGTAATTGTTTATATATGGCTAAGTTTTGTATCTATATATTACATGGGTTCAGATGTAGCAAAAAATTTATATTGGCCTACTTTATCTCTTGCACAAACAATATATATACCTGGTATAAGTAATTTTGAACTTGTATTTATGTTTTTATGGATTAGTATAGTACTTCAAACTATAGCAAATCAAAATTATTTTTTTTATTATTCACTATCTAGCATATTAAAAAAAATAAATCCTAATATTTTATATATAATAGTATTTATATTTGCTACTATACTTGTTGATAAATTGGATAGTTTTATAATTTTTACAAAATTAAATGAATATAGTAGTATATTTTATTTAATATTTAATTTAACTTTTATAACAAGTATAACTATTATAAAAATTATAAAAGAAAAAAGATTGCAAAGATTTTAAAAGATTTTTAGTGTATGATATTTATTAAAATAAAAATTTAAAAATAATACCGCTTTAAAAATGTTTAAAATTATATATGTTTTACAAACTGTAATAATATTTAATAAATTAAAATAACTAGATATTAGCATAACAATACTTATATCTAGTTATTCTTAAATATATTAGTTTTTACAAATGTTTACACAAAATTTTGGGTCAACTTCCAAAGATATTTATTTTTATTTTTTTATGAATTCTTTGGGATAATTTAATTATTAAATTCATCCAATGGAATGTTTTGTTTAACATTATTGTATGTCTCTTCCAATCAGATTGAATTATTAAATTTTTCTGGTATACTTCTTTAACCAATCTTTTTCTTCTTCAGTAAGGTATGGTGAAATTTTATTATATACAGTTTCATGATATTCATTTAACCAAGCTTTTTCTTCTGTTGTCATAAGTTCAGGATTTATTGCATCTAAATCTATAGGAACATAAGTAATTGGTTCAAAGTACATGAATTGACCATATTCATTTTGTTCACCTTTACACACAAGAAGTTCATTTTCAATGCGTACACCATGTGATCCTGCAATATAGATACCAGGTTCATCAGTAATAACCATTCCTTCTTCAAAAGGATGAGTTTCATTTGGACGATATTGCCATCTAAATCCAGTTGGTGCTTCATGAATGTTCATTAAGTATCCAACCCCGTGACCTGTACCATGGTTAAAGTTTAAGTTTCTATTCCAGAATGGAGCACGTGCAAGTATATCTAAATTCATACCATTACATCCATAAAGGAATTTTGCATGAGCAAGATGCATGTTACTATTAACAGTGAGAGTAAAATGATCTTTCATTATTTGTGGCACTTCTCCTAATGCATAAGTTCTTGTAATATCTGTAGAACCTTCATAGAAACCAGCACCTGTATCTGTTAAGAATAAAGAACCTTCTTTTAGTTCCACATCTGTTTCAGGAGTTGGAGCATAGTGTACTATGGCAGCATGTTCACCAAATGAAGAAATAGGTTCAAAGCTTGGACGAATAAATCCGCCTTGTTCTGCACGGAATTCATCTAGTTTATTTGATGCACTTATTTCTGTAATGACTTCTTTGCCTATATTATTTTTAAGCCAGTACATAAATTTAGTATGAGCTACCCCATCTTTTATTTGAGCTTTTTTAATGTTTTCAATTTCAACTGGATTTTTTATAGCTTTAAATAAAACAGATGGATTTCGTTTTTCTATTTTTTTAACATCTTTTGGAATGTTATTATATAATGCATAATTCATTCTATCGGGGTCGACTAAAACAATATCAGAAAGGTTAAATTTTTTTACTGCTTCGTATACTTCATTGTATGGATGTATAAATGATACACCATTTTTCTTAAGATTTGATTTGATTTCTTCACTTAATTTATTTTCATTTATAAATAGATGAACTTCATCCATTGTAATTATAAGATAACTTAAAATTAGTGGGAAAAATTCAATATCATTTCCACGTATATTAAGGATCCATGCAATGTCATCTAAAGATGTAATAACATGTACATTTGTACCTGCATCTGCCATTGCTTCTCTAACACGTTTTAATTTAGAAGACGTAGATTCGCCAGTGTATTTTATATCAAGTTCAAAAGCTGGTTCTTCAGAAAGTGGTGGACGATCTTCCCATATATTATCAATTAAATCACAGTCATAATTTATAGTTGCATTTTTTTTTGCTAATATTGCTTCATAATTTTGTCCATCTCCCATAGAAATAACACGACCATCAAATCCAAGAGTGCCTTTGTTAGGAAGTGTATTTGCTATATATTCTTCTATAGTTGGAACACCTGGTTCTCCCATTTTAAATAATTCTACAGTAGTTCCTTTTAATTGATTTTCAGCTTGCAAGAAGTATCTCCCATCTGTCCAAAGTCCTGCATGATCTTTTGTAATAACAGCAGTTCCTGCAGAACCAGAAAAACCAGTTATGTATTTTCTGGCTTTAAAGTGTTCACCTACATATTCACTTTGATGGAAATCAGCAGTAGGTACGATATACATATCGATATTCTTTTTTGACATTAATGCTCTTAATTTTGTAAGTCTTTCGGATATTTCCATTATATTAATCCCCCTTTTTTAGTATTCGTTTTCATAACAAATTATAGCATAAAATAAAAAGTAAAACTATACCAATAGTTAAAATATGAATGAAATGATTCTTAATAAGTAGTGTCACATAAAAGATAAATTTCATATAATAATATCTGAACTATTTAGATAAGAGAGGTTGATTAAATGTTTCAAAAAATAAGGGAACCATTTTATAAAAAAATTTGGTTTTGGATTATTATTGTAGTAATTTCATTTGGAATAGCTAGCTACAATAATAGCAATATGATAAATATTTTAAATACTAAAAATTCTACCAAAACTGAAGTTGAAAAAGATGGAATTAAAAAAGTAGATTATGAAAAGTTTTGTAATATAAAAATAGGTTCAAATTATGAGGAGGTAAAGAGTATTTTAGGACAGTATAGAAAGTCAGAAGAGTCAGAGATAGATGGTGTAAAAGTAGTTATATATACTTGGTATAATTATGACAATAGCAATATGAATGTTATTGTAAAAGATGGAAAAGTTGTAGGAAAAGCTCAATCAGGCCTTTCACTAGAAAATGCAGAAGTAAATTTAATAAAGTATACAAAAATTCAAAAGGGAATGAATTATAGCAAAGTTAAGGATATATTAGGGGATGGAAAGTTAATGTATGTTTCTAAAATTAATGGAAATATTAAATCCATATATTTATGGACTAATTCTAATGGAAGTAATATGAATGTAACTTTTGAAAATGGAAAAGTAACGGTTAAAAACCGTCTTGGATTAAACTAAATAAATATAAAGTAGGCTGTCTCAAAATAGCTTTAATTGTCGAGCCATAAATATAAAATAATATATTCGTAGAGCAATTCGTTTTTTTAATAAGTGGAGATGCTATTATTGGCTTCACTATTGTTTTTGCGCTTGTATGAAGAATTATAAGAAAATTTTATTTAGTAAAATTAAGAATTGCTAGAGTTTATTGCGCGTATTTTTATATTAAGTTTAAAGCTAATATTGTTTTGAGACAACCTATTTCATTATTAAAAAAGATTTAAATGGTATAATACTTATAATCTAATATTTAAAATATTTATCATATCAATAGTTTTTATTTTTTTATATAATTGTATTAGCAACAGAATATTACAAATTTGGTTTTGATAAATGATTGTGTAAATATAATTTTTATTATTGGAGTAAATCCTATTATAGGGCAACATCCTATAGAAGTTTTATAAATTATTGCTACATCAAAATTCTTTGGTATTAATAGTTAGTAATATAAATAGTTTAAATTAATTAGAGTATATAAAGGGGGTATATATTTTGGATATATCATATATAAATAAAATAAAAATATTAAAGGGTGATATTATAAAAGAAAATGTAGATGCTATTGTTAATGCTGCAAATAGTAGCTTGCTTGGTGGTGGTGGTGTAGATGGAGCTATTCATAGAGATGGTGGGAATAAAATATTTCAGGAATGTAAAGATATTGTAAGAAAAATAGGTTTCTTAAAGACAGGAGAAGCAGTGATAACCTCTGGAGGAAATCTTAAAGCTAAATATGTTATTCATACTGTAGGACCTATATGGCATGGAGGCAATAACAACGAAAAAAAACTTTTATCTAATGCTTATAAAAATAGTTTAAAATTGGCTGATCAAAAAAATATTAAAACTATAGCTTTCCCTAATATAAGTACAGGAGTATACAAGTATCCTAAAGATAAAGCAGCAAAGGTTGCTTATAATTCAGTAAAAGAAAGTTTGATAAAATATGAAAGTATACAAGAAGTAAGATTTATATGTTTTGATGAATACAATTATAATTTATATAGAGATTTGTTATGTGAGGATATAAAATAGAAATTTGATATTATAAATTTTTATAGTATACATGTTTTAACTTGTCAATTAATAACTGACAAGTTTTTTTGTTTATAATGTAAACCTCTTATTATGAAGATTTATTTATAAAAATTTTTTAGTATTGTAGATTTTATCTAAAAAACTATATATCCTTATAAAATCATTATATTTATGGATTAATTTCATAAATTTTAATATTAATTTTGTCAATAGTGATTTAATTACAAACGTTGAACGCTAGTGTAAAAAATATATAGTAATAAAATAAATATTTTTAACCAAATCACTAAAGTTCACGGAATTTTTTTGGTAAGTTTTAGTGGTTTTGATTTTAAAAACATAAAATTTAAGAAATTTAAGAAAAATAAAAAAAAATATTTTGTTTAAATATTCTTTATTATGCATAATTAAATGAATAAATAAAAAAAGTAAACGATACAAATATGCATAAATAAAAATATATATACTTAAATTTATAAAAAAACATTATAAAAACTATAAAAAAATAAAAATAATGCATATTTATGCATTTGATATGCATTAAACAAATTATTTTAAAAATGTATAATATACAGAATATTTTTAAAATCACGTAAAAATGGGACGAAATCTAAGAAAAACATATAAAAAATGAAGAAAAATGTAAAAATACAGTTAAATTTTCATATTTATGACTGGAAATATCAGTTTGAATTAATTATGCATTAAATGTATAATGAATACGAAATGTTAAATAAATAACTAGTACATGGGTACACAAGAGGAGGAAAAAAAATGAGTTCTTTTATTAATGTAACTTCCGAGATAGGAAAGCTTAATAAAGTTATGCTTCATAGACCGGGAGCAGAAATTGAAAATTTAGTTCCTGAATATCTTGAGAGGTTATTGTTTGATGATATACCTTTTTTAAAAGTAGCAAGGGAAGAGCATGATAGATTTGCAGAAATTCTAAGAGAAAATGGTACTGAAGTTTTATACTTAGAAGAACTTGCAGCAGAAACTTTAGAAGATATTAAAATAAAAAAAGAATTCTTAGAAGAGTTCTTAACAGAAAGTAAAATAACATCTGAAGTAGTAAAAGAAGCTTTAACTGAATATCTTCTTAACATGCCAACAAGAGAAATGGTTGATACATTAATGGCTGGTGTTAGAAAGAAAGATATCGAAGTTAAAGAAGCTACATCATTAGTAGATTTAATGCAGGATGATTATCCTTTCTACCTTGATCCAATGCCAAACCTTTATTTCACAAGAGATCCAGCTGCTTCTATCGGAAGTGGAATGACAATAAATACAATGAAAACAGAAGCTAGAAGAAGAGAAACTTTATTCTTAACATACATTCACAAATATCATAAAAATTTTGCTAATGGTGAAACTAATCTATGGTATAATAGAACTTTACCTTATTCAATAGAAGGGGGAGACGAACTTGTACTTTCAGATAAAGTTGTAGCTATTGGATGCAGTGATAGAACATCAGCTGAAGCTATAGAAATAGTAGCTAAAAGCTTATTTGCTAAAAATGAAAGTTTTGAAAAAGTACTTGTATTCGACATACCAAATTGTAGAGCATTTATGCATCTTGATACAGTATTTACAATGGTTGATTATGATAAATTTACAATTCATCCACAAATTCAAGGACCACTTAGTGTTTATGAAGTTACTAAGGGTGCAAATGGAATGTTAAAATTTAAACATCATACAGATCCACTAGAAAAAATATTAGCTTCAGCTCTTGGACTTCCATCTGTTGAATTAATTCAATGTGGTGGTGGAGACTTTATAATAGCAGGAAGAGAACAATGGAATGATGGTTCAAATACTCTTGCAATAGCTCCAGGAACTGTTGTAACTTATGAAAGAAACTATGTATCAAATGAAATACTAGCTAAGAAAGGAATTAACGTTCTTACTATGCCAAGTGCAGAGCTTTCAAGAGGAAGAGGCGGCCCAAGATGCATGAGTATGCCACTTCACAGAGATAATTTAAGATAATTAAATTATCTTAAAGCTTTAATATGATTTTGTATAATAATATATGTAAATTTGTATAATATATATATGCATACTGGATACACATCTGGTATGCATATATCAGAATATAAACTTTTAGAAAAGAGGTTTGCAAATGGGAACACAAGATAAAAAATTAGGTCTTGGACTTTTGATTACTCTTGGAATAGGATCCATGATAGGTGGTGGGATTTTTAATAGTCCTACAGACTTAATAACAAAAGCTAATCCACAAGCAGCTCTAATTGCTTGGATAATAGGTGGATTTGGAATTATATGTTTAGCATTAGTATTTCAATTCCTTGCTAACAAGAGACCAGATTTAAAGGGTGGAATTTATTCTTATGCCCAAGATGGATTTGGAGATTTTATGGGATTTAATTCAGCTTGGGGTTATTGGCTTTCTGCTTGGCTTGGAAATATTGCTTTTATAATTTTAATGTTTAAAACTATAAATAGCTTATTAGGACCAGGAAATGAATTAAAGCCAATAATATCTTTCATAGCAGCAACTTTATTATTATGGGTTGTACACTTTATTCAAACAAAAGGAACAAAAAGTGCAGGAATTATAAATGCGGTTGTTACTATAGGTAAATTATTACCATTGGCATTAGTTATTATACTAGGTATATTTATATTTAAGCCAGATTTATTTACAGTTCAAAATTGGAGTACAGTTCTTGCAAGTTCTGGAGAATCAACATCTCTATTAAAGCAAATCAACGGGGCTATGGGAACTATAATTTGGTGCTTCATAGGTGTAGAAGCTTCTGTAGTACTTTCAGAAAAAGCAGAATCACAAGCTATAGTTGGTAAAGCAACAGTGATTAGCCTTTTAGTTACATTACTTATTTATGTTTCAATTTCATTACTTGCAATGGGAATTATACCAGCAAAAGAACTTGTAGCATCAGGAACTCCTCTTGCAGAAGTTTTATCAAAAACAGTATTTGGAGGAGCAGGTGGTGTAATAGTTAAACTAGGACTTATAACATCATTATTTGGAGCATTAATAAGTTGGGTAATGCTTGCAGCAGAGATACCATATGTAGCAGCTAAAGATGGAGTTATGCCAAAATGGTTTGCTAAGGAAAATTCAGCTAATGTTCCAATAAATTCATTAACATTTACAAATATTGTAAGTCAAATATTTTTATGTTCATTACTTTCAGATAAATTACAATCAGCTTATGGTTTAGTGTTTGCCATAGCAACTACTTGTATGTTAATTCCGTATGCTTTATCATCATTTTATGCTATAAAAGTATGTAATCAAGAAAATATAAATGGAAAAGATAAGGTAATAGCTATTTTATCAGCTATATATACACTATATGGTATATATGCAGGTGGAATTAAGTATTTTGCCCTTGCATTTATAATGTATGCTTTTGGTATAATAGTTTTTCATAAAGCTAAAAAGGAAAAGGGAGCAGAATATACGTCAACAGAAAAAATTGCTTCAATTATAGTAGTTGCTGTAGGAGTACTTATGGTAATTTTACTTGCAACAGGAAAGATATCATTATAGTATTAAATAAAGTTTTTGCAATATGCTTTATGTATAATGAAATATAAATATAAAAAGGATAGCCTTAGAGGTTATCCTTTCTTTACATATATATTATATAATTAGCCATATGTATAAAGTGGCATAGGCTACCTAGAAGTACAAATATATGAAAAATATCGTGAAAAGTAAAATATTTACTAAAAATTTTAGGTTTCTTTGTGCCATAAATTATTGCACCTATAGAATAGGCAATTCCACCAGTTATTAACCAAAATAAGTCACCTGTGGAAAGTATTTTAGATAACGGAAATATTGCAAAAATTATAAGCCAACCCATAATTAAATAGAAACTAGTAGATATCCATCTTGGAGCATAAAACCAAAAATTTTTAACCAATATTCCTATAATAGCTAGAACCCAAATAATAGTTAGCATGATTAAGCCAAAGGTTCCTTTTAAAGCCAATAAACAAACAGGAGTATAACTACCTGCAATTAAAATATATATCATTGAATGATCTATTCGTCTTAATATTTTAATGGATTTTTTAGAAGCTGTAACAAGATGATATATAGAACTAGCACTATATAATAATATTAAACTAGCACCAAAAATTGAAAATACTGCAACATGTAAAGGACTATTTTGAAATATTGAAAAGTTAATCAATATTATAAGTCCTACTATAGACATAATAGCTCCAAATAAATGAGTTAAACCACTTAATGGTTCCCTAAACTTTTTAAACATAAAAAACACCGCCTTTTCATATACTAATATAACGATATGTAGTTTTAAAAACTATATAATATATTATCGTTATTTTAATACTAAATAAAAAAATTTTCAAGATGTAAGTGGAAAAATTAGAATATTTTTATTATCATAATATGTTTAAATTATTTTTTATTTTAAGATGCTCTGTATTTTTAAAATTAGTAATATAGATTATTATAAATTTAATAAAATTATTCAATAATATGCAGAATTTTAGATTAGATTTTTATTAATAGTTAAATATAAATATTAATAAAAACTATATATAGTTCTAATAACTATATATAAAAATAAAGTATATGGATTTGTAGTAATTAATACTATATAATTGTAATGAGGTGATTTTATGGAGTATAATGAAGAAAATTTAAAGGATATTCTTTCAAATATTACGAAATTTAATGATATAAAACTTTCAGATATTCCAGATATAGATTTATATATGGATCAAGTGACTACTCTGTTTGATATGAAGCTAAAATCATTAAAGAGAGATAAAGATGACAAAATAATGACTAAAACTATGGTTAATAATTATGCTAAAACAAAATTTTTCCCAACTGTAAAGGGAAAGAAATATAATAAAGAGCAAATAATATTATTAGAAATAATTTATAACCTAAAACAAAGTTTATCTCTTTCAGATATTGAGACAATCCTTACCCCAACTATGGAAAGTATACATAAGGAAGAAAAGACATTCCCTCCAATGGAGGATTTATATGGAACGTTTTTAGATATTAAACAAATTCAGTTAGAAAATTTTTGTGAAGATTTTAATAAATTAAATAATATAATAAAGGAAAAATCTAAAGAATTACAGGGAAAAAATAATAAATTAAAAGAACTAATTTTATTAATTTTTACCTTAATTAGCAAAGCTAATATGGAAAAGAGAATGGCAGAAAAATTAATAGATAATTTTTTGAAAGATAGTGATAAATTAGTAAAATAGAAGTAAATTAAAAAGATTTGGTGATTTTTATTTAATTATTTTTATACCCATTTAATAAAATAGATTGTTTTATTAAGTGGGTTATTATATTCAGCAGTAAAAATTAAATAATAGACTAAAAATAAAAGTCAAAATATTTTTATAAAATTATAAATATAAAGGCTATTTGGTATATAATTAATGTGGAAGGTGATAGTCATTGAAATTAAAAGAATTAATAGAGGTAGTTTTTATTAAATGTCCAAGTTTAATAAAAGTAGAAGGAAAGAATATTTATAAAAGTGGTGTAGTATTTGATATAAAAAGTAAAAAAATAGATGATTTTTATAATATATATGGGAAGGTTAAAAATGAAAATAAAAGCAATGATTATTATACCCACATAAGAATAAATATGAAAAAGGGTATATTAGAAAAAACTAAATGTAGTTGCAATGATTTTATTAGTAATTCTGCCTATAAAAAAGAATTTTTGTGCCCACATATTATAGCTACTATGTATAAGTTTTATGATTTAGCAGTTGAAAATCTTAAATATAAAATTAACAAAGAAAATAAGGATAAATCTATAATAGGAAATAATATATTGAATAAAATAATAAAATGCAATAATTTAAAAGAAAAATTAAATATTAACATAAAACTAAATCACATAAATAATAGTGTTTTAGAGTATTATGAAGTTTATTTCAAAATTGGTAAAAACAATATCATGTATTCAATAAATTCTTTAGAGGATTTTATTGAAGGAAGAATTCAAGAAAGTAAAGTTTTTATTAATAATGGATTGGTATATAATCCTAAAATTCATTATTTTTCTATGGAAGATGAAAAAATTATTAAATTTATAGAGGAATACATATCAATAAATAAAGAAATATTGAATAAACAGATAAATTTAAATTTTAAAATAGTGGATGGGGGGAAATTAAGGATATTGCCTAATGCATTAGAAAGATTTTTAGATAGTGTTTATCATAAAATTATTAAATTTAAATATGAATATATAGAGTATAATAGTAAGATTATACATAAAGATTTACCCCTTTCCTTTACTCTAAAAGAAATAGATGGTAAGTTTAGTTTAACTACTAAGAAAAAATTCCCAATTCCTCTTACTCAAAAAGGAGAAGTATATTTCTATAATAATAATTTATATATTCCTTCTAAAATACAAAGGGAATTATATAAACACTTCTATAAATATTTGAAAAAACAAGGGAACATATTATTTAATAAAGATGAAAAAACTATTAGAGAAATAATAATAATATTAAATAAAATTTCCCAGACAATAACTTTTGATGAGAAAGTTAAAAATTTTGTATCAAATCTTATAATACCAAAATTTTATTTTTATAAAGAATCAGAGCAAATTTTATGTAGGGTTAAATTGTACTACGGAGAAGAATATTTTGAACTTATTAGGGATGCAAGAAATAAAAGCTTATCAAATTTTATAAAGATAAATTTGCCACCAACTATAAGAGAAAATTTATATATTAGTAATATAGTATGTCAAAATTTTAGAGAAGAAAATTTAAATAAGAAAATTATTATTAGAGATATAGAAAAAGAAGAAAAAATTATTATGGAACTAGAAAAATTTAAGTTTATAAAAGGAGAAAATGGTTTTTTATTTATTGGAGATGAAAATGATTTATATAATTTTTTAACTAAAGGATTAAAAAGCTTTGAAAAATTAGGAGAAATAATTTTTGAAGATAGTTTTAATAATTTAGTTTTATATGATTTGACTTCTATAGAAGCTCACATTGTTGAAACTTCTGAAGAATGGTTAGATTTATCCTATAGTATTGGAGATATTCCAAAGAGGGAATTTAAAAATATATTTAAAGCTTTTAAAAATAATAAAAGTTTTTATAAAACAAAGAATAATAGTTTTATTGATTTAGAAGATGAAGGAATCAAGAATTTTCTAAGTTTATTAGACGATTTAAGTTTTAATGGTAATATAACCGGAGATTCTATTAAAGTTCATAAAAATAGAGCTTATTATATTCAAAATAAAGGAGAAGCTTTTATTAAAGAAAAGGATTTACTTAAAAACATATCAAATAAAATTATAAATATAAATGATAAACATTATGAAGTTCCCCAAAATCTTAATGCCACTCTTAGAGAATATCAAATAGCAGGATACAAATGGATGAAAATTTTAAGTAATATGAAATTTGGAGGGATTTTAGCAGATGAAATGGGACTTGGTAAAACAATACAGACAATAAGTTTTTTATTATCAGAAAAGGGAAGTAAAAGTCTTATAGTTACACCAACCTCTTTAATATATAATTGGCAAGATGAATTTCAAAGATTTGCTAAAGATTTAAAGATTGCAATTATTCATGGAAACAAGGAAGAGAGAATAAAAATTTTAGATAATAGAAATGAATATGATGTTTTAATAACTACCTATGGAACTTTAAGAAATGATTTTAATTTATATAAAGATATAATATTTGATTTTTGTATAATAGATGAAGGACAAAGTATTAAAAATCCATTAGCTCAAAATACAGATAGTGTTAAGAAAATTAATTCTAAAGTGAGATTTGCATTAACAGGAACTCCAATTGAAAATAACTTAATGGAGCTTTGGTCTATATTTGATTTTATTATGCCAGGATATTTGTATAATGAAGAAAGATTTAAAGATAAATTTATAAATGCGGGAGAAGAAAATATGGATGAACTAAAAATTTTAATTCGTCCATTTATTTTAAGAAGAGAAAAAAAAGATGTACTAAAAGATTTACCTAATAAAATAGAGAAGAAATTTTTAGTTGAAATGACTATGAGCCAAAATGTTATATATAAATCATATATGAAAAGTATAAAGGATAAATTAAAAAATAGTAAGGATGATAAGATAGCAATATTGTCTTACCTTACAAAGCTAAGACAGTTATGTTTAGATCCTTCCCTTATAATTGATGAGTATAAAGGAGGAAGCGGAAAATTTAAAATAGCTATGCAATTAATTAGAGAAGGAATAAATGAAGGTAAAAAAATTTTATTGTTTTCACAATTTACTTCAGTACTAAAAAACATTTCAAAATTATTAAGAAAAGAAGATATAAAATACTTTTATTTAGATGGAGAAACTAATGCCAGTGAAAGAGTTAGTTTAGTTAATGAATTTAATAAAAATTCTGATATTAAGCTTTTTTTAATATCACTAAAAGCAGGAGGTACAGGATTAAATTTGATATCAGCAAATTTAGTTATTCATTTTGATCCTTGGTGGAATCCAGCAATAGAAGATCAAGCTACTGATAGAGCTCATAGAATAGGACAGAAAAATTTAGTAGAAGTAATAAAACTAGTATGCAAAGAAACTATTGAAGAAAAAATTATAACATTACAAGAGGATAAAAAGGAACTTATAAATGATATTATGAATAGTGATTTGAAAAATTCACAATTAATGAACACATTATCAAAAGAAGAGATATTAGAGTTATTTACTTAAATATTTAGTTAATAATAACTTTAATATGCTATTTTATTATTAAGGCATTATAATGGTTTTAAATAATTTGATGTTTAATTTTTAAGCCAATATTATTAGTTTAGTAATTGCATAATTAAAATAGGTATAAGAGGTATAATATATATGTAATATATTTTGTTTAATTAAACGGATATATGCAATATATTGATATAATTATATTTCAAAATGAATTATGCAATTTTTTCAGTTTTTAAATTACTTAAGTATTTTTTTGAAATTTAAAATTCAATAAAAATGAAATTGGAGGCAAACATGGATAATAGGCTTATAAAAGAGGAATTTTTACAAAGATATCCTTTCATAGAAGAAGAAATTATTAAAAATAAAATAGATTGGAATAATTTAAATGAGATATATTTAGATTTTAATAAATACAAAGATACTTATGAAAATCAGTGTAACTTTATATCTAATATATTAAGAACTCATAATAAAATACATTCTGTTAAATCTAGAGTTAAAAATCCTGAAAGATTAATAGAAAAAATCATTAGAAAAACTCCAAATAGAAAAGAAAAATATGGAGAAGATTTTTAATTTACTGTTGAAAATTATAAAGAAGAAATAAATGATTTAATAGGTATTAGAGCTATACATATATTTAAGCAGGATTGGGAAGATATACATCAGTTTATTTTAAATACTTGGAGGGTTATAGAAATAACTGCAAATGTAAGAGAAGGGGATAATACAAAAAGATTTGAAGAGCTTAACATACAAATTCAATCTAGAAAATCTGGATATAGATCTGTACATTATCTTATAGAATTTTTTCCTACTAATCAAAAGGTTATAGCAGAAATTCAAGTAAGAACAATATTTGAAGAAGGATATGGAGAAATTGATCATCAACTAAGATATTGTCATAGGGAAATCCCAGAGGTTTTGGCATTAAATCTTCTTTTATTTAATCGCATTTCAGGAAGTGCAGATGAAATGGCATCTTTTATTAATTTACTTAATAAAAATTGGGGAGAAAGAGAAGGAAAATATGAAGAAATAATAGCTTCTAAGGATAAGGAAATAAGAAGATTAAAAGAGAAAATAAAAAATATCCAAGAATAAATAATTTAAAAAATATTCTCAAAATAGTTTTAATTTTAAAATTAAAACTATTTTTATTTTGAAATAACCTCTTTTTATGTAAGTATAATAAATTCTTTATAGGATAAAAATAAATTGAGGTGATTTTTATGAAAATAGCATTAAAAGAAGATGCGAAAAAAATGGATAAATTTTTAAAAGGAGTACACATGGGTGGAAGTACTTTTAAAGATTATCTTGGAAAAGCTCAAAATGTGGATTTGAAAAATGAGTTAAAAAATATTATAGAATCTTTTAAAAGACATGAAGAAGCTATTACTAATAGAATGGAACAAATGGGAGGAAATGCACCAGATACTTTAGGATTTTTAGGAACTATGTCAGAATTTTTTGAAAAGATAAAATTAATACCTGTAAATAATGATTTGGAAGTTTGTGATCATGCTATAAAAGCCATGGAAATGGGGATAAAGCAAGGGGAAAAATTTAAGGAGGAAAATAAAGATTTAGATCCTAGTTTGATGAAAGAAGTAAATGCTGTTGTAAATGATTATTATAATCACTTAAACACTCTTAATGAAATAATTAGAAATTATAATAGATAAAGAAAAAACCAGAAAATGCATGGAGTTAATCCGTGATATTCTGGTTTTTTTATATGAAATTTATATGTTTTTAATGTTTCTTAATTAAAATAATAAATTAGTTTTTAAGACATAAAATATTTTTATAATAAATAAGGGATTTACTTCTTGAGAAATTCATAATTAGTTGGTAAGCTATAAATGATTACTTTTAAGTGTAATAGATATAATATGAGAATAAAAATTAAAATTGTTAGCAAGTTATAAATGATTATGTTTAAGTAAATATATTTATATATAAGAAACATTAAAAGGAGATTATAGAAATGAAAGTTACTATAAAAGATGTGGCTAAAAAAGCAAATGTTTCACCTTCTACAGTTTCGCGAGTTTTATCAAATAGTCCTAGAATAAGTGATAAAACAAAGGAAAAGGTATATAAAGTCATAGAAGAATTAAAATATAAACCTAATCCAATAGCTAGAGGGTTAGTTAACAGCAAAACTAGAATATTAGGGGTTATACTTCCAGAGGAAGCAGAAAATTTGCTGTCTAATCCTTTTTTTATACAGGCTATGAAAGGCATAAGTTCTTACGCAGAAGAAAGAGAATATTATATAACCTATGCTTTTAGTAATAATAAAGAAAGCGAAAAAAAACATATAAAAGATTTAACTGCCAGTGGACTAATAGAAGGTATGCTTATTTTAAGAACAAAAGAAAATGATGAAAATATAAAATATTTAAAAGATATAGATTTCCCATTTGTTATTATGGGACGATTAAAAGAGACAGAAGGAGTCCTTTGGGTGGATAATGATAATTTTAAAGCCATGTACAATATAATTGATAAGTTAATATATAAAGGACATAAAAAAATAGGATTAATAGGAGCTAAAAATGAATTAAATGTATGCAAGGATAGGGAAAAAGGATATAAAGTAGCACTAGAAATGAATGGATTTAATGTGAATGAAAATTTAATTAGTTATGGAAAAGATTTTAAAGAGGAAGAAGGATACATACAAATGAAAAAAATATTAGAAAGGGAAAAACCAACAGCAGTAGTTGCAATGGATGATTTGTTAGCAATAGGAGCTATGAAAGCATTAAAAGAAAAAGACTTAAATGATATTTCTATAGTTGGTTTTAATAATATACCTTTATGTAAATTTCAAAAACCTGAATTAGCTTCTGTGGATATAAATGGAGTGAAACTTGGATATTATGCTACAAAATTATTAATAGATAAGATAGAAGAAGTAGAAGATACTAGAGATCATTATATTATAGAAACAACATTTATAGAGAGAGAATCTTTTAAATAGATAGATGGTTTTTGCCAATGCAAGAAATGTATGACCTAATTTTTGAATGTACAAACGATTGCACGCGAACGTATTAAAAATAATAAGTATTTTGTAGAATTTAGCATAATAAGTTAATGGAATTGCTTAATTTGAAAAAAACTTAAATTGTAAACTTTTACTTAGGTTGATATAATAAAAATCAATAAAATTAGTAATAGTAATAAATAAAAGTTTATGGGATAATAAATTTCATAAGTATTAACATAAAGTTTTAAATTTATTATATGATTATTCTGTTGAAAACTCTAATTCTATTTAGAGTGGGAGTAAAGAGTGATTAAAATTCTAAATAATGAGTTCTTTTAGAGAATAACAAATTATAAAAGTATAGAACTTGTAGGAATTTTTTTAATAAGCTTTAGTGGGAGCAAAAACTTGTTAAAAAGTAAAGAACTCTGTTTATATTATTAAATAATAGAGGTGATAAGGTGGATAAAAAATATGTAGTAGGTGTTGATTTAGGTGGAACAAAAATATATACAGCACTTGTAGATCTAGATGGAAATATAATAAAAGAAAAAAAAGTTGAAACAGAAGCAAGCAAGGGAGAAAATGATGTATTATATAAAATAATAAATACTATTGATAAGGTTATAGCAGGAGTAAAATTAGAAGAAATAAAGGCTATAGGAATAGGTTCACCAGGACCTTTAGATGCTAAAGAAGGTATAATAATTTCATCTTCAAATTTACCTTTTAAAAATTTTAGCTTAGTTGATCCTATAAAGAATAAATACAATGTACCAACATATTTAGACAATGATGCCAATGTAGCTACATTAGGGGAATTTATGTTTGGTGAGGGAAAGGGAACAGAAAACATGATATATGTAACAGCAAGTACAGGTATTGGTGCAGGAGCTATAATCAATGGTAGAATATATAGAGGAAATACAGGTAATGCTTTAGAAATAGGACATACAACTATTATGAAAGATGGTCCAATGTGTGGTTGTGGTAATAGAGGATGTGCAGAAAGCTTAGGTTCCGGTACCGCTATCATGAAAAGAGCAAAAGAATTTTGTAAAAATAATGTACAAACATCTTTAGAAAAATATGATGACTTAACCGCTAAGGAAGTTTTTAAAGAAGCAGAAGAAGGGGATAAAATTTCAAAAGAAGTGTTAGAATTTTGTCTATCATATCTAGGCATAACTGTAGCTAATATAATAAATACATTTGATCCAGAAATGGTTATTATAGGTGGGGGAGTTATAAATGGTGGACCAGTTGTTTTTGATGCAATAAATATAGAAGTTAAAAATAGATGCTGGAAAGCTATTACAGATAATTGCAAAATAAAAAAAGCTAAACTTGGAGGAAAAGCAGGAGTTCTAGGTGCCGCAGCATTAGCTATAACTGAAAGTAAAAATTAAAAAGCTTATTATATATTTAATATGGTTATGTTTTATAAAACTTACTACTAAGTAAAAGTAAGAAACAAATTTAAAAATCTATAAGTATTAGTTATAAGAAACTAATACTTATAGTAGAATTAATTATATATTTTATTAAGAAATTATTTTTTTACCATTGTGCGCAAGCGATTGCCTAAATTAAGTAATGTAAAAAGTCAAATAAAATTTCAATAATTTAAAGCAGAGTAATAGATACAGTATATTTAATTTTATCTTGTATTAAATTAATTTCATATAAGACAAAATCCAATAAATAGAAGTTAAATTTATTAAAATTAGACTACAAAATTATAAGACTTATATTATAAATGGAGGATTATTAATGAATAAAAAATGGTGGAAAGAAGCTATTGCATATCAAATATACCCAAGAAGTTTTAAAGATTCAAATAACGATGGGATAGGAGATATAAATGGAATAATTTCTAAATTAGATTATTTAAAAAATTTGGGGATAGATATAATTTGGATTTGTCCTATGTATAAGTCACCAAATTATGATAACGGTTACGATATAAGTGACTACAAAGATATAATGGACGAATTTGGAACTATGGAGGATTTTGATAATTTATTAGAAAAGGTTCATGAAAAGGGAATGAAGCTTATAATAGATTTAGTCATAAATCATACTAGTGATGAACATAAATGGTTTATTGAATCAAAATCTTCTAAGGATAATCCAAAGCGTGATTTTTATATATGGAAAGATGGTAAAGATGGAAGAGAACCTAACAATTGGGAAAGTATATTCAAAGGTTCCGCCTGGGAATATGATAAGAATACAGATCAATATTATCTTCATTTATTTAGTAAGAAGCAGCCAGATTTAAATTGGGAAAATGAGAATGTTAGAAAAGAATTATATAGTATTATTAATTGGTGGTTAGATAAAGGAATTGATGGATTTAGGATAGATGCTATAAGTCATATAAAAAAAGAGGATGGATTAAAAGATATACCTAACCCAAACAATTTAGAATATGTTCCTTCTTTTGATAAGCATATGAATGTAGATGGAATTCAAAAATATCTTAAAGAATTAAAAGAAAATACCTTTGATAAATATGACATAATAACTGTTGGAGAGGCTAATGGAGTAAATATAAATGAAGCGCCTCAATGGGTAGGAGAAAAAGATGGCAAATTTAATATGATATTTCAATTTGAACATTTAGATCTTTGGGACGTAGATTATAAAGAACAATCTACAGTAAGAAAGTTAAAAGAGGTATTGAGTAAATGGCAAGAAGGGTTAGAGGAAATTGGATGGAATGCTTTGTTTATAGAAAACCATGATATTCAAAGGGTAGTTTCAACTTTAGGAGATGATAAAAATTATTGGAATGAAAGTTCAAAGGCTTTAGCTCTTATGTATTTTATGCAAAAGGGAACTCCTTTTATATACCAAGGGCAAGAAATAGGGATGACCAATGTTAAATTTGAAGATATTGGAGATTATAATGATATAAAAACTATAAATACCTACAAAGAAAAAATAAAAAAAGGTATGTCAAATAAAAATGCTCTTGAATATGTATGGAAAACTTCTAGAGATAATTCAAGAACACCAATGCAATGGAATGTTACAGAAAATGCTGGATTTTCTAAAGCAAAACCATGGCTTAAAGTCAATCCAAATTATATAAATATAAATGTTAAAAAGCAAGAGAATGACCCAAATTCTATCTTAAGTTTTTATAAAAAAATAATAAAAATAAAGAAAGAAAATGAGGCACTTATATATGGAAAATATGATTTAATTTTAGAAAATCATAAACAAATATATGCTTATACAAGAACTTTAAATCATGAAAAATTTATAATTATAGTTAATTTAACAAATAAAGAAGCTAAATATACTTATGATAAAGAAAAATTAAACTATAAAGGGTTAATGATTTGTAATTATTTGGTGGAAGAACATGAAGATATAACAGAATTATTGTTAAAACCTTTTGAAGCTAGGCTTTATAAAATAGTTTAAGATTTAAATTAATATAGGATTATAAATATTTTGGGGGGGAAAAAAATGAAAAAAAATAAGCTAATATCTTTTGATTTCTGGCAAAGATTTGGGAAAACTTTATTAGTTGTTGTAGCAGTTATGCCAGCAGCAGGACTTATGATTTGTATTGGTAAACTCATAGGAATGCAATCTTCTATGGCATTAATCCAGTCTGTGGCAAGAGTAATAGAAGATATAGGATGGGCAATAATAGGAAATCTTCATATTTTATTTGCGGTAGCAATTGGTGGTTCTTGGGCTAAAGAACGTGCAGGAGGAGGTTTTGCAGGGTTACTTACTTTTATTCTTACAAATAGGGTAACAGGAGCTATTTTTGGAGTTAAAGCTGACATGTTTTCTGATGAGGCAGCAAAAGTTACTTCAATGTTTGGTAGAGAACTATTAGTTAAAGATTATTTTACAAGCATACTTGGGGCACCGGCCTTAAATATGGGTGTATTTATAGGCATAATTTCAGGATTTTTAGGTGCTTATTTATATAATAAATATTATAATTTCAATAAATTACCAAAATCTTTAGCTTTTTTTAATGGGAAAAGATTTGTACCATTTGTAGTAATACTAGGTTCTGTAGTAACAGCAATAATTTTATCTATGATTTGGCCTTCTATTCAAGGTGCGTTAAACGCTTTTGGAAAATGGATAGCAGCATCTAAGGATTCAGCACCAATAATAGCACCTTTCATTTTTGGATCATTGGAACGTATATTACTACCTTTTGGACTTCATCATATGTTAACAGTACCGCTAAATTATACTTCTCTTGGAGGAACTTATAAAATTTTAACAGGGCCAACTGCAGGAAGTATAGTTGCAGGTCAAGATCCATTATGGCTTGCTTGGGCAAATGATTTGATTAATTTGAAAGCAGCAGGCAATATGACAGAATATAATAAATTGTTGACAACTATTATACCAGCACGTTTTAAAGTAGGGCAGGTAATAACATCTTCAGCTTCATTATTAGGAGTAGCATTTGCAATGTATAAAAATGTAGATAAGGATAAAAGAGATAAATATAAAACTGTATTTTTATCAGCCGCATTGGCAGTATTTTTAACAGGTGTTACAGAACCTATAGAATTTATGTTTATGTTTATATCACCAATTTTATATGGAGTTTATGCAGTTATTACAGGAACAGCTTTTGCCTTAGCAGATCTAATAAACTTAAGAGTTCACTGTTTTGGATTTGTTGAATTTATAGCTCGTACTCCTATGATGATAAAAGCTGGAATTACAAGGGATATGTTAAACTTTGCAATTGTATCAGTTATATATTTTGTATTAACTTATTTAATATTTAACTTTTTAATAAAAAAATTAAATATACCTACTCCTGGTAGAGCGGGAAATTATATTGAAATGGAAGGAGAAGAGGATAAAAAAGAAGAAAAAATATCAGAGAAAGATATAGAGCGAGATTCATTACCAGTAAAGATAATAGGTTTATTAGGAGAAAAAGAAAATATAGTAGATGTAGATGCATGTATGACTCGTCTTCGTGTAACAGTAAAAGATAAAAACTTAGTTGCAGAAGAAAAAGAATGGAAAAAACTTGGTGCAGTAGGTCTTATAGTAAAGGATAAAGGTGTTCAAGCTATATATGGTCCAAAAGCAGATGTATTAAAATCAGATATTCAAGATATTTTAGGAGATTAATTTATGAAAGTTCTAACTTTAAATTGCCATTCGTGGCAAGAAGAAAAACAAATAGAAAAAATAAAATATTTAGCAAAGATTATATGCGAAAATAATTATGATGTTATTGCTCTCCAAGAGGTAAATCAAAGTATTAATAGTAAAATATTATTTGATAATATAAAGGAGGATAACTTAGCTTTTATATTAGTTAGAGAACTTAAAAAGTTAGGAGCAAGTAAATTTAGATTTATTTGGGATTTTGCACATATAGGTTACGGTAAGTATGAAGAAGGATTAGCTATATTAACTAAACATTCTATAGAAGAAAAAAAATCTTTTTATATTTCAAAAAGTAAAGATAAAAATTTTTGGAAAACTAGAAAAATCTTAAAATGTAAAATAAATTATAATAATAAACCAATATTCTTCTACTCTTGCCACTTAGGTTGGTGGAATGATGAAGAAGAAGACTTTAAACTTCAAGTAAATAAATTAGTTCAGCATATAAAAGAAGATGAAATATGTATGTTAATGGGAGATTTTAATAATGATGCTTTTTTAAGGCATGAAGGATATGATTATATCATAAATAAAAATCTCAAAGATATATATGATTTATCAATTTCAAAAGATAATGGAGTAACCGTTATTGGAGAGATTGATGGTTGGGAAAATAATAAAAAAAGTATGAGATTAGACCTTATATTATCTAATAAAAATTTAAATGTAAAATACTGCAATGTTATATTTAATGGAACAAATAAAGAAATAATTTCAGATCATTTTGGAGTTGAAGCAGAAATAGAATTTTAAAAAATTTATGATTTATTTCAAAAAAGTAAAACAGTTTTGATTTTAAAGATGTAAATATAAACAATTAATTTATAAAAAGGTATGTATGAAGATTTGTGTAAAAATAAATCTAATACATATCTTTTTAATTTAAAAATTATTATTTTAATCTACCATATTCTTTAAAAATTTTACATTTTCAAATTTAAAATGAGTTTATGATATATTCATATAAGTATTAAAGTATTTTGTTTATATATAAAGAATATCATATTATCTTTTTATTTTTGGATAATAAATTTAGTCTACAGAAAAACTTTTTAGAAAAGTTATAACTTTAATATTGTAACTATTTATAAATAACAGAATACCATATTAATAGTTAAATTATATAAAAATTAAATACTTTTAGCTATAAGTTTATATATTTATGTAAGCGAGGTGATTAAGTGATAGAATCATTATTATTAGTATTAGCTGTATCTTTAGATGCTTTTGTAGCTAGTATTGCTTATGGAACAAATAAAATAAAAATTCCTTTTGCTTCTGCAACAATAATAAATATAATTTGTTCAAGTGTTCTAGGGCTATCGCTTTTTTTAGGTTCTGTAATAAAAAAGTTTGTTCCTATTAAGATTACTTCAATAATAAGCTTTATTATATTATGCTTGTTTGGTATATACTATTTATTTGATAGTATTGTAAAAAATTATGTCAAAAATAATAGAAATTCCAATAAAAAATTGAAAATAAAGTTTTCAGATTTAAATTTTATAATAGATATATGTATTGATGAAACTAAAGCAGATATAGACCATTCAAAAAATCTTAATCCTAAAGAGGCTTTGTATCTTGCTACAGCTCTCTCTTTAGATTCTTTAGCTATAGGTTTAGGGAGTAGTTTAGGCAACGTAAATTATGTACAAATAGTAATATTATCATTAATAGCTCATTTTATTTTTATATATATTGGATTATTTGCAGGAAAAAAATTTGTGGAAAAATCGAAACTTAATTTATCTTGGTTATCAGGGATAATATTAATAGTTTTAGCTGTTATGAGGGTGATATGATTATTAAAATGAATAACATATGATTAAAAAGGGAGTATCGGCTATATATAGTGAAGATTGAAATATGATGTGTATAAATTAAATTTATTTTGATATGCCATCTTTGAAATTTATTTGATGAATACCTGTTTTAATATTCTAATTTTTAAAAGTAGAGGAAGATGGTAGATATTATTAAATAAGAATTTATCTAAGTTTTAGAGATGGTTTTTACTTCCTCTAAAACTTAGAATTTTGTTTATAAAGAGAACAAACAATATTATTGTTGGAGTATTTTATAAAAACTTGTAAGTTGCTATTAAAATTCAAAAGAATTTAATATAGGAATTATATTTATTACAGGTATTTCATAAGGATGTACTTTTTTTATGGTAGTTATTGTATCTTTTACTATGCTTTTAGCACAAGAAAACTCTATTTTGCATTCCTCTGCTTCGCATATTTCGCCTATTTCTCCATTGAATGGATCGGATCCATCTAGTGGTCTCCAAGAACCTTTAATTTTAGAAACCGCCATGCAATTATCATAATTTCCTCCTATAGTGAGAGCACCTATATTATTTAATTCTGTTCTTAATTTTTTTACATATTGTTCTGGGATAAAGGTTTCTATTTTGAAAAAATCAAATTCCATAATTTAATATCATCCTTTCTATATATGTATATATTTATTTTTATTATATCTTAAACATTGAGCATTGATTTATAAGTTTAACAACAAAACCTTTCTAAATTATATTTTTATAAATATTATAATATAATTTTGACAATATAGAATCAATTTTTAAAATATATTATAGCTTTTTAAAATTTTTATTCATTACCCATATTATTAGTTTTATAAACTATTTTAAAAGTATTTGTTTATATTTGATTAATGTTAATTAATAAATGTATAAAGAGATACTTATATAGTGTGATTTCACCTAAAATTTACACATTATAAATAAAAAAACATAAACTATTATGAAGAAACAAATTATATAAGGAAGGGGAGCTATTATGAAAAACAATCCTATAAAAATATTTGGGATTACTTCTGAAGAGGAAATAGTTAAATATAATATACAATATCCATATGAAGAGTTTTGTAAATCTTGCACTATAAAACTTGCAAAAAATAAGCCTAAAATAGGACAAATTTTAGAGGTTTATTTAAAACCTAAAATAACTGAGTGGAAATATATATTTACACAGGGGCAGTATAAAATTTTTATTGAGGGTGCTATAAATATAAAGGTGCTGTTTTTAGAAAATTCATATGATGAGAATATTTATTCTACAGAAATAAGTAGAATTGTTTCTGGATTTTTGCCATTGGAAAGTGATTATACAGAGAACTTAAAACCAACTTTATTTATTGAAGAGGCCTTTGTAAAACCTTTAAATGGAAACAAATTTTCAGTATCTTTATTAATTGCTATGGGAATAATTTTGCAAACAAAAGATGAGAACGTAAAAGAATATACAAAAAATTTAGATATAGAGGATGATTTTAAAGAAGAGTTAAAATATAGCAATGTAGAAAATAATTTTGAACAAGAGTTGCAATATAATAATGCAGAAGATAATTTTAAAGCAGAATTGCAATATGATAATATAAAAAATTACGATTCAAATAAAGAGAGAGAAAATAAACATATAGAGGATGCACAGTATAAAGAAGTAAATGAAAAAAGTTTACAAAACGAAAATGAAAATTGTGAAAATATGGAAGGGATGAATTTAGAAAATGAAGTACAATATGATGATATAAAAGATGCAAATTTTAGTGAAATTGATATGGAAAAATTAATGGAAAATTCTATAAATATAGATGTGGAATATGACATGAATTCCAGTGAAAATGACTTTTAATAAATAAAAAGAAAGGGGTAACATTTTTTTATACCTATTAATATAGTATAGTATAGGCTTTTTAGTCCATATAAATTAATCAAAGGAGGAAAAAATTATGAGTAAATCTCCAGAAGAAAAAATGGAAAACAAAGAAGTTGTAAATATAAATTCTTTTACTATATCAGAATTTTGTAATGCGGATGAGGGAAGCAATTTTATTCGCTTTAAACCTTGTGAAATTTGTAAAAGAGCAATATTAGATCCTATAAATATAGCTGATACATCTAGATTATTGCAAGTAAATGTAGCTTTAAAAAATGTCTGCATTGGAAAAGAATTAACAGTTGGATGTATATTAATAGATAGAAGTGGAGAAGTATTAGCTTTTAAATCTCAAACCTTTACTGTAAATGGTAGTGGTGGAGGATGTGGATGTTCGGATGCATCACCATGTGTAAATACTAGTAGAAGATTTAGCTTTATTCTTCCAACAACAAATCTATGCTCATCTATGAATTTGAAGGTAAAAATAATTGCTAACTATACTCGTCCATGTAATTAATATTTTAAAATAAATCTTTAAAATTAAATATATAATAAGTTATTATTATGTATTTAGTTTTAAAAATCATATCTTTTTAAGCACACCTATAAATAGGTGTGCTTCTGTAAATATAATGTGTAAGAATTGCTTATTTTTTCAGTAATTATGTTTCGTTGATTTAAAATATATTTAAAATATATTGAAGATTTTTGTGCTTAAATAAAGTTTTAGTATAAAATTTGCATAATATAGGATTAATATAATGCTAGATAGTTTCTTTATATGACTTTTTCTTTATAATTGCTACTATAAAAATTATTATAGGCAATATTACTTCTATTAGGATTCCGTAATAAGCCCATAAATTTTTTACAATATATATACTATTTATTATATCACCAAACATTATGTAAGAAAGGTTCAATAATAAAAAAGCTACAGGAGTTAGGATATTTTTATAATCTTTTAAATTAAAAATTTTTTGCACTCCTTTAGAAGCACCTAATAAACAGTAGCTTAATTCTAAAAAACGTATTATTGTAAAGACTATTAAAATAATTATTTCTAACCTTTGATATTGACCCCTTAAATATATTCTTTTCATAGTTTCATAACCTGGATAATAAAAAATTGAATATGCTTCAGGCCCTAATAACATTATATTAGTGGTAGTTATGATTGTAATACAAATTGCTAATAAAATCATTGGCTTAATAAATATATTTTTAATATTTTTATTGTATTTTATAGTATCACAAAATGTTAAAAATACAAATAGTTCCATAAAAGGATATATACTTAGGATGATGCCTTGCTTAAAAACTTTGGTAAAATTATTATATAAAACTGGTTGCAATCTAGAAATATCCATTTGAGGAAGCAATAATAACCAAGCTAAAATTAAAAATATTATTATAAATCTTATATTTAATTTAGCATAATAATATATAACTTCGATACCTTCATTTACAATCCATAACATTAAAATACCTATAGATAATATAGGAACTAATTTAGGTGTATTCCAAAGAGCAGATAATTTTATGAAATCTATGAGATTATTTAATGTATATGAACTGGTAAAAAGAATATGAAGAACAAATATAATTTGTAATGTTTTCCCTAATATTTTTCCAAAGGTTATGTCTAATATATCAAATAAATTTTTACCAGGGTATAAATCCATAAGTCTACCATACATAGCTAATATAGGAATACTTACAACTATACCTATAAGTGAAGCAATCCAAGCATCTTGTTTTACTTCAGATCCTATATTAAATAATAAATATGATCCTAAAGGATAACTAAAAATCAGTAGTTGCATTTGTTTTTGAGATATTGCTTCTTTTTTCATAAAATTCCTCCTAAACTGCTTTTAACCCATTCAAAAAAACTTTGAAAATATATCAAGGGACTCGGAATATTAATATTTAAAGCTATTAAGGAACTAATGAAAACACTTATAGATATTATGATAATATAAATTGGAATCTCTTTTTTAAAATCATTGTTCAGTAAATATAATATGTCATATGTTATAAATAAGCCATAAAATATAAATATTAAAAACAACATATTAATCAGCTACTTTCACGTTTTTATTAATAGCTCCACTATATTTTATATTTACAGTTGGAAATACATTAATATTTATAGATTCGAAGGTATTATTCCAATTACCAGAAAGTTTTTTCCAATATTTAGACTTCTTTTTACTTAATATTTGACCAGTTCCAATTGCATCAGTTTTATATTTTTTTTGAAGATTTTGAATTAATTCATCTGCTTGGCTTTTTATATGCTTTTCTGATTCTTCTTTTACTTTATTTTTTTGAGGATTAGAAACAAAATTAATTTTAGTTTCAGGTAATTCCGACAAAGCTGTATCTATGTCTAAATATATATCCATAGATATTTTTCCATCATTTATTTTTATATTTGTTTTTCTTTTAACATTCATTAATTCCAAGCTTATATTCATATTGTTTGATAATGATATGGGAATTGAAAATTTTGTTTTTTTTTCTTTTAAAAGTTGTAATACCATATTTTCATTTTCTGTTAATTTACCTACCATATTATCACCCCTAAATACAGCTGTATTTATAACTTCTACATCAGATTTATTTTTAGTATTAGATAGTTTTACCATAGGAACTGTAGCAGATGTGCCTTTAGTAGTTATATTATCTAAAAGTTTAAAGACTTCTGTAGCAGAGTATTTTCCTATTTTGTTGTAATTTGAAATATTATCAGATAATCTATAAGAAAGTATTTCATCAGATTCTTTACCTTTAGTGAATATTTCTGATGCAGTATTCATTTGAGAAACTAAAATCCACATATCATTTCTTACTTCCACATCTCTGTTCATTAAATCAATAATAGATCCTATACCATCTTTTGCAATGTCTTGACTTACTATAACCACTTTCATATGAGATACTTGTATTTGCTTTCCTGTTTCTTTAATAGCATCTCTAAGTGCAGTATGTAAAGTTTTACCCCTACCTTGATTTATATCTGAGTTTATTTTTTCACCATTTGTAGAAGTCTTTAATGTTTCTATTGTAAGTATATATTCATTAGTAAATTTGTCTTTATCAATACATATACCAGCAGCGAAAGTTATATCATGCATTTCTATATAATCCCAACATCCACAGAAGGTCATAGGTAGGCATAGTAATATAAACAAAATTATTGTTTTATTTATAAAAATTTTCATTGTAAATTCCTTCTTTTAGTATTATTTTTATTTCTTATAGAATCCTTTGCAATAAATTTTGTTCTGTATTTTAATAGCCACCAAGGAGCTCTTATACCAATATCTGTTATATTATATTTATCTAAATTCGTAATTTTTAGCATATAGGGTATTCCGAAGGTTTTAATTGAGATTAAATAAATAGTTATTCCTATATTGCCTAAAATAATTCCATATAAACCTAAACATGACCCTAAAATTAAAAATAGAAATCTTATGATAATAATTGCACCTCTCATATTGTATAATATTAATTCACATATACCTGTGATAGCAGTTATAATTACCATTGCAGCACCTATAAATTTAGCAGCCACAGCAGCTTGCCCTAATATTAAAGCACCTACAATGCTTACTGTTGCACCTATATGTTTAGGTAACCTTATTCCTGCTTCTATTAATATTTCAAATATAATAATCATTATTAAAGCTTCCACTGCAATGGGGAAAGGAACATCTTCCCTAGCTAAATATATACTTAGGGCCAATTTGCTTGGAAGCATTTCTTTATGAAAGGCTATGGTTGCTATATAAATACCTGGAGTATATATTGTAAGTATAAAAGCAATTAACCTAATAAATCTACTTATTGAGGCATATACAAAATTTTGATAATAGTCTTCATTTACTTGAAAATATTCAACAAATAAAAAAGGAAGAGTGATGGCTGTTGGAGAACCATCACATAATATAGCTATTCTTCCTTGAAGTAATTTGGAAGCTACTATGTCTGGTCTTTCTGTATTTCCTATTGTTTTGAAACAGGATAATGGTCTATCAGTTATATATTCTTTTATTAATTCTGTAGAAAAAACTCCTTCTACATCTATTTCATTAAGTCTATTTTCTAGTTCCTTTAATATTTTTTTATTTACTATATCATCTATGTAAGTTATACAAACTTTAGTTCGAGTTCTTACTCCAATTTCCTTAATTTTAAATTTTAAGTTTGGAGAATTGATTTTTCTTCGTATTAAAGATATATTTGTATTTAAAGATTCATTAAAGCCCTCTCTTGGACCATTTATTATTGTTTCTGATGTAGGTTCAGATATGGAGCGTGTTTGCCATCCTTTAGTATTAAGTATTAATACTTTATCAAATCCATCTATAAATAAGACGGAATCACCATATAATAATGAATTTACTGTAGTATCTACACTAGTAGTTTCCTTTGTATCATCTATTACTATTATTTGTTCATTTAAATAGTTAATAAGTTCACTTGATTTTGAATTAAGTTTGCAATTGATAAGTTTACATATTATGTTTTCATTTATTATTTTATTATTTACCATGCCATCAACAAAAACTAAACAAAAATTTAAGTATGAATGTTTATTTTTTATTTTTCTGTAAATAATAGTATCATCATCTTTTAATATAGTATTTTTAAATAATTCTATATTTTCTTTTAGTGAATTTTTAAAAGTGTATTGTTCAAGTCTATTTTTTAATATTTCGCTATTTTTATTGCGGAATTTATTATTCATAGGCTCACTTCCTTTTATCATATTATTCCTTAAATTTTAAATATTATTCAAAAAGGAAATGGTTGCTAAATTCAATTGTAAAAAAGTAATTTATAATTTTTTTATAAAATATAATATATAGAATAAGTATTAATGTATAAGGTAGGTGAAAATGGGTTGTGGCATTAAAAAATTCATATACAATATATTATTTTGAAATTTTAAAGTTAATACAATATATTTGTACTAGGTATTTTTAGCGTCACAGCCCCCGTGTTTGAATGGATTAATGCCTATGCCTATTTATTTGAATGAAAAACTATTATCAGAGGTTTATCCTATAGTTATAGATGGATTTATAGAAAGTAAATCTATAAAGTTTATGCATGATAAGAGTGATTTTCTAAGGCTTCAGACTGGACGTAAAAATCAAAAATCAGAAGACAATAAGGTATCTAATAATAATAAAGAGCGTAATAAAGTTGAAGATGTTTCAAAAAGTGTAGTAAATGATTTTTCAGGATATTTAGATGATAGAGCTGTTAATAGAAATGAATTAACAATAAAAAAAATATATACTAAATTTTATTTGTTTTATGATTTAAGAAATACTCTTGTAAATAAAAATATGTTAAAATTTGTTACAGACGAAGATATAATTAATAACAATTTAATTTCAGGAGAATATATTGAATTTAATTCAAATATTATATCAGAATCCACTTGTAATCAAGTAACGAACTTATTGGATATTATAAAATGCTATGGTTCTAATGATTTAAATAAATTATTACAAAATACAGATATGGAAAAATCTATTACTAATTATACTATAATAGAAAAACAATTAGAAATTTTAAAAAAATTTTTAGAAATAAGTGATTCTGCAAATGTTGTAACAAAATTAAATAAATGTAAAGCAGTATTAAATGTAGATAGGAAATGTTTTTACAGTAATAATATATATGATAATTCGAATTTCCCTTGTAAAATATTAGGTAAGGTATTAAGATGCGAACATAATAAAGGAAGTATATGTTTATTAGATAAAACAGGTATGGATAATTATTATATAGAATTTTTAAATTCTTTAGAACCATATTTAAATATACTTAGAAATAACAATATAATTACACCTAAAAGTATCATAACAGAAATAGAAGCACCAGTTATGCAAATAATACCTATAGGTATGTATGTATAAGTTTGGGAGATATTTAAAAAGTTAGAAATAATATCAAAAATATTATTTATTATGAAAAAATTATTACTAAAGTAAAAATTCAAGAGTGGATTAAAAATCTAACAGTGTAAATATTATTAATATAAATTAGAAAACTAGCTATAATATTAGATTTAAATACTTTAAGTTTAAATCTAAAAAAATAGAATAATGGTAAAAGCTTAGATATAGGTTAATTTTAAAATATGTAATTAAAAGGGACTATCACATTAGAAAAATTATATATAATGTATTGTTTTACAAATTTAGAGTTAATACAATATATTGTAGGATTTATTCTTATTGCGAAAGTCCCATATTAATAATTTATGGTTACGCCCAAAAGGTTACGCCCATAAGAGATTAATTATTTTATTTATATACCTATTAGAGAATATATTTTTCATATTTGAGAAATTTTTTATATAAATATAGTATATAAGTGTTAGAACTTTTTAAATTATGCAATTTGATTACTTAAAAAGCAATTTAGGATTTTTAATTAATATAATATATATTAATTAATGCACCTTAACCTTTCTCATTTACAGCCATAATATCTATGTTATTTTCTTCAAATATTTTAGTTAAATCTTTATTAGGTAATTTATCTGTAACTATTAAATCAACATCACATAAATCGCATACTTTAAAAAAACTATTGTTGCCAAATTTACTATGGTCTACTAACACTATAGTTTCATTAGATTGTTCAATCATTTTTTTCATAACGGAGGCATCTTCTGCATGAGCTACAGTTATACCTTTTTCTGATATGCCAAGGGCTCCTATACATGCTTTATCAGCAAAATAATTAGAAAGCATATCTATGGTACTAGATCCATATAAAAATTTGTATTCTTTATTTAATATTCCTCCTAATAAATGAATGTTTATATTAGCTTTTTTAGATAAGGTATGTGCTAAATTTATTGAATTAGTTATAACAGATAAATTTTCTACTTCCAGCATTTCTGCAAAAATTTGTACTGTGGTTGAAGAATCCATTATTAATTTATCTGTATTTTTAATTAAAGATGTTGCAAGTTTTGCTATAAGTTTTTTTTCATTTGGATAAGTAAGAAGTCGATCCTCATAATTTTTTACTTTTCCTCTTGTATTAGGTAATATGGCACCGCCATGAGTTCGAAGAATTGCTCCTTCTTTTTCAAGATTTACAAGATCACGTCTTGCTGTATCTCTTGATACATTACACATTTTGCATATTTCATCCACTTTTATTCGTTTATTTATTTTTAAATATTCTAGTATTTTATTCATTCTTTCTTCTTGATACAAAATTTTATACCTCCAGGTTAAAAATATTGTAAGTTAATTATAAGTTATTTTAAGTTGAATTTCAAGTTATTATAAGTGATTTTAAGTAATTATAATTTTTATTAAGTTTTTTTAAGTTAAATAAAAGTTTTATATAATAAATTATGATTTAAATATATGATTTGAAAATTTTCAATAAAATTATAAATAGCCTTACCTAATAGCTTTACAAAGCATTAGGTAAGGCTTAATTTTTGTATTTATAAGTTTCAATTAAAAATATTTTACATTGGTACTACAAGTTGACTTGAAATAGGGGAAAATTTATAACCATCCCAGTGGAGGATAGATTCCACTGAACCTAGAGTATCAGCATTATAAAGGCCTATAATTCTTTGGTGTGTAAGTAAGCTAAATCCGCTGGATCCATTTAAACTTAAAGCGGATAAATTACCAAGAAATAAAACTTCACCTGTTATAGGTTTTTTAAATTTACCATTTGTATCATAAATTTGTGATAAGTATTCTTTATCCCGTATAGATTTAAGATCAATTACTCCTTCTAAATTACTTTTTTTAGATTTTACTCTTACTTTATAATAATGTTCATATACTGCAGCATATTGATTATTTTTGCTAAATTTTTCATAATCAAAAATAAGCATTGCAATATTATCTTTAAAGGAATAAATATAGTTAAAGTAGTATCCACCGCTACCCCCAGAATTTATTGATAAAAATACTTTAGGAATATTATCATCTCCAAATTTACCTATAAATAGATTTGGTTCATAACCTGCATTGTCTTTTGGCTTAATACTTATATCTACATTAGTTTTTTTATTTTTTACATTAAGAGTTATATCTTCAATAAAGCCATCTTCGCCATAAGGTTTTTTACCAGTAATAGTTATAATTTCATCTAAACCATCACCATTTACATCTGCGCATTTAGTATCTAAAATATATATTTTATCCTTTGCATCATTAAAATCTTCTGGAATTCTAAAAAACATACGCTCACCTTAATTATTCATTCTATATTAGTATATTAAAAAAAATTAAAAAGATGAATTTAATAGACAACCTTAATAGGGAATATAAATAACATAATAGTAGGAGAGTTGTAATTTTAGTAACAAGAGGATGGTGTTTATTATTGTACAAGCTATTAAAAGAATACAAGAATGGAGATAGTGAAGTTTTAGGAAAAATTATAGCATATTTTATTCCAATTATACTAAAAGAAGCTTCAAAATGGAAGATATCATGTTATGAATATGAAGATTTAGTACAACATGGATATCTTTCTGTTATAAAAGCTGTTAATATGTTTGAAGGAGAGGAAAATAAATTTATTCCTTATTGTATAAAAACGATTAAAACAAATTATAAAGCTCTATTAAAAGGTCAAATAAAGCATCATAGAGAGATACCCTCTGAAAATATATTAGATAATAGTAATGAATATTCTTTTACTATAGAGGATGAAATAATAGCATATGAGAGCATGAAAGAACTCTATAAAGCATTAGACAAGCTTACACCAGAGGAAATAGAAGTAATAAATAGTTTTTATATTAAAAATAATACTCTTAAAGAAATAGCTAATTCTACAAATAAAAGCTATAACTCCGTAAGATATATTAAAAATAAAGCTATAAAAAAACTGCAAAGTATGCTTGAAAAGCATAGTTAATATTAAAGGGTAAATATAGGGTAGATTTAGATTAGAATTTAATAACAGATTATAAAAACTAGAGTAGAATATAATAACACAAAATATATCATTTTAATCTCCTAAAAACTTTATTTTTACTCTATACTCTTTAATCTAATAAAAAGGCGGTGGATTCCATGTATGAACAATTAATAAAAATTGTAAGTGATGTGGGATTCCCTATAGCAGTTAGTTTATACCTTTTATTGAGAATAGAAAAAAAACTTGATGAAATAACTAAAACCTTAATTTCTTTGGATAAAACTATATCTTCTACTATGAAACAAGAAAAAAATAAGTGTTCTACTAAGAAGTAAATATCTTAATTTTTACCTTGTTAATTATTAGAAGTAAATAAGTTAGGGGATATTTCAATATTAAATGTATTTTGAAATATCCCCTTATTTTAAAATATTAACTTTGTATCTTAAGATTATTTTATTGTTAATGAATAATCGCCATTATCCCCAGAGTACGTATATACATATAAATAATATTTGCCAGGTTTTGCGGTATATTTTCCTTTTATAGTATTACCTGAAACTAATCCATAAGCAATATAATTATTTAAATCTGATTCTTTATAAAGATTCCAAGCTAATCCTAAATTGTTTAAATTATTTAGGTTTATATCTAAATCTTTAGTTTCTTTTATATCAAATGAATAGATATCTCTGACATCTTTACAATTTAAGTTGCCTAATACAGTATTATTAAGCATAATTTTATTTGCAGTTTCAAAGGAATCATTGTTTTCCTTCTCATGAATTTCATTATTTACTAGAGCAGTTTCAATATTACCTTTTATATTTAATTTATAATTGATTTTATTTGAAGAAATTTTATAAGTTATTATATAATATCTGCCAGGCTTATCTACTTTAAATTTTCCTATAATTTTATTGCATTCTCTTTTAGTAGGATATCCAATATAATTTTTAGTATTATCGCTATTGTAAGCAAGCCAATTAAATTCATTAGAATTATTATCTGTATTTTCCATAGTTACTTCTATATCGCCAGCAGTTAAAGCGTCGAAATAGTATGTATCACGAGAATCGTCAATATCTAAAGTAGCTATTACCGATTGGTTTTTACAAACCTTATTAGCTTTATCAAAGGAATTATTATCTTCTTTTTCATATATAGATGATTCATCTTTATCAATATTGATATTATCTTCTGGAGAGGTTGATATAGCTCCTTCTATATTAAATCTATAGTCTGATTTATTTCCATTAACATTATAAATTGCTAAATAGTATTTACCAGGTTTATCTATTTTTACAGTGCTATAAAATAAATTTTCTAGTCTTTTATTTGGGTAAGTTATATAGTTAATTTTATCTTCTTCACTAAATAAAAGCCAAGTAAATTCACTTTTATCTTTATTAATTTTTTCTACATTTATAGTTATATCTGAAGGTTTAGTAACATTAAAATAAAAAATATCTCTATCTTCTGAGGAACTAATAGATCCACTTACTAAATCCTTAGAATAAACTGGATTAGCAGTTATATAATCATCATTACTTTCTTTTTCTGATACCGTATTTCCTGTAAGTATTTTTTTTATGTTTATAGATGCACTTTTTTCTGATTTAATTCCCTTGTCATCTGTTATTATAAGTTTTACCGTGTAAGTACCTGGAGTCTTATAAACATGAGTAGGATTTTTTTCGAAGCTAGTTTCATTATCTCCAAAATCCCAAGTATAGGAAACTATTTTCCCATCATCACTTGACCCTTCGCTAGAAAAATTAATTTTTTCATTTGCATTTCCTTCCTTAGGAAAATCTAATTTAATTGTTGGTGCTTCATTAAAATTTTTGTTATGAGCTAATAATCCGTGAAAAACTACATTATATTCTACTTGATTGTATGAATTTACTTTAGGATTTGAGAAATAAGCAGTAACTGTTTTATATCCTCCCCATTCTAATTTGTTTAGTTTTTCTAGAGATTCATTAACTTTATTGTTCATATTAATCCAATTATTAATTTCACCCTTGTTTAAATCTAATGTGTAGTTTGCTTTTAGAGTATAAGTATCAAAGTACTGAGAAGTTTCTTTAGTTATTTGAGAATTTGTTAAATTCATAGTACTTTCAATATCTGATTTAATTTCATTTAAACTTCTGTTATTATATTTTTTCATGTAATCATCAGATACTAGTGGTATTGTGTAATTGTCGTAATTATCTACTAATTTTTGCATATGATCTTGATAGTTTTTGTTGAGATTAGAATTTTTACTTGCATTTTCTATTAAATTTTCATAACCTTTAACATTATTATTTTTTATAGTAGATACTAAATCGTTAAATAGTTTTTTGTTGTTATTATACATATAATCTGAGAATGCATATCCATATTTATAAAAATCCCATCCATCATCATATTTTGAATGTAATATTTTATCTGTGCTAAATCTTTCTTTAGGATTTTGAGAAAGTTCTCTAACTATTGATTTTCTTGGTAATATAGAAGTCCTAGTTGCCCCTGCAAAAAATTCAGCAGATCCTTCTTCAAACCATGTTATTCTTCCGCTATTTCCTTTATAAAAATCACCTTGACCAAACAATCCTGGTACCAAATAACGTCCTTGTAAATAGTGAGTAAATTCATGACGGAAGAGTTCCTCTAAGCTATAAATACTTTCTTCAGGAGTTCTTTCATAAGTAAAGAAGGTACCAATATTTTCTATGTATATTCCACCATTTTCTACACTAAATCCATATAAAACTCTATTTAATTTATATTCTTTTGGATTATTGTATATTACCATAGTTAGAACATCATCTGCATTGCCTGTTTCTAAAGGAACATCGTTACCTATTACTCTATGGAATTGAGATTTTACTTCTTTAGATGCCCAATAAAGTTTTTGCACTTTTGATTCATCTACTTTATCACCAGTTTTTATAATCATTTTCCCGTTATCAAAAGTATAAGTTTTAGGTAAATAATGATTTTTACCATTTTCAATTAATTTATTAATATTTATGATATTTCCCTTTGAATCTTTACCATTAAAATCATCTTTTATTCTTTCTACTGCAATATAGAACTGTTCGCTATAAGCAGGAAGTAATTTAAGACAATTATCTATTATAGAATGTGGAATAGATGGATTGCTGTGATACATAGATAATTTACTAGTATAATAAATACCATTATTTATAATCCAATCATTATTTTCTGTAACATCAGATATCTTTGCAAATTTAGATATTGCATTTATAAAAGAATCTATTTTACCAGTCCAAGGAGTATTTTTGCCGTCTAGGATATTATTGTTATATGAATATTCAGAGATATCATAGCTTATCTCTTTCATAAAATTATATACAGCATCACCTTTTAATTTATCTTTAGGATATGTATTCATTTCTCTATAGTATTGTTCTATTATAGGAACAGTTTTGTTAACTACTTCTGAGTTACAAGAAGCATTTCCTATAAGTTTACCTAAAGCATTTATTACTGTATCTTGACCTTTTTCACCTAGTTTGAAATTTTTATTATTTTCAATAGCAAGCATTGCAGGAATACATTTATCTTGAAAAGATCTATCATTTAAATATTTTAAAGAATCATTATAATACCCTAAATAAAATCCAGATCTTAAAATTTCAACTAATGTATCAATTCCTTTATCGTCAGTACTAGTATAAGTAGAAGCTTTTTCATATAATCCATTTATCAGAGCTTCCATACGTTCTCTGTTTGAATAAAAAGTATAACTATCATTATTATACTGGAAAAGATCTGAAATATCGCTCCATTTTATTTTAGAAGTTAAATCTAAGATTTCTTTATTACTTAGATTATTTAAGTCGCTAAAGGAATATTTTGATGAATTGGTATTTTTTTTATTCAAACCTAAAGGCTCAGAATTAGTAGAAGGGATTCTTTCTGATTTATTGCTACCATCTACTGAGGTATTAATTTCATTAGATTTAAATTTACTGTTATTAATAGGAGCTGCTGATACTGTAGCTAAATAGCTTGTACATATCATGCAGCTAAAGGTTACTGAACATAGTACCTTAATAAATTTTTTATTCATTTTTGCACCTCACATCGTAATTATTATATATAATTTAATGTTTAATTAAAACTTTAATTAAATCATAAAAAACATCAAATGAATATATTATATATTATACATATTTTTGTAATAATTTCAATTTAATTTATTGAAATGTTAAATAGTGGTTAAATGAAATTTATCTTTAATATAAAAAATAATATTATGCTTGTAGATAAAGAGAAAAGTTTAAGTTAAAATAGGAAAGGGTCTAATATATAAAATAAAAACTTATATTAGAAATGAAATAATATATTTATAGATAGGAAAATAAAATGAATAATAATTTAAATATAGATAAAAATCAGGTTTTAAGATACTTAGGATATAGAGGTCAAAAATTTTCACTTGAAATAGATAATCTTATAGAAGAATGCATAAAAGAAATAAAAACTTTAGTTAATTTAAGAGCTATTTATAAATATTCTAATATTTATAAAAATAATCATGTCAATTTAGTGGATATTAATTTAAAATTAAAAGGAAAGGATATATTACATCATTTAGAAAAATCTAATAAATGTTGTGTAATGGCTGCAACTTTAGGAAACAAAATTGATAGAAAAATATTATATTATGAAAAGATTAATATGACTAAAGCAATAATTTTAGATGCTTGTGCTACAACTGCTATAGAAGAATATTGTGATTTAATAGAAAATGAAATAAAAAAAGAAGTAAAAAAAGATAATCTAAATATAAATTGGAGATATAGCCCAGGTTATGGTGATTTGGACATATCTGTACAACAGGATCTATTAAAATCCTTAGATGCTGAAAGAGTTATTGGATTAACAGTTTCATCTCATAATATATTAATACCCAGAAAGTCTGTAACTGCTATTATAGGCATAATTCCAAAAGAAGTTATAGTGGAGAAAAAATCTTGCAATCAGTGTAATAAATTTGATAATTGTAAATTTAGAAAGATAGGTGATATATGTGAATATTAAAGATTATATAAAAGAAAATATATTAATATTTGATGGTGCTATGGGAACAATGCTTCAAAAACTGGGATTAAATAATTCGGATTTGCCAGAAGAATTGAATATATTAGAATCTGAAAAAATAATAAACATACATAAAAAATATATAGAGGCAGGAGCAAAGGTTATAACAACTAATACTTTTGGAGCTAATGAAATAAAGCTTAAACAAAGCAAATTTTCTGTAGAAAGTATTATAGATAAAGCCATAGATAATGTAAAAAAAGCAAAAGGTAATAAAGAAATACTTATAGCATTAGATATAGGTCCAATAGGACAGCTTTTAGAGCCTATGGGAACATTAAAATTTGAAGAAGCTTATGAAATTTTTAAAAGACAAATTATACAGGGGCAAAAAAGTGGAGCAGATATAATTTTAATAGAAACAATGACGGATCTTTATGAAGCTAAAGCGGCTATTTTGGCAGCAAAAGAAAATACAAACCTTCCAATATTTTGCACTATGACCTTCGAAAAAAATAAAAGGACTTTTACAGGATGTACTCCATTATCTATGATTCTTACCTTAGAAGGATTAGGTGTAGATGCTTTAGGCGTTAATTGTTCTCTAGGACCAAATGAATTAGACGACATTGTAGATGAAATAATAAAGTATTCAAGTATACCTATAATGGTTCAGCCTAACGCAGGTCTTCCAACTATTAAAGAAGGTAAAACTATTTATAATGTTAAGCCTAAAGAATTTGCAGCTTTTCAAAGGAGTATTGTAGAGAAGGGAGTAAGAATAGTAGGAGGTTGTTGCGGAACTACAGATGAATTTATAAGAGAAATTGTATATAGTCTAAAGGATGTACAAGTAAAAAAGTTAAAAGAAAAGAATATTTGGGGAGTATGTTCTTCTACAAAGGCAGTTTTAATAGATGGAGTTAAGATAATAGGAGAAAGAATTAACCCAACGGGTAAAAAATTATTTAAAGAAGCCCTTAGAAATAATGATATAGATTATATATTAAAAGAAGCAATAGGTCAGGTGGAGTCTGGAGCAGATATATTAGATGTAAATGTGGGACTTCCAGAAATAGATGAAGAAGAAACCATGAAAAAAGTTATAAAAGAAATTCAATCTATAATTGATACACCTCTTCAAATAGATTCTAATAATCCTAAAGTTATAGAAAAAGCATTGAGAGTATACAATGGAAAGCCTATAGTTAATTCTGTAAATGGAGAAGATAAAGTATTAGATAATTTATTACCATTAATAAAAAAATATGGAGCGGCTGTTGTTGGATTAACTTTAGATGATAAGGGTATACCTAAAAAAGCTGAAGAAAGATTAAAGATAGCTGAGAAAATAGTTAATAAAGCTTTAGAATATGGCATAAGAAGAGAAGATATATTTATAGATTGTTTGGTTTTAACTGCATCAGCACAACAAGAAGGTATTATGGAAACCCTTAAGGCTGTAACTTTAGTGAAAGAAAAATTAAATGTGAAAACAATATTAGGAATATCTAATATATCCTTTGGATTACCTAATAGAGAACTTATAAATAAAACTTTTTTAGCTATGAGTCTTCAATCAGGATTAGATTTGCCAATATTAAATCCTAATAATAAAGAAATGATAAATATTATAAATGCCTATAAGGTTTTAAATAATGAGGATAGGGGAGCTGAAAGTTATATAGAAAAATACACCAATGAAATATCAAACGGTAAAGAAGTAAAAAATTTAAAAAGCAATATAACTTTAAGGGAAATAGTTATAAAGGGAATAAAAGAAGAAGCATATAGTAAAACAAAGGAACTTATCAAAAATAGAGATGAACTATCAATAATAAATGAAGATTTAATTCCTGCACTAGATGAAATTGGGGAAAAATATGAAAAAGGTATAATATTTTTACCACAACTAATTCAATCTGCGGAAACGGTTAAAAAGGCTTTTACAGCTATAAAAGAAAAACTTAGAGAAGATAATTCACCAAAAATAAATAAAGGGAAAATATTAATGGCCACTGTTAAAGGTGATATTCATGATATAGGAAAGAATATAGTAAAGGTTATACTAGAAAACTATGGATTTGATATTATAGATTTAGGTAAGGATGTTGAAGCGGAGAGAATAGTAGAAGAAGTAAAGAAAAATAATATAAAGTTAGTAGGATTAAGTGCTTTAATGACTACTACAGTAAATAGTATGAAAGATACCATAAAGGCTTTAAAAGAAAGTAGAATGGATTGTAAAGTCTTTGTTGGTGGAGCAGTGCTTAATAAGGAATATGCAGAAATGATAAATGCAGATTATTATGCTAAAGATGCAAAGGAAGCAGTAGATATAGCTAAAGGATTTTTTGGAGGATTTTGAAAATTAACCCGAAAAAATATTTAAGTTTATACAAAACACTTACCAGTATTGAAGGTAAGTGTTTTATAGTTTTATGTTAATTAATTTTTACAAATAATAGAGCTTGTAAAGAATTTTATGTAAACAACTCACTTGTAGGTGTTGTTTGTCTAATAAGTTCTTTTTTTCAAAAAGACATAATCTGTACAACCTTCGTTTTTATAAGAATTATTATACCATTCTTATGGAGTTTATACAGATTATTTTACACTTTTAGGGATTTTTATATTTGTAGACTTTTCTCAAATTATTTCTCATGTGCTCTAAAGCCAGTTATTATAAGAGTAGCCCAGCTGTTTTCTTCAGCTTGCACCCAATTAAATTCAATATCGAGCTCTTTAAGCCATGCATTTAATCCAACGCTTTGCTTTGAAGGATTTGGTGATTGTCTCCCAAACTTTTCTTTAATGTTTTCAAGTAATTGCCTTTGATCTTCTTCATTTAGTTCTTTATCCAAAAGTTCTCTTATAATTGCACGACAATCATAATATGATTTTGTATCTTCACTATAAAGTTCATCAGCTAATTCTTGTCTTTTCTTATTTAAAGTGTTTCTAACCTCATTAATTTCATCTATGTTTGATAGGTATTTTGAGGCAATTTTAAGCGATTCTATTTCTCTATCCATTTTTTTATTAATTTTTCTACTTTAGCATATCTCATCATTTTTTCTCTTTTCTTATTTATTTTATTTTATTTCAACTTATTAAGTATAACATACAACTAAACTTAATTACATGTTTTATTATATCCATTTATATTACCATGCCTTTGTATATTAAGTATCTAATGTATAAATATAAAGTTTATTTGTATCAAGATCAAAAATAGATATTGTTATATTATAAGAAAATCTTGAGTTTATATTTGTATTTTTTATCATAAATTCCCCCTATAATTATTAAAAGTAGTAATAGAAAAATACTGTGCTTAAAGTCATCTAAGGTAAAAGATTATACAAATTAAATTTTAGTTTATAAATCAATTATATTATAATAATAAAGAATTTAAAGAATAAAAAGGAAATAGAGAAGATAAAAGTAAAAAAGTTTATTTTTTATGATAGAAAGGTATAAAAGGATTTGTATTAGTATATGAAAGGCCTTTTAGTAATTATCCAATATAATGGAATATCATTGTAAAATTTATAAGAAATTATCAGGAGGTAAAGATGCAGATAAATGAAGATAATTTTATTAACAAACTGAAGGATAAAAACCCAAAAGCTTTAGAATATGCCTTTGATACCTATTGCGACTATATATATAAAGTAGTATTTTCTGTTTTTGGATCTAAAGAGTATTCTACTTATATAGATGAATGCATTAATGATATATTTATGTGTTTATGGGACAACATAGATAAATTTCATGAAGAAAAGGAAAACTTTAAATATTGGTTTAAAGCTGTAGCAAAATATAAGGCTATAAACTACAAGAAAAAAATTATTAAAAATACAAATATAGATTGTATTGAAAATTATATTTTTGAATCAAAAGAACAAGTAGAAAATTTGATTGTATCCAAGGAAAATAAAAATGAGATCATAAATATGATAAAAGATCTAAATGGAATGGATAGAGAAATTTTTATAAGAAGATATTTAATACAGGAAGATATAGTTGAGATAGCAAGCTATTTAGGAGTAAATAGAAGTGTAGTGGATAACAGACTCTCAAGAAGTAGAAAGATTTTAAAAGAAAAACTTGAAATATTAAAAAAGGGAGAGTGTGTAAATGAATAAAGAAATATTTGAAGAAAAGGATATATTAGAGCTACTTAATTATATTAATATAGATAAAGATGAAGAAGAAAATTTAGATTTAAATATGGATGATTTAATAAAGAAAAGATTAAAAAAGAATTTATTAAAACAAGTTAAAGGTAAAAGAGCTAAAAAGAACTTTAAACATAAGGTTGTAGCCGCATCTTTAATAATAGCTGCAGCCCTTATTAGTGTAAATATACCTGCCTTTGCAAAGAATATTTCAGAATTTAAGTCAGTAATCCAAGCATTAATAGGATATGGAGTACCAAAAGAAGGGGAATATGAAAAATATTCTAACAGTATAAACAAAAGTGTTACAGATAAAGGTATAACTTTAACTATAAATGAAGTGGTGTGCGATGATACAGAATTAATGATAGCGTATACTATAAAAACTAAAGATGATATTAAAAAAATAGTTAAAGAAAGAAAAGATAGCAGTTCTATGCCTTTTAGTTTGTTCCCATATATTAAAATAAATGGGAAACAGGCTGGTAGTAGTTCTGGTTCTGATGAAAAATATTTAGATGGGCATACTTATATAAATTCAGAAAGTATGGATATAGAGAATATGAATCTTAAAAATAGCTTTAATGTGGATTTGAATGTAAAAAATATATATGGTGTAATAGGAAATTGGAATTTAAAATTTAGTGTTTCAAAGGATGAAATATCAAAACATACTAAAGTGTTTAAGCCTAATATCAAAGTTAAATTCCCAGATGCACTTGTTAATTCAAGTCGTATTCCTAAATATTTAACTGTCATACCATATAGAGATATTTTTAGTAAAGATAATTCACCTATTCAAGAAACATATAAAAATATAGATGGAGTATATCCAATAGAACTTTCACAGGGGAAAATGGGTAAAATTATAATTAAAGAAATAAAAACTTATAAAGATAAAACTGTTGTTAAATATAAGGCAGAAGGTAAAGCACCATTTTTACAAGCTAAACAGTTATTCATAAAGGATGATAAAGATAATGTAGCACAAGGAAAGGATAATAATTTTGATGTAAAAAAGGATAGTAGTCCTAATGAGTATATTATGGAGTTTGAGCCTTTAGATAAGAATAAAAAATATAAAATAGGGACTAATGATTTAAGTAATTATGAAATAAGAAATGATTTAAAATTTAGAATAGATCTTAATAAATAAATAATAAAAGATATGATATGAATAGGATTTTATAAGTGCTAAAAAATTTAAGTTACTAATAATTTTAATAATAAAAATTGAACATATAAAAATAAAGAGTGTAGCTACTTTTAGTGGTTACACTTTTTATTTTTATATATTTATTTTGTAAATTGAAAAGAAATTATAGCTAGTATTGCTTTATATGAATAATTACAAAAATAATCACATTTTTTTATTTTATATTATGGAACTAAGAAGTTATAAGTAATTTCAAGGAAATGATTATGCTTAAAGTGTATTTGTTACAAAAACACTTGACTTTTAATAAAAGACAGAATAATATATATATTATAACTTTAACCGAAGAGGAAAATAGAAAATGTAATAAAGCATATTTCATTAAAAGGGGGATAATAGTTTTGTTTTATAAAAGTACTAGGGGAGAAGGAAAGAATGTTAAAGCTTCAGAGGCAATAATTAGAGGAATAGCTGAGGATGGAGGATTATATGTGCCAGAAGAGTTTCCTAGAATAGATAAAAGTTTTAAGGAACTATCAAATATGGATTACAAAGAATTAGCATTTTATATTATGAAAAAATACTTTGATGATTTTGATGAAAAGGAACTTAAGGATTGTATAGATAAAGCCTATGATAGTAAGTTTCAGCATCCTCTTATAGCACCATTAAATCATAAGGCAGGAACATATTTTTTAGAGCTTTATCATGGGAGAACATTAGCTTTTAAAGATATGGCATTAAGTATACTTCCCCACCTTTTAAAAACCTCATCAAAAAAGCTGAATATAACTAAAGATATAGTTATATTAACAGCTACTTCAGGAGATACCGGAAAAGCGGCTCTAGAGGGATTTGATAGTGTGGAAGGCACAAAAATAGTAGTATTTTATCCAAAAGACGGGGTAAGTGAAATTCAAAAAAGACAAATGGTTACACAAGAAGGTAAAAATACTCTTGTTGTTGGTATAGAGGGAAATTTTGATGATGCCCAAAGTGGCGTAAAGGAAATATTTAATAATAAAAATTTTAATAAATTGTTACAGGAAAAAGGGCATAGGTTATCTTCTGCTAATTCTATAAATATAGGAAGATTAGTACCACAAATAGTATATTACGTATATTCTTATGTAAATCTTGTTAAAGAGAAAAAAATAATTGATGGGGAAAGTATAAATATAGTTGTCCCTACAGGAAATTTTGGTAACATTTTAGCAGCTTTTTACGCTAAAAATATGGGCATACCAGTGCAAAAATTAATTTGTGCATCCAATGAGAATAAGGTGTTAACAGACTTTATAAACACTGGAATATATGATAGGAATAGAAAATTTTCTGTTACTAATTCTCCTTCTATGGATATTTTAATATCTAGTAACTTGGAAAGATTTTTATATGAAATAAGCGGAAAAGATTCATGTCTTATAAAAAATATTATGACAGAACTTAAAGAAAAGGGGAAATATGAGATAACAGAGGAAATGAAAAAGAACTTAGATATATTATATGGAGATTTTTCAGATGAAGATGATACACTTAGAACTATTGAAAAAGTCTATGAAAGTTCTGGTTATCTTATAGATACGCATACTGCAGTAGCTTATAAGGTTTATGAAAAATATAAAAAGGAAACAAAAGATAATAAAGTTACTATAATAGCATCCACCGCAAGTCCATTCAAATTTATTAAAAGTATAAATGAAGTATTAAATATAGGAGATGAAAATGCTTCAGATTTTGAACTTATTAATTTATTTTCACACAAATTAAATTTAAAGTTTCCTAAAGTATTGAAAGGACTAGAGGAAAAAGAAATTTGTCATAAGGTCTCTTGTAAAAAGGATGAAATGAAAAAAGTTATTGAAAATTTTTTAGGAATATAGGTGATAAAAATGATAGAAGTTAGAGTACCTGCTACAAGTGCAAATATAGGTCCGGGTTTTGATTGTTTAGGTATAGCACTAAATGTGTATAATAAATTTTTTGTAGAGGAAATTGATAATGGACTTATTTTTGAAGGCTGTGCGGATAAATTTAAAAATGAGGACAACTTAATATATATAGCTATGAAAAAGTGCTTTGATAAAATCGGATACAAGCCTACTGGATTAAGGATAAAAATAGAAAGTGATATTCCTGTATCACGGGGGCTTGGAAGTAGTGCGGCCTGTGTGATAGCTGGTGTAGTTTCCGCCAATGAGTTAGCTGGTGGTGTCTTAAAAAAAGAAGAACTTTTAGATTTGGCAGTAGAAGTGGAAGGGCATCCTGATAATGTAAATCCAGCTTTGTTTGGGGGAATGACTGTTTCTATATATGATAATAAAGAAGTAATTTATAGTAAAGTGAAGGTAAGTGAAGGTATTAAATTTTGTGCGCTTATACCAGATTTTACTTTATCTACAGAAAAGGCAAGGGAAGTTCTTCCTAAAAGTATAGATTATAAAGATGGAATTTTTAATGTAGGAAGAACCGCACTTATGATATCTGCATTAAATAATGGTGATTTTAATTTAATAAAATATGCTTGTAAGGATAAATTACATGAGGATTATAGGGCAAAGCTTATAGAAAATTTTTATTCAATAAAAAAACAATGTGAAAAACTAAATTCTTTAGGTGCATTTTTAAGTGGGGCAGGACCAACAATTATGGTTATGCTTAAAAAAGAGGATAATCATTTTCAAATAAATATTAAAAACTTTTTAAATACTTTAAAAAGCAATTGGCAGGTTAAAGAACTTAATATAGATAACTTTGGAACACAAGTAAATAGGGGGCTTAAAATAAAATGGAAAAAGTAATTGTAGCTAAGTTTGGAGGAAGTTCACTTTCATACAGGGAACAATTTAGAAAAGTAAAAAATATAGTTTGGGATAATGAAAACAGGAGATATATAGTGCCTTCAGCACCGGGCAAAAGATTTAAAAAAGATTATAAAATAACAGATCTTTTATACTTATGTCATGCCCATAGAGAAAGTGGTATATCATTTGATGACGTATTTAAACATATAGAAGAAAGATATTTAAATTTAGCAAAAGAATTAAAGGTTAAAGTTGATATAAAAAATAAACTACAAGAAATAAAAAGTGAGATTGAAAGAGGTGCTTCAAGGGATTTTGCTGCTAGTAGAGGAGAATATTTAAATGGATTAATTTTAGCTGATTATTTGAATTATGAATTTATAGATGCAGCGGATATTATATATTTTAAAAAATATGGAAGTTTAGATTTAGAAAAAACAGAAAAAGCAATAAAAGAAAAAATTAAGAACATAAAAAAAGCAGTTATACCAGGTTTTTATGGATCACTGAATGATGAAACTATAAAAACTTTTTCTCGAGGTGGTTCTGATGTAACAGGAGCTATAGTAGCTAGAGCTGTAGGTGCTTCTATTTATGAGAATTGGACAGATGTTTCAGGTTTTTTTATGGCAGATCCTAATATTATAAATGATCCTAAACCTATAGAAGTAATAAGCTATAAGGAACTTAGAGAACTTTCTTATATGGGAGCAAAAGTGCTTCATGAAGAGAGTATATTTCCAGTAAGAGATGTAAAAATTCCTATAAACATAAAGAATACTAATAGACCAGAGGATAAAGGTACATTAATTGTAGATGATGATAGAGCTTTAAATTATACTGGATCTATTACAGGTATAGCAGGTAAAAAAGGATTTATAGTCATAGCTATACACAAGATGCTTATGAATTCAGAATTAGGTTTTTGTAGAAAACTTCTTTCTATACTAGAAGAAAATGGGGTGGCCTTTGAAAATATTCCTTCAGGTATAGATTCTGTATCATTAGTAATAGAGGAAAGTCAGATTGGTAATAAGCTAGATATTATATTAGAAGAAATTAAAAGACAGTGCAATCAAGATTCACTAGAAGTGCATGTTAATATGGCTTTGATTGCCACAGTTGGAAATGGAATGAATAAAACTAAAGGTATATCTGCAAAGATATTTAAAGGACTTTTAGATGAGGATATAAATATAAGAATGATTAATCAAGGTTCTAGTGAAATAAATATTATTGTAGGTGTGGAAAATGATGATTTTGAAAAGGCTATAAGGGGTATATATAATGCTTTTATAAATTAGTTTTAGATCAATTTTAAAATAGAAATTGTTTGATATTTTGCATAAGTGGAAATATGGAATTTAAAAGGACTTTTAATTTAAAAGTAGATTAAAAAAAGAATTTAAAAATTAAAAAGTTGTTTGCAAAAAAAGGGGGCAAAAATTGTGGAAAAAGTTAAAATTGCGTTATTAGGACTAGGAAATGTAGGTAAAGGTGTTTGGAATATATTAAAGACAAATAAAGAAGCTATAATTAAAAGAGCCGGTTATGATATAGAAATATCAAAAATATTGGTAAAAGATATAAATAAACAAAGAGGAATAGATGTTCCTAAAGAATTATTAACTACAGATGTAAAAGAAATATTTAATGATGATAGTATAAAAATTGTAGTAGAGGTTATAGGTGGGCTAGAGCCTGCTAAAGAATATATACTAAGAGCTATAAGGAATAAAAAGCATGTTATAACTGCTAATAAGTTGCTTATTGCAACTAATGGTAAAGAAATTTTTAAAGAGGCAAGAAAGCAAGATGTAATTGTGAATTTTGAGGCTAGTGTAGCTGGCGGAATTCCTGTAATACATAGCATAAATGAAAGCTTAACTGGGAATAAAATAGAACAAATTGTAGGTATAATTAATGGAACTACAAATTATATACTAACAAAAATGACTTTAGAAGGAATGGATTTTGAAGAAGCTCTTAAAGAAGCACAAGAAAAGGGATATGCAGAAGCAGACCCAACTTCTGATATAGAAGGCTATGATTCTGTTTATAAACTAGCTATTTTAACAACTTTAGCTTTTGAAACAAATGTAGATGTAGAAGATGTATATGTAGAAGGTATAACTAAGATAAAAGCAAAGGGTATAGAATATGCAAAGGAGCTTGGTTATGTTATTAAGCTTTTAGCTATAGCTAAAGAAAGTAGTGAAAAACTTGAACTTAGAGTTCATCCTACAATGATTCCTTCAATTCATCCTTTAGCAAATGTTAATGATTCTTTTAATTCAATTTTCATTAAAGGAAATGCAGTAGGGGATCTGATGCTTTATGGAAGAGGTGCAGGAGAACTTCCTACAGGGAGTGCAGTAGTTGGAGATATAATATCTGTTTTAAGAAATGAGGATGTGATTCCTATTGATAAGAACTATATTAATAAAGAAGTATCATCTAAAGATAATTTTAAGTCACAATATTATTTAAGAATTTCAGTAAAAGAAAAACCCGGTGTATTAGGGAAAATTACTGCTATATTAGGAAAAAATAATGTAAGTATTTTATCTTTTATACAGAAGCCTAGAAAAGAAGACTTCGTGTCTATAGTTTTAGTAACTCATGATACTTTGGAGGGGAATATAAATAAATCTATAAAAGAAATAAAGAAATTAGATGTAGTGGACAAGATAAAAAGTGTTATAAGAATTGAAGAGTTAGGATAAATAAAAGATAATTTTTATATATTCTTTTCTATAATATCAAACAATTTCATATATAAAGTAAATAAAATCGTGAATTTTTGATATAATGTTCACGTAAGGAAGTGATCGTTTGATTTATGGTAAAGATAAGCAAGATAATATAATAAAAAAATCTCATGAGAGATCTGTTTATTTTGGAATAGAGGAGAATAGAGTTTTTCCTAAAAAAATTCTTAAAGGAGATGAAATAACCAATAATATAGAAAAAAATAAGAAGTTTTTAAAAATTGCTTCGCAATTTATAGAGATTTTATATGATTTTTTAAAGGGATCAGAATTCTTTATAATTTTAACAGATAAAGAAGGATGCATTTTAAAAATTATTGGTGATAAAAAAGTAATGGATATTGCTAATAAGTTAAATATGGTAGTGGGTGCATTCATGTCAGAGAATAGCATTGGTACCAATGCCATGGGAACGGCTATAAAAGAAAATATGCCCATACAAATATCTGAAAAGGAACATTTTATAAAAGCTTATCATAGATGGACATGCTCTGCAGCACCTATACATAATATAGATGGAGAGATAATAGGATGTTTAAACTTAACTGGAGATAGAGATAGAGTTCATTCTCATACCCTAGGATTGGTTGTAGCAGCTGTTAAATCTATAGAAAATCAAATAAATGTAGATAATGCAAACAAAAAATTATTAGAAACTTATCAATATATGAATACAATAATAGATTCAATGTCTTCAGGAATATATGTAGTAGATTTTAAAGGGAAAATTAAGATAATAAATAAAGCAGCCTGTGATATACTTGGAATTGAAGACAAGGATGTGCTAGACAAGAATGTAGAAAATATATTACCTAATTGGCAGCATATATTTGCGAGGATTAAGAATGGTAAAACTTACGAAGATAAAGAAGCAGTTTTAAGTGATAGATTAATTAAAGGAAGATATAATGTTTCTGCTACACCAATAAAAATAGAAAACCAAATAATAGGAATGGTTATTGTATTTAAAGAGATAAAAACTGTAATAAATTTAGTTAATAAATATAGTGGAATGAGAGCTATATACAATTTTGAAGATATTATAGGTGAAAGTAAAGAAATAAAAAAGGTAATAAATTATGCTAAAAGTATAAGTTCATCTCCATCTACTGTATTGATTGAAGGGGAAAGTGGTACAGGAAAAGAGCTATTGGCACAATCAATTCACAATTATGGTGATAGAAAAAAAAATAGTTTTATTGCTATAAACTGCGGAGCTATTCCTAAGAGTTTAATAGAAAGTGAACTTTTTGGATATGAAGATGGTGCATTTACAGGAGCAAGAAGAGGTGGGCATGCAGGTAAATTTGAACTAGCTAATGGAGGAACTTTATTTTTAGATGAAATTGGAGAAATGCCCTTAGATATGCAGGTTAATTTACTTAGAGTTTTACAAGAAGGATATGTGACAAGAGTTGGTGGAGATAAAATAATACCTGTAAATGTAAGAATTATTGCTGCAACTAATAAAGATTTAAAAAAAGAAGTTGAGAAGGGTACATTTAGGCAGGATTTATATTATAGATTAAGTGTAATACCTATAAAACTACCTCCTATTAGAGAAAGGAAAGGGGATCTTCCTATACTTATTAAATATTTTTTGAAAAGCAAATCTATAAAGTTAAATAAACCAATTCCACATATTAAAGAAGATGTATATTCTAATATGCTTAAGTATAATTGGCCAGGTAATATAAGAGAGTTAGAGAATTTTATAGAGAATATAGTTAATTTAAAGGGAGATAGTTCTTTTATATTAGAAGAAGATTTAAAAAACAATGAATATAAAGATAATTTTCATGAAAATAATATAGGGCTTTTATATAGTAAAAAAATAAGAACACTAGAGGAGATTGAAAAAGAAGCTATTATAAATACATTGAATGAATATAATAGAAATATGTCAAAAACTGCAAAAGCCCTTGGTATAACTAGAGCTACGTTATATGCAAAAATTAAAAAATATAATATTTAAATAAATAAAATTTGGAGTTTGGGGTTGTGGCACTAAAAATAAACCCTTATCTAAAAATGTATTTACTTTTTACATTCATCTATTTTTTCTGTTTTAACAATGTGGCTTATCTAGGAATGTATCGTTTTTTATTATTACTTTGAAGAAAAAAATAAAATATTATTCCATTTGGTAGGAATTTCTTTTGCAAAATAGGATAGTACCATTAGAGAAAGTAGTTATGGGATAAAAATAAGAAACCCTGTATAATTTTTATACAGTGCTTAATTTTTATACAGTGCTTAATTTTTATACAGTAAAAAATAGTTAAGTGTATAAAAATTATACATCAAGATTATTAGTACTTTTTAAAATAATATATCAGTATAAAGGTTAATATAGAAAAAAATGAATTTATTTGAAAGAAAATAGTTATTATTTTATCACATGATTTATTTATATATATTAATTTGTAAAATAAAAAATATATATGTATATAAGTATTTTAGCTAGATAGTTATTATATAACTTTAAATTAATTATGAAAATATATTGGTATTTTTATAATTAATTTAGAATTTCATTCCATGATTTTGTTAAAATTTTGGCATGATAGTTGCTTAAAATATTTAATGAAATAATAAGATTACTAAAAATATTCTAATGTCTATGATATGAGGAGGAGTTTTGAAATGGAAAGATTTACATTACCAAGAGATCTTTATTTTGGAGAAGGAGCCTTAGAAGTCTTAAAAACATTAAAAGGTAAGAAAGCTGTAGTAGTTGTAGGTGGCGGATCAATGAAAAGATTTGGCTTTTTAGATAAGGTGGAAAGTTATTTAACTGAAGCTGGTATGGAAGTAAAATTAATTGAAGGAGTAGAACCAGATCCTTCTGTTGAAACTGTTATGAATGGTGCAGCTATTATGAGAGAATTTGAACCAGATTTAATAGTTTCAATAGGTGGTGGATCACCAATTGATGCAGCAAAAGCTATGTGGATATTCTATGAATACCCAGATTTTACATTTGAACAAGCTGTTAAACCTTTTGGTATACCAGAATTAAGACAAAAAGCTAGATTTGTAGCCATACCATCAACTAGTGGAACTGCTACTGAAGTTACAGCTTTTTCAGTTATAACTGATTATAAGAAAAAAATAAAATATCCTTTAGCTGATTTTAATTTAACACCAGATATAGCTATAGTAGATCCAGATTTAGCTCAAACAATGCCAGCAAAATTAACAGCTCACACTGGTATGGATGCTCTAACTCATGCAATAGAAGCATATGTGGCAGGATTAAGATCTGTATTTTCAGATCCTCTTGCAATGCAAGCTATAGTTATGATAAAAGAATATTTGGTTAAATCTTATAATGGAGATAAAGAGGCTAGAGGCCAAATGCATTTAGCTCAATGTTTGGCAGGAATGGCTTTTTCAAATGCATTACTTGGAATTACACATTCAATGGCTCATAAAACAGGAGCAGTATTCCATATTCCTCATGGATGTGCAAATGCAATATTCCTACCTTATGTAATACAATATAATGCTAAAATATGTGCTAAAAGATATGCAATTATAGCAGAAAATCTTGGACTTGAAGGTAAGACTGAAGATGAATTAGTTAAATCATTAATAGAAATGATTAGAGAAATGAATAAGACTATGAATATACCATTAAACTTAAAAGAATATGGTATAACAGAAGAAGAATTTAAAGAAAATCTAAAATATATTTCTCATAATGCAGTATTAGATGCTTGTACTGGATCAAATCCAAGAGAAATTGATGATGAAACTATGGAAAAATTATTTACATGCACATATTATGGAGAAGATATAGATTTTTAGTTAAAAAATAGCTATTTTAAGGAGATTATGTAATTTATCTAATTAACTATTTATATAGATTTATAGTTTTAGATGGAATTTTTATTTTTATTAAGGATTATAAGAGGGGGATATATATTTCATAGCGCTTTATTGGCACTTTTAAAAAGAGTGTAGTAATCGAAGTTAGTTATAAAATAAAAAATAACAAGCAGAATTTATGATTTTAAATTAAGCTTTTATTATATTTATAGTCTATAAATTATTATTTAGCATTTAATAATTTAAACTATAATATAAAAACTCTAAATTTTACCCCTTTATCATTTGAATTTTTGATAAGTATGTTATATATTATTATTTGTAAGGAATTTTAAATTTATATTAATTGGGAGAAAAATAGGGGGAATAAAAGTGTACAAAATAGTTGAAAAAAAAGAATTAGCACCCAAAATATATTCTATTGAAGTAGAAGCGAAAAGAGTAGCTAAATCAGCAAAACCAGGACAATTTATCATAGTAAGAATAGATGAAAAGGGAGAAAGAATCCCTCTTACTGTAGCAGATTATGATGAAAAAAAAGGAACAGTAACTATAGTTGTACAGGCTGTTGGATCTTCAACTAATAGAATGATACAGCTTGAAGTAGGAGATTATTTTATGGATTTTGTTGGACCACTTGGTAAGCCATCAGAATTTGTAGAAGAAGATTTAGAAAATCTTAAAAATATGAAATTAATTTTTGTAGCTGGTGGAGTAGGTGCAGCGCCTGTATACCCTCAAGTAAAATGGCTTTGTGAAAGAGGGATAAAACCAGAGGTTATAATAGGTGGAAAAAGCAAAGAATTTATACTATTAGAAAAAGAGATGATAGATTTAGGAGCAAAAGTATATCCTTGTACAGATGATGGTTCTTACGGATTCCACGGTCTTGTAACTAATAAATTAAAAGAATTAATAGATAGTGGGGAAAATTATGATAGAGTAATAACTATTGGTCCTATGATAATGATGTATTTTGTAGCTAAGTTAACAAAGGAATACAAATTACCTACAATTGCAAGCTTAAATACACTTATGGTAGATGGAACAGGAATGTGTGGAGCTTGTAGGGTAACTGTAGGAGGAGAAACAAAATTCACTTGTGTAGATGGCCCAGAATTTGATGCACATCTAGTAGATTTTGATGAGGCTATGAAAAGACAAGCTTTATATAAAACAGAAGAAGGTAAGAAACTTCATAAAATAGAAGAAGAAAAAGAAGGTCATGTATGTCATATCGGAGCGGGGGAGAATGCGTAATGGATAGAATGAAAAAGGTACCAGTTAGAGAACAAGATCCAAAGATAAGAGCTACTAATTTTGAAGAAGTTTGCTTAGGATACAATGAAGAAGAGGCTGTTAAAGAAGCTAGTAGATGTTTAAATTGTAAAAAACCAATGTGCGTAACAAAATGTCCAGTTTCAATAGGAATACCAGACTTTATACAACATGTAAAAAATAGAGAGTTTGAAAAAGCTGCAAAAACTATAGCAAAATATAGTGCACTACCAGCAGTTTGTGGAAGAGTCTGTCCTCAAGAAAACCAATGTGAAGGGAAATGTGTACTTGGTATAAAAGGGGATCCAGTTTCTATAGGAAAACTTGAAAGATTTGTTGCAGATTGGTCAAGAGAACATAATGTAGACTTATCAGAAAGAGAAAAGAGTAAAAATAAAAAGGTAGCGGTAATAGGAAGTGGTCCAGCAGGGCTTACTTGTGCAGGTGATTTAGCTAAAAAAGGATATGATGTTACTATATTTGAAGCTCTTCATGAACCAGGTGGGGTTTTAGTATATGGAATACCAGAATTCAGATTACCAAAAGAAACTGTGGTAAAACATGAAATAGAAAATGTTAAAAAATTAGGTGTTAAAATAGAAACAAATGTAATCGTAGGAAGAACAGTAACTATAGATGAACTTATAGAAGAAGAAAAATTTGATGCAATATTTATAGGATCAGGAGCAGGACTTCCAAGATTTATGGGAATACCAGGAGAAAATGCAAATGGAGTATTCTCAGCAAATGAATTTTTAACTAGAAATAATTTAATGAAAGCTTTTAAAGATGAATACGATACACCTATAAAAGTAGGACAAAAAGTTGCCGTAGTAGGTGGTGGAAATGTAGCTATGGATGCTGCAAGAACAGCTTTAAGACTTGGAGCAGAAGTTCATGTAGTATATAGAAGATCAGAAGAAGAACTTCCAGCAAGGGTAGAAGAAGTACACCATGCAAAGGAAGAAGGAATAATATTCAATCTTTTAACTAATCCAGTAGAAATATTAGAGGATGAAAAAGGCTGGGTTAAAGGAATGAAATGTGTAAAGATGGAATTAGGAGAACCAGATGAATCTGGAAGAAGAAGACCAATAGAAATAAAAGGTTCAGAATTTGTGATGGATGTAGATACAGTAATAATGTCTTTAGGAACTTCTCCAAACCCATTAATATCTTCTACTACAAAAGGATTAGAAACCAATAAACGTAAATGTATAGTAGCAGAAGAGGGAACAGGTTTAACTACAAGAGAAGGAGTATATGCAGGAGGAGATGCAGTAACAGGTGCTGCTACTGTAATACTTGCTATGGGAGCAGGAAAGCAAGCTGCTAATGCTATAGATGAATATTTAAGTAAGTAATTTATTAAGTTTTCTTAAGTATAAAAATATTAGTTTTACTTTTAAAGAAAAAATTTTTTCTGTTAAATGATATTATAAATAATCTGTGTAAACTCCATAAAAATGATATGGTAATTCTTATAAAAATGGGAGATACACAGATTATATTTTATTTAAGGATATTACTTTTAGCAAATTTTTCATATAAATATGAGAGTTTTTATTAGAAAAAGCAATAGTATGATAACTATTGCTTTTAGTGTTAAGAGTTTGTTTCCAGTCACTCCATTTTACATCAAAATTATATCCATTTTCTTTAACATATTTATGAAAGTTTTGTAGAAAATCATGTCTTTCATTATTATAGAAGGATTTCATATGTTTTTCATCAAAGTCTGCTAATAATAATTGTCTTTTTATAATATCATCAGCAGAAACTTCTTTTCCATTTCTCATCATATCATACATAATCATGAAGGTAGTAGTCCTTCCTATACCTTGTTTACAGTGAAAATGATACCAGATGTCTCTAGGGTTGGATTTTATAACATCAACAAAGTAATCAACCATATCATCTGTAGGCAGTTTTGTATCTGTAACTGGTACACGAATATAGGATAAAGAACTATGCTTAACAAGCTTTTCTTCATTTTCTACTTTTGTTGGAATTATAGTTTTATTAGGGTGATTATAAAAACTAATAGGTGAATTTAATTTAATGCTATTTAATTTATTATTTTCATCTTTTAAAACTTCATATTTTGTTAGACCTACATTAGCATTATTCTTTTTATTAGCCCAACTAACAGGCATTCCATTAATAAATCCGTGAGATTCTTGTCTAATGTCAACAACTGTTATAGGTAGTGAAGTTTTTATATTAGATATTACAAGAGGTAAGTTTTGCTCAGAAAATTGTTTGCTGCCAGATATATTTAATTTATCTAAACCAGTAAGATTTATATTTTTATCTTTTTTAACATTAGATAAATCAGTAGATTTACGAAATTTTTTTGGGATTTCATCTTCGTTTTGTGAATCTAAAACAAGATGTACACCATTATCATCAGTAGCTGAAAAAGTTTTATTTTTTAGTGTAAAAAAGGAAAATATACTTACTAATATTAATAAAATAGATACATTTAATTTAATGTGTTTTTTCAAATTTTATCACCTCTTTTATAGTACTTTTAAGTAACTTAAATTTTTAATCAAAAATTAATTAATGTAAATTTAGAATATGTTATTTATAAAGTTTGTATACAGGTGATAAATGGATTTTTACATAAAATCATTTAATAAATTATTATATAAAAATATTTTCATTTTAAATTATTCTTTTAGATTATTCTTTTAGATATTATTTTCAAAAACATATTTTTAGTCAAATATTAAAAAACTGTACTCTTTATATTGAATATATAAAAAGTACAGTTTTTTTAGATAAAATAATTATTATTTATGACAAATAATTGGAGTTCCTGGTTCTATGTTTTCAAATATAATTTGAGCTAAAGCTGGTGGACAATTTACACATCCATGAGAACCAGCATTTTTATAAATAGTTCCTCCAAATTCTTTTCTCCAGGATGCATCATGCATACCAATACCACCATTGAATGGCATCCAAAAATCAACAGGAGCGGCGTAATTTTCTCCTCTTAATACAGAATTTTTCTCTTTGTATTCTAATTTATAAACTCCTTCAGGAGTTGAATAATTTAAACTTTCATTGCCAGTAACAATATTTCCATCAGCAATAACATTACCATTTTTATAAAACCATAAATGTTGCTTTGTTAGGTCGATTTCTACATAAGTATTTCCTATGTCATCAGCACCAGTGTAAGGTGTGGTTTGAGTATAGCTAGGTTTCTTATTTATAGTTTTACCTTCAGTTATAGCTTGTACTAAATTTTCCGTTTCTTTAGACTTATTAATGGCCCAACCGTAACTACCTCCACTTACTTTTATATTTTGTCCTGATGCAGTAACAAAATTTCTTGTTATGCCTACTGTATTGTAAGTGTAGGCTAAGTTCTCTATGTAAGCTCGTACCTTTTCTTTGTCTACATAGGGTTTAAAATTTTCGTCTGTTTTAAGCCATTTATTTATTTTAGAAGCATTTACTACTTCTTTATTTCCCCTAATATCATAAGTTATTACTGCTTGCAAATATTTATCCATAGTATTTTTAGCTTCAATAACTTCTTTAGATTTTGAAGTGTATTTTGGATTTTCATAACAATTACTTTTTTCTAAATTTATAATTTCTTTATTAGTAACTATTGCATTTTTTATTTCTTTAGTAAGGTTATCTTTGTTAACCTTATTTCCCATAACCTCTGACACAATTGTATATTCTTTTCCTGTAAAACTTAAACTAGCATTTTTAGGATTAGTTATTTTACTTTCATCAAAGAAAACCATTTTATTAATATGCTGTTTCAATAGTTTTTCATCATAAGAAATAGTCCTAGGTATTTTTATATCTTTTTTTATAAAAATGGCTTTAAATATATTAAAAGGATTTTCAGCATCTTTTAACTTTTGGATTTCATTATTAGTATTATATTTAAGATTAAAGTCCTTTGCCGAAATCTTTTCTTTAGAGCCATCTCTGCCCTTTAATTGTAATATGTAATTTTTCACCTCACTTTCCATTTCTTTGTTAACTTCTTCTACAGTTTTACCTGAAGCTTTAACACCATTTATGGTTGTTCTAAAATAAAAATGATTTTTAAAGTATAATACCATACATAGGTAGATTATAAGTATGCTTAATAAACCTATAACTCTAGGTCTAATATGATTTTTACTTTTAGTTCTTCTTCTACTCATTAAAAAGATGCCTCCTAAACTATAGTTACCATATATAATATATAACATATTCCATTGTTTTTTCAATGAATTTATACAAATTTTATATAAATTTTATATATTTTTAGGGAATAATTTATATTAATAGTAAAATATAACCAAATTAAAAGAATTTTTGTTAAAGAAAAAATAGTATTAAATAATATTAATTTATACAATGATTATTAAAAAAATAGATATAATAATTATTATCATAATCATGTATTTTATAATAAATAGGTAATCTTTTTTGGTATTACATATTTTTTTGAATATTAAATTTATTTAATGTTTATCTAGTATGGTTTAATTTAAACATATTTAACGACTTATTATAATCTATAAATGCAATATATTGAAGGTGATTATGCAAATAAGTACTAATCTAATAATTGTATAAATTAGTAAAAATCTAATAATAGTACAATAGTACTATTAATCTATGCCTTTACGGTCTTAATTAATAAATTAAATTTTTATATAATATAATTATAATATTAAATTGAAAATTTTATGAAAGAGGGATAATTATGAAAAACTTGATATTAAGAGATGCAGTGGAGGAGGACGCCCCCATTATCTCTGGTCTCATATATGATACAGAGGATCTTCCAGAGCGTATTTGGGGCCAGGGCACTAAAGAGGAAATTTTAAATAGGATTAAGTTATTAGTATTAAGTGATAAGTCTAGATATTCTTATTTAAATATTAAGGTAGCAGAACTAAACAGTAAAATTTGTGGAGCTATAATTCTTTTAGATAGTGAAGAAATAGCACAATTAGATACTAAAACTAGTTTAAAGTTGCTTTTTATGATTAAAGGAATTAAAGGAAAAATTAAATTTATAAAAGATTTTATACAAGGAATGAGCTTAGAAGAAGGTGGAAAAAGAGAACTTTATATAGCTAACTTAGCCACTAATAAAGAAGTTAGAGGTTTTGGAATAGGAAAAGAGTTAATGAAATTAGCCGAAAAAATTGCTAAAAAAGAAGGATATAAAGGATGTTCGTTATTGGCTAAGGATAAGAATGTAAGAAAGTTCTATGAAAAATTAGATTATAAATTTGAAAAAAAGGAAAAGTATTGTTCACAATATTTATATAGAATGGTTAAAATGGTTTAATATTTCCAAAGTAAACCTAAATAAAGAAACCTATCTCAAAATAACTTTTATTTTGAGATAGGTTTCTTTATTTCTATAAATTTTTGTATTTTATAATTATAATATATTGAAAAATTCATAGAGCTATTTATTATTATATAATTTTTATTGTAAAATAAAATATCTTTATTTAATATATTTTTGAAATTTAAATATAAATTTATGTTAATAGTATCAAAATATATTTTTTTAAAATATAAGAATAAATATTATATTTATTGAAAAAATAATATTTAAGTGAGTAATTGTTGAATACTTTTTATAAAGATTAAATAATATGTTGACAATATATCAGTGTTAAAAAAGGACGTGTTTAATTTATGTGTACTAGTGTAGCTTTAAAAACAAAAGATGGCAAAAATTTATTTGGACGCACAATGGATTTTTCAGTAGAATTTAATGAATCTGTTCGTATAATTCCTAGAAATTTTAAATGGATTAATGTAACGGATAAAAATGTTAAAATTTCAAAATATGCTTTTATTGGTATGTCTATATTAACAGACAATCATCCTGTTTTTGCTGATGGTGTAAATGAAAAAGGGTTAACTTGTGCTACTCTTTATTTTCCTGGATTTGCAAAGTATGAGGAGGAAAATATTGAAAACAAAGAAAATGTAGCTTGTTACGATTTTGTATTATGGACATTATCTCAATTTAAAAATTTAGAGGAAGTAAAAAAATCATTGGAAAATGTAGTTATTATTAATAAAGTATTATCTATATTAAATTTTGCCCCACCATTGCATTGGATTTTATCTGATAAATCTGGAAAAAGTATAGTAATAGAAAGGACACATAGAGGATTAGAAGTATTTGAAAATCCAGTTGGTGTTATGACAAATAGCCCTAATTTTGAATGGCATTTAAGCAATTTACGCCAATATATTGGAGTTAGAGCTAAACAATTTGATAATGTTATATGGAATGACTTAGAATTGTCTGCTTTTAGTCAAGGATCTGGAACTTTTGGATTACCAGGAGATTTTACTCCACCCTCTCGTTTTGTTAGAGCAGTGTATTTAAAGAATAATATTGTGGATATTAATAATGAAATTGAAGGAGTAAATGGTATATTTCATATATTATCTAATTGTGAAATCCCTAAAGGAACAGTTTTAAAAGCTGATAATTCTTGTGATTATACATTATATACTTCTGTAATGTGTAGTGAATCAGCTACATATTATTATCGTACTTATGAAAATTCTCAAATTTCAGCTGTTCATTTATTTAATGAAGATTTAGATGTGCTCTATATGAAGGAGTTTCCAAGTAATAAAGTGGAATCAATTAATAATATAAATTAGCAATATAAAAAACTATCCTAATGGTGCTTTACCATAGGGATTTATAATTCTAAAAAAATTGGCATAGTCGGTTTAGATATAGGCTATGCCGTTTTGCTTTCTGTATTAGGAATATCTATTGCTCCTATGCAATTGTAGTATATCCTTATTTTCTGTTGTCTTTTACCATTAACTTTTTCAGCCTTAAAGACGATTATCTTATCCACAAACTCCCTAATGATTTCTGCATCAAGTTCTTCAATCTCAGTGTACTTTTTTACTAGCTTTAGAAAATTATCTGTATTCAAAGCTTGGTCTTTGACAGTCTTTATTTTTTCACTAAGAAATTCTACTTTCTCTTTTAGTTCTTCTTGCTCTTTTTCATAGTCAGAAGACATCTTAATAAACCTATCTTCTGTTAGCTTACCAAAGACATGATCTTCATAGAGCTTGCCAATAATAGTATCAAGGGCAGAGATTCTGTTTACAGCTTCATCTAGCTCCTTTTGATTTTGCCTTTGCTCCTTAAGCAAATTCTTCTCAGTTTTATTCATAACCAATTTTACAAATTCAGCTTCGTGATTTTTAGCAAAGGCTACTATCTTTTGCAAGTCCTCAAGTAGTAACTCTTCCACAATTATATTTCTTATCTGGTGAGAAGAACAGCCACCTTTAACCTTACGATAGGTAGAGCAGACAAAATGCTCTCTTTCTTTAGGTATGGTTTTGCCTCTTACTTGATAGAGTTTCTTACCACAATCAGCACAAAACATCATTCCAGATAAGATACCCATTTCACCAAGCCTTGAAGGCCTGCGTTTGCCTTCTCTAATCTTTTGAACTGTCTTCCATGTGCTTTCATCTATTATAGCTTCATGGGTGTTTTCAAAGATAAGCCAATCCTCTGGGTCATTGTCAATTGTCACATTACTTTTATAAGATTTTTTACTGGTCTTAAAATTGGCTGTATGACCTAAATACTCAATCCTTGAGAGAATATCAGCCACACTTCGAGCGTTCCAAGCATAAGGGTTTTTAGGTGGTCTAGCTGGGTGTTTAAAACCCATGTTCCTTATGTGAACTGAAGGAACGCAGATAGATCTTTCTTCTAGCTTTCTAGCTATTTGTGTTGGTCCAAAGCCAGACATACAAAGTTTAAATATTTCTTTTATAACTTCAGCTGCTTCTTCATCAACTATCCATTTGTTCTTATCCTCGCTACTTTTTAGATAACCATAGGGAGGGTTAGTAGCTAGAGGCTTTCCTGCTTCACCTTTTGCCTTAAATACAGCTTTTATTTTCTTGCTAGTATCTTTTGCATACCATTCATTAATGATATTCAAAAAGGGAGTAAAATCGCTATCCTCTTGATTAGCACTGTCAATCCCATTGTTTATGGCTATAAATCTAACGTCAGCTTCGGGAAAAATTATCTCGGTATAATAGCCAACCTTTAGATAATCTCTTCCAAAACGAGACATATCTTTAATAATAACAGTTTCTACTTTCCCAGCTTCTATATCATTAATCATACGATTAAAATCTGGCCTATCAAAAGTAGTGCCACTAAAGCCATCATCTATATAGAATACTGTGTTTTTCAAGCCATTATCATCTGCATACTTTTGTAAAATCGCCTTCTGATTTTTGATACTATTACTATCACCAGATAATTCATCATCTCTTGATAGTCTGCAGTAAAGGGCTGTAATTTTATTACCAGTGCTAACCATATGTGTCTTTACCTTATTTAACTGTCTAAACATTTTATCCATCCTTTCCGACAGCCTTCAAGCGGTTAGCACTGTGTATATTACAATACTATCCCTGACTAGTCGAGCTAATTTTCTTATATCTTTCTAAACTATTTCTTGCTTTTTCTAGTTCCTTAGCATTACTTGAAATTAACCTTTCAATTTTAGAATAGGGAGTTTCTTTAGCCTCTTCACACTCCCCAGATTCAACTATATAAGTAGTACCAGCTATTTCTTTTTTGCTAGTCCTAAATTTCTCATCTTTAATCACAAAACCACTCCTTCCTTTTAAAGAGTTAGGCACTGAGCCCAGATTTGGGTTCAGTGCCTAGGAATAATTTATACATATACATCTTTAGCTATTGCTCATTTTTGAGCTAAAGGGTTCGTATGTTTTTAAGCCATCTTAATTGTTTTAACTGCCTCTGGTCTTATAAGCTTACCGTCAACTCTCTCATAGCCTATAAAGCCCACTTGACCTTGATTTTTGTATAGTTCGCTTAATACCTGTATAGCTAAAGGCTTTCTTTCAATTACCCAGTAGAAGGATAAATCTCCAAAGATAATAGGCTGTTTGCCAGATTCAATACTTGGCATATAGGGAGATGTAATAACTTCTTTACCAAAGATCGTATCATTATTAGAGTTCCATAAATAGTTACCATCATCATCTTTTAATGTTCTAAGATAAAAAGCTGTTTCATCATTCATAATGAACACTGCATCTTTTCTGTATTCTGCTTCTATTGAAAAATACAGTTCTACTATCTCATCATAAGATAATGTATTAGTAGCCTTAGCATTTATTGATTCGCTGACAGATAAGATGCCTGTAGGCTCTGTTGTTCCATTACCATTGATGAATAAATCTTCTTCAGCTCTACCAAATCTTCTAGCAAAATCTGTAGTTAGATATTTTTCTAGATTAAAGTTATTATCGGACACAAATGATTCTTTAAGCTTTGCTATACTAGCAATCTTATATGACCTTACAGGAAACTGAGTGAATTTATCTCCATCCTCTGGGATAAGATTTCCTTCCTCTACAACCCCAGCACTACCTGTAGAAGTAGTAGCATGAACTGTTCCTTCAAGATTTGTTAGGCTAAGAACAGTTGCAAGCCTTCTAAAAAGGTTATCTTTTTCTAGAGCCTTATAGAATTTGTCTAGGTTATCATTAGGAAACTGAAAACCTCCATCTATTTGGCCATCTTTTAAATCATCATGATTTATTAAAGTGCCTCTCATTTTACTCCAAAATGCTTGATTATAAATTCTTGTATTTAACATATAAATTTCCTCCATTTAATTATTATTTAGGCCTAGGCCTATTACCTTGTTTGAAACTGCGTTTTTTTACACGATGCCCCACGCCGCTGTCCGTCTTTAAAAGTTTTAGATATTTACTAGCCCCTACCCCTAATACCTTCACATATGACACACTTAAAGACTTGAGTATTGTCATTGTTAAATGAAGAATGAATAGGCACCATTTTGCTTATGCACTTAGGACAACAGACATGAAGGCTTTCTAATTCTGTGTAGTCATTAGAATTTGCACGATGAACTCTTGCTCTATGGTCATCATGGACTGTCATGTAATAGTCACAACCACACTCATAAGCGATTCTCAATGCATTACCATAGAAATATCTAGGCTTTAATCTTCCACCTTCTCTTACCAGTTTGAATGAACTCATGGTTTTCCTCCTTTCTTTTCCACAATAAAAAGCCTTAAAAACAAGGCTTTAGTTTTTGTAGCCACTTGTAGCAGGAAAAAGCAGAGCTTTCATATATTGCTCTCTTATAAGGAAATTACCTTTTTACCTGCTACATCTGCTACATTTTCTTTTACTCTAGAAAATCTGTAAAATCATCATTTAACTTGTAGCCTATTAATAATGTGGTCATGCCTCCACCAGCCTTTGGTCTCTTTCTAGCAATTCTTCCTATACTAGCTAGAGAAGATTTAAAATTCCTAGCATTTTCTGTATAGTAGCCATTGTCCCTACACCAGCTTTGATAAGCAAAGTAAAGGGCAGATGTTCTTTCTTCTGCATTGGCATCTTTGGTAAGTCTTTCTTCAACGAAAAGTCCTATCTTGTCATTTTCCTTATGATAGTCATAGGTTGCCTCTTTAACAGAGTCTGGCACCTTTAAGCCATGAGTTTTTAGTTTTCTATATCCTTCAAGAATCCAGTTTAGGATGCCACTTAAGTTTTCTTCCTTAGAAAAAAGCTTTTTCAAGTTCTTATCCTGCTCCCATTCTTCAAAGTGTCTTTCAAAAGGTATGATTTTGACTCTACCACTGGTTAGGAGAGTTAAATCTGTCACAGTTGGTAGATGATTAGTATTAATAAAAATCTTAAATTGTGGTCTAAAGTCAAAACTATTCTCATGAAGAAATCTGGCATTAATAGTGTCATTACCAGTAAGGCTCTTTAGTAGAGCTGCACTTAAAACTAACTTCTTATCTGGCTCACTTATATTGACAAATCTAGCACCAGCCAGCCTAGCCACATCTTCAGATGGAGCAGAGCTAGAAGAATTTATCTTCATTCCTATTGTTTCTGGCCTGCTAGTTCTTCCGTAGTCACCACAGATATTTAGGAAGGTTTCCATGGATGTACCCTTACCATTACGAGTAGTTGCTCCAAATAAAATAAACATACTTTCATAGCGGGTATCACCAGTTAGGGCATAGCCTAGGCTTTTTTGAAAAAACTCTGCCTTTTCTTTATCACCACACATAACCTCATCAACAAAATCTATCCATCGGTTACATACAGCATTAGGATCATAATTTACTCCTGCTATTTTAGTAATATAGTCACTGGCTTTATGAGGATAAAAGTTACCATCCTTTAAATTGAGTGTTCCATTTAAGCAGTTAAGCAAATAGATATCCTTATCAAATTCAGACATGGATAAAGGATAGACATCACCAGCATCTCTTAAAATAATCTCTCTAATTCTTCTTTCTTGCCACTTGCCAGCTGATTTTATATAGGTTTTTCTAAGGTTTTCATCTTTTATTGAAAGGGCATAGTACATGATTTGGTTAGCTAGATTCTTGCATAGTTTCATAACCTTTAAATTTCCTGTGTCGCTCCTCCAAGCTATTCCATCATATACAAACCATTTCTTTCTCTCTGGTACATACCTTGCTATAGACTTATAGAAGTCTGCAAAAAGATTACTGTTGCCAATATCGTTACTGTAATATCTAGGGTTCTTAAACGGCTCCAGTTTGCTTAAATCCATAAGCCTGTCTGCCATAAAGTCCTCACTAGCAGATAAACTCTTTCCCATAGGACTATAGGTTTCTTTTGCGTTAGCAATGGCCTTCTCTAAAGTTATCTGGCCATAAGTTGAGCCAGACTGAACCCTATGCCACTTATCACGCATTAGGCCACTTTGCTGAAAGAGCCTATCCATCTGATTAATATCTCTACCACACCAGAAAGCTAAGATGGAGCATAGAGCAAGGTCAGCTTCACTCTGGGAAGGGTAAGCACTGGTATCGCCCTCCCATAAGGCTTTAAACTTCTCGCCTGTGGCAGATGCAGATGCCTTTTCTATAACCGAACTATCAGATAAGAAGGAGCTGCTTTCTTCATTTGCTATGCCAGTATTCGTCTTTGGTCTTTGCATATACCTATCTAGCAAAACTTGAAGCTTGTCATTAGCTTGAATGATCTTTCCTTGATTAATTACATGGCCAGTAATAGTCACGTATTTATTGGTGTTACCTGCAACATAAACTTCTAAGCCTAGTTTTTGATTATTGATATAGTAGCTGTTCTTGCAATAGGAAAAATTGTTTACAAGAAAGATAATTCTAATTCCCTTTCCAGATGGACTTTTTTCAATATAGGAGTCCTTAAAAATATTCATGATGTCCCTAGCCATATCAGAACACTTACCATTTCCATCAATGCAATCATCTATATCAATGGCAGATATCTTATTAAAGATACCAATGCCTAGGCCATCAAATTTATCTACTACATCAAGAGCCTTCTTAAAATCGGTAAAAGTATTTTCTTTATTCGCTTTGGCTCTTTTGCCATTTGCTTGGTAGGGGACTTTTCCTTTACCAGTTTCCTGTTTCCACACACAAAATCTAGCATTATCTTTTAGGTATTGTGGTAATTTTTTATATTTGTTTATCAGACTTTTCACCTCCTTTAATTAAAATAAAAGCCCAAAACACTACAGTTCCTAAGTACTTGCCTTGCTTGACATAGCCTCGTATGCAGTCAAAGATACGCTCAGAAAAACCGTCATGGCATATTCATTTGAAAGTATCTCTCATATTTTGGGGTATTCAGTTGTCAAGGTACAAAACTTCAAAAGCATTGAAGCTAAGGAGATAAAATCGCCTTCAATATCTAAAGGACAGTAAAGACTAAAATCCGTAGCAGAAAATGAAAATATAATTACCTCCTACCTAATAGCCACGAGAAAGGATAAAAGTTGAGGTATTTGAAAAAGAAAATAAAAAAACCCATCTTCATTAGAAAGTAGGTTGAAAGGTGTTACTCAGTTTTAACTACTGTTTTGTTTGGTTCTATTTGACGCTAAATTAATTTTTGGTATTTCTTAATTGAAGTTATCAATAAAATCGTTTATAATATAAAGCAAGATGTTTACGGAGGTGTGTTATGGATACATCAGAGCAAATAAAAGTTTTGTGTGTAAGAATGGGAATAAGTGTTTCCGAACTTGCACGACGTATAGGCTATTCGCCTCAAAATTTTAATGCCAAATTAAAAAGAGGAACAATAGGAGAAAAGGATCTTATAAAAATAGCAGATGTACTAGGTATAACTTATCAGCAGTCCTTTGTTTTGTCTAATGGAGATAAGATTGAATTTACTAATTAAAATATAGTTTATAGGAGAGAAATTTTATGGCAAAAAACAATCAAATAAAAGAGCAAACATTAGAATCTATTTTATTTAACTGTAGAAATGCACTTAGAGGTGCTGGAGGAACAGAGAAAAACCGAGATGCAGTGATAGGTCTTGTATTTATACATAGTGGATAGTATTTTTGATTTTATATGGAGAAAAGGTAGCAGTGGATTTCTGGCATATTGTTTATAAATACATAGATTTTCATTAATAACGGAATGTAAAAAAGTAAAACGCGAGATTATTTTTATGGAAAGTAGGAGGTAAAAATGGCTAGAGTACAATCTGTTGAACCAAACATTGCCGATATGGTTAATGGTTGGCTTAAAGAATATGGTTTAGATTATAAGCTTGAACAAGAAAGTTTAAACAGTGAGATAGATAAAGCACTTATAGAGTATGAATCAAAAAATGGTGGGAAAGGTGGTAATCGACCTGATGTTAAACTTTTATTACAAGACAAAGCATTAAATTACTATCCTGTCCTAATCGAATATAAAGGATACAAGGATAAACTTGTTAAGCTTGATGAAAATAATCAGGTTGAGAATAAAACAAAGAAGAATGAGCCTCATTATGCTAACATTAACGCATACGCAGTTAATGGTGCAATCCATTACGCCAATGCTATTTTACATTATACAAGCTACACAGATGTAATCGCTATAGGGGTGACGGGTTACAAAGCTGCAGATGGTAGTTTGATGCACTCTATAGGAGTATATTATGTATCTAAAGACAATTTAGGTATCGGCCAAGAAGTTGGAGAGTATTCGGATCTCTCATTTTTAAAGGAAGAAAACTTTGATGAATTTATACAACGTGTTCATGAGTTGTCATTAACCTCAGAAGAACTCGAAGAACTAAGGGAGAAAAGAGAAAAAGAGATAAATGCAAGTTTAGTTAAGTTAAACAACGATATTTATAAAGACGAGAAAGGGTTAAGCGAAACAGATAGGGTATATCTAGTTGCTGCCTCTATTATTGCAACACTAGGAATACCAGGTAAAGTGAAGCCTCTTGAAAAAGAAGACTTACATTCTTCGCAAGAGAAAAATAACAGAGATGGAGATATTATTGTTAGAAAGATTAATGCTTTCTTAGACGAAAAAAACTTACCAGAGTCTAAAAAAGAGTTAATTGTTAGAACACTTATGAACACTTTATTGTCAGATAATATAAATAAAAATCAGGACGGTGAGAGTCAGCTTAAAAGGGTATTTACAAAGGTTGTAGATGATTTAGGTATTTATTATAAAATCGGCTTAACAACAGACTTCACAGGCAAGCTTTTTAATGAAATGTATTCCTGGTTAGGTTTTACACAAGATAAGTTAAATGATGTCGTATTAACACCGTCTTATGTTGCTACCTTATTGGTGAAATTAGCCAGAGTAGATATGAACTCATACGTCTGGGACTTTGCAACAGGTAGTGCAGGTCTACTTGTAGCAGCAATGAATGAGATGCTAGATGATGCAAAAGAAAGAATAAAGTCACCAGAAGAATATCAAAGAAAGAGCGCTCATATTAAAGCAGAGCAATTATTAGGCTTAGAGGTACTACCTAATATTTACATGTTAGCTATTCTAAACATGATTTTAATGGGGGATGGTAGTTCTAACATCTTAAATAAAGACTCGCTACGAGATTTTGATGGAAGTTATGGGTATGGGAAAACAGATGAAAAATTCCCAGCTACAGCTTTTATACTAAACCCACCTTACTCAGCGGATGGAAACGGTATGGTCTTCGTAGAGAAGGCTTTATCAATGATGGATAGAGGCTATGCTGCTGTCCTTATTCAAAGTTCCGCTGGTTCTGGTAAGGCAACAGAGTATAATAAACGTATTTTAAAAAACAATACCCTTGTAGCAAGTATCAAAATGCCAGTGGATTTATTTGTTGGAAAGTCGAGCGTACAAACTAATATCTATGTGTTCAGAGTAGGCGAGCCACATCATAAGGATGAAGTAGTTAAGTTTATTGACTTCTCAAACGATGGTTACACTAGAAGCAATCGAAAAAAAGCAACTAATAACTTACGAGATACCGACAGGGCTAAGGAAAGATACCAAGAGGTAGTAGATCTTGTTAAGTTTGGTAAAAATAAATTAAATATATTTACCGAAGAAGAATATTATGAAGGTACTATTGACCCAGCGAGTGGAAATGATTGGAATCAGTCAGCACCCATAAATACAAAACCCAAGTTAGAGGATTTCAAAAAAACTGTAGCGGATCACTTAGCTTGGGAGGTTTCAAACCTTATTAAAAATTCAAACAGGGAGAATGATGGCCTGGGAAAATAAGTGCCTCACTGAATCAACAACTGAGCAATGTTCAGTGGGGCGATTATAGGATTAAAGATTTATTTTATGTTGAAGGTACAAAATCCTTAGATAGTAATGCTATTGATTTTACTGAAACAGGAATAAATTTTGTTGGTAGAACTTCTGAAAATAATGGGATTCAAGGGAAAATACAAATGCGTAGTTTTAAACCAAATAACCCATTTACAATTACAGCAACTGTTATTGGAAATTATAAATATGTAAAATTTCAAAAAGAACCCTATTATTGTTCTCAGAATATAAACAAATTAACTCCAAAGAGAATTATAGAAAGATGGAACGAAAAAATAGCATATTTTATGATTGCAAGTATACAAAACTTTGTATCTCTTTATGATGGGCAACAAGGTGGCTATAAACTAGAAGACATAAAAAATCATGTTATTGAACTTCCTTTAAATAACAAAAATATTGATTTTGAATTCATGGAAAATTTCATACACGAATTAGAAACTGAACGTGTCGGCGAGCTGGAGTCTTACTTAACTGCTGAAGGTCTAAAAGATTGTGAGCTAACAGAAGAAGAAGAAAGGGCGATAAATTCCTTCAATGAGGTTGAATGGAAAGAATATCAGATGAAATTTTTATTCGAAAGGATAAAGACAAAAAAATTACCTTACAAAGCAAAAGAACTACCAAGGGAGCCGAGAGAAGAATACATTCTACCATGTCTTACTTCGAGTTTTATGAATCAGGGTTTAAACTACTTTGCCCCCAAAGAAAATGCAACTATTTTGAAGAATGTTATTTCTATACCTTCTAATAGTGATGTGTATCGAGCGTATTTTCAATCAAGAGATTTTACAGTTTTATCTGATGCTTATGCAATTAAATGGATTTATGACGATAAGGATTTATCTAAAAATCAGTATTTATTTACTGTTCAATGTATCAATAAAGTAACAGATTTGCCAAAGTACTCATATAAAAACAAATTGGGCGGCTGGAATGTAGTCAGAAATAAATTTATAAGTCTTCCTACTAAAAACAATAAACCAGATTATGAATACATGGAAACGTTAATATATGCAATAAAAAAGTTGGTTATTAAAGATACTGTAAAGTGGGTAAGTAAAAAATCAAAGCAGTTGGAATTTATAAAATAACAAAAGTTAGTAAAGTTTAAACGGAATCCGATACACTCCCACTTAGCAAAAAAACCACACTAAAGATTTTATTCTCCAGTGTGGTTTTCCTTTGCTCCGCTTGAAGCTGTCACTTAAGTTTTTGTTCAATCCCTATGTGAAAGCTACTAAGGGATAGATTTTTTTGTTTTTATCCTATAGAGTATATTTTAATTGTGAGATAGTTTTTTATTTCTTATACAATAGCAAGAAACACATGGAGTATAATGATGTTTTAACTTAGGAAAAATAATAATAATTAATTAAAAATAATTATTGATTAATTATGTGATATGTGAAATAATGTAATTAAAGTTGATTAGCAAAGTGATTAGTATAAAAAATATAATTAAGAATATAAGAGACATAATTTTTAGTTTTTTATAAATGATAAAGCTAGACAATATAAATTGTAGATTAAAAAAGTATAAAGTTTATGTAAGTTATATTTATATTTTAGCATCCAAAATATAATTCTATATAATATTGGAGGGATTAATTATGAAAAAAGATTTTTATGAAGCAATAAAAGGAAGACGTACATTTTATGGAATAAGTAAGGAAAAGGTAGTTTCAGATGATAGAATTAAAGAAATTATTGAGCATGCAGTAAAACATACACCATCTGCTTTTAATTCTCAAAGTGCGAGAATTGTACTACTATTAGGAGATAAACATGATAAATTGTGGAATATTACAAAAGAAGCTTTAAGAAAAATAGTATCTAAAGATAAATTTAAAAATACTGAGGAGAAAATAAATTCTTTTGCTAATGGATATGGAACAGTTTTATACTTTGAAGATATGAATGTAGTAAAAGATCTTCAAAAACAATTTCCTTTATATAAGGATAACTTCCCAATATGGTCTCAACAAGCTAGTGGAATGCATCAATTAGTTATATGGACATCATTAGAAATAGAAGGTTTTGGAGTTTCGTTGCAACATTATAATGAACTTATTGAAAAAGATATAAAAAAAGAATGGGATATACCGACAAATTGGAAGCTTATAGCTCAAATGCCTTTTGGAAAACCAACTGCAAATCCAGATAAAAAAAAATATAAACCATTAGAAGAACGTATTAGAATAATTAAATAATATAAATTATGAAAAGTATTTTTCTAATGAAATTCTAATCTTTTGTTAAAGTCCTTCTAATTTTTACTATATATAATAAATTCATAAAGTAAAAGAAATCATTAGTTATGTGTGTTTTCTTAAATATATAATAAAAATGGAGGGATTCTAAAATGAGTATATCTTTAGAACAAATAGACTTATTTAAGAAAGAGAGCAAATGTAAGTTATGAAGAGGCAAAAGAAGTATTAGAAAAGTTTGATGGAGACGTTATAGAAGCTTTAGTATATCTTGAAAAGAATAAGAAAGTTAGTGAAGATTCATACTGTAAAAGCAAATTATTAAGAAAAGTTAAAATGTTAATTAAAAAAGGTAATAAAACTAAAGTTGTGGTTAGTAAAAAAGGAGAAACTGTATTATGTAATGGGATTAGATACTGGAGCAGATGATTATATTACCAAACCTTTTGCTATAGAAGAACTTTTAGCTAGAATAAGAGTAGCACTTAAAAGAAAAAGAGTAAGTATAAAACATTCTAATACTATTTGTATAAAAGGATTAAAATTAGATTTAGACAAACATATTGTACACTATAACAAAGAAGTTATAGATCTTACAAAAACTGAGTTTGATTTATTAAGATTTTTTATGGAAAATAAAAATATTGCTTTAACTAGAGATAAAATATTAAATAAGGTATGGGGATTTGATTATTTAGGAGATATTAATATGGTAGATGTTTATGTAAGATATTTGAGAACAAAAATTGATAATAAGTATAATGAAAGATTTATATATACAATTAGATGCGTGGGATATCTTTTAAAAGATGAATAAAATACTAAGCTGTTTAAAGTTTATTAAAGATGTTTTTAAATATACCTATATAATTACAAAGAAGGTAATAGTAGCAATCCCAAGAATTATTAAAACTTTATTAGATACGTTTAAAATAAGGTTAAGATTTTCTATTACTTTTAAATTGAATTTTATGTATACACTTATAATATCAATATTGTTATTTTTATTTACATATGCAGCTTTATTTGCTTTTAGGAGCTTTTTAATAAAAGAGGATAAAAATAACTTAAATATGTATTCAGAAATAATATCAAATAATACATACCTTATAATAGGAAATGATAATTTAGAAAAATTAATTTTAAATAAAAGTTTTGAATTAAAAGATAAAATATATTATATACAAGTTATAAGTGATTTGAAAAAGGAAAATGAATATTTTTTGTTATATTTTATTATTTTAGGAGTAATGAATATTTTTATTTTAATTATTATTATAATCAAGGATATGCAAATATGCTTTATAGATGGGGAAAAGATGATAGACAAGTTTTAGAAGAAGCTGTTACTGCTATTAAAGATGAAGCAGAAAATATGAAGAATTTAGTTGAAAAATTATTATTTTTAGCAAGAGCTGATAAAAAAACTCAGAAGATTCATAAAGAAGAATTTTATATAAATAAATTATTGGATGAGGTTGTACGAGAAACCAGGTTAATAGATTTAAGTCATGATATTATTAATGAAAGCAATGATAATATTTTAGTTTTTGCAGATTATAAATTGTTAAAACAAGCCTTGCGAATATTTGTAGATAATAGTTTAAAGTTTACGCCTGAGCAAGGAAAAATAATTATTGGCTCACATATAAATAAAAATAAAATTGTTATTACAGTTGAAGATACAGGATTAGGAATTCCCAAGGAGGATATACATATCTCTCAAACACAAAAATTAAAGTATACACTTAGAAAATGATAAGTATATGATTTGTTTTGTGAAAAAAAGTAAATAAAAGCTATAATTTGTCCGTATTAATCCCTATAAAGTATAAGGTTATAACCATAAAATTAGAAGGAAATAAGAAACGCTATGTAGAATTATGTAAAATATATAAAAAAAGAGGTGATTATTTATAAATAATATTGGGAAGATATTTTTATTATTAAAGTATATATAATATAAAAATTAGTGTTTTAATATTTTATGTGTTTATGATGAACATTCTTTATACAGGGAGGACATATTATGATTTCAGTAAATGAGTTAGAAAGTTTAAAGGTATTAGCACAAGTACAGGTAAATACAATTCCAGGAGGGGTTATATTTGGAATAATTGAAGGAGATACTATAGTATGGGTAAAATCTTCTGATTCACTTAACATTAAATTACTTAGCGTAGGAAATAAACTAGCTAGTGACAGTACTACTTTTATTGCAATGCGCCAAAGGAAGGTTATATCTCAAAACATTGATCGTTCTGTTTATGGAACAAGATTGACTATTACATCAATTCCAATTGTAGACGAAGAAGATAATGTAGTTGGAGCTTTCGCTATGGCAGTGCCTAAAATACACCCTATTGGTAAGTCTTTTGGAAGTTTTGCGCCAATGTTAAGAGAAATGTTTCCTGAAGGAGCATTTTTATTTACAACAGATTTAAATAAAATTGTAAATGTACAATCTTCAGAAAAATTTGATGTTGCATCTATAAAATCTGGAGATGAAATTAAAAAGGATAATATAGCAAGTAAAGTAATAAAAACAGGAAAACCACAGTTAGAACAAGTGAAAACTTTAGAATATGGAGTGCCTGTAATTTTATCAGGATATCCATTGTTTGATGATGAAGATACAAAAAAAGTTATAGGAACTTTCTGTATAATTATGCCACAGGAAGTTGCAAATAAACTAAGAACTATGTCTAGTAATCTTGAAGATAATCTTTCAGAGATATCTTCTACTATTGAACAGTTGGCAGCATCTGCATCTCAAATACATACTAATGAGCAAGATTTAAATCAAGAGATAAATAAAATAATAACTGTATCAGAAGAAATAAATGAAATATCTTCTTTTATAAAGGAAATAGCTGATGAAACAAAGATGCTTGGATTAAATGCAGCTATTGAAGCTGCTAGAGCAGGAGAAGTAGGTAAAGGTTTTGGAGTAGTTGCAAAAGAAATAAGAAGATTGTCAGAGCAATCAAAAAGTACAGTACCAAAGATTAAGGAATTAACAGATAATATTAAAGCAAAAGTAGAAGATGTAGGTAAAAAAAGCCAAAATTCATTAATTTCAAGTCAAGAGCAAGCAGCAGCTTCGCAGCAAATTACTGCAGGTATAGAAGAAATAACTTCTATGAGTGAAGAATTAAATAGAATTGCACAAAAGCTATAAAAATATTTATTAAGCACCTATCCGCTCTTTACTCCTACTTTGAAAAGAAAGAGCAGAAAATCATCTATTTGGAGCAAATTCTTTTACAAAGTGTGATGGAAGTATTGGAGCGGATAATCATTAGATAAAAAATGAATGTAATAAACAAATATACATATGATTAAATTGCTAATTTTAGTTTTAATAAAGTTTAGTTATATTTTTTAGAGCTATTAAAGCTGCTCCTAAAGCGCCACATATTTGAGGTTCTTCGCATATAAATATTTTGCTATTAAGTTTTGTTTCTAGGGCTTTTACTACTCCTAGATTTTTTGCTACACCTCCAGTCATCATATAATCTCCCCCGTTACCTACTCTATTTAACAAGGAGAGTATTTTTGATGCTATTGAATCATTAAGTCCATGAATTATATCACACTTTTCTTTGTTTTCAGCTATAAGTGATATAACCTCTGATTCTGCAAATACAGTGCACATATTTGTTATTTTAAGATTTTCATTCCAGTGAAGGCCTTCTTTACTCATTTCATCAATATTTATTTGTAGTGTTCTAGCCATCATGTCTAAAAAACGGCCAGTACCAGCAGCGCATTTATCATTCATAGCAAAGTCTTTTATGTTACCCTTATCATCTAATTTTATTACTTTACTGTCTTGACCACCTATATCTATAACTGTTCTTACATTAGGATTTAAATAATGAGCTGCAATGCCATGGCAGGTTATTTCAGTAATATTTTCATTAGCAAAAGGAATATTTATTCTTCCATAACCAGTGGAAACAATATATTTAATATTATCCTTTGAAATATGAGCTTTTTTTAATGCATCATCTAGTGCTGTTTTTGCACCATGAATACTTTTAGCACCAGTACTTACTATGGAGTAACTTATAATATTTTTATCTTTATCTAATATAACTACATTAGTAGAAGTTGAGCCGATATCAATACCTGCAACATAGTAATTATTTTTTGGATTATATGGAGTTTTATCGATTGGTTTTCTTTGTTTTTTTAATTTTTCAATAAAAGCCTCTACTCTAGTTTTTAGTTGCCCTCTACTTTGATTAGTATAATCAGTTTCAAGCTTTAATATAGGAATATTAATTTTATTTTTAATTGATGCATATTCAAAAGAGTAATAATCACAGAATTTTACTGTATTATAAATAATTCCTAATATATCATTAGAAAGAATAAGTTTTTTTCTACAGGAAATATCAGACATTCTCATGCAAGGAATCTGAGATAAAATAGCCTCAGCATACCATAAAATTAGTTCATCTACAGAAGATAAATTTGGTAGTTTGTCAAATATAAAATTTTCCCCTGTGCATGTAAGATTTAATACTGAAGATCCGATATAGTTTTCTATTATATTTACAAAAGGTTCATCACATCTCCCACCTAAAAGAGCAATACTATTATTATAATTATTATTTAAATTGTTGCTGTGAGTAATATGCTTTTCTATAGATAATTTGAACTTTTCTATGTTAAATTTTTTATTACTAAACTTTTCATAGTTGTCTATAAATTTTATAAAGGATTCTTTAAGTAAGATACGAGAGCAACAATTATTTTTGTGAGGTAAATCTATCATATATAAATATTTGATATTTGATTGATATTTTAAAACATCATATAATCTTCTCATACTATCGCAACAATTCATAAGTATTAATTGATTACTATTACAATTCATAAGATTTTCAAGTAATGCTTTGCAATATGTACACATATTTGGGTGCATAAGTGCATCAGATTTATCAAAAGAATATGCTGTAGAATTTATTTTTACGGGAACTTCATCAAAAGCTTCAAGTATGGAAATAGGAGTATACTTACAAGTATATGCAAACATATTTAAATAACGTTGCCAAAACCTTATAAAACTCTTTAAGCTTACTTAAGTTTTGTTTAGCACATTTCATTTTGCCTAAACTACTTTAGTTTATATATAATTTGTTTTTCAAGTTTTATAATGTTGTTAGTTTTGACGAACTTCCTCCTTTCTTTATTTAATTTATATTTTACGTTGCAATCTACGTAATATTTTTCTAATTTCTTAACTAATTTGCTTTTATTAATATTTTTAAAAGTAAATCCATAACTTCTTATATTCAATATTATGTTTGTTCATTATTTTTCAAAATTTCAAAAAATGCCTCTAATCTAGTGCGAAGTTGACCATCATGAGAATTTCGCCTATCAACCCCATCTCCATCTATAGATAGATAAGGAATATTATTTTTTTCCATAACTTTTTTAAGTAGTATTGCTCCTCCGTTGGATTGTTTACAACCCCAGTGGCAAAAATTTATTACCGCATCTGCATTAAGAATTTTTGCTACATTTAATATACTTTCAGCCCTCCTTAACTGAGGTCCATTAAAATGATTTAGTATGAGCTTTTTTGCTATTGAATTGTAAGGATTTTTTATGTCAAGTTCCGCTAAATAATCAAAAGATAAATCGGAGGCTAACAATTGCATTTCTTTATTATTGTTAAAATATTTTTTTAGAGTTTCTTGATAAAAGGGTAGTAAATGAACCCATAAAAATTTTTTGCATTTACATTTGCTATATGTAAGTATATCTTCATAAATTTTTTTATAAAATTTTAAAGTCTCTAATCTTCCCATAGCTACGTGAGAAGTAAAAAGTTTATACATTTCAAAGGTCAATGTATTAGGAAAATATCTAATAGAAAGTTCTTTCATATATTTTAACTGATATTTTCTTGAAAGATTTTCAATATGAAGTACTCTTTTTAAATTATCTTCATTTAATTTAACTTTCATTATATCTTGAATCATTTCTACCATTTCATGTAATTGAGAGACTACATATTCTTCTCCATCTTTTGAATATTCATAAGGAATATCTATAATATATAGTTCAATGTCATAACAATTTGAAATATGCCTAAAAGTATTTATATTGGCATCACAGGCCATGGTAGTTGTAACTGAGAATCGAGGTTTTGGTATAACATTTGATTCAATGGCTCCTATAAAAGTTTTATGATAACTACAAAGAGTTTCTGGAATATTCATCTTTTCTGCATAATCTATAAAGGCATCTTCACATTTTGTACCAGATAAATAAGAAGCAGTTCCTTCAACAAACATAGGATAAATATTTAAAGCATGCAAAAACTCACAAGGAGCAAATAAATTTACCATTGCAGTTTGTTTTGGATATTTAAGAGGTTCTAATATAAATTTCATACATATTTTTTCAAGATACTGTAAGGATGAAGGAAGCTTACGGTTAGGAAACTTGTCCATAAATTTATAATTAAGATTATATCCTGTTTTTAAAAGAGTACGAGTACGTGATGGATTATCTATATTATTTTTTATCTTTGATCCATAGTATTTAATTAAATCCATGTATTCACCTATCCTTATTAGCAAATATATTTAAATAGTTACAATATATAATATGACATAAAATACATAATATGTAAACGATATTTGTAACAAAATTTTGAGATAAGTGTTGTGAAGATATATTCAATTTTTATTTGCAGGTTCCATTTTAAAGATATTTAATCCTTAAAATTAAATCTGTTAGGAATATATTCTTTTTAAATTTTAGTAATATATCCTATAATTAATTAATAGTATTAAATAAAAGACATAAAGTTTTATTTAAGCTCATATGTAATGCCTGTATATTTTAGTATTTTTTATAGTTTTAAATAATCTAGAGTATTTTCACAATATTTAAAATAATTCAAAGTAGATTTAATTTAGAGTGATATACATTTAGAGTAAACTAGATTAGTTTTAATTAGGTTACTATATAGAATGCTACAGAATAGTTTTTTTATACCTTGATACATATTTAAAGTTATATAGAATAATTTTACAATGATACAAAATAATTTTTAATTAGCTTAATATGTATTTAGAGTTATATAGAATAAATTTAATTACTTTAATACAATATTTACATAGTTAATAGTGATTTTAACTAATTTGATGGTATATTAAAAGTAATTTTAAACGGTTTTAAGTGTTTTGATGCAATTTTGGGAGGGATAAAAACTGATGAATAAGAGAATAAATACAATGTACTTTAGTGCTACAGATACAACTAAAAAAGTAGTATGTGGTATAGCAGAAAAGCTTTCAGAAGATTTTAAGGCAAAAGAAAAGATAAATACGATTGATTTTACATTACCAAAGGTAAGAGAAAAAGTTATGGCTTTTTCAAAAGAAGACATTGTTGTAGTAGGAGTTCCTGTTTATGCAGGTAGAGTTCCTAATGTGCTTTTAAAATATTTAAAAACTATTATTGGTAATGATGCTTTGGCAATAGCAGTAGTAGTTTATGGAAATAGAAATTATGATGATGCATTAATAGAACTAAAAGACATATTAGAATCAGATGGCTTTAAGGTTGTTGCAGGTGCAGCATTTATAGGTGAGCATTCTTTTTCTAAGACCCTTGCAAAAAATAGACCAGATGAAAAAGATATGGATATAATTAAATCTTTTGGTGATGAAATATATGAAAAAATTATAAATAAAAAATTAATAAAAAAAATAGCTGTAAAAGGGAATACACCTTATAGAAAGTATTATATGCCTAAGGATGAAAATGGAGAGCCTATTGATATAAGAAAAGTTAAACCCAAAACAGATAATGATTGTATAAATTGCAAGCTTTGTGCAAAGCTTTGCCCTATGGGATCTATTCAATTTGAAGATGTAACTAAACTAAATGGAATTTGTATAAAATGTGGATCCTGTATTAAAAAATGTCCTGTAGAAGCAAAATATTTTGATGATGTTGGATATCTAAAACATAAAGAAGAATTAGAAAATAATTTTAAATATAGAAGAGAACCTGAATTATTTATTTAATGTAATTTTTAATGTGGCTACCACATATATATCTAAATATGAGGAAGAGAACTCTTATTTGTAGAGAAGTTTAATATATTTTTAGATAATTTAAATAATAAATGTTTTTTTAAAATCATATAAAAATTATATAAGAAAAATATATAACTATAAATTTAAAATAACAATATAAAAATTTAAAAAATAGTACTAAAAAGTTTTTGAAATAAATATAAATTACTATAAGGATTAAATAAAAAGTTTCTAAAAATATTTGTACTTTTTTTAACAATTATAATTAAGCATAATATTAAAATTATTGAATAATAGTATATTAGATACAAAGAAAAATAAAAAAATATAAATATACTATAAAAAAGTAAAATATAACTATACACACGATTATAGCTATAGTAATAGATATAACAAAGAACTCTTTTAATAAAAAATTAATTTTAATTCTTATAAAATAAATTTGATTTAATATTAATGGTGAAAAACAATGAATAAATTTGTTAAATTTTTAACTATTTTTAAAGGTTAGATAAAATAAATTATTTAATAAACAGGGTAAATGTTGTAGTATTAATTACTTTAATGAATTTGGTACAAGTTTATTTTTAACTATTTAATAAAATTTGCTTTATATTTAGTGAATTTAGGTACAGATTTATTATTTAGATGAATTTGGTACAAGTTTACCTTCTAAAAGCAAGGCAAGCTTATCCATTTCAATATAGTAAAGTTTAATATTTAAGGAGGAATGTTAAAATGACAAAAGAAGGTTTAGCTCTAGAAGGCGTAAAAGTAGTTGAATTATCAAGCTTTGTAGCAGCTCCAAGTTGTGCAAAATTATTAGCTGATTGGGGAGCTGACGTAATTAAAATAGAACCAATTCAAGGAGATAATATAAGAGTTGTAGGTGGAGTATATAATTCACCAGCAAGAGATGACGAAAATCCTATGTTTGAACTTGAAAATGGAAATAAAAGAGGTATTGCAGTAAATACTAGAAGTGAAAAAGGTAAAGAGGTATTAGGAAAATTACTTAAAGATGCAGACGTATTTGTTACAAATGTAAGAGAAAAAGCATTACAAAGAAGTGGACTATCTTATGAGCAATTAAAGGATAAATATCCTTCATTAATACATGCACATATATTAGGATATGGAGAAAAAGGACCACTTAAAGATAAGCCTGGATTTGACTATACTGCATATTTTGCAAGAGGAGCTGTAAGCACATCTTTAATGGAAAAAGGAACATCTCCAGCTAATACAAATGCAGGTTTTGGTGACCACTATGCTGGTATAAGTTTAGCAGCAGGTATTTTAGCAGCACTTCATAAAAAGACATTAACTGGAAAAGGTGACAGAGTTACAGTAAGTTTATATCAAACAGCTATATTTGGTATGGGACTTATGATTACTACAGCTCAATATGGAAATAAAATGCCATTATCAAGAAGAACTCCAAATAACCCATTAGCAACAACTTATAAATGTAAAGATGATAGATGGATACAATTAGCATTACTTAAATATGATGCATGGTTCCCTAAATTCTGTAAAGAAGTAATAAATAGACCTGATCTAATAGAAGATTCAAGATTTAATAAACAATCTGAAGTAGTAAAACATGTTGAAACATTTGTTGGAATATTAGAAAAAGAATTTATTAAAAAGGATTTAAAAGAATGGGCAGATTTATTAGATAAAGCTGACTTACCATATGAAAAATTACAATACTGTGAAGATATATTAGAAGACGAGCAAGCATGGGCAAATGACTATTTATTCAAGACAACATATGACAGTGGAAATACTGGTATACTAGTTAATTCACCTGTTAAGTTTACTGAAGCTGGATTAAGACCATATAAATCAGCACCAAAACTTGGTGAAGATACTGAAGCAATTTTAACATCATTGGGATACAGTAAAGAAGAAATAGAAAAAATGAGAGAAGAAAAAGCCATAAAATAAGATATGACTAAAATAGATTAATGTAAGTTTTTAAATGGAGGGTATAAAACTTAGATTTAGAAAGGGGAGGAATATAAATGGCTGATAAAAAAGATGACAAAAAGAAAGCAGCAAAAGTGATTAATGATATATTAGCTAAATCTTATAGAGATGCTTGGAAGGCAAAAGAAGAAGGAAAACCAGTTGGTTGGTCAACTTCTGTATTCCCACAGGAATTAGTAGAAGCTTTTGACTTAGATGTATTATATCCAGAAAATCAAGCAGCAGGAGTTGCAGCTAAAAAAGAATCATTATCTCTTTGTGAAGCTGCAGAAAGTGCTGGATATTCAATTGATTTATGTGCATACGCAAGAACAAATTTTGGACTTTTAGAAAAGGGTGGCTCAAAAAATTTAAATATGCCAAAGCCTGATTTTATATGTTGCTGTAATAATATTTGTAATCAAGTTATTAAATGGTACGAAAATATTGCAAAGGAATTAGATATACCATTAATAATGATTGACACTACATTTAATAATGAAGATGAAGTAACAGAAAATAGAATTAAATATATTAAAGCGCAATTTGAAGAAGCTATAAAACAACTTGAAAAGATTTCTGGAAAGAAATTTGATCCTAAAAAGTTTGAAGAGGTTATGAGAATTTCAGCTGAGAACGGCAGACTTTGGAAATATTCTATGAGTTTACCATCAGGAGCATTCCCATCACCAATGAATGGATTTGACTTATTTACTTATATGGCTGTTATTGTATGTTATAGAGGTAAAAAAGAAACTACAGAAGCTTTCAAATTATTAATCTCTGAATTAGAAGATAATATTAAAAATAAAACAACTACTTTTAGAGGAGAAGAAAAATATAGAATTATGATGGAAGGAATTCCATGTTGGCCATATATAGGTTATAAGATGAGAACTTTAGCAAGCTATGGTGTTAATATGACTGGAAGCGTTTACCCTCATGCTTGGGCTTTGCAGTATGAAGTAAACGATTTAGATGGAATGGCTAAAGCTTATAGTACTATGTTTAACAATGTTAATTTAGAAACAATGTGTAAATATAGAATAAATTCTTTAATAGATGGAAATTGTGATGGAGCATTCTATCATATGAATAGAAGCTGTAAATTAATGAGCTTTATACAATATGAAATGGAAAGACAAGTTTTTAAAGAAACAGGCATACCATATGCAGGTTTTGATGGAGACCAAGCAGACCCAAGAAACTTTAGTAAGGCTCAGTTTGAAACAAGACTGCAAGGTTTAGTAGAGGTTATGGAAGAAAGAAAGAAAGGAGGAAACAAATAATGGATAATATAAAGAATATTTTATCTAAATTAGAGGAAGTGGTTAAAAACCCAAAAAAAGTTGTTTCAGATTATAAGGAAAGAACAGGAAATAAAGTAATAGGATGCTTCCCAGTATATACTCCAGAGGAAATAGTATACGCAGCAGATATGCTCCCAATAGGCATTTGGGGAGGCGATGTTGAAGTTAATTTAGCTAAACAATATTATCCAGCATTTTGTTGCTCCATAATGCAATCTTGTATGGAGTTTGGTTTAAAAGGGGTATATGAGGGATTATCAGCTGTTATTATTCCAGGAATGTGTGACACACTAAACTGTATGGGGCAAAATTGGAAGTTTGCTATTAAAGATATTCCATACATTGCATTAGTTCATCCTCAAAATAGAAAATTAGAAGCTGGTGTAGAGTATCTAGTTGAAGAATATAAACATGTAAAATCCAAAATAGAGGAAATAAGAGGAAAAGAAATAACTGAAGAAGAGTTGCAAAATAGTATAGAAATATACAATGAACATAGAAAAGTAATGAGAACTTTTGTAGATGAAGCAGCAAAACATCCTAATACAATAAATAACTACCAAAGAAATCTTGTTATAAAAAGTGGATTCTTTATGAGAAAAGATGAACATACAAAAATAGTAAAAGAATTAAATGAGTTATTGAATATTTTACCAGAGGAAAAATATGATGGCAAAAAGGTATTAGTTACTGGAATACTTTTAGACTCAAAAGAAATACTTGATGTTTTTGAAGAAAACAAATTAAGAATAGTAGCAGATGATTTAGCTCAAGAAAGTAGACAATTTAGAACAGACGTACCAGAAGGAAAGAATGCGCTAGATAGATTGGCAAGACAATGGTCAAATATTGAGGGATGTTCTTTAGCATATGATCCTAAAAAACTTAGAGGATCACTTATTGCAAAGGAAGGTAAAGCTAAAGGTGTAGATGGTGTAGTATTTGCAATGATGAAATTCTGTGACCCAGAAGAATATGACTACCCAATTGTTAAAAAGGACATTGAAAAAGAAGGCATACCTACAACTATGATAGAAGTGGATCAACAAAATAAGAGTGTTGAACAAATAAGAACAAGAATTCAAACTTTCTCAGAAATATTATAGACATAACTTTATATTAGGCTAGAACTTAAAATTTTTATGAGGATTAAAAAAATAATTATTTATTTAAATTAATAAACATATTTCTAGGCTTATGGGGAGTTTTTACTCCCGCTAGAGCCTGAGAAATAACTATCTAAATAGGATTTTATTCATACTTTAAATGATAAGCAAAGATGAAGTTATAAATAAATGTTTGTTTAAATATAATGAGAATTCTATGATAAGTATGATTATAGATTATAAGATAAAAGAAGTTTTGTATAAAAATAAATAAATTTCCTCTATAAACTCATAAGTTTTAAAAAATTTAATATTATTTTTACACTAATTATTAATAGAGGGTTAGTAGTGAAATTATTTTTAGTAGTAAGGCTATTTTGGTAGTAAAGTTATTTTCAATAATAAAGCTATTTTTACTAGCAAAGTTATTTAATGCTTTATTAAAATAAGTGTATTTATTTGTTTATGGCCCTACTGGAAGAAAAACTTATGAACTTTACTAGAGGAGCAAATTTAAAAGGAGGCAAGTATGTTATTTAAAAAAGAGCATGAACTTTTAAGAAAATCCGTAAGGGATTTTGTAGATAGAGAGTTAAAAGATATTCCAGAACAAGTTGATACTGAAGGAAAGTTACCTAAAGAGTTACTTAAAAAACTTGCAAAATATAAATTTATAAGTCCTGTAATACCTAAGGAATATGGCGGAGCTGGAGCAGATTATATTTCATATTGCATAATAATGGAGGAAATCAGTAAACGTTGTGCATCTACTGGAACTTTTATAACAGCAGGGGCATCATTAGTAGCATTACCTTTACTTAATTTTGGAACAGAAGAGCAAAAACAAAAATATTTAAAACCTCTTGCTACAGGAGAATATATTGGATCTTTTGGACTTACAGAGCCAGGAGCAGGATCTGACGCTGGTGCTGGTCAAACTACAGCAGTTTTAGAAGGAGATCATTATATTTTAAATGGAAGAAAAACATTTATTACAAATGCACCTATTTGTGATTTTGCGATAGTAACAGCTATGACAGAAAAGGGTAAAGGATCAAGAGGAATTTCAGCTTTTATAGTTGAGAGAAAATGGGACGGATTTTCAGTAGGAGCTCATGAAAATAAAATGGGCATTAGAGGAACTGAAACAGCGGACTTAATATTTGAAAATGTAAAAGTTCCTAAAGAAAATCTTATTGGAAAAGAAGGAAAAGGTTTTAAAATTGCATTAAATACTCTTGATGTGGGCAGAATCGGAGTAGCAGCTCAAGCTCTTGGAATAGCTCAAGGTGCTTTAGATGAAGCTGTAAAATATGTTAAAGAAAGAGTTCAATTTGGTAAACCTTTAGCCAGATTCCAAAATACTCAATTTACTATTGCAGATATGAAAACAAAAGTTCAGGCTGCAAGATGGCTTGTATATGATGCTGCAGAGAAAAAAGATAATGGTATAAATCCAGGGGTCGAATCAGCAATGGCTAAATACTATGCAGCAGAAATTGCTAATGAAGTAGCATATAAAGCATTACAATTACATGGTGGATATGGATTTATGAAGGATTATCCAATAGAAAGAATGTATAGAGATGCTAGAATTACATCTATATATGAAGGTACATCTCAAGTTCAGCAAATGGTTATTGCTGCAAAAGCTCTTAAATAGATATATTGAGAAATAAACAAAATTGGAGGGTAAGAATTTGAGGATAGTAGTATGCGTTAAGCAAGTTCCAGATACAACAGAAGTAAAGATAGATCCTAAAACAGGAACATTAATAAGAGAAGGTGTTCCAAGTATATTAAATCCAGATGATGCAAATGCGCTTGAAGAAGCTTTGAGAATAAAAGATAAATATGAAAATGTAACTGTATCAGTGGTTTCAATGGGACCACCACAAGCAGAGGTTATGTTAAGAGAATGTCTTGCAATGGGGGCAGATGAAGCTTATTTAGTAAGTGATAGAGCCTTTGCAGGTTCTGATACTTGGGCTACTTCAAAGGTTATTGCATCAGCAATTAAAAAAATTGGGAATTACGATATTATATTCGCAGGAAGACAAGCTATAGATGGAGATACAGCACAGGTTGGGCCACAAATTTCAGAAAAATTAGGAATTCCACAGGTTACTTATGTAGAGGATTTTAAATTAGAAGGAGACGAAATAACAGTACAAAGACAACTAGAGGACGGATATGAAATAATTAAAGTTAAAAAACCAGTTCTACTAACTGCTGTAAGTTCACTTAACGAGCCTAGATATATGGCTGTTGACAAAATATTTGAAGCTTATGAAAAAGAAATAAAAATTTTAACTATTAATGATTTAGATATAGAACCTGAAGGAGTAGGTCTTAAGGCTTCTCCAACTAAAGTATTTAGATCCTTTACTCCAGAACCTAAAGGTAAAGGTGTAATGTTAGAAGGATCAGTACAAGAAATGGTTGAAAAATTAGTTGTAAGTTTGAAACAAAAGCATATTATATAAAAATGATCGGAGGGTAATATGGATATAAAAAAAGATTTAAGTAGTTATAAAAATGTCTGGGTAATTGCAGAACAAAGACAAGGGAAAATAACTCCTGTAGTTATAGAGTTATTAGGAGAAGGCAGAAAAATAGCTAATGATATTGGAGTAGAATTATGCGCAATATTGCTTGGACACAATGTTGACCATTTGGCAGATGAATTAATACAGTTTGGAGCAGACAAAGTTTATTATGTAAACAATCCATTATTAGAAAAATATACTACTGATGGATATTCAAAGGTTATAGTAGATGCAATAAATAATATTAAACCAGAAATTGTATTAATTGGGGCGACACATATCGGAAGAGATTTAGCTCCTAGAATAGCATCAAATTTAGATACTGGGTTAACAGCTGATTGTACTAAGTTAGAAGTTGATCCAGAGGACAAAAAACTAAAACAAACCCGTCCAGCTTTTGGTGGAAATATAATGGCTACAATCATATGCCCTAATAATAGGCCACAAATGTCTACAGTAAGACCAGGAGTTATGGAAAAAGCTGTAAGAGATAAAAATAGAAAAGGCGAAATTATAAAATTAGAGACCAATTTATCTAAAAATGACATAAGAACAGAAGTTATAGAAATAGTTAAATCTAAAAAAGAATTGGTATCTTTAACAGATGCAAAGTTTATTGTATCTGGTGGACTTGGTCTTGGAAATCCTGAGGGATTTAAATTATTAAAACAATTAGCAGATAAATTAGGTGGTGTAGTTGGAGCTTCTCGTGCAGCTGTAGATGCTGGTTGGATTGATAGTTCACATCAAGTAGGACAGACAGGAACAACTGTAAAACCAACAGTTTATATAGCTTGTGGTATTTCAGGAGCTATACAACACTTAGCTGGTATGCAGGAATCAGACATTATAATTGCTATAAATAAAAATGAATCAGCTCCAATATTTGAGGTAGCAGACTACGGAATAGTAGGAGATTTATATGATGTGGTACCTAAGCTATTAGAATTATTAGATGATGACAATCGTATAAATGAGTTATTTGAAGAAAGTAAAATAGTTTAAAATTATCTTATAAAATTAAGTATTCAATATTATTTTTTATAGTATTTTTATCATAGACCTCCCTGTTCTGATATGAATTTATTAGAATTAGGGAGGTTATTATAAAGAGAAATCATGACAAAATATAAAAAATATACCCAACTAATATATATGGGGGAGGATAATATGGGTGAAAATTCAAAATCTAAGATAGGGTTTTTAACTGCTTTTCAAGTAGCAGCAGTATGGTTTGGAGCTCACGTAGGGGGAGGATTTGCAACAGGTAATCAAACTATGAATTTTTTTGTTAAGTATGGTTGGCATTCTATATGGTTGCCTGCAGTAGTAGTTATTATTATAGGTTTAACTTATAAGGAATCATTAGTTTTAGCAAAGAATTATGGAACTTATGATTATAAAAGTTGGTCCAAAAAAATGTATGAACCTTATGATAAAGTATTTTCTGTTATTTTTGAAATAGGATATTTAATGATAGTTTTACTAGGTACAGGAGGATCAATAGCAGGTTCAGCTTCTTTGATGGAGAATTATGGAGTCAATTATTTAATAGGAGTATTAATTACAGGTGGAATTTTTTATATATTAACTATATATGGATCAGATTTAATAAGAAAGGCTTCAACTATTATAACTGTTCTAATATTAATATTTTTAACAATCATAGTAATTATAGGTATATCTAGTAATTCAACTAATTTATCACATCTTGTTTCTACAAAATATTCATCTGCATCCTTTGAGACAATTTTATATAGTGGACTTAGATATGCGGGATATCAGGCCTTTGTTGTTGCTATTGTGCTAAGTGCTAGCGATACTTTAAAATCTGATAAAGCTATTAATAAATCAATGCTTTTAGGAATTATTTTAAATGGTGTAATGATTACATTATCCTGTGTAATGCTATTAGCATGGATGCCAGGAGCAGAAAAAGAAACTATTCCAATTTTATATATATGTAGACAATTTAATAGTAATTTTTTATTATTTGCTTATTCAGCAGTATTATTTTTAGCTTTTGTGTCCACAGGTATAGGATGTGTATTTGGAGCAGTAACTAGATTTGAAAATGTTTTCGAAAAACCTCTAGATATTAAAAAGAGAAGAGGCCTAATTTCTCTTATCTGTATGGTATTATCTATGGCAATTTCATTATTCGGCTTAACTAAAATAGTTGTTGTAGGTTATGGATATGTAGGTGTAATTGGTATATTTGCTGTAGTTATACCATGTATAGTAGTAGGGAAAATAAAAAACAATAAATTTAAAAAAGAGCAAGAAAACATATTAAAAGAAAAAAATATATCCAATCTAAATGAGGATAATGAATTACAAGAAGAGAAAGATAATGTGTTAAAAGAAAAGAAGGGTAAGTTAGATGAAGAACAAGAAGAACAAAATGATATATCCACCGAAGATAAAGGTGATGTGATAAAAGAAGAAGACAATACATTAAATGATAAAGAAAATGATACATTAAGTGACCAAAAAGAGGATGAATTAGAAGAAAATCATGAGGATATGTTAAAAAAAGAGGATGATGAATTAAATGAAAAGGAAGATAATGTATCTAATGAAGATAAAAATAGCATATCAAAAGATGAAGAGGACGTGGTAAAAGAAGAAGACAATGCAGTAAATAAAGATAAAGACAATAAATTAGAAGAAAACAAAGATGATGATATATCAAAATAAGAAAAATATGGTATATCAAATTTATAGTTGGAATAACAATTACTATACTAAAATATTTTTAAAAAGGGGGATACACATATGTATACAATGGGATTAGACATAGGATCTACTACTTCTAAAGGTGTTATTATGAAAGATGGAAAGGAAATAGTTGCTAGTGTTTTAGTACCTGTTGGAACTGGAACTAGTGGACCTCTAAAACTAATAAAAGAATTAAAAGAAAAATCCAATCTAACAGAAAAGGACATAGAAAAAACTGTAGTTACAGGTTATGGAAGAATGCAGTATAAAGCAGATAAGCAAATTAGTGAACTAAGCTGCCATGCTAAAGGAGTAGCATTTTTGATACCAGGTGCAAGAACTATAATAGATATTGGAGGACAAGATGCTAAGGCTATGAAATTAAATGATAAGGGGAAGCTTATGAATTTTATCATGAATGACAAATGTGCGGCTGGTACAGGTAGATTTTTAGATGTTATGGCAGGAGTGCTTGAAACAGATGTTTCTAAATTAGGAGAAATATCAGAAAAATCCACTAATGAAGTTTCAATTAGCAGTACCTGTACTGTGTTTGCTGAATCAGAGGTGATTTCTCATCTATCAGCAAATGCTAAAAAAGAAGATATAGTAGCAGGAATCCATACTTCTGTAGTAAGACGTGTATCAACCCTTGCTATGAGAGTAGGTATTGAAGATGAAGTAGTTATGGTAGGTGGTGTAGCTAAAAATAAAGGAATAGTTAAAGCTATGGAAAGGGAACTAGGTCATAATATAAGGGTTCCAAAGCTAGCACAATTAACTGGAGCATTAGGTGCAGCTAGATATGCCTTTGAGGAAACAAAATAGATTTAATTTTTAAACTGTAAATATAAATAATACATTCATAAGCAATTAATAAAGCTCAAGAAATTCTAAATTTGACTTTATTAAAAAATTTCTACCCGTCAGAGGGGAGTGCTATATTTACTAGCGTTTCTCATGTCTTGTGAGAAATTACAAAAATTCTTAATTATACCAAATTAAGAATTTCTAAAACTCATTCAAATGCTTATTATATGTATTATTTATATTTACTGTATTAAAATTAAATCTATTTTTATCTTTAGACATATTCTTTATATTTTACACAAGTTTTTTTAACTTTAAATTTTATTTTATAAAATAAAATAGAAATTTTTTTATAAATGAAATTTATTTTTTATTATAAAATAGTAATCCAGAAATAAATACAAAAACAGAAATACCTAAATCAATTATTACAGAAGGTTTTGAAAGTCCGCCGTATACGATTATTAAAGCTCCTGAAAGAGCAAAAAATGGAATAATAAATCTTTTTACACAGGATAAATCCTTCATTTTTAACATATAAGCAATATAGATAACAATATAAATACCATATATTAAAGCTATTGGTAATTCTGAAATATCTATAAATATTTTATTAGGAAATAGTCCTTTAAAATTCATAAACCAAATTAATAAATAAATACAAACTAAAACAAAATTTGCTATAGTAGAATTAGTAGGTATATTAGTTTTACTATTTAATTTAGAAAAAATTTCTGGTTTAACCCCTTGATTACGTATGGCTAAAGAATAAAAAGAACGAGAGCCTCCAAGTATAAGACCATTAAGAGTACCTAAACAAGATACTATTATAAATACTGTAAGGATAGATGCTCCAAAATTTCCAAATACAGTTCTAGCTGCCATGTTTACAGTGTTGTCTCCTTGTTTCATAATAGTTTCAGTAGGCATCATTCCTACAATACCAAGGAAATATAAAATATATATAATAACTATTGCTAATGAGCCAAATACAAGAGCTTTAGGAAGAGTTTTTTTAGCATCTTTAATTTCACCATTAATTGTTGTTGCAATAATCCAACCTTCATATGCAAATGCTGCTCCTAATACAGCTGCTGCGAAACCACTTCCATTATCATTTATAGTAGAAGTTATAGAAAAATTATCAACCAATATTCTGCTATTAAGTCCTTGTAATATACCAATTATAGCTATAATCATCAAAGGAATTAGTTTTATTGCTGTTGAAGCAACTTGAAATTTACCAGATAATATAGGTGAAAGATAGTTCAAAATATATATGCCTATCATGTATATTAAAGCCATAATCCATACAAAATTACCATCTTTATTAAATAAAATAGCAGTATAGTTACCTGATGCCCAAGCTAGTACTGCAGCTATTGCGGGATAATAAATAATTCCATTAAACCATCCTATTAAATAAGCAAATTTTTCAGAAATCATTCCTTCTGCATAATCAACTATTCCATTAGATTTTTCAAATCTGTTGGCACATTCTGCAAAGACTAAGGAACCAAAAATCATAGACATTGCTCCCACTAACCATGCAAGTAATGCTACTTTAACATTTCCACCTGAAGTTATAAGTATATTATCAGCTTTAAAAAATACACCTGAGCCAATCACTATACCAATAACCATGGAAATTGTTGTCCAAAGCCCATATTTTTTTTCTAACATATAAACCTCTCCTTTTTTATAGTATTTCCTAATAATTAAAAAACTTAATAACTATATGAAGTAGTCCAAAATAAATTTATGTAATTTATTTATTTTTCCAATAGAATTTGATAAATTCATTGTGCTACAATAATAAAGCTAATTAGGAATTGAGTTTTATTATATAGAGTTCTACAATTTTCGTCAATAATTTTTTTGATTTTAAATTTTATAAAGGGTTAATATTGATATTATGAAAATTAATAAGCAATTTTAAGTTTAGAAATGGACTTTGGTTGATGAGTAAATTGAGATATGTTTAAATTTAATATATATTTTTTACAAGTATCTTTAATACCTCTAACTATAACTAATATTTTTATCTAAGTTGTATTTAGAGTTAACTGAATCACAAAAATTATGCAAAGAATGCAGAGCAATTATTTCATTTATACTTGTGATAGCAAGATTTTTTTTGCAGGAATTTAGTTGAAACTAAGAATGGTAATCTTAAAAAGATGTGATTTATAATTTAGAAAAGAAAGTTTAAAAATATTTAATATTTGGAATAATTTGATGGATAATATATTATGTATTAATATGTAAGTATTAATAATGAAAGGAAATTAGAAAAATGAAAAAAGCATTTAAAAGGGTATTTCCAATATCTTTTGTGTTAGCTATGGTATTTTTATTTATGCCTATAATTAATGTGTTTGCTAGTTCAAATTCCTCTGATAAAATATTGGTAGGATATTGGCATAACTTTGATAATGGTACTGGAATTATTAGACTAAAGGATGTATCTGCTAAGTGGGATGTTATAAATGTAGCTTTTGGAGAATCTACAGGGGATAGAGCTACTATAAAATTTTCACCGGAAATAGGAACTGATCAGGAATTTAAAGAAGATATTGCATATCTTAATAGTATAGGAAAAAAAGTTGTTCTTTCAATTGGGGGACAAAATGGAGTAGTATTATTACCTGATGAAAAAGCAAAAAAGAATTTTATAGATTCTATGATATCTTTGATTGATAAGTATGGATTTAATGGTATAGATATTGATCTTGAATCTGGGATAAATTTGATAAATAATGATAAAGATTTTAAGAATCCTAAAACTCCACAAATTGTAAATCTTATTTCTGCTATTAGGGAGATATGTAACCATTATGGTCCAGATTTTATATTAAGTATGGCTCCTGAGACAGCATATGTACAAGGTGGATATGTGGCTTATGCAGGAATTTGGGGAGCTTATTTACCAATAATACATGGATTGATAGACAAACTTACTTATATTCATGTTCAGCATTACAATGCAGGGGGAAACATAGCACTTGATGGAAATGATTATACACAAGGGACAGCAGATTATGAAGTAGCTATGGCAGAAATGTTATTACAAGGATTTCCTATAGCAGGTAATAAAGATAATATATTTCCACCATTAAAGCAAGAACAGGTACTAATAGGATTACCAGCTTGTCCTTCAGCTGCTCCAAGTGGAGGATATATTAAGCCTACTGAAATGAAAAAGGCTTTAGACTATCTTATGAGAGGAATTCCTTATGGGGGAAAATATAAACTTATAAATGGTAATGGATATCCAGGATTTAAAGGATTAATGACATGGTCAATTAATTGGGATGTAAAAAGTAATTATGAATTTTCAAAAAATTATAGGGAATATTTTGATAATTTTAAGCAACCACCATTAACTGAAAAGCCATCTATACCAACAGGATTAAAGGGAGAAGCCATAAGTAAATCACAAATAAATATAACATGGAATTTAGTACATGGAGCAACTAGTTATGATTTAAAGGTTGATGGAAACATAATAAATAATGTGAATAATCCATACAAGCATATTAATCTTAAACCAGGGTCTACGCATAGATATGAAGTAAGAGCTGTAAATTCAGTAGGGAATAGTCAATGGAGTGAAGCTATATTAGTACAAACTAAATCTGAATCTGATGTGGAAAAGTGGGAAGCAAATATATTATATAAAGTTGGAGACATTGTAAGTTATGAAGGAATTAACTACAGATGTATACAGACACATACTTCTTTGGTAGGATGGGAACCTATAAATACTCCTACACTTTGGGAAAAAATAAATTAAATATAATTAAAGGGTAACCATACCTAGGTTTAAAATGACAATAAGAAAGAAAATGGAATTTTAATAATTCATAAAAATTTATTATTAAAAGATCATCCTGTTTCCTGTTGTTAAAATATAGAAAATATAACTTGATTTATAATATTTACAATTATAAAATATTTATTAAAAATAAAAGGAGGAATATTTTAGCATTTAGAGAATATTAAAAAATATAAACATAATAGTTTTTTATAAATCATTATTAAGTCCTTCTTGAATAAAAAAGAGTCCATGTATATAGTGGGGGCTCTTTTTTATTTCATTAGTTTATTTTAGGTAACCTTATACATAATCTTTTTATGATATTTAGGACAATATAGATTTTTATAATTAACTCCTACAAGTATTTCTGACTTTTTTAAGAACGTATATTATAATATAATAAGATTAATATTATTATATTTAAATTATTTTCTTAGGAATAAACTTATATATATTTGGAAAGGTAATTATCCTTACTAAATAAAAATCATGATATAATTATCTTTAGTAAATTTAATAATTTAAATAAGATAAATACAAGAAGTAATGATTATATAGCAATATATTTTGAACAAAATCATGTAAGAATTAGTATGAAAAACACTTAATAAGGAAGTTGTTTAAGTAAGTGAAAGTAATAGTGTGGTAGAAAAGAGAGGTACTAACAATGAATACAACATCATCAATAACAGAATTTGTAGGAACGGCAATTGGAGATACCATTGGATTAGTCATATCATGAAAAAATGGCATTAGACAAAAGATATCGGTCTATAGGAATAATTAGTGCAAGAATAGGTGCAGGGCCACATATTATGGCAGCAGATGAGGCGGTAAAAGCTACTAATACAGAAGTAGTAAAGATTGAAATGCCAAGAGATACCAAGGGTGGAGCAGGACATGGTTGTTCAATTATTCTGGCAGCAGAAGATGTAACAGATGCAAAAAGAGCAGTAGAAATTGCTCTTAAAGAATTAGATAGAACTTTTGGAGATGTTTATGTATGTGATTCAGGACACTTGGAGCTTTCATATACTGCAAGAGCAAGTTTAGCCTCAGAAAAAGCATTTGGTGCTCCAGTAGGAAAAGCCTTTGGTATAATTGCTGGTTCTCCAGCTGGTATTGGTTTAGTAATGGCAGATATAGCAATGAAAACTGCAAATATTGATATGGTAACATATTCAAGTCCAGATGAAGGAACAGCACACACAAATGAAGTAATTATAACAGTTACTGGAGATTCAGATGCTGTTAGAGAATCAGTAATAGCCGCAAGAGAAGTTGGATTATCTTTATTAAAATCAATGGGGCAAGAGGCTAAATCTGTTGCTGAACCATATATTTAGCATAGTATTTATTAAAGTATTTTTTCTAATCAAATGATTTAATAATTATTTGATAAATATTATTTTGAAAGGAATATTAATATGAGTATATGTAAAGAATGCTATAGTGAAAAAAGTCGTATTACTCCATTATTAAAACCACAAGAATGCTTAGAAAATCATGAACAATATATTTGTGGAACTTGTGGTAGATGTATTTGTATTGATAAAGATGAAAAGAGAAAGGTACAAAGATGGAATTTTCCATTTAAATCTTTAGAAATAGCAAAGTTATATTTAAGAACTGCTGATTTTACAATGAAAAAGCCTTGTGGAATTTATGAGTTAGTTAATAGTAAAGGTAGAAAATCATATAAAATATTTGCAAGTATTGAAGATTTAAAAATATATCTTGGTAAGAACAAAGATAAAAGTTGTGAGTCAATGAAGCCTATTTATATAAAAGATAAATATGAAAAGTTTCCCCATACTAAGATAAAGTATTTGACTGAAAATGAAGTAAAAAAGTACTTATTTGAACAATCTAAAGCTTAAGAATTTTTTAGTATAATATCTAACATTATTATATGTAAAGATAACTTTAGTAACCTTTTATTTTTTTTTATCATAATGGAAAAGTTTTATAATAAAAAATTGACTATAAAGAAAGTTATAAGAGAGCTTTAGACTTCAGTAGATGAAAACTTTATCTATCTTACATGGTAATTAATAGAAATAGAAGATCTTAATAATAATTCATGTATGAGAGTTTTACTATAGATTAGTTCAAAAATCAGGACTTGGATTATTAGGTGAAATTCATTTGAAAACCTATCTTAAACATTATATTTCAATATTTAAGATAGGTTTTGTAATACTGTTTTATGTTATTATTTATCTAACTCATCTAAAGACATTAGTTTTAATAAGCTATTTCGTAATAAAATTAGAATTACACCAAATACTATTACAATGCCAGATATTAAGCCAAATATTTGGGTGTATCCTAAAGTATCTGTAAATCCTGCAAGTTTTCCTGAAATTATGCTTGAAAAGAAGAAACTTAAATACCATGCACCCATTGCTAGTGAGCCATATTTTGCAGGAGCTAATTTATTGAACATTGCCATTCCTATTGGAGATAGACAAAGTTCTCCTACTGTTAATAAAAAGTAAGCGATAATGATGAAAAGTATGTTCATTTGTTTACTTCCGTCTAAAACGCCACCTAATGTTGCTATACCTAATATTAAGGTTAAGAAGGCAATACCTGTTAAAATCATTCCAAGTCCCATTTTAGTAGGAACTGATAAGTCCCCCCTCTTACTATTTCCAAGTTTTAACCATATATTCGCAATTATGGGTGATAATACCACGCAAAAGATTGCATTAATAGAAGTAAGCCAAGGTACAGGCATTGTAAAGCCACCAATGGTTCTGTTTACAAGTTTATTTGCAAGTAAAGAGAAGGATGTAGCAGTTTGCTCCCAGGCTGCCCAAAAGATAATAACAAATATAAACATCACAATCATTGCTTTAATACGATTTTTTTCTAATTGTGTTAAAGGTTGTGCTTTAATTTTTTCTGTTGATTTTGTATTTGTGGATTCAGAGGAAGCTTTTTTATTTTTAGAAGCTGGGTATTTTCCTATTTCACCTAGCCATTTAGGGGATACAATCCAAATAAATATACCTATAAATATCATTATCAAAGTACACATAAGAAAGATATATTTATAACCATAGGCTGCAATTTCGCCATCAGCAGTTACTTTAGCAAACCATTTATCGGAAATTAAACCAGCAATTATAGGTCCAAAAAAAGCACCAATATTTATAAACATATAAAATATACTATAGGCAGCATCTTTTTTAGATAATTCATTTTTGTCATAAAGTTCACCTACAAGGCTACTAATTTGTGCCTTAAAAAATGCGCCAGCAATAATTAAAATAATAAGTCCTAACCATACGCTACCAATAGTTGGTTTGGCAAAGAATAGTGCTAAATAACCACAAGCAGTTAGAAAACAACCTAATATTAGTGATTTCTGAATTCCAAGCCATTTATCAGTTATATATCCACCAACTAAGGAACCCATATAGTTTATGCCTTGATATAAACCTATTATAGAAGCAGCTTTTGGTACACTTAGACCCAGTCCATTTTTGCTAACGTCAGCTGTTAAGAATAATATTAATATTGAAACTACTGCATAAGCTGCATAACTTTGTAAGGCTATGGAGATATTTACTAGCCATAATCCAATAGGATGTTTTTGTTTTTTTTCAGACATTGTTAAATACCTTCCTTCCATTAAAATTAGTGAATTTTTTGACTTCTCTGTATATTTTATTATACGAATGCATAAATAATTCACCTTTTTATTAAGATTTGATTTAATTTCATCATTTAATTTATATTATTGATTAATATATACAACTAATCCATTGTAGTAATAATAAATTTAGCAGAAAAAATTCAAAAATGTTTTCAGTAATGTTAAAAGCCTTGAAATATTATTTGTTAGATTTTTTAGTTCTTTCTTGTTTTGTTGTTATACCTTCTATAAAAGGATGCAAATATATAAATGTTATGATATAATTTTTACGTTAATCAAATAATAATTGTAGAATATGATGCTGAAAAATATAAAGTACTTAGGGGGAAGTAAATGATTGTTATAATAACGAGTATAATATCTTTTTTGTTAGGTTCAATACCAACAGGATATTTTATTACCAAGAAAGTATGTGGAATTGATATAAGAACAAAAGGTAGTGGAAATATAGGTTCAACAAATGTAAAAAGAATTGTGGGAAGAAAAATATCTATAATTACCCAAACAATAGATGTTTTAAAAGGTATTGTTCCTGTATTATTAGGAATGTATTTATCAAAGATTGTTAAGTTGCCTGTTTCAACAAATACTTATCTTTCTATTATTGCAATAGCAGCAATCTTAGGACATGATTATACTCCTTTTCTTAAGTTTAAGGGGGGCAAAGGTGTAAATACAACACTTGGTGTATTCATTTTTATTGCGCCTATTCCAATATTAACAGGACTTGCAGTTTATTTTATATTAGGTTTATTTATACGTATAGTGTCCATTAGATCTATTGCAATAGGCATAACAATACCTATTATGTGTATAATCACAAAACAACCTATTCAAATAATAGTTTCTACCACAATAGCCTGTGTATTAATGATAATTAGGCATAAAGATAATTTAGTAAGACTTATACAAGGAGAAGAAAAATAATTTTAAAACTTCAAATAAATAATAATAGTATGGAGGTAGATTTTGAAACTTAAAATATTATTTTTAATTAGTTTTATTATGTTTATTCTTGGTATATATTTTTCTCATAAGTCTAATTTCATGATTTTAATTGGAATATTAGGTGGAGGAATAATGGGATGTGCATCAGCATTTATAGGATATTCTAGAACGAATGCTATTAAAGATAAGGAGATTATATAATAAAAGAATTAATTTTTTATTATCCTATGGATTAAATATGTGTTAAACTTTGCAATGATTAATATAGACATTAAAAATTAGTGTTATAAATGATGAAAATTATTAAAAGTCTTGGAGGAATCTAAGGCTTTTATTTTATGCAAAAATTTATAATGAAATACTATAGGTAATTAATTTACTATCAATAAAAGGATATTTTAAAAATAAAAGTAGAATAATTAGTTATATTAACTAAAGGTTGTATGATATAATATAGATAAATTTGTATAAATAGGTGAATAAATGGAATTTTGGGAACTGATTGTAACAGTGCTATTAAAAAAAGATATATATTTTGAAGATTGCGGATATATAATAGGGAAAAACATAAATAAAAGTATGATTTTGGATAAAGATTTAAAAGAAGTACATCCCAAAAAACAGTATAAACATTATGTATTTAATAGTTTTTATCCTATAGAAAAAGATAAATTTTATAAAAAGGATAGATTGTATATTTTTAATATTAGAGGTTTAAGTGAAGATTTTATAGATAAAATAGAAACTTGCTTATGTAATTTAGAAAGTAATGATTTTAATGTTATTTCAATTTCTAAAAAAGATATAAAGCAAAATTATATTAGGGAGTTGTATACTCAAACTCCATTAATAATTACTGTAGATGATAAGCCATGGCTTCAAAATGATGGGGATTTAGATTTGTTTAAACAGAGACTGGAGGATAATTTAGAAAAGAAATATAAAAGTTTTTTCAATGAAGATATAGATGTAAAGGATAAATTTATAAAGAGTATAGAGTTTAAAAATAGAAAACCATAGAATGGAATAAAAGAAATTTAAAAATAAATAAAATTTCTAAATTTGAAAAAGAGAAACTAGTTTTTGATGAAAATAATGATGTGGAAATAATTACAGAATATATAAATTGGGTCACAAATTTAGAACCTGTAGAATATAGGTTGTTAACTAAGGAAATGATGAGTTTATTTGGATGGATCAAAAGATTTGCAGATGGAATGATTAAAGGAGATTAGTATGCAAGTTAAAATAATAAAAAAAATATATTTGTTTTTATAATGATGTAGATGATGAAATCCTAAAGCCTAATAATGGCTTACAATATAAAGAAGGTGACATTATTTTTATATCAAAAGAAGATGATGGTAGATTTAAAATAAAAAAATATCAAGATCTAATCATAAAAAATTTAGATAATAGATTTAAATGGATTGAATTTCAAGGTGTTGTAAATGATAAATTAATAATTGGACTTGGAAACCAATCTGTATTTGAAACGGGTATAACATTACATCATACTTATGGTATACCGTATATACCTGGTTCAGCATTAAAAGGTGTATTAAGAAATTATATAATACAAGAATATTTTAAAGATTGTTCAGATGAGTGTTATGAAAAATGTAATAAAGAATGTGAAAAGAATGCAAATAAAGATGCTTTGTTTATTAAAATATTTGGTGGGAAAAATGACAAAGGAAAAAATGTACAAGGAAAAGTTATTTTTATGGATTCCTTTTCTCATAACTATAGTATAAAAAGGGATATTATAACACCACATCATAAAAATTACTATAATAATAAAGGAGAAAAAGAAAATATTTTGCCATTAGATAGTGATGAACCTACCCCTATACAGTTTTTGGTAATGAAAAAAAGCGGGGATACAAAATTAAAGTTTGAAATTAAATTAGCTATAGATAAAAGTATATTTAATAATATTATACAAGAAAATGAATCTATTAATAATACAATATTAGAAAAGTATAAAAATAAGACAATTTATAAATTTGTAGTGGAAAATCTTATTGAGGCATTAAATTTTCATGGTATAGGTGCAAAAACATCAGTTGGATATGGATATTTTCAAGAAATTACAAAAGAAGAATGTTTCAAACAAATAGTAAACAATGAGAAAAGAAGAGAAAAAGAGATATTAGAAGAAAAAGAAAATAAAAAATTAATGAAAATGAACAATAGTGAAAAAAAGTTATATTTGGTTAAAAAAATATCTGATTGTGAAAAAAGAAAAGAGGAGTTAAAGAAATTATTTGCGAATAGGGAACAAGAAGAGTTAGAACAAACTGAGGTAGAGGAATTGGCCAAGCTAATAAAAAAGATTTGGAATATTCGGGTAAATGGAGATATAAAATAGGAAAGAAGGGGAAAAAAAATAAAGAACTAGAACGAATAGAAGCAATTTGTGAAATATTAAAGATAGATTTACCTAAAAATAGTAATTAGGAAATTCATAAATAAGCAAAAATTTTAATAATGTTAATTCATGAACCTATCCTAGAGTTTTATATTTAATACTTAGAGTAGGTCTTTGTCACGTATTTACTAGAATAAAATCATTTAGAGATTTTATTTAATATGCTATAAAGTACACATCTTATATAATCATTTAGACGGATTTCCATATATAATAAATACTAAAGGATATACTCAAAGAGGTGGAAAATATGAATTTTTTTACTTTAAATATTTTAATAGGAGCAATGGCTTTTATAATAAACAAGATAAACAATATGTCTAAAGATATAGATCCCTTCGAAGCATTTAATTATATACAAGAGAACTTGGAAGATATAGATAATGAAAGACTAACTAACTTTGTTAATGGGTTAATAAATGCTAGTATGTTGAATCCATCAATAGGATACTTCTTTATGTTTTTAGTATATATGACCCCTATTTTAAATTTATTGTTACTAATTAAAGGAATAGAAAATTATTTTAATAAAGCATCAGGATAATTTTTTCAACAAATACCTAAAGTCACTTTAGGTAGAAAGGGGAGAATTATGAGATATAGGATTACAGATTTAGCAGAAATTTTGGGGTGTACCACAAGTGCTATTCACTATTTTGAAAAAGAACACTTAATTAAAGTAGAAAAAGGGAAAAATGGTCATCGTTATTATAATGTTGTAGATGTATTTCGATTACTTTCTTATACAAAGTATCGTTCTATGGAAATACCTATGAAAACTATTATTTCACAATTTTCTGGTGAAGAAAATAATTATAAATTAATAGAAGAAAGGGAAACGATGTATAAATTAGAAGCCTTAAAAAAAGCTCAATATTATATGAATTTAGCCGATGCTATTGAAGAACATCTAGTTAGCATAAGAAGAATTGAAGAGCTACTTAATAAATATGAGTTTGCAAAGTCACCTGAAATAACCGTTATGTGTGATGATGAATGTGGATGGCTTTCAAAAAAGCGTAGTTCGCAAAAGATAATTCATGAATGGGTAAAAGCAATGCCTACAGTACAATTGGGTGTATTTGATTCAAGAATGGGAATGAGTAATTTTGGATATTTGGTAAAAACTAAAAAGCGAAAAGAATTAGAACTTCCTATGGGATTGCATGCCAAAGAGATAAAAAGTACATCTTGTATACATACAATTATAATGGCGGATGAAGATTTCGCAGAACAACCACAGAAGGTTTTTAAAAAGGCATCTGAATTTGTAATAAAAAAAGGACTTGAAATAGGTGAAATAGCTTGGGGAAAGATATTGTTAGTTGAGGTTGAAAAAGGAGCCAAGTTACATCCTTACATAGAATTGTGGATTTCGATAAAAATATAACAATATCCTCTTGAAGGTAAAGTTACTTTATGCTTTATACTAAAGGTAATAAGAAAATAAAAAATACAAATGTGTAAATTTAGAAAGGAGAAAGAAAATGAAGGATAAGTATAAGGTACTTTATGACCCAATTAGAATTGGAAAATTGGAGATTAAAAATAGATATGTTCTTGCTCCAATGGGTCCAGGAGGAATGTGTAACGCTGATGGAAGTTTTAATAAAAGAGGAATTGAGTTTTATGTAGAACGTGCAAAAGGCGGAACTGGATTAATTATGACAGGTGTAACAATGGTAGAAAATAATATTGAAAAATGTGCTCTACCGTCTATGCCATGCCCAACAATTAATCCTTTAAATTTTATTACAACAGGTAATGAAATGACAGAAAGAGTTCATGCATATGGAGCAAAAATATTTTTACAATTATCAGCAGGTTTCGGTAGAGTAAGTATACCATCTATTGTAGGAAAAGTTGCAGTAGCACCTTCTAAAATTCCACACAGATTTTTACCGGGAGTAACTTGTCGTGAGTTAACTACAGAAGAAGTAAAAGAATATGTAAAGGCATTTGGTGAATCAGCAGAAATTGCAAAAAAAGCTGGATTTGATGGCGTAGAAATTCACGCAGTACATGAAGGATATTTATTAGATCAATTTGCTATTTCTTTCTTTAACCATCGTACTGATGAATATGGTGGATCACTTGAAAATCGCTTAAGATTTGCCTGTGAGATTGTACAAGAGATTAAGAAACGTTGCGGACAAGACTTCCCAGTTTCACTTAGATACAGTATAAAAAGTTTCATTAAAGATTGGTGTAAAGGTGGTTTACCAGGGGAAGAATTTGAAGAAAAGGGAAGAGATATTCCAGAGGGAATTGAAGCTGCTAAAATACTTGTTGCAGCAGGATATGATGCTTTAAATGGAGATGTTGGATCTTATGATTCATGGTATTGGAGTCATCCACCAATGTATCAAAAGAAGGGATTGTACCTTACATACAATGAAATACTTAAAAATGCAGTAGATGTACCTATTATTACAGCAGGAAGAATGGAAGATCCTGAACTGGCAAGTGATGCAATTTTATCAGGAAAAACAGATATGATTGCTTTAGGAAGACCACTTCTTGCAGATGCGGAAATTCCAAATAAGATTTTTGAAGGTAAATATGATAAAGTTAGACCTTGTCTATCTTGTCAAGAAGGATGTATGGGAAGATTACAGAATTTTGCAATAGTATCCTGTGCAGTAAATCCTGCTTGTGCACGTGAAAAGGAGTATGGAGTAGAAAAAGCAGAAGATATTAAAAAAGTTCTTGTTGTAGGTGGTGGTGTTGCAGGAATGGAGGCCGCAAGAGTTGCAGCTATTCGTGGACACAAAGTAACATTGATTGAAAAGAATAATTATCTTGGCGGAAACATTGTACCAGGAGGAGTTCCAGATTTCAAAGATGATGATCGTGCACTTGTTAAGTGGTATGAAGGAATGTTAAAAGATTTAGGTGTTGAAATAAAATTAAATGTGAATGCAACAAAGGAAAATATTAAAGAATTTAAAGCAGATGAAGTACTTTTAGCAACAGGTTCTAGTCCAAGAACATTGACTATAGAAGGAACAGATAAGGTTTATTCAGCAGAAGATGTATTAATGAAGAGAAAAAATGTTGGCGAAAAGGTTATTATAATTGGTGGAGGACTTGTTGGATGTGAAACAGCTCTTTGGTTAAAAGAGCAAGGTAAAGATGTTACAATTGTAGAGATGCAAAATGATATCCTACAAGTAGGGGGACCGCTATGTCATGCAAACCACGATATGCTTGTTGATTTAATTAAATTCAATAATATTAATGTTAAGACAAGCTCCTATATTAGTAAGAAAACAGATAAAGGATTTGTTTTAAATACAAATGGACAAGAATCAATTATTAATGCTGATAGTGCTGTTGTAGCTATTGGATATTTATCTCAAAATGATCTGTATAATCAAGTTAAATTTGATATTCCAAATGCAAGACTTATTGGAGATGCTAATAGAGTTCAAAATATTATGTATGCTATTTGGAGTGCATATGAAGTAGTTAGAAATATTTAAATAGACCTTTGCAAAAAACTAGAATTGGTCAATACCAATATCTAGTTTTTTGTTGTTATTGAGATTCTATAAATATACAAGTGTTTGTTTTGACTATTTGTATATATTTAAAGTTTTCCAAGTGAATTCAAATTCAAAGTATATTCTACGCGTTGATATATAAGGATTAGAATAGGTTTTTATTATATGTTTATTAAAAAACATAATCGCCTGGAAAAATTCCTGTAAAACCTTGTAAAATCAATACTTATATGTTATTCTTAAAACTAAGGAATGGCTATTTTATTATGTTAAACAGTAACATAAGATGTATTTAAATTATTAATAAAATCTAGGTATTATATATCTATGAGAATCTGTAGATAAGTTTTTAAAAAATTTGAACAATATAAAACAATTATTTATTAGAAAATAAAGAAAAAATTATTATATTAAATTGGGCTAAATATAATATACGTAATAATATTAATGCAATAAAATCTGTTAATAAGGAACTTATAAATATAGATATATAATAAAAAAAAAGAGAAATTTATATAAAAATAGAAAATAGTAAATTTCAAGATATTTTTATATTTAAAAAAGAAAATTATAAAACTATAAATAGTTTTAATCATATATATGAAACTGATAAGATTGAAAATAATTTTGTAGATAAAAATTATAAAAATAAAGAGAGTTATGGTGATATTATTAGCTACTAAAAAGGGGCTTATAAGGGTCATATAAGTAAATAAATAATAAATAATAAGTAATAAGTAATAAGTAATAAATAATAGTTGTTGTTGTAATAAAGTTGGTATATAAGAGAATAATAAAAAATGATATAAGTTCATGGTTAGAAAAATGTATAGAAATATAAACAAATAAAATAAGTTTTAAAAGCTTTTACTTAGTGGGAGCTTTTATTTTGTATAAGAAAATTACAAACATAATTAAAAAATAGTAAACTTAAATAGAAAAATACCAAAGGTTTCATTTCCATGGTCGAAGATAATAATAAGTTAAAGATAATCTTTTAATATAAAAATTTTTGAAATTTATAAATGTCAACAACATTAATATTCAGTCAAGAAGCCTAGTAATCAAGATTATTATTTAGTATAATAAATTAAGTTTTTTAGTGTAAGTAAAGCACGATTACTTTCATAGAATAAAAATTTTAAGATTTAGTTCTAGAAAGTTTTTACTGAATTTTAGAATTTTATTTATAAGAGGATAACACATAAACAGATAAGTATACAGCATAACTAAGGCAAGTTTGTATGTAGTAATATTAGTTTTAATATGAATGGAGAGATATAAATGGAAAAATCAAAATTAGAATTACCTGAAAGTTTAGAAAAATTTAGAAATGAAATAGAAGAAACGATGAAACCTTATATAAAAATTAAATTAAAAGAACAAAAAACAATGCCTTGGGAAAGTAAATTAGGAGGAGATCCTTATTTAGAAATTGGCATGGAGTATCCTAAAACATCTTGTGGAGAGTATTTAAGATTGTTAGTTCAAATAAATTTTGAAGAAGTTCCACATCTAGAATTTTTCCCAGAAAAGGGTATATTACAATTTTACATATTAGCTGATGATATTTATGGACTTGACCTTAAGAATCAATGTATACAAGATACTTTTAGAGTTATATACATACCTGATGTAGTAAAAGATAGAGAGAAATTAATAAAGGATTTTTCATTTTTAGGGGAGTTAGAAGAAAAATGGTACATGCCCTTTAATAATGAAGGAAGAATTGAATTTTTAGCAGAAAAATATATGCCTGTATCATGGGAAGATTATAGGTTTAATGATCTATATAGTAGCCTTAATTTAGAAGAAGAATTAGTAGATGATTATATAGAAAATTTAAGGGCTGATGGATGCAAAATAGGAGGATATCCTGTTTTTACTCAATCTGATCCAAGATATTATGATAAAAATTTAGAAAGATTCGATACATTATTGCTTCAATTAGATTGTGAAGATAAATGTGATTTAATGTTTGGAGACTCTGGAGTAGCGAACTTTTTTATAAATAAAGAAGATTTAAAAAACTTAGATTTTAGCAAAGTTTTATATAATTGGGATTGCTGCTAAATATAAATTTACGCAAAAGTAATGTAATTTTATTTATAATATAGTCTTATTATAAAATGTAAATATTATTAAACTGTTAATAGGCTAATATATCTATAATATCATTACTACTTTTGCGTATAATTAAATTGATTTCAAATCTTTATTTTAGGTATTAATCTTTTAGAAATATTTTATTCATAATGAAATACTTCAGCAGTTAATTTTATTTTCTAAATAATTTGATGATAGTTTTTTATTTTTATTTTAGTTATATAATAATTTAGTTATAAGACTTTTTTGTGCTATTTTTTTAAATTTTTTAGTAAGTAATAGGATGTTAATTAAAGATGGAATTCTATAAAATCAAAAATTTTTTAAGGATTTCTTAGCAAGCAATGATCCTAAAATTAATGTTATTATTTCTGATAAAGGAAAGCTTAACCATATTCCAGTCATTTTAAATAAATAAGATAAAAATAAAGCTAAAGGAATAATAATGCAACCACTACGTAAAATTGAAATAGTGAAAGCATATTTTGGTTCATTTATAGAACTTAATACAGCAGAGATAATGATATTAATTCCTGCAAAGAAGAAACCAGTAAAATAGATAATTAACCCATTGTATGCAATTATTGACAGAGGTTTTATATGATCTTTATTAAATATTTCTACTAATTGATTATTAAAAATAATAATTATAAAATATAAAACAATTGAAACTGCAAGGGATGTATAAATTGCATATTTAAATAATTGCAGAATTTTTTTATTATTACTTTGTCCAAAATTTTCACTTAATAAAGGTTGGGTTCCTTGAGCAATACCTGTAAAAATAGAAGTTGCAACTAAAGCTAAATTAGCTACAATACCGTATGCTGCTACACCTATATTCCCAGAAATATTTAGTATAAGCAGATTGAATACAATGAGAATAATACCAGAAGCAACTTCTGTAATGAAGGATGATATTCCTAAACTACAAATATAAGGTATTTGTTTTATGGATAATTTTGAATTGCAAAAGTGAAAGCTATTTTTCTTTTTTATATAATGTCTTGTTAAAATGCACATACTAATAATAGGTGCCAGACCTGTAGCAAAGGCTGCTCCAAACATTTCCCACTTAAGATGAAAAATAAAAACATAATCTAAAATAATGTTTGATAGACTTCCAATTAACATTCCAATCATTGATAATTTAGGGTTATCATCATTTCTAATAAAAACTACAAAAATATTATTAAGAATAAAAAAAGGTGAAAAACATAGTAAGGTTTTCAAATAGATATTTGTCATATTAAATATATTTTCATCCGCTCCTAATAAAGTACTAAGCTTTGAAGATGCTAATAAACCAATTAATAAAAATAGTATTCCAAAAAAAGTTCCAATTTTAATGGAGTTAGTAAAAATAATATTTGCTTTGTTATGCTTATTTTGTGCCTTGCAAATAGAATATTTTGTAGCACCACCAATTCCAATTAAAAGTCCTGTTGCATTAATAAAACTATAAATAGAAATTGATAAATTTAAAGATGTTAAACCTTGTACTCCTAGGCCTTTAGATACAAAAAAAGTATCTGCTAAAATATAACATGAAAGACCAATCATTCCTATAATGTTTGTTAAAATATAACGCATAAATGTACTTTTTAACCTCATTTTAATTATTCCTCCTAAAAATAAACATAAAAAAATACCTAACAGTTATTCCTACTAAGACCTAAAGGAATAAAGTTAAGCATCTGAAATGTGTTACCCGGTGGCAACTCATTAGTGTTTAAATATTAAATTTTCTAAATAATATCATATTAAATTAGGGGTTGTCAATAAAATATAAAATTTAAAAGTTTTTAAAATATAGAAAATTTTATACATAATATAAGGATTTTTAAAGAAAAATAGAAACTTTAGGTTATAATTTGACATAAATTCTGTTTTTATAGTATTGTGTTATTAAAATAATATTGCTATAATACATTAAGAAAAGTTTATTATAAACTTGTTTAGATTGTTATAATTGTAGGTTAATTTTATATTTAAGTTAAAGAATACCAAATTCATTCATATCTTGATATTTTTTTATAGGAGAAAATGCATATGAAAGAATTTAGTATTAACACTAGTGTCTATTTTGGAGAGGGATCTTTAGATAGACTTAAAGAAATTAAAAATAAAAGAGTACTAATTGTATGTGATAAATTTATGGAAACTTCAGGTATGGCTGAAAAAGTACAACAAAAGCTTGTTGATTGTGAAGTAGCTATATATAGTGATATTGTACCTGATCCGTCCGTAGAAGTTATTGCAGCTGGTATTCAAAAATTGCAAAGTTGTAATGCTGAGATTATGATAGCTCTTGGTGGAGGGTCATCAATTGATGGGGCTAAAGCTATGAAAGATTATGCTCAAAAAATTACTGGAGGAGAGTCCACTATAAAGGAATTTTATGCTATACCCACTACCAGTGGTACAGGCTCTGAAGTAACTCAGTATGCAGTAATTACAAATAAACAAGAAGGATTAAAGTATGCTCTTACAGACAAATCACTTCTTCCTATGGTTGCTATTCTTGATCCAGAATTGGTCAAATCTGTACCTAAAGCAATAACTGCTGATACAGGAATGGATGTAATCACACATGCTATGGAGGCTTATGTTTCAAAAAATGCTACTGATTTTTCAGATGCTCTTGCTGAAAAAGCTTTTACATTAGCTTTTAGATTTTTACCACAAGCTTATGCTGATGGAAATGATATAATAGCAAGAGAAAAACTTCATAATGCATCATGCCTTGCTGGTATGGCATTTAATGCGGCAGGCCTTGGAATTACCCACAGTTTAGCTCATGCTGTAGGTGGAAAATTGCATATTTCTCATGGAAGAAGTAATGCAATGATACTTCCTCATGTAGTTGAATATAATGCCAATTTAGATAAAGAAACTTTTAATACTGAATATAGTGTAGCAGCAAAAAAATATCAAAGACTTGCAAAACTATTAAAGTTACATGCTCCAAATGTAAATATTGGCGTAAGTAATTTAATTAGAAGTATTGTAGAACTTCAAAAAACATTAATGATTCCAACTACATTAAAAGAGCAAGGGGCTGATATGGCTTTAGCAGAAGCATCAAGAAAAGAAATTGTTAATGCTGCTCTTAAGGATGTTTGTACAACAGCCAACCCTAGAGAAACTACAAAGGAAGATTTGTTAAGGATTTTAGATAGAGTTTTAGGATAGAACATTAGTTAGGCCACTCATATATGAGTGGCCTTTTGTGTAAGTTTTTCAGAAAAATTAAAAAATTAATTAAAATTTAGTGAATTATTATAATATATAAGGGGGATTAATATGGAAGATCAACTATATTCAATAGGTAAAGTTGGTGAAATATGCAAAATAACAAAAAAAGCTTTAAGATATTATGATAAAATGAACATATTATCGCCTGATAAAGTAGCTAATGATAGTGGATATAGGTATTATAGTAAAAATACCTTGTTATCTGTTCCAGTAATAAAATATTATAAACAAAGTGGTTTTAAACTTGAAGAAATGAAAGTTTTTTTGGAAGGAAAAACTTACGATTTCTTTCACGAAAGCTTTAGAAGTAAAATAGATGAATTAAAGAATCTTGAAAAGGAAATAAATTTAAAATTAAGATCTGTTAAAGATTGGGATGATCTTATAGTTGAGGCAAAAATGGTAATTGAAAATAATGTTTCTGATGTAGCCATAAAATATATAGATAATCGTACTTTAACTTTTTTAGACCAAGATTTTGAATATGATTATATGGATTCTATAATTAACATAGAATTTACAAATTATATAGATAGTATAGATAATGCAATAACAGGTCCTGTAATTATACGTTTTCCATCCTTTGAGGATAAAATGAATGGAAAATGTAAAAAAATGAGGATAATGCAGGAGACGATTTTAAAGTGTAAAGAAGAACTAAGTGTAGAGTTTGGAGGATGGATGGTAGCTGCATGTTATCATATAGGTCCTCATGAAACAATTAATAAAACATATAAAAAAATAAAGGAGTGGACTGAAAAACATGGATACGTATGCTCTGAGGAATCCTATGAAAGATATGTGACGGATTATTGGACAACCAAGAATAAAGATAAATTTGTAACAGAGGTTTTAATAAAAATAAGTAGAGCGAAATAAATTTAAATTTGATGAAAACGTTGACCTAAGGGCAAGGTATTGATGGATAACAATGTGGTTTTCGTTAAAAAAAATACAATATTAGTCAATAAAAATCAAAATTATTCTTTTTATAAAATTAAAATTCATATAGATTGTTGTTAAAAAAATTATATTTATTGTTTAATGATACTTATAAGAACTGCAATTTAATGAAGGCTTTTCAAGCATTCATTGTGTTGCAGTTCAAATTTTTATATACATATTAAAAATTTTATTTAAATATTCTTAATAAATACATATTGACCTTTCCCTATAGGGTAAGGAATATAATCTACTTAAGAATAAAGTACCTACAAGATAAAAGTGAAAAGGTGTTCAGTAATTTAAATATGGAATGCACCAATTTATAACAATCTTAATGCATATTTATTATAAATTTTTATTAAAAATATAAGTTTATAATATTATTATTTAAATTTTTATAAATGAAAGGAGATTTAATTTTATGAATGAACATTCAAAAGCAGTAAGCTTAGAAGCTGTTGCTGCTAAGAAGAAATTATCAAGTGATTTCTTCAAGAAGGGTATATCCCTAGCTTTATTTTCAGGTCTTGCCTATGGATTATACACAGCGTTTTTAACTATGGGTATGACTAAAGGAGTTTGGGCAGATTGGTATGGTGATAATACAGCTGGTTTATCAGCATTTGTTATAGCATATTTACTTGCAGCTCTTGGTAACGCAATAAATGATACATGTAGTGCTATTTGGTCACTTTTGTATGCGGTAGTTAAAGGTAAATTTGGTGACTTTCTAAGATGCATAAATACAAAACCAGGTCGTATTATGATAGTTGCAGCACTTATTGGAGGTCCTATAGCTGGTACTGCTTATGTTATAGCTCTTCAAATGGCTGGTTCAATAGTTGTTCCAATATCAGCTCTTTGTCCTGCAATTGCAGCTATATTAGGTAAAATTTTATACAAACAAGAATTAAATAAACGTATGTCTTTTGGTATTTTAATATGTGTATGTGCTAGTTTCTTAATTGGTAGTACAGGTTTAGATGGCGGAGCTTCAGCAAGTACGTTAATTGGTATTGCAATAGCTATTGTTGCAGCTTTAGGATGGGGATTTGAAGGTTGTGTAGCTGGATATGGTACAGCAATGATCGATCCTGAAATCGGTATTTGTATTCGTCAAGTAACATCAGGTATAGCAAACTTATTTATATTAGTTCCTATTTTTGGAATGATGGCTGGTGGAATTGGAATTTCTACTGATCTTGCTGTAAAAGCATTTACAAGTTCTCCTGCAATGATTTGGTTTGCATTAAGTGGACTTTTATCATTTGTAACATTTATGACATGGTATGCTGGAAACAGTATGTGTGGGGCAGGACTTGGTACTGCATGTAACGGTACATATTCATTCTTTGGACCATTATTCTGTTTATTAGTATTAGGAGTATATGGTGGAATGGATGGATGGTCATTACCTACTGTAGCTTGGATTGGAGCTGTAGTAATGATGGTTGGTATTCTTATAATATCTATGAATCCACTTGATTTATTTAAAGGAAAAAAGATGGAGGTAGATGTAGATGAAACCGCTTAATTATGCAATTTTAAAATATTTTACTAAAGTTTCAGAAGCTTGTGCTGATGACGTTATAGAAGCATTAAAAGGAGAATATGGAAACTTTAAGGCTCTAAACAAAAAAGCAGTAATTAACGCATTGCTTACAGCAGAAGCTAATGGTCTTATTGAAGAAACAAGATTTGACTTGGATAATAATAATGAATTAAGAGTTTATTACCATGCAAATGAAGAAGGTGCAGCTACAATTAATAAATATATTCCAGATTAATTTCTAACATTAACCATAGGGGAATGATTACATAAAAAAATTCTCTTAAATTATAGTTAAATATTTGATTTTAGGGTGTATTTTATTGAAATATCGCTTTAAAATAGTATGGTTTACAATAAGTTATCTAAAAATTTTTATTATAAAAAATATATTGACTTTCCCCCAAGGGGTAAGGAATATAATTAACATATAGTAATAAACAGGAAATACATGAAAATCTACACAGAGTAATAGAAGTTATAATCAAATAAAAAGTTATTGGGCTAGGGTAAGGAAGGAGGAATTAAAAATGAGATATTATGGAGATGAGGCTTTAGGCCTTGTGGAAACAATAGGATTAGTTCCTGCGCTTGAAGCGGCAGATAAAATGCTTAAGGCAGCTAATGTTGAGTTAATTTCTTATGAAAATATTGGTTCAACTCTTGTAACTATTATGGTAAAAGGTGATGTTGGTGCAGTAAGATCTGCTGTAGAAGCAGGAGCTGAAGCTGCTAGAGCTATTGGTAAATTAACAGCACACAATGTTATGCCACGCCCTATTAGAGAAGTAGGCGATATTGTTTCAGTACACGATATAGATTCATAAAATAGAAAGGAAATGATATACATATGGCAAGATATGAAGCTTTAGGATTAATTGAAACTTTTGGTCTAGTTTTTGCTTTAGAAGCAGCAGATGCTATGTGCAAATCAGCAGATGTTGAGCTTATAGGCTATGAAAATGTTGCATCAGGTTATATATCTGTATTAGTTCGTGGCGATGTTGGTGCTTGTAAAACAGCAGTAGAAGCTGGAGTTAATGCAGTTAACTCAATGGAAGGTGGAAACCTTTATAGTTCAATAGTTATACCAAGACCACATGAAGATCTTGAAAAAATAATAAAACGTTATGCAATAACAGATCTTGTAACAGAATAAAAAATATATTTTTTTCTAAGGAAAAGGAGAGAGAAAAATGAATATTATAGATAATGATTTACTCTCCATGCAGGAAGCTAGAATTCTTGTTGAAAATGCCCGAGAGGCACAAAGAAAATTAGCAACTTTCCCACAGGAAAAACTTGATGAAATAGTTGAACGTATGACTGAAGAGGTTGAAAAACATCTAAAAGAACTTGCAAAAATATCTAGTGAAGAAACGGAATATGGGAAGTGGGAAGATAAATATATTAAAAATCACTTTGTGTGTAAATATCTGAAAAATAGACTTAAAGGCATGAGGTGTGTAGGTATTATCAGTGAAGATAAAATTAATAAAACAATGGATGTTGGAGTGCCTATGGGCGTTGTTATAGCTTTTTCACCACCAACAAGTCCAGTATCTACAACTATATATAAGGCACTTATTGCAATTAAATCAGGAAATGCAATTATATTTTCACCTCATCCAAGAGCTAAAAAAGCAATAAGTAAAACAATTGATATTTTAATTAGAGCGGCAGAAGGTGTAGGACTTCCAGAAGGTGCTATTGCTTATCTTCATACAGTAACTAAAAGTGGTTCATTAGAACTTATGAATCATAAGGACACATCTTTAATAATGAACACAGGAGTTATGGAAATGCTTGATGAAGCTTATAAATCTGGTAAGCCAGTAATTTATGGAGGCAATGGAAATGGGCCAGCCTTTATAGAGCGAACAGCAGATATAAAAAAAGCAGTTAAAGACATTATTGATAGTAAAAATTTTGATTATGGGGTGGTGTCAGCTGCTGAGCAATCAATTGTTGTTGATAGCTTAATTGCATCAGAAGTAGAACAAGAGCTTATTAAAAATGATGGATATTTTATGACTGAAGAAGAATCTTTAAATCTAGGAAGAATTCTTTTTAATCAAGATGGAAGCCTTGATTTAGAGATGATTGGCAAATCTCCACAATTTTTAGCTAAGAAAGCTGGTTTTAAAGTTTCAGAAAATATAAAGGTACTTATTTCCAAGCAAAAGTTTGTTTCTAAGAAAAATCCTTACTCAAGAGAAAAACTTTGTCCTGTTTTAGCCTTTTATATAGAAGATGATTGGATGCATGCTTGTGAAAAATGTATAGAATTATTACTTACTGAAAGATATGGACATACACTTGTGATACATTCAAGAGATGAAGAAGTTATTCGTCAATTTTATCTTAAAAAACCCGTTGGGAGAGTACTTGTAAATACTGCAGGAACCTTTGGTAGTATGGGGGCTACTACTAACTTATTTCCTTCAATGACATTAGGAAGTGGCTCTGCAGGTCATGGAATGACTTCAGATAATGTTTCACCTAGGAACTTATTATATATTCGTAAAGTTGGATATGGGGTTCGAAATATGGATGAAATTGTTGATACAGTGAATGATAAAGAGAATTCTATTTCTGAAGTTTCAAATGGGAAGTTAAATGAAAATGAGATAGATAACTACAAGTTATTAGAGAGCATATTAAAAAAAGTCCTAAAAGACTTAAAATAAAAAATCATATTTAATATGAAATACATTAAAGAATGTGAGGGAATAAAGTGGATATACGTGAATTTTCAAATAAATTTATGGAAGCTACTAAAGGCATGTCTGATGAAGAACGTGCTAGTTTAATGAAAATGTTTCAAAGTGTTTCAAGTGAAATAACAAAAGAAGAACCAGTTACATCAAAAGTTGTATCTGAGAACAATGGTCAAATACCAGATGGAATGACAGAGCGTCTAGCTAAATTAAAAGAAAATTATATGAAACATGTCCCATCAATAACAACTTATAGAGCAAGAGCTATTACTAAAATAGCTAAAGAAAACCCTGGTATTCCTAAAGCAATTTTACGTGGTAAAGCTTTTAAATATTGTTGTGAAACTGCACCACTTGTAATTCAAGACCATGAACTTATTGTTGGAGCACCAAATGGAAAACCTCGTGCAGGAGCTTTTTCACCTGATATAGCTTGGAGATGGATGGTAGATGAAATTGATACAATAGGAGATCGTCCACAAGATCCATTCTATATATCAGAAGAAGATAAAAAAATTATGCGTGAAGAGTTATTCCCATTTTGGAAAGGTAAATCCGTTGATGAGTACTGTGAAAATCAATATCGTGAAGCAGGAGTATGGGAACTTTCAGGAGAATCTTTCGTTTCAGATTGTTCATACCATGCAGTAAACGGTGGAGGAGACTCTAATCCAGGATATGATGTTATATTAATGAAAAAGGGTATGCTAGATATAAAAAGAGAAGCAGAAGAAAAATTAGCAAATCTTAGCTATGATAAACCAGAAGATATAGATAAAATATACTTCTATAAATCAATAATTGATACTGCTGAAGGTGTTATGATATATGCTAAACGTATGTCAGATTATGCAGCTGAACTTGCTTTAAAAGAAACTAATCCTAAGAGAAAAGCAGAACTTCAAAAGATTTCTGAAATAAATGCTAGAGTTCCAGCTCATAAACCAAGCACTTTCTGGGAAGCTATACAAGCAGTTTGGACTATAGAATCATTACTTGTAGTTGAGGAAAACCAAACAGGTATGTCTATAGGACGTGTAGACCAATACATGTATCCATTCTACAAAGCTGATATAGAATCAGGTCGTATGACTGATTATGAAGCATTTGAATTAGCAGGTTGTATGCTTATAAAAATGTCTGAAATGATGTGGATAACAAGTGAAGGAGGTTCAAAATTCTTCGCAGGTTATCAACCATTTGTTAATATGTGTGTAGGTGGTGTTACTAGAGAAGGACGTGATGCTACAAACGAATTAACATACCTTTTAATGGATGCAGTTCGTCATGTTAAAATATATCAACCATCTTTAGCTTGTCGTATCCATAAAGGATCACCACAAAAATATCTTAAGAAGATAGTTGATGTTATTCGTGCAGGTATGGGATTCCCAGCATGCCACTTTGATGATGTTCACATAAAAATGATGTTAGCTAAAGGTGTTTCTATAGAAGATGCAAGAGATTACTGCTTAATGGGTTGTGTTGAACCACAAAAATCAGGTAGATTATATCAATGGACTTCTACAGGATACACTCAATGGCCAATATGTATAGAACTTGTTTTAAATCATGGTGTACCATTATGGTATGGAAAACAAGTATGCCCAGACATGGGAGATTTAAGCCAGTTTAAAACTTATGAACAGTTTGAAGCAGCTGTTAAAGAACAAATTAAATTTATAACTAAATGGACAAGCGTTGCTACAGTAATTTCTCAACGTGTTCACAGAGAACTTGCTCCAAAGCCACTTATGTCTATGATGTATGAAGGTTGCATGGAAAAAGGTAAAGGAGTAGAAGCAGGTGGAGCTATGTACAACTTCGGACCTGGAGTAGTATGGAGTGGTCTTGCTACTTACACAGATTCCATGGCGGCTATAAAAAAATTAGTATTTGAAGATAAAAAATATACACTAGAAGAATTAAATGAAGCTTTAAAAGCTGATTTTGTTGGATATGAACAATTAAGAAAAGATTGCTTAGAAGCACCTAAGTATGGTAATGATGATGATTACGCAGATTATATTGCTGCTGATTTAATTAACTTTACAGAACGTGAACATCGTAAATATAAAACATTATATTCAGTACTTAGTCATGGTACTTTATCAATATCAAACAATACTCCATTTGGACAAATGACTGGAGCTACAGCAAATGGACGTAAAGCATGGATGCCTTTATCAGATGGTATAAGCCCATCACAAGGAGCTGACTTTAAAGGACCTACTTCTATAATAAAATCTGTTTCTAAAATGACTTGTGAAGACATGAATATAGGTATGGTTCATAACTTTAAGTTAATATCTGGTCTTCTTGATACACCTGAAGGAGAACAAGGAATAATTACATTATTACGTAGTGCTTGTGCTCTTCAACTTGGAGAAGTTCAATTTAACTATTTAGATAATAAGACTTTAATAGAAGCTCAAAAACATCCAGAGCAATATCGTGATTTAATCGTTCGTGTTGCTGGATATAGTGCATTCTTCGTTGAATTATGTAAAGATGTTCAAGATGAAATCATAAGTAGAACTATGCTTACACATTTTTAATAAAGAAAATTCTAAACTTTAGAGGGAGTTTTTACTACCACTAAAGTTTAGAAAATGATCATCCAGGGACATACTCCTTCTTTAGTCCCACTTAAAAAATGGGAGTGTTAGAGCGGATAATGATCGGATAAAAATTTGATAAAAATATATGTCTTAAATCCCTTTAAGATAATTTATATAAAATCTGCAATCTACATAAATCTTTATAGATTGCAAATATAGCTAAGATATATATATAAATCAAAGAAAATGAAACTGGAGAATGAGTAATATGAGTAATGGAAATTTAGGTATAATCGAACGAAAAGCAAGGATTTTTAATATACAAAAATACAATATGTATGACGGAGATGGAATAAGAACTTTAGTATTTTTTCAAGGATGTCCTCTTCGCTGTAAATGGTGTGCAAATCCTGAAGGGTTAGAAAAAAAATATAGAATTATGTTTAAAAGCAACTCATGTATTAATTGTGGAGCTTGTGCTTCTGTTTGCCCTGTGGGAATACATACTATTTCTAATAAAACCCTAAAACACGAAGTTAATCGTGACATTGATTGTATCGGATGTGGTAAGTGTAAAGAAGCTTGTGTTAAGTCTGCAATATCAATAGTTGGAGAAGAAAAAACTATTTCTGAGCTTTTAAAGATTGTAGAAGAAGATAGAATCTTTTATGAAATGTCCGGTGGTGGAGTTACATTAGGCGGTGGAGAAGTTTTAATGCAGCCTGAAGCTGCTACTAGTTTATTAATGGCATGTAAGCAAGCAGGTATAAACACTGCAATAGAAACTTGTGGTTATACAAATATTGACACAATACTTAAAGTTGCAGAGTTTGTAGATTTATTTTTGTTTGATATTAAAAATATTAATTCTGATAAACATCGTGAATTAACAGGTGTAAGAAATGAGAGAATTTTAGAAAATCTTCAGGAATTACTTAAAAACAAATACAATGTAAAGATTCGTATGCCTTTGCTTAAAGGTATAAATGATTCTCAAGATGAGATAGAAAAAACTATGGAATTTTTACTACCATATAAAGATTATAAAAACTTTAAAGGAATTGATTTATTACCATATCATAAGATGGGTGTAAATAAATACAACCAATTAGGAATTGAATATCCTATAAAAGATGATCCAAGCCTTAATAGTGAAGACTTAGATAGAATAGAAGGATGGATTAAAAAATATGATTTACCTGTAAAGGTAGTTCGGCATTAAATAATTTTCAAATAGATAATAAGATGGAAGGTAAGGTTTATGGGAGATTTTTCTGATAGAAATATACAGCGTGTTATACAAGAGTCAGTACCAGGAAAACAGATTACTATAGCTCATGTTATTGCATCACCAATGTCTGATATATATGATAGGCTTGGAATTGATGAAAAAGGAGCAATAGGTATTTTAACTTTATCGCCTTGCGAGACTGCTATTATTGCAGCAGATATTGCTACAAAGGCTTCAGATGTTGAAATAGGATTTCTTGATCGTTTTACAGGCTCTGTTGTAATAAGTGGTGATATTCAAAGTGTTGAAACAGCACTTAGTGAAGTAATTAGTACATTAAAGGATATGCTTGGATTTACTAGCGCTCCCATTACAAGAACATGAGAAAGAAACGTATAATGGTAATTGGTCCTTCAAAATGTGGAAAAACTACATTAGTTAATGCATTAAATGATTATGATGGTCCATTAAGAAGAACACCAGATTTGATTTATGGTAAAAACACCATTGATGTTCCAGGTTCCTATATAGAGAATGCATGGATGTATAAGCATATAATTGCAGTGGCTCAGGATGCATTTTGTGTGCTTATATTAGTTGACCAGTCTAATTGCACAGAAATATATTCCCATGGATTTGCAAAATCTTTTAGTTGTCCAGTAGTTGGTGTTATAACAAAATGTGATTTAATGCCTGAAAATAAAGAGAAATGTGTAATGCAATTAAAAAAAATAGGGGTATCAGAACCATATTTTGATATTAGCTTTGAAATGGGAACAGGAATTGATGCTTTAAAAGAGTATTTATTTGAAAAAAAAGGTGAGGAGTAAAGGTCGATGATTAAATTTATTACGGAAGAGTATTTAAGAGATTTATATAGAAAAGACCCTTTTGATACCTACAAGTTGGAACAAGGACAGCGCCTTACCCCTGGAGCAGCTGAGTATTTATCTGATAAAGGAATAAAATTAAATAATGATTCAAAAACAAATAAGCTTTCAAAAATAAATACAAAGATTTCCCAAAAAGATTTAGAAGAAGAACCTGAAAAATTATCTAAAGAAACAGTAAAAAATGTGGGAAATATTGATGAAAAAATCAATTTAAATAAGAAGCTTTGTTGTAAATTAAAATCTATAGAGGCAGCATTTCTTGTAACTAGTAGTGAAATATTAAGAGAAGATATTATTTTAGCACAAAATATTATAAATTTAGGTAGGAAAATATCAAACATCAGAAATGTTTTAGATGGAAAAGGTACTCTTGAATCTGTTTGTGTAAAAGAATGTACAGGAATAAATTCAACAAATTCTAAAACGGATCTTGGTGATTGTTTTGAAATAACAGAATTTCATATGCAGCTTCCAAAAAGCAATGCAATTTTAAAAATGAATGTACTTCGTTGTACACTTCAGGAATTAAAGTTTGAAATAATGGACATATATAAAGATGATGAAATTTTAAAAAACAAAATTATAGACAATGTTAATTCAATAATTAATTCACTGTCTCAATTAATTTGTTTAGCAGTAGGAGGAAAAGAATGTCAAAGGGAAAATTAACTTTTGAATATTGTGATAATATGGTTCAAAAGTTTGAAGAAGTTATAAAAAAGCCAATTGTTAATGGGTCTTCTGTTTATTATACAGGTGTAGACTTAGGTACTGCTTGTGTAGTATTAGCTGTTTTAGATGAAAATTATAATCCAGTAGCAGGTGCATATAGATATGCAGATGTAGTTCGTGACGGAATGGTTGTTGATTACATTGGAGCAGTAAGGATTGTAAGAGAACTTAAACAGGAAATTGAAGAAAAATTAAATACAGAACTTATTTATGCTGCTGCTGCAATTCCACCTGGAACGGATTCATTAGATTCTGGAGCAATTAAAAATGTAGTTCAAGGTGCAGGTTTTGAACTAACATGTCTTTTAGATGAACCTACTGCTGCAAATTCTGTACTTAAAATTGAAAATGGTGCAGTTGTAGATATTGGTGGAGGAACAACTGGAATATCAATATTAAAGAATGGAAAAGTTGTTCATGTTGTTGATGAACCTACAGGTGGTACTCATTTTTCATTAGTTATTTCAGGTGCATATGAAATGCCTTTTAGCAAAGCAGATGAATTTAAAAGAGACATAAAAAATCATAAAGAAATTTTGCCAGCATTAAAGCCAGTAGTTGAAAAGGTATCATCAATTATTAACAAGCATATTAAAAATTATGATGTAAATGAAATTTCTTTAGTAGGAGGTACTTGTTGTTTAACAGGAATTGAAGAAATTATTGAAAAGCAAACAGGAATATATACTCATAAGCCTAAAAATCCTATGTTTGTTACACCACTTGGGATAGCATTAAATTGTACACAGGATATTATTGAGTAAGGCTTATTAAGATAAATATACTGTCAAATTCCACTAGTTGTTTATTTTAGTATGCTTAATAAGGAGAGTGTTTCAAAGTGGATTTTAGAATTATAAAATCACCTTCTAGTAGCACTAAAGATATTCTTAAAAGAAGAATGGGTGGTAACTGTAAAACAGATTTAGAAAGTGTAGATGCAATAGGACTTGTTCAAGGCAAACTTATAGATATGATTTATGCTGCAGATATTGCCGAGAAAGCTGTTGGAGTTACCGTTGAAGATATTAGGGGTATATGTCCACAGCATATGGTTTTACTTGGGATTTTTGGTGATACATCTTCAGTTGAATCCGCGTTAGATGAAATTAAATTAAAAATGAAAGAGGTAAATAAGCTATGATAGCAGCAAGACTTATTGATAATATATGGGCCACTAGAAAGGCAGAATCTCTTAGCGGACTTAAATTTATGCTTGCTGAGGAAATTGGTGGTGTAGATGAAGGACGGAGATTTATAGTTGTCGATATTATAAGTGCAGGTATTGGTGATAGAGTTATTGTCAGTACTGGATCATCTGCTAGAAGAATGTTAGGTGATGACAATATTCCTGTAGATGCAGTTGTTATTGGAATAATTGATGAGGATTGTAATTTTGGTTAAAACACAACTTCCTTAAAATAAAATTATTGTTAGAACTGGATTACCTGTTAGAAGAATGTTAGGTGATGACAATATTCTTTTATATTTTAAAAAGATATATAAAATCTTAAGTAATAATTAAGAATCTAGGATTTAAGATGATAACTTATGAAGAGTCTTGATTTTGATAGGGTCCTTTACTCATTCAATAATGGGAAAAGTAGTTTTATATAAGTTTTAATATTATTTGAAAGGATGTGAGAACATGAAAAAATTAATTGCTGCAAAAGATATTGAAACATTAATATTAAAAGGCGAAAAAGTACTTTATGTAGATGGAAGTGAAATAATTACACCATCAGCTCAAGATCTTATAAAAAATAATGGAATAGTAGTTACTACAGAAGCTCCATCACCTAAAGTAGAACCTTTAATAGATAAAAGTCTTTCAAACATAGGGAATATAGATACTGAAATGATGCTTAAATTTATTAGAGTAATGATGGATAAGGGGCTTTTAGAAGAAATGATTCAATGCCTAAAAGGAAAGGATCATCCATTTAAAGCAGAATGTGCTTCTAATGGACTTAAAGTTGTTAGAGGAAACACAGTAAAAATGGATACCTTTGATACTGGTAATCTAAATGCAAACGTTCAATTTCAAGAACTAGTAAGTAAAAAAGAATCAAAAATGAGTGCTGGGTTTTTAATTATTGAAAATTCAAAATTTGATTGGGAATTAACTTACGAAGAGATTGATTATGTTATAGAGGGAACTTTAACTGTTGAAATTGATGGTAAGACATATACAGCTTATGCTGGAGATGTATTGTTTGTGCCATCAGGTTCTAAAGTAGTTTGGGGATCTCCAGACAAAGCTAGGGTGTTTTATGCAACATATCCAGCAAATTGGGCGGATCTTTTATAGAAAATTAGGAGGATTTACCTATGCAAGCGCTTGGTTTAATAGAAACAAAGGGATTACTTGCAGCTGTTGAAGCAGCTGATACAATGGCTAAATCAGCAGATGTAAGTATTATTGAAAAAACTTATGTAGGTGGCGGTCTTGTCACAATTTCAGTTACAGGAGATGTAGGTGCAGTAAAGGCATCTATAGAAGCTGGAGTAGCAGCTGTAAAAAAACTTGATGAAAAGTTTTTGATTTCAGAACATGTGATTCCACATCCTCATGAAGAATTGGAAAATATAATTGGACCTAAAAATCTATCAGAAGGTATATCATCTAATAAAAATACAGAAACTGTAGGAAATATAGAAGTTGCAGAGTTTGTACAAGCTAGAGAAACTATGGAAGATATAAAACAAGTTAAAAATGTTAAGGATTTAGAAAATATAGACGAGCCCAAGCCTGTACAAACTGTGGAGAATCTAAAGGATACAGACACAGTAGAATCTTTAACTGATATGGAGAATAAAAAAACTATAGACAGTGTTAAAGAGCAAGAATTCGTAAAAATCTCAAAAGATATGGTAGATACGGATAATATAGAAGATATAAAAAAAGCTGAAACTATAGAAACAGTGAAAAATACAAAATCTGTAGATAAAGCAGAGGATGTAAATAAATTAGATGTGGATTTAGATAAAATACATAAGTTAAATTTAGAAAATCTACATAAAGATGATGTAGATAATTTAGTAAGAAAAAATGGTTTAGAAAAAGCCGTTTTAATATTAAATAAGCTTAAGGTTGTTAAGCTTAGAAATTTAGCTCGTGAATATAAAGATTTTGGAATTGCAGGTAGAACAATTTCAAAAGCAGGAAAAAATTTATTAATTAATAAATTTAAATTATATTACGAGAAAAATTAGCTATTTAAAGGTTACGAAAGGAAGTAAGGTATGATGGAAAATTTTGATAAGGATTTGCGTTCAATACAACAAGCAAGGGATCTCGCTAGACTTGGAAAAATAGCAGCTGATAAAATTGCTGACTATAATGAAGAGCAAATTGATAAAATCTTACGTAACATGGTAAGAGTTGCAGAAGAAAACGCTGTTTGTTTAGCACAAATGGCAGTTGAAGAAACAGGCTTTGGTAAAGTTGAAGATAAAACTTTCAAAAACCATTTAGCATCTACTATACTATATAATTCAATTAAAGATATGAAAACCATAGGTGTGATTAAAGAAGACAAAGAAAACAAAATTATAGAGCTTGCTGAGCCAGTTGGTTTAGTTATGGGTATAGTACCTTCAACAAATCCAACTTCTACTGCAATTTTCAAAGCTATGATTTCAATTAAATCACGTAATGCTATAGTGTTCTCACCACATCCATCTGCAGCAAAATGTACAATTAAAGCAGTTGAATTAATGAGAGATGCAGCAATAGAGGCTGGAGCACCAGAAAATATTATAAATTCTATAACTATTCCAACAATTGGAGCTACAAATGAGTTAATGAAAAGCAAAGAAGTATCTATAATAATAGCTACAGGTGGTCCAGGAATGGTTAAAGCAGCTTACAGTTCAGGAACACCAGCAATTGGTGTTGGTGCAGGAAACTCTCCAGCATATATTGAAAGAACTGCTGATGTAGAAAAAGCTGTTAGAAACATTATGGCAAGTAAAACTTTTGATAATGGTACAATCTGTGCATCTGAACAATCAATAATCTGTGAAGAATGTAATCATGATTTAGTTGTTTCAGAGTTTGAAAAACAAGGTGGATACTTCATGACAGAAGAAGAAACTGAAAAAGTTTGTAAATTATTATTTAAAAAAGGTAATGCTATGAATGCTAAGTTTGTTGGAAGAAGTCCACAAGTTATAGCAAGTGCTGCAGGATTTACAATTCCAGCAGGAACTAAAGTACTTATAGGAAGACAAAATGGAGTAGGAGAAGGTTACCCATTATCTTTTGAAAAACTTACAACAGTTCTTGGATTCTATACAGTAAAAGATTGGAAGGAAGCATGTGAATTAAGTATTCAATTACTTCAAAATGGAATTGGTCACACTATGAGCATACATACAGAAGACAGAGATATGGTTATGAAGTTTGCTAGAAAACCAGCTTCTCGTATCCTTGTTAACACTGGTGGAACTCAAGGTGGAACAGGTGCAAGTACAGGACTTAATCCTTCATTTACTTTAGGATGTGGTACTTGGGGAGGAAGCTCAGTATCTGAAAATGTTACTCCAGAGCACCTTATAAATGTTAAAAGAGTTGCTTATGGTATAAAAGATTGTACAAACTTAGCATCTAATGATCCAACTTTTAACTGCATAAAAACTGCTGAAAATTGTCATGGAATTCAAAATCAATTTATGAACATGAGCCCAGCTCAAATTGCAGCAGCTGCAGAATGTTTAAATAAGGTTAACAAATCTTCAGAAGGTAGCAATACTTGTACTGAATGCAATAGTGAAAATGAAAAAAATGAAGAACTTTTAGATTTAGTTAATAAAATAGTTGCCGCTATGAAGGAGGCAAATTAATGGATAATTGTGAAGAAGTATTAAAACTTTTACTAGAAGCTGTTAAAGGCAAAGAACTAAATACTGCTGTTAACAGAAATTCATCTTATATTCCAGTAGGAATTTCTAATAGACATATGCATCTTTCACAAAAGGATTTAGATAGTCTTTTTGGTGAAAATTATGAGCTTACTAAGATTAAAGATTTATCTCAACCAGGACAATATGCTTGCAAAGAAGTTGTAACAATTTGTGGACCAAAAGGTGCAATTGAAAAAGTTAGAATCTTAGGTCCCGTAAGAAGCAAAACTCAGGTTGAAGTATTAGCTGGAGATTGCGTTAAACTTGGATCTGTATCTCATGTAAAATTATCTGGAGATTTAAATAAAACATCTCCTATTACAGTAGTTGGACCAAAAGGTTCTGTGCAATTAGAAGAAGGATTAATAGTTGCACAAAGACATATTCATATGACACCAGAAGATGCTAAAAATTTAGGTGTGCATGATGGAGAAATAGTGTCAATAAAATTTGAAGATTTAAGAGGCGGAATATATAATAATGTAGCTGTTAGAGCTAATGACGCTTCAAGACTTGAATGTCATCTTGATATTGAAGAAGCTAACGCAATGGGTATTAACTCAAAGTCAAAAGTAACAATAGTTAAATAAAAAATAAATAATTGTTTATAAATAAAAATTTTAATAAATAAAAAAAGATATTTTTAGGAGGATTTTAAAATGAAATATGATGCATTAGGAATGATAGAAACAAAAGGATTAGTAGGATCAATAGAGGCAGCAGATGCTATGGTTAAAGCAGCAAACGTATATTTAATAGGTAAAGAATATGTAGGAGGCGGACTTGTAACTGTTATGGTTAGAGGTGATGTTGGAGCTGTTAAAGCTGCTACAGACGCTGGAGCTGCAGCTGCACAACGTGTTGGAGAATTAGTATCAGTTCACGTTATACCACGTCCACATTCTGAAGTTGAAGTAATTCTTCCATCAGATAAAGAAACTACAAAATAATATTTAAAATAACAAAAACGTCGCTAAAAATGATTTAGCGACGTTTTTGTATAATCACATTTTTATATAATCGGGCATAACGTGTAGATACCAAGCTCCTATTTGGTATTTTATATTACTTTTAACTATTTAATTCTCTAGTCTTTCTATCATAATGTAATTTAACACTCTTACTTTTTTCTGTTATTAAACTCAAATAAAACCATTTATTCCATTATAATGTCTATTTATACTTTTTTAGTCAGATGTAAATATTTTTATGGTAAACTTTATTTTGGAACTAATATAATAATTAGAAAATACTGCTTTAAATTCAATAGAAGAATGCAAAATTAATTATGCAAATTTATTATATTAACAATAAGTTAAAATCCTGTTATTATGCAATAAAAGGTTTATTTTAAATTGACTATTTTATTCTTTTTAATGAAGTGGATTTTTATAGATTAAATTTATTTAATAGGTTGAATTTATAATAAGGAGTAAAAAATTTGTATTAATATAAAATTATAAATAAAATGTATATAATGGGCTATTAGGTAATTTAGATTTGATTCGATACTTTATTTAGAGGGCATAATTATAGGGTTTTTTGTTGAAATAAAAATGTATTTAACAAAAATCAATTTATAATAATTAAAAAACATATTTAAAAAATTTATACAGCATATTTATTAAATTATTAAAAATTTAAATTAAAGAAAGGAAGATGATTAGTGAAAAAGAAAGCCTTGATAATTGGAATTATAAATTTATTAATAGTCTTTGGTATTGTTAATGTAGATACCAAATTAGTTTATGCTTATACTAATGCAACAGGTATGTATGTAAATCCTGTAAATGAAAAGAAAGCTGATATAATGACAGTGGATTGGAGCACAACTAAAAATGCACCCAATACTTATTGGGCTGTACATAATTGGAATGCTGGTGGAGAAGCTGGTGGATATGCTGGATTTCAACAAAGACCTGACAGACGAACACTACATTTTGCAATTTGGGACCCAATTTCTGCAAGACAACCTATTAAAGCAGAATATTTATCATCAAGTTCTACTTCATCACGATTTGGTGGAGAAGGAGAAGGAATGAAAGTAGAAACTAATTATGATTGGAAACCTGCCAGTTGGTATAAAATGACTATGCGTAATTGGCAAGAAGATGGACATACTAAATTTGGACAATGGATAAGAGACGAATCCACAAAAGAATGGAAACAAATAGCTGTATTAGATTTCCCTGTAGCTAATGTAAACTTTAATTGGGGAACAGGAATGTTCCAAGAAGATTGGGCAGGAAATGGTCAAGATGTAAGAAATGCTAGATTGAAAAATTTTTATAGTAGAAGTGTTTCAAATCAACATTGGAATTCTTTATATCAACAAAGAATTAAATCACAATATCCTGAGAAGAATTGGAATGGAGGAGGAAATTCTGAATATGTCTGGGTTGAGGCAGGTGGTAATACAAAGCCATCAATGACTAGTGGACAAATATTTAATATAAATCAACCTAGCAAACCAGATGTAGGAACTTTAGATTTTGATATAATAAATGCAAAATATGAGAATAACTCTTTAAATATTTCTTGGAAACTAAAAAATCAAAGTACTCCTCAGTTTAAAGGTAAAATAGAAATTTATAATAATCCTAGTATGATAGGTACTCCAATTAAAACTATAAATAATATTAAATCATATGAAAATTCTATAAAAAAAAGCTGTCAATTAGTTAGTTTAACTGGTCTTTATGCAAAAGTAGTTATAACTGATTTATTTGATAATACTATTACTAAAACGGTTACTTTAACTGGCAACAATGAAGGTAATTATAAAGGGTCAAACTTTAATTTTGATTTTAAGGGGTATAGCGATAGGCAGTTTGCTAAACTTGATTTAAATCTTGATAAATTAACTAGTAAACTTACTGTACAAAATATAAAAACCCATTATTATTTTAATGACAGTTATGCATCAATTTTAATTCAGGACAAAAATGGACAAACTGTTTTTTATAAAGATTTTATTGGTAATAAAGTAAATGATGCTATGGTTAAAGATATTCCTTTAAAAGAAGGATACTATTTAACGGTTAAGCACAGAGAATATTCAAATAGACTTTTTCTAACAAATGTAGATAAAAATTTAGCTCTTGATAAAGGAGCTACTAACACATATAAAATTAGTAAAAATCAGTTAAATCCAATTAGTGAAAATGAGATACCAAATCCAAATAAAAGTCCTTATGTAGGTAAACATTTTGATTTTATTTTCAAAGGACTAGGAGATTGGATATTTGGACAATTAAATTTAGATTTATCCTCTAATGAAGCTAAGATTGACATAACAAAAGGTAAGCCACATATTTACTTTAAGGATAGTTATGCATCACTTTTAATTAAAGATAATGAAGGAAATATTGTTTATACAAAGGACTTTATAGGAGATAAATCCAATGAAGATTTAGTTAAAAATATTCCTGTTAAAACTGGGTACTACATTATATTAAATCATCAGGAATCAAAAGATAGATTGATAGTTACTAATTTGGATAATAAATTAGAATTAGAAAAGGATAATAATACAAATTATAAGATTACAGATAGTGGACTTTTAAAAGTCTCTAAAGGTGAAATTCCTAATCCTAGCAAACCAATATATTATGGAACTGAATTCGACACTTTATTTAAGGGATATGCTGATAGAGTTTTTGCAAAGATGAAAATAGATTTAAGTAAAAGACAAGCTACAATAACTACAAATTCAGGAATTCCTCATAGTTATTTTAATGAATATGCTACAATATTAATTCAAAATAGTAAAAAAGAAACTGTATATTCAAAGAATTTTATAGGAACTTATAATTATTACTCAAATAATGAAACTGTTTCAGTTGAAGAAGGAAGTATAATTACAATAACTCACTTAGAATCTAAAGATAGACTTAAAATTATAAATACAGAAAATCTTAGTGAATTAGAAAAGGCTAACTCAGTGACTTATCAAGTTATGAATGGTGGTTTAAAGAAAATTAGCTAATAAAATTTAAGTATAATGTTTAAATGATTTAGGATTTATTTATATTAATTAAATGAGCAAATTGCATAATTAAAAGAGTTATAATACCCACATAACATATTGTATTTGAATAAATTATATTAAAAAATATATTATGCAATTTGCTCAAATATATAAATAAATTTTAATATATAAGTCTGCTAGTGAGTATTAAATAATTTATTCTAAATTTATTAATTTAATCTATTTAACAGACTTAATTTGACAATAAAGGAGGTATAATTGTGAAAAAAAATAACAAAATTTTTAATACTTCAAGTATTATTCATTTGTACTATATGTGGAACTGTTACAAAAGTTTATGCTGATGAAGTAAAACAAAAAGAAATTTATATTTTAGAAAATCCTACTTGGCTTAGAAAAACTGGTCTTTCTAAAGGCCTTGGTCATGATAAGCAGGATTTAGGTATAATTTTACCTGCCAATGCACAGCTAACAATCAAACAGGTAAATCCTAATTTTAAAGGAGATTTAACTATAAGATTATTAAATGACGATAATAAACATGAAACTTCTAAAACATTTAATCAATCAGCAATTACAATATCAACTCCATATAGTTCTGTTCCATTTGTGAATACAGTTTATGGTGGTAGTGAAAAACCTAAAATTGAATATAAGGTAACTGGTAATGTGCAGACTTTACCTATCTATAAAAAAGGACAAAATGAACAAGTATTTTTTAATCAGTGGGATAAAACAGGGGCTCCTTTTGCTTTAGTAATAGATGACTATTTTCAATTATTAGTTCCACAAAAAGACAAAGCTTATATGAAAAATATGAAGGATTTTTCATCCATTGATGAATTAATTCTTTATTATCATGACATATTTGAATACTATAATAATTTAGCAGGTCTTAGTTTTAATGCAAATATTCAAACTAATAAAAATGTGCCTAACAAGTATTTTATAAAAGCTGATAAGAGTGGTGCTGGTGCTGGTTATTATGGAGGAAATCATACCGCAGAAACTTCAAATTCAGTAGCTAGTTTTTGGTTATCAAAATGTTGGGGAGCATTACATGAAATTGGTCATGGATATCAAGACGATTTCAATAGAGGAGAAGTTTGGAATAATATATATGCTCATAGTTTTCAGAAGAAGGATCCTAATCTAAATATTTTTAAAAATGGTTGGTTATATAATTATGGGAAAAAGGATTCTGTTGACAATAAGGTGAACAAGCTTTGGCACCAAGATAAAGCAAAATTTGATACTTGGGGTTTAAGAGAAAAATTATATGGATATGTACTTTTAAAGGATAAAGCTACAGATGCTGGTTTTACTCACTTCAATCAAGAGTATCGTAAACTAGCAAATACTCCTGGCTTTAATACATCTGATTATAAACAATTTGATTTAATAAGCAAATACTATGGTGAAATAAGCAAACTAGATTTTACACCAGTTATAGAATCTTTTGGCGGGACTATGACAGAGTGGCAAAAGGAAGAAAATAGATATAAAAATTATAAACCAGTTGCACCATTAAATGAAGTTGTTCCTGACAATCAAGTTTCTAAAATACAACAATTATTAAATCTTGAAACTCCATTATCTTTAGTAACTACAGATGAATTAGCTAAGACTGGTTTAAAAGGAAATGTAACTTTGAATTTTAAAATTGATGATTTCAACCAAATTAAAAATCAAAACCTCTATATAATGAATGGAGAAAAACAAGTAAAAAAGATTACTATTACAAACCAAACTATTTCTTTAGGGGAACTACCAGTAGGTATTTATACTATTTACAGTACAAATGGGCATAATAAATCTTATAAAATAGATAATCATTATTTAAGAGTTAAAGAAGCTAACAATAATCTAACTTTAAATTATAAATTACGTACAAAAAGCAACTTAGTAAATCAAGAAATAGATTTCTTAGGACTAGGTGATGGATTGTTTGCTACAGCAAAAGTAGATTTAGAAAGTGAAAAATTGAATATAAACGTTTTTAAAAAATCACCACATTCTTATTTTCCCAATGAAGAGTATGTTAAAATTGAAATATTAGATAAAAATAATAATGTTACTTACCAAAAATCAATTACTGGTACAAATGCAGTATTAGAAAATAGTATCCAAACTTTAAAGGAAGGTTATAAAATTAGATTATACCATTGTGAACCATCTCGTTTAAAAATTAAGGATAATAAAACTGCTCTTACTAAAAATAAAATTAATACATTAGTTGTTACTAGTCAAGGACTTAAAAATGAAAAATTAAATCAAGATTTAAATAAAGAATTAGCAGAAAAGATTGATAGTTTTGCAGATAAAATTTATTCTGAAAAGCTTATGACTAAAAGTGATTGTGCAGAGGCTAAGATAGAGATAAAACTTGCAATAGATGCATTAGCAGAACCTTTAAAAAGTGAAATGTTAAAAAAACACAAAGAACTTTTACCACATTCAACAATAAATAAAGAAAATCCTTATGTAGGTAAACATTTTGATTTTACTTTTAAAGGATTAGGAGATTGGGTATTTGGACAATTGAATTTAGATTTATCCTCTAATGAAGCTAAAATTGATATAAAAAAAGGTAAACCACATGTTTACTTTAAGGATGAGAGTTATGCATCACTTTCAACCAAAGATAGTAAAGGGAATACTGTTTATACAAAAGACTTCATAGGAGATAAAGTAAATGAAGCTTTAGTAAAAAATATTCCTATTAAAATTGGATACTATATTACAATAAAGCACCAGGAACCAAAAAATAGATTATTAATTACTAATTTGGATAATAAATTAGAATTGGAAAAAGGAAATAGTATAACTTATAAAATTACAGATGGTGGAGTAGAAAAAGTACCTGAAGATGAAATTATTAAAGTGCCTAAAAATGAATGGAACGCCAATAAAAGCTATAATGCAGGAGATAAAGTTGATTATAAAGGAAAGACTTATGAAGCGAAATGGTGGTCACACGGTTTTGCTCCAGATACAAAAGTACAAAATTCATGGGAGACACCTTGGAAATTAATAAGTTAGTATATTAATAGAATTAAATATTTAAATTATTAAAATGTATTGGGTTAGAGATGTATTTTTCTCTAACTCAATATTTTTTTATATTTAAAAACTCTAGCATTATGGGAGTTTTTGTTTTTACAATTATTAAATTGATTTTTACCAAATTACTACTCTTTATGATATTTGATTTTTTCAAAGAAATAGCAAAGATCGGATGAGGTATAGGGGCAAAATTAAAAAAATAAATTAAAAAGCAACAGGCATGAAATTAAGTTACTTAAATATAATTATGTAAAGTAATAATAAAAGTAAACCTAAAAAATTACTACAATATAACAGAACTTTTTAATATTATTAGCTAAAATATATGGCAAATAAATCTGTTAAAATGCAAATTTAGCTGCATTTTTTATATGATTATATAATATTATTAAAATGATATTATATTTAATTCTGATATAAATTATTCACTAAAAGGTTAAAATGTGGTAGAATTGTACATGGACAAAAATTCAGAAAAAGTTTGCATAAAGATATGTGGAAGCTATAGTGAAACTAGATGATATCAATGATGCCAATAACTTTAAACTATAAAAATTATGTATTTGTTACCATTTTAAATCTTTATTTTGTGATTCTATGTTAATATTTATATTATTCATAGTGATTGTCTTCTGTTTAGATTTGGTTTCAGCGTTAAATCATAACACAGAGTAAGCCACTATGGATTTTTTTATTTAATAGATGTAAAAAATTTATATTAAATTGTTAAGAAAAAATGGTTGTTTTAAGTAATTATGAAAAAACAACTTTAAGAATTATTAGGAGGATACATTATGAAAATTTCAAAGAAAGATGCGTTAATATGGTTTGAGTTTTTTGCCATGCTGCCAGAAGAAGAGGAAGTTATGCCAAAACAACAAGAAATTATTTATGCTACATTTTCACAAATTGAAACAGCTATTGATCATAGAAATGATATGTTGATGTCAGAAATTAAGAATTTAAAAACCTTAGAAAATAGAACTTTTTTTGTAGGAAATGAAAACAAATTCTCAAAAGGGTGTCGTTCTTGTTTGTTGGGAACTGGTCTGAGTGCAATTAGAAAAACTAATAAATGTAATGTAGAATGTAAGTTCTGTTATAATTATGGAGAACTAGACAATATGTTTCCTATTGGAGAAGGTATGTGGGAAATCGGAGGTACAAAGTTTTATGAAAAAGACATTGACTTGCTTCTTTCTATTCATAAAAAACCTACCGGTGTTGCTTATGTTTATTTAGAGCCATTTATGGAAATTGAAAAATATTATTCAGTTATAAAGAAATTTAGTAATGCTAATGTTTATCAACATCTATATACAAATGGTACTTTAGCTTCAGAAGAAACATTAAAAGCATTAGGTGAAGCTGGTCTTGACGAGATACGTTTCAATTTGGGTGCATCTAATTGTTCAGACAAAGTTATTGAGAATATTAGAATAGCAAAAAAATATATTAAAAATGTAGGAATTGAAACACCAATGACTCCAGAATTTTTTGAAGGATTTTTTAAGAAAAAGCAAGCAATTTTAGATACAAAACTTGATTTTATAAATTGTGCAGAACTGCATTTAAATGAAAATAACATAGATAATTATTATGGAGAAAATATGTACATATCAAGACATGGCTACATATCTCCAATTTGGAGCAGAGAATTAACTTTGAAATTTATGAAAATAGCTGATGAAGAAAATTGGGATTTAGTAATTCACGATTGTTCAAATCATACAAAGTTTGCTAGAGATTTAAATTTAAGTAATAAAGAGGGTAAATGGTTTGGAGCAAGTAATTATGCCTGTGAATTTCCTAGAATTCCATATGAAGTATTTTTACCAATATTACGTGATGACAATTTTAAATTTTTAAGTGAAGAAGAATTGCCTGAGGATTATAAAGCAGGAAATTTGCTTTTTTAGATAAATGAAATTTATTAATATTGAATAGAAAAGATAGCGGAAACATTAAATTTTCGCTATTTTTTATTGAGGTACAATTAAAATTTTACTAATAATGAAAAAACTTTAATTATTATTTTAAAATATGAAATTATATATACTTTACATATAAGTATTTTGGTATTATAATACAAAATATTATATAATTGTTATAAAGTTTTAATTAAAATAACAATTATATAATATTAAAAATAACAATTGGGGGGATTATAAATGAATGCTATATTAAGAAGAAGAAGTATAAGAAAATACAAGGATAAAAAAATAAGTGATGATATTGTTGAAGAATTATTAAGAGCAGCAATGGCGGCACCTTCTGCTGTAAATGAGCAACCTTGGCAATTCATAGTTTTAAGAGATAAAGAAATTATGAAAAAAATAACTAAAGTCCATGAGTATTCAAAGATGTTATTAGAGTCAGATGTTGCAATTGTAGTTTGTGGAGATAAATCAAAAGAATTAATAGGTGATTTTTGGATACAAGATTGTTCAGCAGCTACAGAAAACATATTAATAGAAGCAGAAGATAGAGGGTTAGGTGCAGTCTGGTTAGGAGTTTATCCAATAAAAGAGAGAGTAGAAGGAATAAAAGAAATTTTAAATTTACCAGAAGGTATAACTCCTTTATCTGTAATTCCTATAGGGTATCCAAATGAAGACAAGAAGCCAATAGATAGATTTGATAAAGAAAGAGTACATTACGATAGATGGTAATTTATAACTTTTACAAATAATTGCACCTATACATTGGAACTTAATTCAATAGAAAAAAATAGAACAATATTTTTAGAACCAAAAAATTAATTAATACAAAATAGCCTATTATAAAAATATAATAGGCTATTTTGTATTAATTAATTTTAAATAAATAGTAGTATATATGTGTGTTTTAAAACTTGTCAGTAATTTATTAAGGAGGATATTAATAAAAACAGAGTATATTAAAGTAAAATAATAGCCTTAATTTTAAAACTGTAAATATAAATAATATATTCACTATATTAAAATTAAAGCTATTTTAACATATACTTCCTTATAGTTTGTATGAGATTATAAAGAAGAAATAGTAATTATATTAATCGTTTTTGTTTAACCATTTATTAAGAACTTTTATATATTTTACATTTTCTTCTACAAATGGCATATGTCTACTAAATTCAAATAACTCCCATTCAGAATTTGGAATCTTATCGTACATTGTTTTTGCAATAAGTGGTGAGCAAAGATCAAGTAAACCACTTGTTATTAAACAAGGTTCTTTTATATCTTCAATTTCTTTTATAAAATCAAAATCTTTTAATGTACCAGATGGACTAAATTCATTTTGCCCCCATGCAGTTATATAAGCTTCTGTTCCAGCAACTTTTGGACGTCTTAAACATTCTGGTGAATCTGGTCCTACTTCTCCTGCGCAGTGGCGACGCATAAATTCTGCTTCTGCTTCTTGATATTCTTTTGAAGAGTAATCTCCAGATTCTTCAGCTTTTGCAATAGCTTCTTGCATTTCTTTAGGAAGATATGCAACTCTTCTACGTTGTTCTTTTTCCCATAATGCAGCAGAAGGTAAAGTACTAGATAATATATAACTTTTGATTCCTTTTGGTTTGTACTCACAAGCGTATTGTATTGCTTGCATTCCTCCCCAAGATTGTCCTAATAAGTGAATTTCATCTAAACCTAAATGTTTACGAAGTTGGATTAGTTCCTCAATCCAAGTTTTAGCAGTCCATAAGTCAGGACGGGAAGGGGTTGCAGATAATCCGCATCCTAATTGATCATACATAATAACTGCACGTCCATCTTCTGCAACTTTATCAAGAACTTCAAAATAATTATGAGTAGAACCAGGTCCTCCATGTAATAAAACTAATGGTTTTTTATTTCCGGTGCATTCTCCAACTATGCGGTAATAAGTTTTGTATTCTAGATATGGCATATAGCCTTCAGTAATCTTCATAATCAATCTCCTTATCTATATTTAAGTTTTATTAAGTTATATGAATATTGACTTTTCTTAAATAACTGTATGATTTTTAAAGCTTTTTTAAATTTTTAACATAGTTTATCTTTACAATAAGTTTTAGTTATTATTATAACAGAATTTCATAACTAATTTATCTATATCTATTTTGATTCAGGAACAACAATTATATCCTTTGTATATTTATTTAATACTTCACAGCCATCTTCAGTTATGATAACAAGATCTTCTATACGAACGCCTATTTCTTCATAAGGAAGATAAATTCCAGGTTCTATAGAGAAACATTGTCCTGGTTTAATAATATCTTCATTTACGGAAGAAACATCACCAAACTCATGATCTTCTAAACCACAAGAATGTCCTGTTCTGTGTGTGAAATATTTTCCATATCCTTTTTCTTCAATATAATTCCTTGCAGCTAGGTCTACATAACACATTCTATTTCCAGGCTTTGCAGCGGCAATAGCTCTTAAATTTGCTTCTAGAACTATATTATAAATTTCTTTTTGTCTTTCAGAAACCTCGCCAATAAAAACAGTTCTTGTCATATCAGAAGCATAATTTTTATAAAATCCTCCAATATCAAGAATAACACAGTCCCCATGTTTTCCTTTTGTATCATCTGTTACATGGTGTGGATCAGCAGCACCTTTAGCATATGCTGTAATTGGATCGAAGGATACCTCATTGATTCCATGTTTTTTATAAATTTCACGAACCTTAGAATTTAACTCTTTTTCAGATAAACCTTTTCCTACCCATGGAATTAATTCATCCATTACAAGATCATTTAATCTTGAAGACTCTTTTAAAAGAGCTATTTCTTCTTCATCTTTAATCATTCTTACATAATCAACAATAAAGGAACCGTTTACAAATTTACTACCAGCACCAAGTTCTTGTAATCTTAATAAGAATTTAGATGGCCATACTTTATCGATACCTATAACTTTATCTTTCTCTACAAATTTAGATAAAATTTCAACTCCATCTTGAATATCGTTATACCATATAATTTCTACTCCAAGATCTTCTTCCTGTGGGAATAATTCATTAATAACGATTTTGTGATTGCCATTAACATTTAAGTATAAAGCTAACAATCTTTCTCCGGGAATAATCCATTTTCCTGTTAAGTAAAAAATAGCTGTGGGATCAGAGATGATCATTTGTGGAATCTCATGTTCTTTCATGGATTTCAATACTCTGTTTAACTTATTTATATACATAGGTACTCCCTCCAAATTTAGTTATTAAACATTAATATAATAATATGCTTGTTTACAAATGTCAATGAAGATACTAATAATTATTGCAATTAATTATTATCATTACTTCCTTTTTAAAAATTTTTTTTATTTTTTTATTTTTTATAGAGATTTTTAGAATATTATATGATATAATGTTGAAAAATAATATTTTTTTAGCATATGTGTAACACGATAATAATAAATGTCATAATATGGAGTTGAGATAATAGCTGGAATATTAAGCTTTCAAGACATAATTTTATTTTAAATATAAATAAGGAAAATAAAGTAATACTAAAAAGCGATTTAAATGTGATTTAAATTTAATATTTAATTTTATTATTATTAAATCAATTGTTTATATTAAACAAAAAAGAAAAGGATACCATAAGGTATTTAAAATCATGTCAATTACTTTTAGAAAATAAAAAATGACATGATTTTTGAAATACACATGCAATATTAATTTTTTATAGGGGGAATAAAAAATGGAAAACACAAGTAAAAAACCATTTGGGTTTTATGTATGTTCACTTGCTTTTACACTCGAAAGATTTGCATTTTACTCAGCAAAATGGTTACTTGCAGTATTTGTAGTTGCTAAAATAGCAGACGGAGGACTTGGGCTTTCTTCTGCAGAAGCAGCAAAAATGTCTGCGAATTTAGTTGCATTCACTTATCTTGCACCAATACTTGGAGCAATTATTTCTGACCATTTTATAGGAGCTAGATATCTTGTCCCAATTGGAATGATTTTAATGGGATGTGGTTATTTAGTAGGATGGCAGGCTTCAAGTGCTGGTATGGTTAATTTAATGATTGTTCTAGTTTCTATTGGTACAGGTCTATTTAAATGTCAGACAAATGCCATTACAGGTAGACTTTTTGATGATCCAAGAGAATTAGATAGTGCATTCTCTGTTCAGTATTCTTTTGTTAATATTGGTTCTTTTATTGGAACAACAATTATAGGTGTGCTTGTAGGAACTAAAGGATATGCTTTCTGTTTCTTAGTTTGTGGAATAATGATGCTTGTTGATGCTGCTTGGTTCATGTTTGGATGGAGATTTTTAGGAGAAACAGGTAAAAAGCCATTCAAGATTGATGAGCATGAAGAAGTAAAATCAAAAAAAGTTAATGAAGAAAAGAAACCACTTACATCAATAGAAAAGAAAAGAATTGCTGCTATTGTTTTAGTATCTTTCTTCTCAGTAATTTTCTGGGTGTTCTGGTATTTAGCATATATGCCTGTATATTTTTACTGGGGGGGAGACAATGCAGCTGCTAATTGGATGATAGGTAATTTTGAAGTACCAACAGCGTGGTTTGATTCATTAAATGCATTAGCATGTATATCATTAGGACCAATTCTTGGTAAAGTTTGGGAAAGGTTAGCTAAAAGACCTCAAGGTGATTTAAGTATGTTTAAGAAAACTGCTTTAGGTATGATACTTCTAGGATTATCTTATGTAATATTTGCAATGGCAGATGTTACAAGAGGTGGAAATCTTGCATCACTTGCTTGGATTATTGCATTCGGTATAGTATTATCTTTAGGTGAAATGGTATTCTCACCACTTGGAAACTCTTTCATTAGTAAATTTGCACCACCTAAATTATTATCAAGTATGATGAGTGTTTGGGTACTTGCTGTTTTCTTTGCAGCTAAATCTTATGGATGGGTATATGAATTTACATTAAAATTTAAATTCGCACCAACCTATTTTGTAATTGCAGCTATTGCTATTGGCGCAGGTATTATTCTTTGGTTATTAGATGGAAAATTAAATAGCTTAGTTGTAGAAGAGGAAGAACCATTAAACAAAGCTGTTTAATCACTGTGAAAATTAAAATTAATATGAAATTTTATAAAATATTTATTTAAAGAAGTCATTGTTTTTAGTGACTTCTTTTTTTTTATAACTTTTTTTATTTTTCACAATTATTAAAATTTTTCTTTTATTATTAAAATTTTTATGTTATCATATGTGTTGAGTGGATAATATATTATTTTTTGCATTTATATGTAAGTAGAGAATATTAAAGGCAAAAATATGGTGTTTAAAATCATGATACATAACCTTGAAAAGGTATGAGAACATGATTTTTAAAATACAAATGAAATATTAATATTTTATAGGGGGGAATAAAATATGGAAAACACAAAAAAACCTTTTGGATTTTATGTATGCTCACTGGCATTCACATTCGAAAGATTTGCATTTTATTCAGCAAAATGGCTAATTGCAGTATTTGTAGTTGCTAAAGTATCTAGTGGAGGACTTGGACTTTCAACTGCACAAGGAGCTAAAATGTCTGCAAATTTAGTTGCATGGACATACTTTGCACCACTTATTGGATCTTGGCTATCTGACCGTAAAATAGGTGCTAGATACCTTGTTCCTGTAGGAATGATTTTAATGGGGATAGGATATTTAGTAGGATGGAAGGCCTCAAGTGCTGGTATGGTTAACTTAATGATTGTTTTAGTTTCTATAGGTACAGGTTTATTTAAATGTCAAAACAATGCTATTACAGGAAGACTTTTTGATAATGAAGAAGAATTAGATAGTGCATTTTCTATTCAGTATTCTTTTGTTAATATTGGTTCTTTCATAGGCACAACAGTTTTAGGTGTACTTGCAGGAAGTATGGGATATTCTTTCTGTTTCTTAATTTGTGCAATTATGATGTTTTTTGATGCTGCTTTCTTTATCTTTGGATGGAGATATCTAGGAGAAGCAGGTAAAAAACCATTTAAAATCGATGAACATAAAGAGGTAAAAGAAGTAAAACAAGAAGAGAAAAAACCACTTACAACAATAGAAAAGAAAAGGATAGGAGCTATTATATTAATATCCTTCTTCTCAATAATTTTCTGGATATTCTGGCAATTGGCATATCTACCTGTATATTACTACTGGGGTGGAGATAATGGACTAGCTAATTGGATGATAGGTAATTTTGAGGTTCCTACAGCGTGGTTTGATTCATTAAATGCATTATGCTGTATTGTATTAGGACCAATTCTTGCTAAAGTATGGGAAAAGTTAGCTAAGAGACCTCAAGGAGATATGAGTATGTTTAAGAAAACTGCTTTAGGTATGCTTCTTCTAGGGTTATCATATGTGATTTTTGCAATGGCAGATGTTTTAAGGGGAGATAATCTTCTACCTCTTGCTTGGCTTCTTGTATTTGGTATAGTATTAGCTCTTGGTGAAATGGTATTTTCACCACTTGGAAACTCATTTATAAGTAAATTTTCTCCAGCTAAATTGTTGACAGCTATGATGAGTGTTTGGGTACTTTCAACTTTTGTTTCAGGATTAGCTTATGGATATGTATATGAATTTACATTAAAATTTAAATTTGCACCAACATATTTTGTAATAGCAGCAATTGCTATTGTGTGCGGTATTATTCTTTGGGCATTAGATGGAAGATTAAATAAATTAGTTATAGATGAGGAAGTTGTAGAAGATGATTCCATAAAAGCTTAAATTAAAATTTAAGTTTCCAAAGTTATATTTTATAATTATAGTTATTACTATTGTAAAGGCTATTATAAATTAAATCATTATATGAAAGTTAAGGGCAGTCTTTTGACTGCCTTTTTAATTATGAAAATCTTACTATGTTTTATATTGTATAGTTAAGGAGATGTTCTATTAAAAGATTTGTTTCTGTATACCTAATAATTGATAGTGTTTTTATGATAATTTCTCAGTTTCTAAACAGAAATAGAGAATGAGATGATAGAGTATAATAAAAAATAGCAAGTTATGATGTATTTATTGTCATATATATTTTGTTTATTGTGTTATTCTATGTTGCTTTAGAAGTATAGATAATAGATTTAAAATCAATATTACTTTTTTTAGTAGGTACAATGAGTGTTTTAAGATTTGGAACTTTTTATGAGAAAGTCGATGAATAATAAAATACTAAGATTGACAACAAAAATTTATGAATTACGTAAAGAATATAATATAAAGTAGATAAAATTAGCAAAGCTAGTAGAAATAAAAAGAGAAACCATATGGCATTTAGAAATATTATAAAGTTCTAAATAATAATAATTTTCTATTGATTTTAAAATGTTATTGTTATATTATTTTATGTATATATATTCACATTAGTCGAGAGGAATTGAATTAATATGGGGAAGTATATAAAAAATAGAAAAATAATAGGCTTAATAGCAGACTTGTCCTTATTGTTAGTTGCATTAATATGGGGTGGTGGTTTTGTTGCAGTTAAAGATGCTTTAGATACTATTACACCTTATTATATGATGACTATTAGATTTATTTGTTCAGCATCATTTTTAGGGTTAATATTTTTTAAACAAATGAAAAAAACAACTAAAAAAGATGTTTTAAATGGAATTGTTATAGGTATTTTTTTATTTGGAGCTTTTGCTACTCAAACTATTGGACTTCAGTATACTACTGCTGGAAAGCAGGCTTTTTTAACTGCAGTATATGTTGTTATTATTCCTTTTTTTGCATGGGCTGTAGACAAAACTAAGCCAGATTGGTGTTCTATATTATCTACAGTATTAGCACTTATAGGAATAGGATTATTGACTATTACTAAAGGATTCGAAATAAATATCAATTTTGGTGATTTCCTTACTTTGATATGTGCTTTTTTATTTGCTGCTCACATTGTTGCTGTAGGTCATTTTGGGAAAAAATCAAATCCAATTATTCTTTCAGTAGTTCAGATGATATTTGCGGGTATATTATCATTTATATGTGCTCTTATATTTGAACCTACATTTACAGGTATTACTAAGAGTGCATTTAGTTCTCTTTTTTATCTAGTATTTTTTAGTACTATGCTAGCATTTTTTATTCAAAATATAGCTCAGAGATATACTCATCCTAATCATGTAGGTATAATTCTTTGTTTAGAATCTGTATTTGGAGCTATATTAGCAGTTATATTTTTAAATGATGTTTTTACTATGAATATGATTATAGGATGTATTGTTATATTTATTGCTATAATTATTTCTGAAACAAAATTAAATTTTTTAAAGAATAAACCAACTAAAAATAAAGAAAGTAAAAATATGGATTAAATTATATTTTAAGCAGTTCATTATAAAAATATAAGTAATTGCCTTATTATATGGTATAATTATTTTAAAATTATATAAATTTATAGGAGGAGCAACATGGAAAAGCAACAGTACATATGTCCTAAATGCGGCAATAGAACATATGAATCAGACCAATTTCAAGCAACAGGAGGAAATTTCGCAAAAATATTTGATATTCAAAATAAAAAGTTTATTACTATAAGTTGCAAGAAATGTGGTTATACAGAATTATATAAATCTCAAACTTCAGATGGCTGGAATATTTTAGACTTTTTAATAGGTAATTAATTTATTAAGATAAACTATTTTAATAGATATCTTTTTAAATATGATGACTAATGAAAGAAAAAGTTTAATATAATAGTGCATTATTTACAGATAATATGCTCCTCTTAAGGTAGAAAGTAAAGAATAAAAATATTCTACTAATAAGGGGAGTATTTTTCTAATATTTAAAGAATAGCTTTAATATCTAATGTAATTATAAGTTGATATAATTAATGTAACAAGAGAGAGAGACAAAACTTAATAAATGCACAAAAGACTTTTTTTATAATTTAACTTATATACTCTCCCTCTTGTTATAAATAGTATAAATAAAAATTATAAAAATTATACTTGAAAACAAATATTTAATTAAATATTTATTTTAAATGATATAATATTGTCACATTCTATATTAAATGAATGCATAATGATAGTAAGTTCTAAGGGAAATTAGAAGTAGGGAAACACAAGAAATTCATATAATGAATTTAAAGTTAAAAGATTTAATATTTTAATCATAATAGCTTATATTGCATATATATAGTGTAAGTATAAAATAATCTTTTTTAAGGGGGAATATGCGTATTATAGGATAATAAGTAGGAGTTGATTTTATGAAATTTAATTTAATAGATAAAGAGAATTGGAATAGAAAACCTTATTTTGATTATTATATGAAAGATATTAAATGTAATTATAGTATAACTGCCAATATTGAGTTTACAGATTTACTTATGATAATAAACAGAAATAACATAAAATTATATCCTATTTTAATTTATATGACTTCTAAAATAGTAAATAAACATAAAGAATTACGCACTTCTTTTGATGAAGAAGGGAACTTAGGTTATTGGGAAAGCATGAATCCTTCTTTCACTATATTTCATAAAGATGACGAAAGTTTTAGTAATATTTGGACAGAATATTTTGATGATTTTAAAATATTTTATAATAATTGCATTTTAGATATAGAAAAATATAGTAATGTCAAAAGGCTCTTTGCAAAGGAAAATGAGCCTAAAAATACTTTCCCTGTTTCTTGTGTTCCATGGATTAGTTTTACAGGAGCTAATCTTAATGTTTATTCAGATGGGAAATACCCATATCTTCTTCCAATAATTACTTATGGCAAATATTTTGCGCAAAATGCTAAATCTTTAATACCTGTTTCCATACAAATCCATCATGCAGTTTGTGATGGCTATCATGCTAGTAGGTTTTTAAACGAATTACAAGATATGGCCCATAATTTTAAAGAGTGGCTCATAATTAAATAAATAGAAAAATAATGGGACGGTTCATGAAAACTGCTCATAAACTTAAAAAATAAGAAAGTAGCTTATAAAAATTTGAATACAAAATAAAAAAAATAGTGAGATGGTTCATGAAAAATTTATTATAAAATTAGAAAAAGCAAATATGACCATTGATGAAAATTTGATATAAACTAGATGAAAGTAGAGGATCTACTAAAAATGTATGGGTTCACTTTAGTTTAAAAAATAAGTAATATATAATTTTAGTAATATATGTTTTAAAATAGTTAAAATTAATTAGTACATAGGATTGTACAGGAAATATAAATAGGAGGATTTGATTATATGAAGGTACCATATGTTATGACACCAGGTCCTACTACAGTAAGAGAAAATGTTAGAATGGCAAGGGCTATAGAAACAACAAATCCAGATTTGGATTTACAATTTTATGATTACTATAAAGAAACTTGCCAAAAAATAGGAGAGTTTTTAAAAACTAAAAATCAAATAAGAATATTAAGTGGAGAGGGTATACTTGGATTAGAAGCAGCTTGCGCTTCATTGACAGAAAAAAATGATAGGGTTCTTGTAATTGATAATGGAATTTTTGGTGAAAGTTTTGCAGATTTTGTAGAAATATACGGAGGAGAAGCGGTATTTTTTAAAGATGATAGAAAAAGTGATATAGATATAGAAAAATTAAAAAAATTTTTAGAATATGATAGTAATTTTAAATATGCTACTGTTGTACATTGCGACACTCCATCAGGAGTTATTAATGATATATCAAAAATATGTCCAATGCTTAAGGAAAAAGATATAATAACTGTAGTAGATTCTGTATCAGCTATGGGAGGACATGAAATTAAGGTAGATGAATGGAAGATAGATGTGGTTCTTGGTGCTTCACAAAAATGTATATCAGCACCTCCAGGACTATCATTTGTTAGTATAAGTGAAGATGCTTTTAAAGCTATGGAAAAAAGAAAAACACCCATATCTTCATATTATTGTAATCTTCTTTCATGGAAGAATTATTATGAAAACAAATGTTTTCCATATACTCCACCTATAAGTGATATTATTGGTCTAAAAGTAGCAGTGAATAATATTTTAGAGGACAAAGATATATTATTAAGACATAAAAAGATAGCAAAGGCTTGCAGAGAGGCTATAGTAGAAAGTGGTCTTAAGCTTTATTTAGAACATGGCTATTCAAATACTGTTACTGTTGTAGAAATTCCAAAAGGAATAGAGGATAAATCTTTAAGAGAATATATGCAAGATAAATATAATGTGATAATAGCAGGTTCCTTTGGATATCTTCAAGGCAAAGTCATAAGAATAGGTCATATGGGGGAAAATGCTAAAATTGATAAAGTGGCTTATACACTATTTGCACTTCAAAAGAGTCTAGAACATTTAGGATACAAGCTAAAGGCTAATATTGGAGATGTTTTTTTAGAAAAAATTATGGAATAATATTATGCAAATATAGTTTGATTTTATATTGATAATATATTTTTTAAAATTATATAAAAATACAAATATAAAAACATTCACAAATGAAGTGTAGTAAAATTTATAGATAAATCTAATATTAATATATAATTCAAAAAAATAATAGGAACTGCTAAAGTGGTTCCTATTATTTTTATATTCTATGTGTTTATTTACCTGGATTTATGAACATTTGAGTCCAATAGTATGTTCCATTGGAACTTTTAGCTAGTCCAACACCTATTTCAGTGAAAGATTTGCTTAATATGTTAGCTCTATGTCCTGGTGAATTCATCCATCCATCTACAACTGCTTTAGCTGTAGAGTATCCAGAAGCTATGTTTTCACCTGCTGTAGAGTATTTTATTCCGAATTTTTTCATCATATTAAATGGTGATCCATAAGTTGGTGATGTATGTGAAAAATACTTTTTATCAATCATATCTTGAGATTTAAGTCTTGCTACATTTGAAAGTTCTGTATTGTTTTTAAGTGCTGGCAAACCAGCTTTGGCTCTTTCTGCATTAACAAGATTAACTACTTCTTTTTCTAATGCCGCTATATTTGAATCAGGTTTAGTAGTATTAGGAGTAGTAGTTGTAGTATTTGTTTTAGATTGAGAAGTTGTGTTTTCAGTATTATTTGTATTACTACTAGTTGGTTTAGATTGAGAAACTGTGTTCACATTATTATTCGTATTACTTTTTGAATTTTTACAGTCAGTATTACCTTTATAAGTCTTTATTACTTTTATGCTGTATTTAGATTGAGTTTGTGTGCAATTAGTAACACTTTTGCTTAAGTTTACTGGGGTTTTAGATGCAGCAGATACTAGTTGTATGTTTGATGTTGCCATAACTGCAGTAAGCACTGAAGTAGCCATAAGTCTTCTTATGTAAGATTTATTCATTGTAACACCCACCTTAAAATATTTTTATGAAGATTCACATTTTAAATTTATTTTTAAATTTTTGTGAAAATTCATATTTTATATTATACGTTAGATAAGAAAGCATGTCCAAGGTAGTTTCATGGGAAATAATAAAATTTATACCATCTATAATTATGATGTTTTAAGATTGTACTCTAAATAACATACACTATGAAAATATGTATAAAAGGGGGGATAGTTCATAAAAAATTATGATATATTAATATAAAGATTAAGTTATATATATATGTATGTTTTAATATAATTAGATGAAAAACTTTATTTAAAATATCGGAAGATAAGTTTTGTTGCTATTTGAAACATTATAAAGATAAATGATAAAATTAGATGAGATTTAATTATAAAATTTTTTTATTTTAATTATTGAAGATAAACTTAAAAAATAAGCCAATATATTAAATATAAAAATCTTTTAGTATAAAAAGTGGTTTTTATAATATAAGAAATAAAAGAGAGGAGGAGTTACGTTAAAACAAAACATTATGTTTGGGAGAAATGATTTCCAAAGTTTTACGTAACGAATAAAATTGTCTTTAAATAGTATAAAGAGTTCTGTTCAAGAAGTAGCAGAAGCTATAGCTGCAGTTCTTAAAGTGGATGTTACTATAATTGATAAAAATTTCAACAGAATTGCTGCTACAGGTAAATATAAAAAATTTATAGGAAATAAAATACCAGGAAAATGTTTATTTGAATTAGTTATAAAAGAGAAAAAAACTAATCATATAAGAAGATATTTAAATGATAATGAAAAAAAGATTAATTTATCTGTATGTGAAAGCTGTGAAGCAAAGGATAAATGTACAGAGTATGCAACTATAGGTTACCCAATAATTATGGATGAAGAAGTAATAGGGGTAATTGGTATAAATATTTTTAATGAAAAGCAACTTAATATAATATCTGAAGAATTTGATTCTATGATAATATTTTTAGATAGATTAAGCACATTACTTGTAGGAAATATTGTGTATTATGATACTATAAAAAAATTACAAATTCAAACTGAGGAAACTAATCATATAATAGATAGCTTAAGCCATGGAATAATGTGTGTAGACAATAATGGAACAATTAAATATATAAATCATAAAGGAAAAAAATTATTAGATATTGAAGAATTATCATTGGTAAATATTAATATTAAAGATGCAATATCTAACTTTAATATTAAACTTTTAAATAAAGAATATAAGGATAAAAGAATAAGTATTAATGGAAAAAATGAAAGTTTTTTAATTAAAAGTAGTCCGATTATATTTAAAGGAGAAAGAGTAAGTAATATTATAGAATTTAATAAAAAAATTGATGAGGTTCAAGCCGCTTATAAACTTTTTGCTAGTAGTAAAATTATAAAATTTGAAGATATAATGGGCAATAGTAATAACCTAAAAAATGTAAAACTTATTGCTAAAAATATTGCTAAAACTGACTCTACTGTATTATTAAGGGGAGAAAGCGGTACAGGAAAGGAGCTCTTTGCAAGAGCTATACATTTTGAAAGTGAACGATATAATGCACCTTTTATAGCTGTTAACTGTGCTTCTATTCCAGATAATTTATTAGAAAGCGAATTTTTTGGATATGAAGGAGGAGCTTTTTCAGGGGCTAAAAGAGAAGGACAAATGGGGAAATTTGAACTTGCTAATGGAGGAACTATATTTTTAGATGAAATAGGTGATTTACCATTACATCTTCAACCTAAAATATTAAGAGTGCTTCAAGAACAAACTTTTAACAGAATTGGCGGTAAAGAAGAAATATGTGTAGATGTTAGAATAATAGCAGCTACTAATAGAGATCTTGAAAACATGGTAAAGCATGGACAATTTAGACAGGATTTGTATTATAGATTAAATGTAATACCTATATATTTGCCTAGCCTTAAAGATAGGGGCGAAGATATAATATTGCTTAGCGAATATTTTATGGATAAATTTTGCAAGAAATTTAATTTGTCAATTAAACAACTATCAAAGGAAGTAAAAGAGAGTTTTAATAGATATTCTTGGCCTGGAAATATAAGAGAGTTAGAAAATGTAATAGAATATATAGTAAATACTACAAAGGAAAATATAATATATAATGAACATTTGCCAAAATCATTTAAAGTTTCTAAAGAGTATAGTAAAGGTAGCAAGAGTTTACAAGAAAGAATTTATGAGTATGAAAGAAACTTATTAATATCAATGATGGATGAATACGGTGAAGATGGGAAAGGTAAAGAAAAAATTGCAAAGGAATTAGATATTAATTTATCTACCTTATATAGAAAATTAAATAAATATAATTTGCAAAAGTAAGAATAAATTTGCAAGATTGCAAAAAAAGTGCTATATCAAGGTATAGGGCAGAAATTTAAATAATTAATAATAAAATTATTTGCAAAAATGCAAAAAAATATAGAATGAAAAAAGTTATAAATTGATCAAATAAAAAATAATTAACTAGCTATAGCTATTGGAATATGAGCTTTTATACGATATCTATTATAAAAAAATAATATTTTGGCATCCTTATTGCTATATCTTATAAGTAATAAAACTTATAAGGAGTGATATTAGATGGCTGTATTATCAAAAGAGGAAATGAAAGAAAGATTATTAGATTTAATAAAAGAAGAAACTCAACCAGCTATAGGATGCACTGAACCAGTTGCAGTAGCTTTTGCTGTAGCAACAGGCAAAAAATATATGAAAAGCAAAACTTTAAAGATAGATTTAAAAGTAAGTAAAAACATATTAAAAAATGGAAAATCTGTTACTATACCAAATACAGAAATTTGTGGATTAGATATTGCAGCTGCTCTTGGAGAAATATGTGGAGATCCAGCAGAAGGATTATTTGTTTTTAAAAATGTAAATGGTGATTATTTAGATAAGGCAAAGGAAATGATAAAAAACAAAATTATAATCATAGATTCAATTGATAATATAGATCCTGTTTTTGTAGAGGCTACTTTAAAGGGAGAAAATGAAGAAGTTGTTGTAATATTAAGAGGTGGACATACTAATATAGATAAAGTTATTGTAAATGGTAAGGTAGTATTTAAAAAAGAAAATAAAAAAGAAAATAAAAATTTTGACTTTATAAAAGAACTTACTTTAAATGATATAAAACAAATTACAGAAGATATTAATATAGATCAATTAGATTTTATAATGGATGGAATAGTGATGAATAAAGAGGCTGCCAAAGAAGGCCTAGAAAGACAAAAAGGTTTAACTTTAGGATCTTCCCTTTTAAAATTACAAGAGGAAGGAAAAATAGGTAAGGATTCTGCCACACTAGCAAGGATTTTGACTGCTGCAGCTTCAGATCTTAGAATGGGGGGAGGAATGTGCCCTATAATGACTAGTGGAGGAAGCGGAAACCAAGGGTTATGTGTAATCTTACCTATTACTGTAGTGGCAGAGGATATAAAAGCTTCTAAAGAAAAACTTCAAAGAGCAGTGTTTTTCGGTCATGCTGTTAATAATTTTGTAAAGAAATATACAGGAAAGTTATCTGCAATATGTGGCTGTGCTATAGCAGCAGGTATAGGAGCAACAGCAGGAATAGCTTGGCTTTTAGGTGGAAATGATAAGGAAATAAATGGAGCTATATTAAATATGTTAGCAAATCTTACAGGAATGTTATGTGATGGAGCTAAGGGAAGTTGTGCTATTAAACTATCAACTTCAGCATATGAGGCAGTTGTATCAGCTTATTTAGCTCTAAATAATATAATTGTTCCTAGTAACACAGGAATTATAGGAAATACCGTTGAAGATACAATAAACAATCTTGGAATGTTATGTAGAGATGGATTTTATAAAGCAGATGATGTAATGCTTTCTATAGCTTGTAAAGATGTAATATAGTATATAAAATTTAAAAGTTTGGCTATGATTTTTTATAAAATTTATTTAAATAGAAAATTGCATAATTAATTTTGAAATATAGTAATATTAATATATTGTATTACTATATTTTTATATGTATATTTGAAATTTCTTAATTATGCAATTTTCTCAAATATTTAAATTAGCTAGGCTATATAGGGCTTTATAATAATATCAGTTTTAAAAATAATGAGATAATTTTCAAAATTTTTTTAAAATCATCTCTAGAAAAGACAAATTTCGATTGGATAATATTGTAAAATATACATAGGAATATTTGAAATTAGTAGAGGTGGTTATTTGTGAATTATAATCATATGTCTAGAACTGAATTGATAAAAGAATTAAATAAAAAAGATAAATTAATAAAGAAGATGAAATATATTTTTGGAAAAGATCCTGTTACATCTGTACTTAATAGAACATTAGGTTTAGAGAAACTTAATACAGAAATAAGATTAGCAAAGATTAATAAAAAAAATCTAATTATAACCTTTGCTGATGTAAATAATCTTAAATATATAAATGATACCTATGGTCATCATGTAGGAGATTATGTATTAGAAACTTTATGCAGTATAATAAGAAGAAATATAAGCAAAAATGATTTCATTTTTAGATATGGTGGAGATGAATTTATAATTGTATTTTTAAATTCTAATATGCAGAATGCAAATAAGATATTAGCTAAAATTAAGAAGGAAATAGATGAATTAGGAAAAGATTTAGAATATAAGATGGGTTTAAGTTTTGGTTTAGTAGAGTATAATGAGCATACAAATAAAACTATAAAGGATTTAATACAAATAGCAGATTATAGAATGTATAAAAACAAAAAAGAAATTGTCTGAACTAAAAAAAATTTTGTATAATATTATACAAAATTTTTTTTAGTTAGGTGTTATTATTAGTTTTTATAGGCTTCTATTGTTCATAAAAAGATAAGAAAATTTAATGTATGGATGGTAAGAATCAATAATGGTGTAAATTTTATTTATTTTTCTAAATAAAATTTAATGCATAATATTGCATACTTATTTATTATTTTTAGCATATAAATATAGTTTAAAAATCATATTAAACCTTGATAAATATTCAATTATTGATTGTCTTCAAAAATTATATAATTATCATATATTTTTAAAAAATTATACTACAAATTTGAAAAATGTATTATTATTATATATAATAGTATAAAAATACAATGATAATTAGGGCAGGTGTGTAAAATGTCTTATCCAAGAGTTGAAGTAGATACTAAAAAAATCCGATATAACACTAAAGTTTTGGTGGAAGAATGTAAAAAGAGAGGAATAAAAGTGGCTGCTGTAACTAAAACATTTTGTGGAGATCCTAAAATTGCACAAGTTATTGCAGAGGGAAAAGTAGATATTTTAGCAGATTCTAGAGTGGAAAACTTAAAAAAGTTAAAGCATATTAATTTGCCTAAAATGCTTCTAAGACTTCCTATGATAAGTCAAATAGAAGAAGTTGTAAAATATGCAGATATTTCACTTGTATCAGATATTATTACTATAATAGAACTTTCTAAAGAGGCTGTAAAACAAGATAAGATACATAATGTTATATTAATGGTAGATTTAGGAGATTTAAGAGAAGGTATATTTGATGAAGAAGAAATTTATACCACTGTAGAGGAGATATTAAATCTTGAAGCTGTAAATCTAATGGGTATAGGAACAAATCTATCTTGCTATGGAGGAGTAATTCCTACATATGATAATTTATCGCAATTGGTTAATATAAAGAAGAATATAGAAAATAAATTTGATATAAAGATAGAGGTTATTTCGGGAGGGAATTCTGGATCTATTAGTTTGTTTAAAGAAAACAAAATTCCAAAAGAAATTAATCAGTTAAGATTAGGAGCGTCCATTTCTTTAGGAATAGGATTAAATGATGAGCATATAGAGCCTCTTTTAGAGAATGCATTTAAATTAGTAGTAGAAATAGTGGAAGTAAAAAATAAACCATCAGTACCTATTGGAATTATTGGATTAGATGCTTTTGGTAATAAACCATTTTTCAAGGATAAAGGTATTATGAAAAGAGCTATATGTGCTATAGGAAGACAGGATATTAATCCAGAAGATGTAATACCTATAGATAATAATATATCCGTTTTAGGGGCCAGCAGTGATCATCTTTTACTAGATGTTACAAATTGTAATAAGGATTATAAAATAGGAGATAAAGTAGAATTTAATGTTACCTTTGGAGGATGTTTATCTATAATGACTTCTGAATATGTTAATAAAATAATATTATAAAGCTTTTAGAGTATCTTTTTTGATGTGGGTTTAAAAAACATTAAAAAGAGATCATCTTTTTTATATCTTTTTTTATATAAAGATAATTTTAAAACATTTAAAAAAAATTATAGGAGTATTATACTTATAAAAATTAAGACATTATTAGATAAAAAGGGACAAAAGTAGGCTTTTATTATAGTAAATAGTTTTAAGAAAAAAGGTTGTATTAAATAATTAAGAAAAAACAACTTTAAAAATTATACAATTACTATTGTGTTTGTTTTAAAGATTAAAAAATAGCAAATTATTAGGAGTTTTTTATTAATAACTATATTATGTATTATTTTTTTACTACAGTATTATAGAAGCTAGAAAGATGGCTACTAAGCAAATAAAAAATGAGGATGGTTATTATAGCAGTATTATAATCAAAAAATTAGAATATTATAATTTATAAGTGATAAATTTATTATATGTCAAATTTACAAAAAATGATTAAAATATTTATATAAATAAAATAAGAAATAGATATTAGTTAAGTCATTATAACTTAAGATCTATTTCTTAGTTAGGATATATTAAATATAAATATAGTTTTTTAACAGTTAATATAGTGGCAAAGCGTTATTTATTTAATAGTTATAAATTTATAAATAAATCAACCGTCACTAAAAGGGTTAAATTATTAACAAAAATGTTGAAAAATAATTGATTTATATATTATTTATATAAACTTGCTAAATTATCTGCAGTAAGGATAGCAGCATAAACATCATAATAAGTAACTTTAAAAGGCATATTAAAAATAGTCTCACCTTCAGTGCAAGTAGCCTTAGCAACTTTCATGATGTCTTCTTTATTTATTTCTTTAAGTCCCATATCTTTTAGAGTTATTGGAAGATTTACATCTAAACAGAAATCTATAACTTCTTCAATTTCTTCTAGAGGACTATTTTCTAAAACTAGTTGTACTAAAGTTCCAAAAGCAACTTTTTCACCATGATACAAATGATTACATTGATTTAATACCGTGAATCCATTATGAATGGCATGGGCGGCAGCTAGACCACAGCTTTCAAACCCAATTCCACTTAAAAAAGTATTAGCTTCAATAATATTTTCTACAGCTTTAGTGGAAACCTTATTTTCTACAGCAAGCTTTGCTTTAAGTCCATCTCTTAAAAGAGTATTATAGCAAAGTTTAGCTAATGCAAAAGCACTATTAGTTCCTTTACCTCCAGCTAAGGTATCTGAATTTGAATTTTTACAAGCTCGGGCTTCAAAATAAGTGGCTAAAGCGTCTCCCATACCTGCTACTAAAAGTCTTGCAGGAGCTTTAGCTATCATAGAAGTGTCTACTAATACTAATTCGGGATTTTTAGGAAGTAATAAATACTTTGAGAAAGATCCTTCCTTTGTGTATATTACTGAAAGAGCGCTGCAAGGGGCATCAGTGGAAGCTACAGTTGGAGCTATAACTACTGGAGTATTTTTATAATAAGATACAGCCTTTGCTGTATCAAAAATTTTACCTCCTCCAATACCAACTACTACATCACAATTACTAGATTCCATGAAAGAACATAATCTATCTATTTCTTCTTTGCAACATTCTCCATTAAATGGTTCAAATATTAATTGTATATTAAAATTCTTACAACTCTTTTCTAAAATAGTTTTAGTTCTTTTTATTCCGTTAGGACTAGCTATTATTAAAAATTTTTTACCTAAAGATTTAGCGTGAATTCCGAATTTTGATAATTCTCCTTTACCTTGAACATATTTACTTGGGGAAATTATTATTTTACTCATTTTATTCCCTCCTATAAGGTATATTTAATTCTATATTTATTATAACATAAAATAGTTAAAATTTTATCAATTTATTGTTAAAAACTTGAATTTGCAATTTTCTTTATACATAATTCTATGAAATAAAAAAGTTTTATAACTTGGGGGTTATTGAGAATTGACACTATGCATCAAAAAATATAACGTAAAATAAAAAGTACTTTACATATTTTAAAATAGATAAAGCCAAGTTTAAAAGATATAATAATTTTTGTACCTTATGATTTTAAATCATAATAAAATAAATATAATTTAAAAATTTGATTAATATATGAATAACAGAAGAGAAGGAAATAAGCTATGAAAACTTTAGAAATGATTAAATGATGTTTATATGTTGTAGCGGAAAGAAAAAATTGATAGAAATTATTATTAGGATAGACTTATGAAAATAAGAAAAAAATAAAGTGAAATTATAAAATTTGTAGGATGTAATGAAAGATAGTTTTTTAAAGAAAGCAGTTTTGATTTTATGTATTTTAATAATAACTCCAGTTATTATAGTAAATATAACTCTAACACCAGTAGCTTTAATTACTAGAAAGATGTTTGAAAAGCAGATTTCTACAAAACCTTACAGAACATGAATATCATTTTAAGTTAGATGATGAACCTGGATTTAAGGCTTTACAGTATAGTGTCAATTTTGTAAAAGATTATACAAAATAAATTATAAGAAATATATAAAGTAAAAATTACTATTTTTTAAATATATTAATGTTTATATTTATTATAAAAAGATAATTTCGTTATTCTGTAAAAAACTATCCTCTTTAATCAATAATAGTTTCTTGTTATAAGAAAAAAGGTAATTAAAAAGTATATAAATTCCTGCAGGCTTTAGTACCTTTTAATTAAATATATTGGAATAAAGGAAGATAATAGAATATAATTAAATTAAAAGAGTACTTAAAGTGGAGGTATTGAAAAACTTATGAGATATGAAGGTAATATATATAGACCACCTAGTGAGGCAAATAGTTTGATTTTGCAAATTACTATAGGTTGCTCTCATAATAAATGCAGTTTTTGTTCTATGTATAAAAATGAAAAATTTAGAGTAAGAGATTTAAAAGAAATATTTGAAGATTTGGAAGAGAGTAGATTATATTATAGAAGAATAAATAGAATATTTTTAGCAGATGGAGATGCACTTTGTTTAAAGACAGAAACTCTAAAAAAGATATTATTAAAAATAAAGGAAACGCATCCTCAATGTGAAAGAGTTGGTATATATGCTACAGCAAAAGATGTGTTAAGAAAATCTGTAGAAGAATTAAAAGAGCTTAAAGCTTTAGGATTAGGAATAGTTTATATAGGATTAGAAAGTGGTAGTTCTGAGATTTTAAAAGATATAAATAAAGGGGTTAGAGTAGAAGAATATATAGAGGCTTCTAAAAAAGCGAAAGCTAGTGGTATAAAGTCATCAATAACTGTAATATCTGGTCTTGGAGGAAAGGAAAAATGGAAACAACATGCTATAGAAACAGGGAAAGCATTATCTTTAATAGATCCAGATTATGTAGGATTATTGACTCTTCTTTTAGATGAAGGTACAGAAATGATTGAACGAGTAAAAAGGGGAGAAATTACTTTATTAAAACCAGAAGAAGTTATGAAAGAAACAAAACTAATGCTGGAAAATATGAATTTAACTAACTGCATATTCAGAAGTAATCATGCTTCTAATTATGTAGCATTAAGAGGTACACTACCTAAAGATAAAGAAAAATTAATAAATATAATAGATAATATATTAAAGAAGGATTTTTATTATAAAGAAGATATATATAGATTATTATAACATTAATTAACCTTCAGTAACCTGCCCTCCTGAGGTTGTCCATTCTATATAACAGGAGGAGAAAAATGATTAAATTAACGGTTTTATTTGACGAGCCTTTTTGGATAGGTATTTTTGAAAAACAGGATCAAGATAAAATTCAAATATGTAGAGTGGTTTTTGGTCATGAGCCTAAAGACTATGAAGTATACGATTTTATCCTAAAAAATTATTACAATCTTAAATTTAGTGAACCAATATCCATAGATAAAAATCCAAAGACAAAGATTAATCCCAAAAGGATGCAACGAAAAATTAAGAAAATAGTACAGAAAAAAGTATTGGAACAAAGGCACAACAGGCTTTAAAACTTGATTATGAAAATAAAAAAATAAAAAGAAAGGTTAAATCAAAGGAATATCATGAAAAATTAAAAAAACTTAAATTTGAAAAAAGACAGCAAAAGAAAGCTAAAAATAAGAAGGGGCATTAATGGAAGAAGCGCCTTTAAAATTAAACAATTTTAAAGGCGCAAATATAAAATTAAAAGCATTACTATTTTCTTCTTGCAAATTCTACAAATTTAAATTTATCCGGTCTATGTCTAGACTCAGTGTACTGAAATAGACTCATATCATCTAGATATATATGATTTTTTACTACTACTATCATATTATATTTTTCAAAGTCTAAATATGCTTTATCTTCATCTGTAGCTTGTTGCATTGTAATTTCTTTTTTAGCAAAACTAATTTTTAGTCCTAATTCATTTTCAAGATATTCATATATAGAGTTTTCACAAATATTTTTGGTTAATAAAGGAACATATTTTTTGTTGAAAAAGTCTTTATCTAAGATAATTTTTTTATTATCTATTTCTCGAACTCTTATAACCTTCCAAACTTCATCATTTTTTGATAGGTTTAATTGTTTTATTAAAAAATTATTAGGCTTTATTAATTTTAATTCTTTAACTAGGGTATTTGATTCTACTCCCATTTTAGTAGATAATTCTTTAAAACTTGTAAGTCCTGAAACAGGAAAATCAAATTTATTAATATCTAATACAAAGGAGCCTTTACCCTTTACTTTTTGGATGTAACCATTACTTTCTAACAAGTTTAATGCTTTTCTTATAGTATCTCTAGATACATTATATTCTTTCATCATTTCATTTTCAGAAGAAAGCTTTTCACCAGATTGAATTTTATTAGTTTCTATTTTATTTAAAATTTCATTGTAAATAGTTAAGTACTTACTTTCCATATTTTATCACCAGAAACATTCTAACACTTTTTTTAGTTTCTCTCAAGGTGATAAACAATAGATTCATATGGTCTTAATCTAATTTCTTTATAATTTTTAGAAGAATTCTTGTAATTAGAAATCAAAATTTTACTTTTACATTCATATAGTTTAAGTTTTTCAGGCAATTTAAATAAAACTTCTTTTCCATAAAAATTATTTATCACAAGCAGTGTTTCGTTTTTATATTTTCTTAAATAAGCCAATATACTTGTATCTTCTTCTAATATTAATTCAAAATCTCCATAAGATATAATATCATATTCTTTTCTTAATTTAATCAGCTTTTGATAATGATAAAAAACTGAATCTTCATCTTTTAAGGAATTTTCTACATTAATATTTTTATAGTTTTTACATACCTTTATCCAAGGTTCTTTTTTTGTAAATCCAGCATTGCGTGAGTTATCCCATTGCATTGGACTACGAGAATTATCCCTCGATTTTGCCTGTAATATTTTAATTATTTCTTTTTCAGTTTTACCTTCAGATTTTAGTATATTATAAAAATTAATTGATTCTACATCTTTATAGTAATCAATTTTATCATAATAACAATTTGTCATACCTATTTCTTCTCCTTGATAAATATAAGGAGTTCCTCTAAGTAAATGTATTGATGTTGCTAACATTTTTGCAGATTCTTTATGATATTTTTTATCATCTCCAAAGCGGGATACAATACGAGGTTGATCATGATTACACCAAAATACTGCATTCCAACCATTGCCATTTTTCATCCCAACTTGCCAATTATTTAAGATATTTTTTAATTTTATAAAGTCAAAATTCATTAAGCTCCATTTATCACCATTTTTATAGTCTACTTTTAGATGATGAAAGTTAAATACCATAGATAGTTCTTTTTCCCTAGGATTTGAATATTTAATGCAATTATCTATGGTAGTAGAGGACATTTCGCCTACAGTAATTATATCTTTATATTTTCCAAAGGTTTCTTTGTTTAGTTGCTTTAGATAATTATGAATATTAGGGCCATCTGTGTAGAATGAGCGACCATCTCCATTAGTATCATCTTTATATTTTGTTGGTTTTGAAATAAGATTAATAACATCGAAGCGAAATCCTTTTACACCTTTTCTAATCCAAAAGTTTACAATGTCAAAGACTTCTTTTCTGACTTCTTCATTTTCCCAGTTAAGGTCTGCTTGAGTAACATCAAATAGATGTAGATAATATTCATCAAACTCTTTAACATATTCCCAAGCTGGACCTCCAAATTTAGACTGCCAGTTAGTAGGGGGTTGTTCATTTTTAGATTTTTTAAATATATAATAATTTTTATATTTTTTATCTCCATTTAGAGCATGTTTAAACCATATATGTTCCGTAGAGGTATGATTAAATACCATATCAAGCATGACATCAATTCCTCTTTTATTTGCTTCTATAATTAAATTTTCAAAATCTTCCATTGTACCAAATAAAGGATCAATATTGCAATAATCCTCCACATCATATCCATTATCCTTTTGAGGAGAAATATAAAAAGGAGTTAACCATATATAATCAACACCTAATGTTTTTAAATAATCTAATTTAAGTGTAATTCCTTTTAAATCTCCAAATCCATCACCGTTAGTATCATTAAAGGATTTTGGGTATATTTGATATACTACACTTTTTTTAAAATCTTTCATATAATTTGCTCCTTCTTTTTAAATGTAAATTAGAAAAGGCAGAAAATTAATCTTCCTTTTCTAGTTTAATACATTGGTTTATTTGATTATTTATTTCATTTTTCTATTCCACTTTTTTTTCTTAGAAAATACAATTGTAAGTATAAACGGTACAACAATGGCTACTAACATTGCTAATGCAAAAGGTAACATACATTGTACTTTTATAGAAAGTATACCTGGTATACCACCAACTCCAATTGAATTAGCCATAACATTTGAACCTACTGATATTACTGCAGCTATTGAAGAACCTATCATAGCAGCTAAGAAAGGGTATATATATTTTAGATTTATACCAAATATAGCTGGCTCTGTTACTCCTAAATAGCAAGATATTGCTGCTGGAATAGATACCTGTTTTTCTTCTTCATTATTTTTATTTAAATAAATTATTGCTAGAACTGCGGAACCTTGAGCTATATTAGATAAAGCAATCATTGGCCATAAATTAGTTCCACCAAGTTCAGCCATTATTTGTAGATCAATGGCATTAGTCATATGATGTAATCCTGTGATAACTAAAGGTGCATAAGTAAATCCAAACACTGCTGCAAATAACCATCCAAAAGTTGAGGTTAAACTTGAGTATACTATATGTGCTATAACTGCACCTATTTTCCAACCTATTGGTCCTAATATAGTGTGAGCTATTAATACAGTAGGAACTAAAGAAAGGAAGGGTACTAAAATCATAGAAATATATTCTGGTACAATTTTGCGTACAGATTTTTCAAGCCAAGCTAAAAGGAAGCCAGCAAGCATTGATGGAATTACTTGTGCTTGATATCCAATCATTTGGATTTTTGCAAAACCAAAGTTCCATACTGGAATTTTATCTACTGGAGTACTTGCAGCTGAATAAGCATTTAATAATTGAGGAGAAACTAAGGTAAGTCCTAATATAATTCCTAAAATTTGTGTAGTTCCCATCTTTTTAGAAATGGACCAAGTGATTCCAACAGGTAAGAAGAAAAATATTGCTTCACCAATTAACCATAAGAAAGAATGAATGCCTTGCCAAAACTGAGATACTTCTATTAAGGCTTTAGTTCCGTTTTCCATTAACTTAATATCCCCAATAATATTACGGAATCCTAATATTAAACCACCAACTATAAGAGCAGATATAATAGGTGCAAATATTTCTGCTAAATTAGCTAGTAGTTTTTGCATAAAATTCATGTTATTTTTAGCGGCTATCTTAGCTTGATCTTTACTAACACCATCTACTTTAGCTATTTTTATAAATTCATTATAAAACGTTGCAACTTCGTTACCAACAATAACTTGAAATTGGCCAGCTTGTGTAAAAACTCCCTTTACAGATTTAATTTGTTCAATATCTTTAATATTAGCTTTTTTAGTATCATGTAATACAAAACGCATACGAGTTGCACAGTGACTTACTGCAGAAATGTTTTCTTTTCCACCAATGTATTGTAGTAATTGTTGTATGTCATTTGAAAATTTAGACATGATGAACCATCCCCTTTATCATTTATATTGCATAAATAGTTTTAATTATTAATCGATGTACGTACAAGTTCAATATAAATAAATTATAACTTGTACGTACATGTTAGTCAATACGTTTTCATAGATTTTATTATATTTATTTTTATCAAAAATAGGGAACATATGTACAATAAAAGTAAGTAAAATTAAGATGGTTCAATTTTAAATAATTATTTTTTAAGTATATGAATAACAATGTATGTTAAAAATTATTATTTAGCAATAAGAATAAACTCTATAATAATTGTGATAACTTTAAAGTTGCAATTGATTAATATCAATTTTTTTATAGAATATCTATAAAATAAGCTTTAGTGGAAGAAAATCCCCCCTCTAAAGCCTATAAACATATCTATAAAAATAAGTTTTTATAGATTAAGTTGTTATGTATATTGAAGTATAAAGTAAATTAATAATATTATATTAATTTACTTGTTTAATTAGAATATATTAAATTTAATATATTAATTAAAGTAATTTTATAAATTAAATAAATCCTTTTATAGTTTCAGCTCTTTTATAGGATTTTTCAGTAATCTCCTTTGGATAGCCAATATATTCCAAAAGTTTTATGGCATTTTGTGTATTAGAAACTCCTACCTTTAGTTTATAGTCAAAATTTAATCCATTTTTATTGTCAATAGATTCACTAAAATAATAAAATTCATAGCTATCTTTTAATATATTTACTAATTCTCTATCATGGGTAGCTACAATGGAAATTGTTTTTCTATTTTGAATATAAGAAAGTATTTCTGCTGACATAGCTATTCTCTCGATAGGATTTGTTCCTCTAAATATTTCATCTATGGGACAAAATACAGGTAAATTCTTTTTTAGAGCATTAACTATTCTAAGTATACCTTCTGCTTCTGCCATATAGTAACTTTTTCCTTTTGATAGATCATCATTAGGACTAATAGAGGATACTATATTGAAAAATGAAGCTTTGTATTCTTTTGCTAATGCAAAATAAAAGCTTTGAGATAATAGTATATTTACACCTAGCATTCTTAAAAAAGTTGATTTACCAGACATATTTGTACCTGTAAGTACTATTCCTTTTTCTTTAATAGAAATAGAATTTGGTACAGGTTTATCTAAAAGGGGATGTATTCCATCTTTAATATTAAGAGAAACTTTTTTTGTAAAAATTGGATGTACATAATCGTTTTTTAAGCTTTTTTGATAACCAGATATAGATAATAGTGATTCTAGTTCACCTAAAGCATAAAATATATTCATTATATATTCTTTTTTATCTTTTAAAACTCCAGATATTTTATAATAAGCACATTCTTCTATTAAAAATATTACAGATATAGATTCAAAAAGTCCTTGCCACATATTCACAAAATTTATTAATAAAGTAGCTCTATCTATGGATTTAACCTGTTTAAGATTATTATCTATAATATCTATATAATATCTAAATTCATTATTTTTAAAGTTAGATATTTTTTTAGCTGCTTTTATAATTCTTCTCAAATATATAATTCCTCTAGATTTTATTGTATTTCTTTCCATATGATTAACAATCATATTTAAAATTGCAGAGCCAACTATATATTTAGCATAGCTTTTATTTACAAATAGGGTAAGCAGAACAGCTATTAAAGGGAATATTTTACCCAATACTGTATATAAATAATATTTTATTTTATTTATTTCTAATTCGCTTTCTATCATATCTAAAAAAGTATTTTTTCTATCTCTACCTAATTCATAGTATATAACCAAAAGTTTATCTCTTAAATTTATATCTTTTTTTAATAGTTGAATTAAATCATTTCTTTTTTTTAATTTTTCTTCATCATTTAATGGATTCCTAAGCATATAGTATAAAACAGATTCTCCTAAGGTACTAGCGGTTCTGTCTAATTTTGAATAAATTCTATCCATATCCATGTCAGACCAAGTTTCATCATCAATAGTATAATCTTGTTTTTCTTTCATATCGAAAAATTTTCTTATGTTTTCAAATTTTATATTTTTTTTATCACCTTCTTCAAAGTTGGATTTTGCCCAATTTAAGATTATATTTTTGCTCAATTTTGTTCTCCTTTCAATGTCATGTGTAAAATTTTATATAATAGTATTTTAACATTTATTATATGTTTTAGTGTTGATTTTTAGAAATTTATATTAATTTTTTTTAAAAGGAGTAAAACTATAAAATTATTCAATACTAAATGCTAATTGATATTTTAAAATGTTGACATAAGTCTTTAAATATGTTATATAAAAGATAGTTATTAGCACTCATTAACATTAAGTGCTAACAATCATATTGTATAAGATTTATGATGGTAAAAATTGGCCTAAATTAATTTTTACTTGGTAAATACATATAACTGTATTTGTAAGTTTTTATTCTGAAGGGAGAGGTTGATTTGGAAACTAAACAATTTAAAGCAGAATCTAAAAGACTTTTAGATCTTATGATTAATTCAATTTATACCCATAAGGAGATTTTTTTAAGAGAACTTATTTCTAACGCCAGTGATGCAATCGATAAAATTTATTACAAGACATTAACAGATGACAGTCTAAAATTTGAAAAGGATAATTATTATATTAAAGTTATTTCTGATAAGGAAAATAGAATATTAAAAATATCTGACACTGGTATTGGAATGACAAAAGATGAGCTTGAAAATAATCTTGGAGTTATAGCCAAAAGTGGATCATTACAATTTAAAAAGGAAAATGAAATAAAAGATGGATATGATATAATAGGGCAATTTGGTGTAGGTTTTTATTCAGCTTTTTTAGTATCTGATGATGTTACTGTTATAAGTAAAGCTTTTGGTAGTGATGAAGCTTATAAATGGAATTCAAAAGGTGCAGAGGGATATACTATAGAACCTTGTGAAAAGGATAGTTATGGTACAGAAATTATACTTAAAATAAAAGATAATACGGAAGAAGAAAACTATGATGAATTTTTAGATGAATATAGATTAAAATCTATAATAAAGAAATATTCTGATTTTATTAGATATCCAATAAAAATGGATCTAACAAAGACAAAACCTAAAGAAGATAATAAAGAAGAATTTGAAGAATATAAAGAAGAAGAAACTATAAATAGTATGGTTCCTATCTGGAGAAAAAATAAAAATGAATTAAAGAAAGAGGATTATGAAAATTTTTATGCTGAAAAGCACTATGGTTTTGATAAACCAATAAAATATATTCATACTAGGGTTGACGGTGTAGTAAGCTACAATGCAATTTTATTTATTCCAGAAAAAACACCTTATGACTTTTATACAAAAGAGTATGAAAAAGGATTAGAGTTATATTCAAATGGTGTTTTAATTATGAATAAATGTGGAGATTTATTACCAGACTATTTTGGATTTGTTAAAGGAATAGTAGATTCTGAGGATTTATCTCTTAACATATCTAGAGAAATACTACAACATGATAGACAATTAAAGCTTATTGCTAAAAATATAAAAACTAAAATTAAAAACGAATTAGAAAATTTATTAAAGAAAGATAGAGATAAATATGAAAAATTCTACGAATCTTTTGGAAGACAATTAAAATATGGTGTTTATAGTGACTTTGGAAGTAATAAAGATGTATTACAAGATTTATTAATGTTCTATTCTTCTAAAGAGAAAAAGATGGTTACTTTAGCTGAGTATGTTTCTAGAATGCCAGAGGATCAAAAATATATTTACTATGCTGTAGGAGAATCTAATGAAAGAATTGAAAAACTTCCACAAATAGAAGTAGTATTAGACAAAGGCTATGAGGTATTGTTCTTTACAGATGATATAGATGAATTTGCTATTAAAATGCTTATGAAGTATAAAGAAAAAGAATTTAAATCTGTATCAAGTGGTGACTTAGGTATAGAAGCAGAAGAAAAAGAAAATATATCTAATTCTGATGATAATGAAAATAAAGAATTATTTGAAGCAATGAAAGAAATTTTATCAGGAAAAGTTAAAGATGTTAGGGCTTCAAAAAGATTGAAGAATCATCCAGTGTGCTTAGCAAACGAAGGTGAAATTTCAATTGAAATGGAAAAAGTATTAAATTCTATGCCTAATAATCAAAATATAAGAGCAGACAAAGTTTTAGAAATAAATATAAATCATGATATAATTAAAGCATTAAAGAATTCTTATGCAACTGATAAGGATAAATTTAAGTTATATACAGATTTATTGTATAATCAAGCGTTACTTATAGAAGGATTAACAATAAATGATCCAGTAGAATTTACAAATAATATTTGTAAAATAATGAAATAAAAATATTTGTTATAAAATTAATATCTAAAAATTTTAATTTTAAATTATATAATATGATTGTTTAAACTTTTACTTAATGACTACCCGTTTTTTTCTACTTTTCTTAGAAAGAGAAAAGAGCGGGTATTTTATAATTAATATTTTAAATAAAATCCAACCAATCTTTTAAATAGATTCTATTTAAAATAATAATTTTTAAGCTTTACATAAAATTAAATATTTGAGTAAATTATATAATTAAAAGCTTTAATTATATATATAGTATATTGAATTTAAACTAATAAATTAATGTAATATATTTGTATAATTAATTATATTTAAAAATAAATTAGGTAATTTACTTATTTTATTGGAATTAAAAGGATTAAATATTTTTATATTAAGTTTTGTGTGGAAGATTTTGTATTATTTTTTCAATATAAAACATATCTTTTTATAATATTTAAAATGTTTTAACAAAAATGTTAGAAGATTCTTGAAATTTATATGTTATAATTTATATATATAGATATTATATATAAATATTTATTTAAAATAATAAATTAAAATTGTGTTATTTTTGTAAAGTGCATTTAATAGAATAAGCATAAAGTTTGGAGGTATCCCATGGATATTTTATTAATTTCTGGAGTAATTTTGTTTCTGTGTGTAATTTCAAGTAAAGTTTTATATAAGTATGGTGTTCCAACTCTTGTTATATTTCTTGCAATGGGTATGATAATGGGATCAGAAGGTATTGGAGGAATCTATTTCGATAATTCTCAGTTAGCTAGTAAATTATGTAATTTTGGTCTTTTGTTTATAATGTTTTCTGGAGGATTTGAAACAAATTGGAAAACAGCAAAACCTGTGGCTTTTGCCTCTACAATTCTTGCTACTATCGGTGTAGCTTTAACAGCTTTTCTTGTAGGTATTTTTGCTCATTATTTCCTTGGTATGACTTTTCTTGAAGGAATGTTGCTTGGTTCAATTATTTCATCTACAGATGCTGCTTCTGTATTTTCTATTTTACGTTCTAAAAACTTAAACTTAAAAAACAATTTAGCTCCTATGCTAGAAATGGAAAGTGGTTCCAATGACCCAATGGCATATATGTTAACAACCATTTTTTTAGGTCTTATAACAGGTAACAAACAGAATATAGTAATGCTTATTGCAACACAAGTATTAATAGGAGTTTTTGTTGGTTTTTTAGTAGGAAAATTATCCTTATGGTTGATTAATAATATCAATCTTGATATTGAAGGTCTTTATTCTGTATTGGCTATTAGTATTGCTTTATTATCTTATTCCATAGCTAATTCTATTATGGGAAATGGATTTTTAGCAGTTTACATTACAGGATTAGTTATGGGAAATAGTAAGCTTGTACAGAAAGTAAGCTTAGTCCGTTATTTTGATGGTATATCTTGGCTTATGCAAATTTTACTATTTTTTACTTTAGGATTATTAGTTTTCCCATCTCAATTGTTAAGTGTAGCATTAAGTGGAACTATAACTGCAGCTTTTATTATATTTATAGCACGTCCAATCGCAGTATTTATTGTATTAACACTGTTTAAAAAGCCTACAAAAGATAAGTTACTTGTATCTTGGGTTGGATTTCGTGGTGTAGCATCTATTGTTTTTGCTACTTATCCATTAATAGCTGAACTTTCAGTAGCAGATAAAATATTTAATATAGTATTTTTTGTGGCTTTGGTCTCCGTTTTGGTTCAAGGAACATTTTTTATTCCTATAGCTAAGAAACTTGACTTAGTAGGGAAAGAAGAGACAGTACTTAAAACTTTTAATGATTATGAAGAATTTGCAACAGAATTATTAGAAATTAACATTGATAAAAATAATAAAATGGTAGGTAAGGCTATAGAAGATATGAATATCCCAAAAGATGTTTTAATCATCATGATAAGAAGAGGAGAAAAAATTATTACTCCTAATGGATCAACTGTAATTAAAGCAAATGATAAAATTGTATTATCAGCAGAGGATAAAAATAAATTATTAAATATAGATAAAAAATTAAAGCTTGCATATTAATTTATTTTTTATATTATAATGTTTTTTATAAAAATTAAAGTAATAGTTTATTTAAATAAATTTCTATTAAACACTTGAACTAATAGTTTTAGTGCTTTATAGAAATTTATTTAAATATTTAATAAGTTTTTAGTAAGTTTTAATAAATAAACACAATAATGTATTAATTATTTTTTCAAAATTTTTTAGTTTTAAATTCTTTTTATATATTATTTTAAATTAATAAAAGGTATAATTTTATTATCAAGTTTATTAATATAATTGGTATAAATTTTATGATAAAAAGAGGATTCTTTTTTTTCACAATTTAAAGCCTTTGCATAATCAGATATGGCATTTTCATATTTTTTTATTTTATAATATATAGTTCCTCTATTTAAGTAAATATTTTTATTTTCGGGGTTAAGTTTAAGAGCAGATGTATAATCTTTTATAGAAGGATAATATTTTTTTAAATTATAATAGGCAAACGCTCTGTTTTCATAAGCTTCACTGTCATTAAAATCTTCATGTATGGCTTTTGTAAATTCAATAGCTGCTCTTTTATAATCTTCCATTTTTAAAAAAATCATGCCTCTGTTAAAATATATGTTTTTATAATGTTTATCTATGGAAAGTAATGTATTTAAATCTTCTATTGCTTTATCATATTTTTTTATTAAATAATATACAATAGCTCTATTATTGTAGCAATCTTTATCTTTAGGATCTAATTCTAAGATTTTATTATAGTCTTGTATAGCTTTATGGTATTCTTTTAATTCTTTGTATAAATCAGCTCTATTAAAATAAGCATCCACAAAATTAGGATTCAGTTTTATTGCCATATTATAAAATTTGAGCTTTTCTTTTGAATTTGAACAATAGTATCCATTAGAAAAAAACTTTTTAGAAGCATTTTCATATTTTTTTCTTTGTGATTTTTCCTTTGCAGATTTAAATTGATTAAGATTTATACAGTCCATAAATAAATCCTCCCCCAAATTTATACTCATCTTTATTCTATGCATATTTTTATAGAAGAACAATAAAATATTTTAATATATAAAATAACTATAGACTACTCATTGCTATATATGAAAAATAAATACAATTTAAATCAAAAATAATATGTATATATTTGATTCATGTTGGCATAAATTATTGGTATTTTTTAATAAATTTTATTAGAACTTATATCATGAATTTTGAAATGAATTTTTATTTTGTTTTTTTCGCCAAGCACATAAAGTGATTACAGAAGTAAAAATTATATTGTAAATTATACATATAGGCATTATCTTACTGAAAATTTTTGCTGAATTAACCATATCTCCATAAAAAATTGATATTAAAACCATTAAAGGAATAGTTACTAATATAATTATTTTTTCATTTGCTTTTTTAGTCAATCTACTTAACTCATGAACGGCAATAAAATAACCATTGCATATAGTTTTAAACATTGTCAAGCTCCACAGTGACATAAATATATATCTAAAAGAATTTATTACTGGCATTTGTATACTTTCAGTAATAGTAACTATAGGCCATATAAATCTTAGGCTAGTATTTATGCCTAAATAAAGTATATTTGTAATGGTAAATAAAGTATAAACTGTTGTTATAAAAATAATACTCACTAAACCACATTTTTTTACTTTTGTAATATCATTTAATAGAGGATATATTAATAAAATTATTTCTATCTGGGAATAGGAAAAAGTAGTTTCTTTTACTCCTTTTATTATATTTAACACCCCACCATTAAACACTGGTAGTATATTTGAAATATCTGCATTTTTTATTGCTGCTAATGGTATAAAGAATATAATAATTGTAGAAAAAAATATGACTTCATTTAGTATGCCTATAGTTTTAATACCTCCATATATGGCATAACCTATAACAATATACATGACAATTAATATAGTCCATTTATTTAAAAAATCTACCATATAAATGTGTAATACATTGGTTATATCTGTTGCCACTTTTGAAGATATAAGTATGAAATATAAAATAAAAATTAAATTCAAAATATTTCCGATAGTATTACCTAAAAATTTTTTACTTAAAACAAGAAAATTTTCTTGTGGATAATTTTTGCTTAAGTAATTTGCTATGAATATTATATATATAGGATAAATAGATCCCAATAAAACAGATATCCAACCGTCTTGTTTAGCAATTTTTATAACATCATTAGGGAGACTTAAAATGCCTACACCCATCATAGAGCCTATTAAAATTAGAGTGAATTGCATTTTCGTAAATTTATTATGTATATTATTTTCCATGAAATGTCCTCCTAAACTTACCAAAACCTATAACCTTTTAATCAATAATCTCCTCTACCTTGACTGTCTACTTTTACTTTTACATTAACTTTAATATCAGAATTTAATACTTCCTTATTCCAATCTATTCCGGTTTCTCTTCCATACTTAGCTGCAGCTACAGAGCCTAAATTTAATATATCTATATTAATATCTGATTTTATTTTGTTTATAAAAAGATAGCATTTATTTTCAACAGATTTTTCCATATCTTTTTGAAATTTTTTGAGAACCTTAGGATTATTATTTAAGTCTTTATATAATTCATTAGATATGATAGGGCCATTTAATTTAATATCTATTACAAATTTTAATTTATTTCCTTCTTTGTAGCATTTAACTTTACGTTTTGATTTAGGATAGTAATTTATATATTCTTTAGAATTTTTTTCGATAGTTAAAACACCTTTACCATTATTTTCTCTTAATAGGTTTAATGCTTTTACATCATCCATGTCTAATTTACTAATCATTTTATCTTTATTAAAAATAGCTAATCCTGTTATTTTTAATTCGTTATCAACAATATCTATATAAGGTAAAACTGGATTTTTCCCTTCAGAAGTAGATGTGATAATAAAATCCATCAAAGTATATTTGTGTGAGAAAAAATTAAATGTATATAAATGTTCCACTAATGTACCAATATATTCTTCTCTGCCACTATATTTTTCTACTTCATACTCTAAAATATTTTTTGCCGTGCCATTACATATTACTATTTTAACGTTATCATTTACTAAAGGATTATTTAATAGTATATCTATTATAGTATTTACTCCAAACCTAGCATATTTTTCACTTATAACTAGAGATTTTTCTAGGCCTAATATAAATTCTTTACTAGCTTCTAACTGTCTTTTATTTCTAGTTTCTCCTAAATTAGTAGCTTTTCCAGCTGTTATTTTACTTTCATTAGGAGCTTTGCTTTCTAAAAAATAAGTTCTAATTGGAATATTATAAAATACATTATTATCTTTTTTTTCAACTATATCATAACCTATACTATTTGGAAGATTTAATTCTTCTACTAAAGTTCCTCTTTCACCAACTAAATTAACAACTATTATTAAAACAAAAGCAATTCTTATTATTTTTTTCATTTTATTTTTCAATTTTTATCACCTTTTCCTAAAGCTATTAATATGGTTGTAATGATAATAAACACTATATTATAAGGTATATAATAATTAAATATTTTTCCTATTATGTTTTTTCTTATAGTTTCACTTCCATATAAATAAGATATTATAACCATTAGGGGATAGGAGATTATTATCCAATTTTCCCTGTTAACTTTTTTAAATATTTTACTTAATCCATAAGTAAAAATATAATAATATATAGAGATGCATTTAAACATAATCATAGTCCATAAAGCTAAAAAAACGTACTTAAAAGAATTTATTACAGGAATTATTATACTTCCACTTAATGTAATAACAGGAGTGAAAAACTTTTGAGAGGCACTAATTCCTAGATATAGTATAGATAATATTGTATATGAAGTATAAATTACTGTTGTAAATGCTATACCTCTTAAAATAGGTTTTCTAATTTTTGTATTTGGATCTGTAAAGGCATAAAATATCAATAATATTTCCAAACCTGAGTAGGAAATTATAGTTTCTTTAACACCTTTTAAAATATTTTTTATTCCAGAACCAAGTATTGGTTGCAAGTTAGTTATATCTGCATTATTTAAAGAAAAAAAAGGAATAATAAATACTATTAAACTACTATAAAATAATATTTCATTTACTCTTCCTATTACTTCAACTCCTCCATAAGCTGTATAGGCTACAAATAAAAAAAGTAAAGATAATATATTCAAAGGACTTAAAAAATCAATCATATAAACTCTTAGTACATCTTTTATTGAAGAAGCTAAATCAGTGGCTATTATAAAAAAAAATAATATAAAGATTAAATTAAATAAGTTTCCTAATATATCTCCATATATTTTTTTATTTAAATCTAAAATATCCTCTTTAGGATGTTTTTTTCTTATGTATATAGTTATAAATCCAATGAATAAAGGATAGATTGCCCCTAGCATTACAGATATCCAAGCATCTTGTTTTGCTGTTTTTATCGAAGAATTGGGCAATCCTAATATTTCTATACCAACCATACAAGCTATAATTATAAGGGTTAGTTGATGTTCTGTTAAAATCTTTGTATTTTTATTTGTCATCATTTTTCCTCCTGAATAACCCTCTAAAATTGTTTTGCCTAGTTTTATTTGAGTTGGGTATAATTTCTGGTCGCTTTTCCATTTTATTAAGGGAACTTCTTATAAATATATCTTTTAAATCATTTTTATATATTTTAAAATAAGGTACTCCGTAACTTTCTAAAGTACATAGATAGGATATTAAGAAAAACCATCCTATTGTAATGCCGAACATTCCTAAAAAATTACCTAAAAATAGCATTGGATAACTTATTAATCTTATAGAAATAGCCATTTCATAGTTAGGTATTAAGAAAGTAGAGACTGTAGAAATACCTACTACAAGTAAAGTTGTAGAACTGACTATTTTTGCCTGTAATGCTGCATCACCTATTATAATACCGCCAACAACACTTAGAGTTTGCCCTATCTTAAAAGGAAGTCTTAGACCACCTTCTCTTAAAAAATCTATAATTATATTCATAGATAATACAGACATAAAAGGAGTCAAAGCTATACCTCTTCGTGCTTCAATAATAGCTCCTAAAAATTTAAAAGGAATTAGTGCAGAATTAAATTTTATCAATGTAATATAAATAGCAGGTAATGTTATAACTATGAAAACTGCAATATATCTTAATATTCTAGTGAATGTGGATATAATAGTTCTTTGTGTATAATCTTCAATAGCCTGAAAAAATTCAAAAAATATTGCTGGAATTGTTACGACAAAAGGAGTTCCATCAACAATAATAGCAATTTTACCTTCAAACAAATTTGCTTCTACTACATCTGGTCTTTCTGTAAAAAATCCCTGTGGGAATATGCTATATGGATTATATTCTATGAGTTGTTCTAACATACCAGTACCTGTAAATCCATCTATATCCAATGAATTTAATCTTAATCTTATATCATCAACTATGCTTTTATCTGCTATATTGTCAATGTACATCAAAACTACATCTGTTTGATTTCTTTTTCCAATAACTAAATGTTCTTCTATTAAATTGTTATCCTTTATTTTTCTTCTTAATATACTTATATTAGTTTCTAATTTTTCTACAAAACCTTCTCTAGAAGCTCTTACAGAAGTCTCATTTATTGGATCAGATATACCTCTATAATCTCCACCAGAAGTATCAAAAATTATAAATTTTGTACCTCCCTGTAAGATTAATATAGATTTTCCTCTCTTTATATGAAAAATAGCTTGATTAATATCTTCTTCTAAAGATGTATTACTAAGATATATGTATTTTTTACAAAGAATTTCTTCTAAATTTTTTATATTACTCAGATCATCCTTTACATGAATCATTAAAGGTTTAAGGATATCTCTGTCTATAATTTCATTATTAACTAATCCGTCTATGTATAATAATGCAGCTTCTATATTAGATTTGGAGGATATTATAAATTTTTTTATTATTAAATTATTTTTTTCACCGATTAATTGGCTAATATTATTAATTTTGTTTTGTAGTTCATTTAAATTTTTATTTTTCATAGGTACCTCATCCCTTTATAGAATAATACATATATACAGGATAATTATTCCCTTAAGATAAAATAACTATGCAATAAACATAATGAAATTTTTATATAGTACTTTTAAATATAATTTAAATTAATTAAGAATTGTATTAAGACTTGTATTAGGATATTAAGCTGTATAATTTAATATTTATAAAAATTGATATTAGGGGTGTGGTCTTAAGTAATAATATATTTATATCGTAGATAATAAATGGTTTATGTATAATTTGTATTTATACCTAAGTAAAAATAAATTTATGTCAGTTTGGAAACTTTATTAAAAGTCAATAATTATTACTTTTTTAAATAATTACATATTAAACCATAATTCTTTTTTTATTAGACAATATATTCAATGTTTACTAATGTTATAATAAAGCCTATACAAATTAATGATTGGAGGATATATAATATGAAACAAGCTTTAAAATTAAAGGAAATTGTGGTAATGGCCATGTTAAGTGCTCTTATGGGCGTTGTTTTTATGGGATTAGATAGTATTTATCAACCGCTTACTACTATAGCTGGTCCTTTAGGAGGAGATATTATATATGGAATATATTTAATATCAGCCTTATTATCAATGTACATAATTAGAAAACCTGGTGCAGGAATTGTGGGGTCGCTTTTTACAGGATTAGTAAATCTTTTGATGGGAAGTCCTTATGGAATACACATAATTGTTGCATCTTTACTTCAAGGAACTGGTGTAGAGATAGCTGTTGCAATCAGAAAATACTCAAAGTTTTCTTATTTTGAAATGTCTATTGCTTCAATTTTGGCAATGATTCTTGTAACAATGAGAGATTACTTTATTTTTGGATTTCAACTTTATTCTAAACTTATACCAATAATGCTTATTATTAGAGTAATTAGTTCAGTTATATTTGGAGCAGGTCTTTCAATAGCATTAGGAAAAGCTTTAAAATCTACAGGAGTACTTAATGACTTTAAGATTAGTAAAGGAAGTGAATATTAATATTGCTTGAAATAAAAAATTTAAGCCTTTCTTTTCAGAATAATTATAAGGTTTTTAAAAATATAAGTATTAAAGTAAAAAAGAACAAAATTACTCTTCTTACAGGTAAAAGTGGATGTGGTAAAAGTTCATTGCTTATGTGCATTACTGGGGTAATACCAGATATTATAGAGGGAAATATTAGCGGTGAAATTATTTATAAAGGGGAAAATATAGAAAATAAAGGTATAAAGACTGTTTCAGGTGAAATTGCTTATATGTTTCAAGATCCAGATAGTCAATTATGTACTTTTACAGTTGAAGATGAAATAGCTTTTGGACTTGAAAATATAAATATAGATCCATTCCATATGGATAATATTATTGATAAAGTTTTAGAGCAAGTAGGAATAAAACATCTTAAAAAGAGACGATTAAATCAACTTTCAGGAGGAGAAAAACAAAAGGTAGCTTTGGCTTCTATATTAGCATTGGATCCTGAAGTAATTTTAATGGATGAGCCCACTGCAAATTTAGATCCTAAATCTACTAAGGAAATAATAAAACTTATAAAAAACCTAAGGGATAATTTTCATAAAACCATATTGATTGTTGAACATAAAATAAGTGAATTTAGTGAAATAATAGATGATGTGATTTGGTTTGAAAAAGATAGGGCTAAAAATATAGAGAAAGCTTCATTTATGGAAAGCTATAAAAGTTTATCTTTTCCTCATAATTTAAGAAAAAATAAAGAGTGTACAGAAAAAATATTAGAGGCAAAACGAATATATTTTACTTATAATAAAGATATCAATGTATTAAAAAATGTAAATTTTTCCTTATACAAAGGAGAGATAGCAGCAATTATCGGACCTAATGGAGCAGGTAAATCTACTTTATCAAAAATATTAATGGGGCTATTAAAATTAGAAAATGGAAGTATATTAATAAAGGGGAGGGATATAAGAGATATAAATACTAGAGAATTAGGAGAATATATTGGGCTTGTATTCCAAAATCCTGAACATCAATTTATTAAAATGACTGTTGAAAAAGAAATGGCATTAAGTCTGGAAATAAGAAGGGAAGATTCAGAAACAGTAAAAAACACTGTAAATTCATATTTGTCTATATTTGATTTAGATAATCACAGATTATCTAATCCCTTTTCTTTGAGTCAAGGGCAAAAAAGAAGATTAAGTACAGCCAGCATGATGATAAATGGACAATCTATTTTGATATTAGATGAACCAACTTATGGACAAGATAGAACAAATCTTGAAAAATTAATAAATTTATTATATAAAATAAATAGCCAAGGTACATCTATTCTTATGATAACCCATGATATGGATATGGTTTTGAATTGTTGTGATAGAGTGATACAATTAGAAAATGGAGAAATAAAATATGAAGGATCACCTAAAAATATAAAAGAAAATATTTTTACATAAAAAGAGGAAGAAAATATGACGAAGAAAAATTATATTATAGATAAGATGAATCCATTTTTAAAATTAATGATTCTTATAATAATAACCATAATAGGATCTTTAGATTTTAAACCTTATTCTTCAGGTATATTGATTATAAGTGGTGTTATAATTGGGTCTATTTTTAGTAGTTTAAATCTATTAGAAATATTAAATTCTGTTAAAGGATTTATATTAATGTCATTAACTTTTATGTGTATTATTTTAGTTTTTAGATATACCAGTGGAGAAGAACTTAAGATTATTGCTGTATTAGGATTAGGATTTAGAATAATTTTAATAAGTATTTATACTTCTATATTTGTAAAAACAACAGATCCTACAGAGTTTGTTATATCTTTGATAAAATATTTTAAGATGCCGCCCAAAATAGGATATGCTTTCCTAACAGCTTATAGATTCCTTCCTACTTTTAAAGATGAGCTTCGAACCATAAAATATGCTCATAAAGTGAGAGGAATTGTAGAAAGTAAAAATATATTTATTAAAGTATGGAATTCAAAGATGTATATACTTCCTATGATGGCTAATGCTGTTAGAAAAGGTATAAGGATATCTATAGCTATGGAAACTCGTGCTTTTGATAAGTATAAAACTAGAACATATTATAGACAACTTTATATGCCTATAAATGAAATAATTATGACAGTTTTTTATATTATATATATTATTTTTGTTGTGGTTTTACTTTATTTAAATAATCTTGTTGCTTTTGCTGTTAAGTATGTACAATAATAAAAATTGGAGGGATAAATATGCCATTTAAACATGAGAAAATTACATATGGATTTCCACAGGATCCGTATGATAATAGTATTACTAAAGAATTATGTGAAGATATTGATTGTGCATTAAATTTAAGTAGAAAACCTGTAGGAATAAAACTATATTTTGATAAAGAAGAGTATAACAATTTAAATTGGAAAGAACCTAATATACCATTGGCTTATTGTTGTGTAGTAGAAAAAGCCACTAGAGGCAAGAAATTTAAGATAAGGCTTGAACATTTAAATTGTGATGGAGGTACTACTGCTTTAAATCTTGAACCATCAACAGAAAGAATAGAGTCGGGTACAGAATATTTTTCATATAATCTATATAAAACTCCAGCTGCAGCAAGAAGAGTAAGAGAAGGGGTACCTGGATTGTATAGAACAGGCGCAACTACTTATGGAGTGGCAGTAGCACCTTTAGAAGAATTTGAAATTATACCTGATGTGGTAATTTTGGTAGCAAATCCTTATCAAGTTATGAGAATTCAACAAGGATATTTATATCATGAAGGTGGTAGACTAGAAATTACAGGTGCTTCAATGCAGGCAATTTGTGCAGAAGCTACTGTAGAACCTTATATGAAAGGTAGATTAAATACTACAGTTTTTTGTCCGAGTACTAGATTTTTAGCTAAATGGAAGGATGAAGAAATGGCAGTTGGAATTCCTTTTGAAAGATTTCAAAGTGTAGTAGAAGGAGTAATAGCTACTATAAATACTACAGATATTAAACGTAGAAAAGAGGAGATTAAGGAAAGATTTGCTGAGAAAAATAAGAATATAAACTTGGAATATTAAAACTTTCAGTTGTTCAAATTTTATAATTAAAATATTTTTAATAGACATACAACATATATTGTTTAAAAAATACATCAATATAGTATATAAATTAAATATATTTTAAAATATGTTATTTAATTATTTTAGTTACTTAAACTTTGTATAACCAAACCTTAAATATACAAGATAATAAAAATACACATATGAAAATAGCTTTAATTTTAATATAGTGAATATATTATTTATATTTACAATTTTAAAATTAAAGTTATTTTTATTTTTAGATAGTATTATTTTTTATTGAAAATTAATTATTTGTAATAATTATTAAAAATATGTTCATAGATTTTAAGTATTTATTAGTATAAAATATAAAAGAATTTATTTTTATTATATATTTAAATGTTTTTAGAAGGATGTTATATGGTTTTGCATACTAAATATCTATAATTTTTTTCTAATTGTAAATAATAATTTATTTAAACAGGAGATGAATTATAATGTCAAAAAAAATTCTTGTGGTGGAAGATGATCTTGATATACAAACTATTATAAGTGAAGTTTTAAAGGAAAGTGGATATTTGGTAGAAGAAGCTACAGATGGATTAATGGCTGTAGAAATGTTTAAACTGGGTAATTTCGATCTAATAATATTAGATATAATGATGCCTAAAATAGATGGTTTTGTGGTATGTGAAATTATTAGAAAAGAATCTAATGTTCCTATAATAATGCTTACTGCTTTAGGAGAAGAAGAGGATGAAATAAAAGGATTTGAACTTAAGATAGATGATTATATAACTAAACCATTTTCTATTAATTTGTTAATAAAAAGAGTAGAGGCAGTGCTCAGAAGAGCCACTGGTTTAAGGGCAAAGGAATCAATTTTAAGTTTTAAAGAAATAACTATAAATCCTGCGAGTTATAAAACTTTAGTTAATAATAAAGAAGTAGAGTTAACTTATAAGGAATTTCAAATATTAGAGATACTAATATCGAATGTAGGAAGGGTTTTTTCCAGAGAAACTTTGTTAAACCAAATATGGGGTTATGATTATTTTGGAGATAGTCGTGTTATTGATACTCACATAAAAAATTTAAGACAAAAGCTGAATGTAGATTATATAAAAACCGTAAGAGGAGTGGGGTATAAAATTGAAAAATAAATTAAAAAAAAGTATAGTATATAGGCTATTTTTAGTAACTACACTATTATTAGTAGCAAGCTCTATTTGCACTTATTCAATAATTTACATGTTACTTCCTAATTATTATTATAAATATAAAAAAATGACTATAGAAAAACAATTAGATTCTGTGGTAGATAATTCACCTAAATTGGACATAGATAATATTGAAGAGTACTTAGAAAAAATTTCGGCTGATAATAATGCTATTATATTAGTAACGGATGATTATGGAAGAGTTGTTTATTTTACTAATGTTCCTCAAAAAGGATTTATAACTGTACCTGAACAGGAAGAATTACCTTACTTTAAAAATAAAGACAATTTAAATTCTAGGTCTACATATAAAAGTCGCAGAAAAATAAAATTTTATAATACAAATGAAAACTATAATTTGTATTTAAGTGCTCCGCTTCAGCCAATATCAGAGGCATCTAAAGTTTTAATTTTACTTATACCTTATATAGGATTAGTTGTAATCTTAATTTCTGTAATAGGAGGTTTAATTTATTCTAAATTTATATCTAAACCTTTAATAAGCATGAATAAAGTAGCTAAAGAGATGGCTAAATTAGATTTTACTAAAAAATGTGAAGTGAAAAGGGAAGATGAAATAGGTGAACTTTCTCAAAGCTTAAATGATTTATCTTATAATTTAAGAATATCTATGGAAGAATTACAAAAAGCTAATGAGCAATTGATGGATGATATTTTAAAAGAAAGAGAAATAGAGAAGAAAAGAAGAGAATTTATAGCCGCTATATCTCATGAATTAAAAACACCTATAACTATTTTAAAAGGTCAAATAGAAGGGATGTTATCAAATATAGGTATTTATAAAGATAGAGATAAATATTTAAAAAGAAACCTTGAAGTTTTGAATGATATGGAATATATGGTTAAAGAAACTCTAGAAATATCAAAGTTAGAATCTCAAGGTTTTAAACCAAAAAAAGAGAAGGTTTCCTTAAGCAATATGGTAGAAGAATGTATATATAGAATATCTTTTATAGCTATAAAAAAGAATATAACTATAAATAAGAATATAAAAAAAGATTTATTTGTTTATGGAGATAATAAATTATTAAAAAAAGTAATAAATAATATAATAACTAATGCTATTAATCATTCTCCAGAAAATGAAAAAGTTTATTTAAATATATATGAAGAAAAAGATGAAATTATATTAATTGTAGAAAATACAGGGATTCATATAAATGAAGATGAGATTAAAGAAATATTTAAACCTTTTTATAGAATTGAAAAATCTCGTAATAGAAAGAGCGGAGGAAGTGGGCTTGGTCTTTACATAGTAAAAATGATTTTAGATTTACATAATGCTAAATATTCAATTTCGAATACTGAAAAAGGAGTTCTGTTTAAAGTTCTATTAAAAAAATATAATATTTACATAAAAAATAGAAAGGTAAAAAGTTAGGCTTAATTTTAAGCCTAACTTTTAGTGTAATTGTATAAACTATATTTAACAAATTCTTGTCCAAAGAGAGTGGGTGTATATAGGTTCCCAACTATATATAGATCTATGAGCTTGAATGCATTTATATTTACAATTTTTATACATTACTATATCACCGATTTTATAGTTTGTATAAGGTTTCCATTCTTTAATTTCTTTATTATCTGTACTACCTGTAGTTTGTTTTTTTACTTTAAAATATCCCTGTGAAATTATAAATTGTTTTCCATCTTGAGTTTTTACCTTTATTTGGTATGGATAACTGCCGTCAGCCCATCTGGAAAAATCTAAGAAAAATTTAAAACTACCTTGAGATAGATCATATCCATTATGTTTATTTTCAGGATCATTTAATCTACTACGTTCAGCATCCATAAATTTACTTCCATTTACATATAACTCAATATTAGTGATTTTTTTGCCATATAAACATTCACCAGTTAAATATTGGGAAGTTGTAAATTCCTTAGTATTATCAAAATCTATTTTATATTTAAAAGGTAAAACTTTATCATTAGTTTCATTTCCTTCGCCACCTGTAGTGTTACCAGCAGTTTGTCCATTTATAACCACATCAAAAGTAGCAGCATTATTTGATATATTAATATTTCTTAAACTTATACCGCTATCTTTACCATTAGATAGGAATAATTCTTGTGAACTTATGTTTGGCCTAGAATTATTTAAAGCTGCAGCCCTTATATTTCCAACATTGTATAAACTGCCGTTTGGTCTATACACGTATACTTCATCATTACCGCTTGAATTACCTTTTCCTTTATAAGTTGTATTAATTCTATAAACTAATAATCCTTCTCCAGGTAAATTTGATTCATATCGTCCTTCTTTTTTTCTATATTCTACTACAAAAAATTCGCTATTTGAATTTGGAGATTTTATTATATAACTGTTATTTGATTCATTACCTATTTTATTTATTGAATATCTTCCAGGTTTATTTATTTGAGGCATAGTGTTAATCCATTTACCGTAATACATTTTCATATATGAACCCATAGATTGAGGTACGGTAAAGTTTTGATCCATTACATCCCAAGGTCCTACTGCTACTTTACCATCATAATTATAATGGTAAAGATCTGGTGCACCTAGAGTATGGAACATTTCATGACTTAAAACTCCAACTCCGTTGTTACCCATAAAATCTTCTAATTGAAAATTATAAGTATCTATTCTTTTACCATTTATTCTTACATCATGGTAGAACATATTCCATTTATGAGGCCATAAAAGTGATGACCATCCAGTAGTTGACCCTTTTACAATAAAGCATATATTATCAACTTTACCATCATTATCTGAATCCACATTCAAATTTTGTGGAATTTGATTTTTTATAGATTCTACAGCATTTTTAAGTAAAGTTTGTTCTCTAGCTGCTCTTTGGTTTTGTGGAACGTTAGTATAATAACTTCTAGGATGACTATCTGTATAGCTTAAAATTTGATTTCCATTAGGCTTTGGATAAAAAGTTGTATCAATATTTAATTTGTTGTAAGATACTTCTTTATAGTAATTATTTAAAGATACTTGATTTTTCCCATTAAATTGTCTATCATAAGTAGAAAAATCTCTAGTTATTTCATTTTGATCACTGAATTTTATAAAAACAACTATATTATTAAGTTGTCCAATATTTTTAGTTCGTGGTGCTGAATTATTTGCATTTAGAAGTTCTCTTTCTTTTTCAATTTGATTCTTTGGAGCTTTTACATCTTTCATGTATACTTTAGAATCTTCAGTTATATTTTTTGAAATTTCAACATTAGAAACTGTAACTCTTTCTCTAGATGGTTGTACTTTGTCTTTTACATATTTTCCATATACGTAATAACCTGTTTTTTCATCTTTAACTATAGCCCTTCCATTTGAATCATGTAAATAATTATAAAATTCATCTCCTGATGCATAACATTGGATAACTTGTCCATTAGGTTGAGTTAAGTTTATTTTTGCATCTTTTATAGGTGCAGCATTAACCTTTGTATGATTTGCTCCTATAATAGTAGATGATGCAATTAAAATTGGTAATACCAGTTTTGGCAGAAGCTTTTTTTTCATTGTTTTTCCCCCTTATATAATTAAATTATTTATACTTATAAAATAGTTTTTATAAGTAATTTTAATGACTTTAAGTAAAAATAATTTTTATTTTATATTGAAAAATCTGGTTCAACTAAGTTTTTATATATATTTTTTAATGGTTTATAACTAGATATATTATTATTATCTAGTTTAAGAGATTTCAACTTTTTAAAATTACTTATAGTTGATATATCTGATATTTTGTTATTATCTAGTGCTAAATTAACTATTTCATTTTTGTTTGAAAGTATAGAAATATTATTTATTTTATTATTACTAGCCCAAAGACCTTTAATTTTATTCATGTTTTCTATTCCTTCCAAATTAGATATATTATTGTTACAAATATTAAGTTCTTTAATATACTTTATATTTTTTAATTCTTTAATGCTAGTAATTTTATTATCACTAATATCTAAATTAGTAAGCTTAATTAAGTTATACAATGGTTTAATATCTGTTATATTATTATTTGATATATAAAGTTCTTTTAAATTTGTTAGATTTTCTAATCCTTTTAAATTATTTAATTTGTTGTTGCTAATATCTAATCTTTCTAAGTTTTTTAAATTTTTAATTATTGATACATCTTCTAAATTACAGTCTATAATTTCTAAATTTTCAAGGCCCTTTAGTGTAGATATAACCTCTAAATCTTTTATATTGCAGTGTACTATTTTTAAAGTTTTAATATTATCTTTTTCTTTTAATTTATCTATGTTTTCTATACCACTATCAACAATTTCTAATGAGGATATTTTATTTAAATTTTTTACTTGGTCTAAATTTTTAGAACTATTATTTTTAATAACAGTAGATGTTTCATTATCATTGATTTTAGAATCCTTATTTTCTTTCTTTACCGAAGAAGTTTCTTTATTGGAATTATTTTCAGAAACTTTTTTATTTTTTGTACTATCATTATTTCTAGAGGATCCTTTTTCAGATTGAACCTTTTGAATAGTAGTATTGCTATTAGCATTATCTTTTGTAGTTTTATTGTGGTTATAAATTAAAAATATAGATGTAATAATAATTAAAGAAATTATTATTATAGAAAACTTCTTTTTCTTCACTTTTTCACCTCCTTTTTTTTAAAAAATTTACTTTTCTTGTTTATTATCGCAATTATTGTTTTAAACTTTACATAAAAAGTATAATTTAATATTAAATTATATTAAATACATAATATTCTATTTAATCCATTTTTATATATTATTGTTAATTCTAATACTTATATTTTGTTTAAAGTAGAAATAAAAAGTTATCTTATATGATAGGCATTTTTATTAAAGCATAACAAACTTTAATAAGTTAAAATTTCTAAGAATTCTATTTTATAAATTTTAGTGGAAAGAAAAGCTATTTTTGAATATTATTATTTTAATGTAAATATAAAATTTTATAACTTTTATTTATTATTTGATAATTAAATTAAGGAGTGAAAAATATGAGGAATTAAAAAATATATGTTAGAAATGTTGTATCAATAGTTATAAAAAATAACAGAATTTTAGTTACATTAATATAAGAATAAATAATATTTATGTACTTTAGAAATCAAAATAAATTTGCTAAAAGAAAATAATAAGCATAAAAGATATCTATATTATAATAAAAAAGTAGAAAAATAAATGACTTAACATATAGTAGATAAGTATATTATGTTAAGTCACAGTGATTTTCTAAAGTTTCTATCATTAATTTGGTAACATAATGTTTAGGTTCTTTTTCTGAAATATCAGAAATTAAGTATTCCTCAAAGGAATAATCTCCTAAAATAATTTTATGTTCATTTGCATAGTTTAATAGTTTTTCATAGCCATAGCATAAATCGTCATAAAAACCTTCAAAGTATCCACAAAGATAAATCCCTGATTTTCTAACTATTGTTTTACCTGGTATGTTGGAGTTGGTTTTTATATATAAATAAGAAAGGTTTGAAAAATTGTTTTTTTTAAGGTTTTCTACAGGTATGACACCACCTACAGATTCTTGTACCGTAATACCAAGATTTTTACAGAATTCAATATACTCTTGCATAAAGCTAGCAAAACTTTTATTTGTTGAATTTTCCATATTGTCTGATGGGAGAATAATTTCTTGAGGCAGTTTTTCTAAATAAATTTTATTGTTACTATTTATACCTTCTATGGTCATAGTTTTCATGCTATAAATCATTTTTTGTATATCTTCAAAATATCTTATTTTTTCAGCTACTTCTTTACTTTTTTCTTCTAATAAATCTAAGAAGATAGATGGATTGCGCTTTTTAAGATAGATTTTTATATCTTTTAAAGACATTCCAATTTTTTTTAAGTTCAATATAACAGAAAGTGTAAAATATTGATGGTATGAGTAATAACGATAACCATTTTTCTTAATAATGGCTGGCTTAAACAGACCAATATCATCATAGTAAAACAAAATATGTTTTTCAACATTACACATTTTGGCAAATTCTCCAGTAGTGAAATATTTTTCTTGCATTATTTTTAAGTCTCCTCTTGACTATAATGTAACATTATAGTTTATCATAATATATATTGATGGGGAAATCAAGAATGGGTTATATAAAAAACAGTGGCAGAAAAGAGGTTAAATATGAAGTTAATTTTACAGTATTTAAAAAAGTATAAGCTATATTTATTTTTTAATATTTTAGCTGTGTTCGGATTTGCTGTAGCAGAGCTTGGAATTCCTACAATTGTTTCTAACATTATAGATCGAGGTATTGTTTTAAAAGATAAAGCTTATATTTATAAATTAGGCATTATTATTTTAATTGTAGCAATTATAGGTGGCATTGGAAATATTGTATTAGCTTATTGTAGTTCTAAAGTAAGTACATCAATTACAAGAGATATTAGAAATGATATCTTTAAAAAGGCTCAGGAATTTTCCCATAAAGAGTATAATAAATTTGGTGTATCCAGTATGATTACTAGAACTACTAATGATGCATTTATTCTTATGCAGTTTATTAATGTTCTTTTAAGAATGGCATTGTTAACGCCTATAATGATTTTAATAAGTATGTTTATGGTTATAAAGACAAGTCTTACATTATCTATGGTAATTGGGGGATGTATTCCTATTATATGTTTTGGGGTATACCTCATTGCTAAAACTAGTAATCCAATTAGTACTAGACAACAAAAAGGAATGGACAAATTAAACCGAATTATAAGGGAGAACTTGACTGGTGTTAGAGTTATTCGTGCCTTTAGAAAAGACGACTATGAAACACATAGGTTTTGTGAAGCAAATGAGGATTATGCATATAATGCTAAAAAGTTGTTTAAGCTAATGTCTGTTGCGCAGCCAGCTTTTTTCTTATTACTAAACCTTGCTATTGTAGTTGTATTTATATTGTCTAGCAAAATGATTGATATGGGAACACTACAAGTTGGGAAATTAGTGGCTTTTCAAGAATACATGTTTCATGCTATGTTTTCTATGATGTTATTTTCTATGATATTTGTTATGTATCCTCGTGCAGAAATTAGTGCTAGACGTATCCTAGAATTATTAGAGGAAGAGCCTACTATTAAGAATCCAGAAAATCCAGTAACAAAAGGAGAAGAAGATGGAACATTAGAATTCGATCATGTAAGTTTTCAATACCCTGATGGTGAGGTGCCTGTTTTACAAGACATAAGTTTTAAAGCGAAAAAAGGAGAGAAAATTGCTTTTATTGGAAGTACAGGAAGTGGAAAAAGTACATTAGTAAATCTTATTCCAAGATTTTACGATGTTACTGAAGGTAGCATTAAAGTAGATGGGGTAGATGTTAGAAAATATGACTTAATATCATTGCGTAAAAAAATCGGTTTTATTCCACAAAAAGCATTGCTTTTTTCTGGAAGTATAAATAAAAATATTAGATATGGAAAACATGATGCAGTACATTCTGAAATAGAACATAGCGTAAAAGTTGCTCAAGCTTATGATTTTATTAAAGATAAGCCAGGTAAGTTTGATGAAATGATAGAAGAGGGCGGAAGTAATGTATCTGGCGGACAAAAACAGAGATTAAGTATTGCAAGAGCTATTGTAAGAAAGCCAGATATATATATATTTGATGATTCCTTTTCAGCATTGGATTCTAAAACAGATGCTAAATTGAGAAATAAACTAAAATATGAAACTAAAGAAGCTATTACATTGATTGTGGCTCAAAAGGTATCATCTATTATAGATTCTACTAAAATTATTGTATTAAACGAAGGAAAAGTGGTTGGTATAGGAACTCATAATCAGTTATTGAAAGACTGTAAAGTTTATTATGAGATAGCAGCTAGCCAAATGTCAAAGGAGGAATTAAAACGATGAAAAATGAAAACACTGGTATTAAGCGTTTGATTCCATATTTAAATAAATATAAGGTGAAAATTATCTTAGCAATATTATTAATTATTGTAGCTTCATGCTTAATTGCATTAAGTCCCACTTTAGAGGGAATGATTACTACTCAATTATTTTCTGATGTTATAAAGAGGCAAAGTATAAATTTTATAAGAATCAATAAAATTATTTTAACTTTAATTTGTGTTTATGCTACAGGAGCTTTAAGTAATTGTGCGTATCAATTTTTATTAACAGATGCAATACAAAGTGCCATGCTGGATTTAAGAAATGATGTAGAAGGTAAAATTAGGAAGCTTCCTATAGCATATTTTGATAAAAATGCCATAGGTGATATTTTAAGTCGTGCATCTAATGATGTAGAAACTATTTCTAATGCACTCCAACAAAGTTTTGCTCAAATTTTAAATGCTATTTTAGGATTGAGCCTTGCAGTATTTATGATGTTCAAGATTCAATGGATAATGGCTTTATCTTCAGTGGCAATTATAGCAATTTCAATTATTATATCGAAAGTAATCGTAAAAAAGTCACAACCAATATTTCAAAAGCAACAAAATGCATTAGGGCATTTAAATGGAATTGTTCAAGAGAAGTTTACAGGATTTAATGAAATTAAATTATTTGGTAAAGAAAAAGATGCATTAAAGGAATTTATGGATGCCAATGAAAATTTATGTGAAAATGGATTTAAAGCTCAATTTATTAGTGGTTTAATGTCACCTCTAGTGTCTTTTATAACTTATATTGGAATTGGATGTGTAGCTATAACAGGTGCATTTTATGCTATAACAGGTACTATTACTGTAGGGCAGCTTCAGGCTTTTATACGATATATATGGCAGGTAAACCAACCAATGTCACAAATTACTCAGCTATCCTCAGCAATACAGTCTTCTATAGCAGCAATACACAGAGTTTTTGAATTTTTAAATGAAGAGGAAGAATCTAAAGAACTGGAATTAACAAAAGTAAACAAAGAGGTTTATGGTAATGTATCTTTTGAAAATGTAGAATTTTCTTATACAAAAGGAACGCCATTACTTCATGATTTGAATGTAAAAGTAAAAAGCGGTCAGATGGTAGCCATAGTAGGACCTACAGGGGCGGGAAAAACTACATTGATTAATTTACTTATGAGATTTTATGATGTAACTGGTGGTTCTATCAAAATAGATGGTATAGATATTAGACATATGAAGCGGGATGATTTAAGAGCAAAATTTGGAATGGTTCTTCAAGACACTTGGCTTTTTAATGGAACTATCAAAGAAAATATAGCTTATGGGAAAGATGGAGCTACAGAAGAAGAAATTATAAATGCAGCTAAGATAGCAAATGTCCATCATTTTATAACTATCCTTCCTGAAGGCTATAATATGGTACTTAATGAAGAAGCAAATAATATATCTCAAGGAGAAAAACAGCTTTTGACTATATCCAGATCTATTCTTTGTGATCCTCCTATAATGATTTTAGATGAAGCTACTAGCTCTGTAGATACGAGATTAGAACAAAAGCTTCAAGATGCTATGAAAAAAATTATGAAAGGGAGAACATCCTTTGTAATTGCTCATAGACTATCTACAATTAAAAATGCAGATTTAATATTAGTAATGAAAGATGGAAATATAGTAGAGCAAGGAACGCACATAGAATTACTTAATGAAAATGGATATTATAGGCAACTTTATAATGCACAATTTGGAGACAGAAGTGCTGAGTAATAATATTATTTTATATTGTTGATATTACATATAAATATTTAAATGATAATATAAAAACCACTCTTTATAATATAAACTTAATTATAAAGAGTGGTTCATTTATTTGTAATAATACAAACATTATAGTAAATTATATGAATTATAAATTTTTTCAACTGTTAATCTAATGAAATACAATATTACTATAGTATTTTTTATATAAAAAACAAATTAACTTCACAAAAAACACATAAAATTTTATTAGAATAACCTTTGTAAGAAAATTATAGGAGGTTATACAATATGAATTTTTTTAAAAGAGCATTATTAAGCATATCAAAAAAGAAAATAAAATCTTTAATATTATTTGTTGTGCTTTTAATAATAGCTAATATGGTGTTAGTTGGATTGGCTATACAAACTGCAACAAAAAAATCTATAGAATTAGCTAGAGAAAAATTAGGTAGTGATGTAACACTAAAAATTAATGAACAAAAGTTTATGGAGCAAAAAAGAGAAAATAAGGATAAAACAACTACTAAAGCGTCTTTAACTACAGATATTGCAGATATTTTGAAAGATAATAAACATGTAATCCAGTATAATTATACTTCTTCATCCTTTGGAATTGCTAAAAATTTTGAATATGTAAAGAGTGAAGAAAGTAGTGATAATACTACTTCTGAAGAAGGTGAAAAAAGACCAAGAGATATGTTTAAAATGGGAGGCAGTAATGTTATTACTATGCCAGAGATTTCTTTTTCAGGTACTATAGCTACAAGTCTTTTATCTGATTTTAAAGACGGTGATAGTAAAATTATACAAGGTAGAGGAATTACAAAAAATGATGTAGGTAAAAATGTAGCTGTAATTGAGAAAAATTTGGCCGCAGAAAATAGTCTGAGGGTAGGAAGTAAAATACAGGTATCTTCCTTAGATGAAAATATTACATTGGAATTAGAAGTTGTAGGAATATATGAGGCAAATTCTGATACAGATACTAAAAATAATAGAAATATGGATTTTTTAAACCCATATAATAAAATATATATGCCATATGATATAGTTTCTAATATTTCAACTGAAAACAGTGATAGTACTAATAGTAGTAAGAATATTACTTCTGCTGTATATTTTATGGACAACCCTGATAATATAGAAAGTTTCAAAAAATATGCAAAAGATAAAAAAATTGATTTAGAAACTTATACATTAGATGCTAATGATCAATTATACAAACAAATGGTAGGACCTATTGAAAATGTAGGATCTTTTTCAAAAACTTTGGTGTTAACTGTATCTATTGCAGGAGCAATGATATTAGTACTTATAATAGCTTTATCTCTTAAAGATAGAAAGTATGAAATAGGTGTATTGCTATCACTTGGAGAAAGTAAAATCAAAGTTATTTCTCAATTAGTAGTTGAAGTACTTTTAATAGCTGTTATAGCTTTTGGTGTTTCTTCTTTCACGGGAAATTTAGCTGCTAATAAAATAGGAGACACTTTACTTCAAAAGGAAATTCAAGTAACTGAAAACTCAGAATCAGAAACTAGTGCTAACTTTGGTGTACACAGATATATGGATGGTGGGCCAGGTGGAATGATGGAAGGCAGACCTTTTAATAAGTTAAGCAAAATAGATATGATAAAGGATATAGATGTTTCTGTAACTTTAAAAGATCTACAAAAATTAGCGATTATAGGACTACTTATAGTAATGGCTTCAGCCTCTATACCAACTATATCTATATTGAGATTTAGTCCTAAAACTATATTGAGCAAAAGAGAATAGGTGAGGTGATAGGTATGAATACGATCTTAGAATTTAAAAATGTGAATTATAGCTATAAAGATGGAGGAAAAGAGTCAGTAATTTTAAATGATGTGAATTTTAATTTTGAAAGTGGTAAATTTTATACTATATTAGGGCCTTCTGGGTCAGGTAAAACTACTGCCTTATCCTTAGCCAGTGCGTTAGATAGTCCTAAAAGTGGAGAAATATTATATAAGGGTAATGATATAAAGAAAATTGGTTTAACTAATTATAGAAATAAATATATAGGAATAGTATTTCAAGCATATAATTTAATTAATTATATGACAGGTATTCAAAATATAGTTACTGCTATGGAAATTACTAAAAATAAAGTTTTAGATAAAAAGAAAAAAGCTTATGAATTAATAGAAAAGGTAGGACTTACAAAAGAACAAGGAAATAGAAGTGTATTAAATCTTAGTGGAGGACAGCAGCAAAGGGTAGCAATAGCTAGAGCTTTATCCACTAATGCTAAAATTATACTAGCGGACGAACCTACAGGGAATTTAGATAGCAAAACTTCTGTAGATATAATAAAGCTTTTTCAAAAATTAGCTCACGAATATAATAAATGTATAATAATGGTAACTCATTCTTTAGAAATTGCATCTATGTCTGATGTAATAATAAATTTAGATAACAAAAAATTTAAAATACAATAAAGAATTTTTATAAGTAAAAAAATATAGATTATTTTAGATATAAATAATCTATATTTATAAAAGAATTATGAAATTTTCTTAATTTTTTATTTTTATAATAGTAAATAAGATTTAGGAGCAAGTATTCAAATATATAGAATCCTATGATAAACTAAACATTGGAAATAAAATATATTTGGAGAATAAAAATGAGTAACTCAACTAAAGATTTAACTAAAGGTAATCCTTTAAAAGTAATACTTAAATTTTCATTGCCTATGATAGTAGGAAATATATTTCAGCAATTATATAATATCGTAGATTCAATAATAGTAGGAAAATTTATAGGCACAAATGCTTTAGCTGCTGTAGGTTCTTCCTTTGCTATTATGGTTTTTATAACATCAATTTTATTAGGATTATGCATGGGTACTTCTATTGTATTTTCGCAATTTTTTGGTGCAAAAGAAATACAAAATTTAAAAATTAGCATATCAACATCTTTTATTTTTATAGGGATTATCTCTATTGTAATCACCGGAGTATCGTTGGTATTTGTAAATGAGATTATTCTATTTATGAAAATACCAAGAGAATTATTTACAGATACTAGAGCATATCTTAATATAATATTTAGCGGTATATTTTTTACATTTTTATATAATTGGTCGGCAGGACTTTTAAGAGCACTTGGGAATTCTAAAGTTCCATTATATTTTTTAATTTTAGCAGCTATTATAAATGTAGTATTAGATCTTGTATTTGTTATTATTTTTAATATGGGTGTATCAGGTACAGCTTTAGCTACGGTTATTGCTCAATTTATTTCCGCTATTCTTTGTATTATATATTGTATAAAAAAACTAAAATTCTTAAAGTTTAAACCAAAGGAATTTAAATTTGATAAAGAAATATTTAAGCTAACAGCAAGGTATTCTTTACTTACATCAATACAACAATCTATTATGAATTTTGGAATATTGATGATACAAGGATTAGTAAATTCTTTTGGTATAGATCCTATGGCAGCTTTTGCTGCAGCAGTTAAGATTGATTCCTTTGCTTATATGCCTGTACAAGATTTTGGAAATGCTTTTTCTACTTATATTGCACAAAACAAAGGAGGCAAAAAAGATGAAAGAATTAGAAGTGGCATCAAGGTATCTTTAAAGATTGTAACTATATTTTGTATTATTATATCCTTAGTAATATGGACTATGGCAGATAAATTTATGTTAATTTTTATAAATTCTACAGAATATCAGGTTATAAAAATAGGGATTGAATATTTACGAATTGTATGTACATTTTATTGTTTTATAGGTTATTTATTTATGTTATATGGTTTATACAGAGGTTTAGGAAAAGTTAAAATGTCTATAGTTTTGACTATAATATCTCTTGGATTAAGAGTGTCTCTTGCTTTTATTACAGCTCCTTATTTAGGATTAAGGGGTATTTGGTGGGCAATTCCTATAGGATGGATTATAGCAGATACAGTAGGAATGATATATTATAAATTTATTAGTTAATGTCAAATTTTATAAAGCTAATTAAATAAAGATTAAAAAAACATAGAAATTTAGAATAATAAAATATTTTAAAATAAAAAATGAAATAAATAAAATATTCTAAAATAAAAGTTATAAATTTCACATATTTACAAAAAATATATGAAAATATGTTATAAAGATACAAAATATTATATAATGTAGAGTATGTAATATTTTGTATTTTTTTATCCTGTGAATAATACAGAATATTCTATATATTTAATAATTAAAATAAAAGGGATATTTTTAAGTAATTTTATAAAATATAAAAATTTAAAAGAAATCTATAGATTAATTTAAAAGCTTTACAAACAAATGTTTTTTTAATTATAGGAATTTAGAAATTTTAAATAATTTACATTATAATTAGATTATAATTAATCAATATATAGGGGGAATAACCATGATAAAGACTGCTATTATTACAATAAGTGATAAGGCTTCAAAGGGCCAAAGAAAAGATGAAACAGGAAGAGTATTAAAAGATATTTTAGAAAAAGAAGGGTATAAAATAAAGTATTATAAGGTAATACCAGATGAAATAAATATTATAAGTCAAGAGCTTATAAAGCTATGTGATGAAGAAAAAATAAATCTTATTATTACTAATGGAGGAACAGGATTTTCTAAAAGGGATGTAACTCCAGAGGCTACAGAAAAAGTTATTGAAAAGCATGCACCAGGATTTAGTGAAGCAATGAGAGCTAAATCTATTTTAATAACTCCAAAGGCTATACTTTCCAGAGGAATTGCTGGAATTAGAAAAAATTCTCTTATAATAAATCTACCAGGAAGTCCAAAAGCTGCTACAGAAAATTTGCAGGCAGTATTAGATGTTATACCACATGGAATAGAGATTATGCTAGGTGAAGCATCAGAATGTGCCAGATAGATTAAAAGAAAAATAAAAGTTGTAGATATAAAGAATTTACGAGTATAGTTTAATACAAAGGAGCAATTCGATGTTAGATAAATATGGAAGAAAAATCAACTATTTAAGAGTCTCTGTAACAGATAGATGCAACTTAAGATGTATTTATTGTATGCCACCAGAAGGTATTTTAAAAAAAGATCATAATGACATAATGAGATATGAAGAGATTTTTAATGTGATTAAAACAGCTTCCTTACTAGGAATAGATAAAGTTAGATTTACAGGTGGAGAGCCTCTTATACTTAAAAATATAGATAAATTAATCTACAATACATCTAAAATAAGTTCCATTAGGGATATTGCTATGACTACCAATGCTGTACTTTTAGAAGATAGAGTAGAGGATTTAAAGAAGGCTGGTCTTAAGAGGCTTAATATAAGTCTAGATTCTTTGAAAAAAGATAGATTTAGGAGCATTACAAGAGGTGGGGATATTAATAAAGTTTTTAAAAGCATCGAAAAATCTTTATCTATTGGTATGAGACCAATAAAAATTAATACAGTTATAATGAAGGGAATAAATGATGATGAAATAGAGGAGTTTATGAATTTAACAAAGGAATATCCCATATCCGTAAGATTTATAGAACTTATGCCTATAGGAGAAGGTAGAAAATTATACAAGGATAGTTATATGAGTTCAGAAGAAATAATATCAAAGAATAGAGATTTTATACCTGTGGAAACAGATAAAAGTAGTACGGCTCTATTATATAAATTTAAAGAATCTAAAGAAAATATTGGGTTTATAAGCCCTATGAGTTGCAAATTTTGTAGCGGCTGTAATAGAGTAAGGTTAACTTCCGAGGGTACATTGAAACCTTGTCTTCATTCTGAAAAGGAAGTAAATCTTAGAGATTATATAGAAAATGAACAAGCTATTCTATCTAAGATGAATGAAGTTATTTATAATAAGCCGTTAGAGCATCATATGATAGAAGAAAAAGAAAGTAACAGCAAAAAAATGATGTATCAAATTGGAGGATAGTTTATGAATTTAACACATATAAATAAGCAAGGAAGAGCAAAAATGGTGGATGTAGGCAGTAAAGGAGATACAAAAAGAGAAGCTATTGCCTATGGTTATATAAATATGAAGAGAGAAACTTTAAATAAGATAAAAGAAGGTACTATATCAAAAGGAGATGTGCTATCTGTGGCTCAAGTAGCAGGTATTATGGCAGCAAAAAATACAGCTAATATTATACCGATGTGCCATCCTATAATGATAAATGCTTGTGATATAAATTTTAAATTTGACTTTGAAAACAATAACATAGATATAATATGTTCAGTAAAAAATACAGGGAAAACAGGAGTAGAAATGGAAGCATTAACAGCAGTTACAGTAGCAGCTCTAACTATATATGATATGTGTAAAGCTATAGACAGAAAAATGATAATATCTGATATAAAACTTATGAAAAAAAATGGTGGAAAGTCAGGATTATTTCAAAGGGAGGAATTGTAAATGGCAAAAGTAATAGCCGTTAATATAAGTGAGAAAAAGGGTGTAGTAAAGCATCCTATAGATAAAGGATTGTTTAAAGTAAGTCACGGTCTTGTAGGAGATGCTCATGCAGGAAATTGGCATAGACAAGTAAGCCTTTTAGGTATAGAAAGTATAAATAAAATGAAAAAGCTAGGACTTAAAGAAGTATCTATAGGTAATTTTGCAGAAAATATAACTACAGAAGGATTAGTTTTGCATGAATTATCTGTTGGAACAAAATTAAAAGTAGGAGAAGTACTTATGGAAGTAACTCAAATAGGTAAGGAATGCCATGCAGGTTGTGAAATAAAAAATCTTATAGGAGAGTGTATAATGCCTAGGGAAGGAATTTTTACAAAAATACTAAAGGGAGGTTTTATTAAGCCTGGAGATGAAATAGAAGTTTTATAGTATATTAAAGTTTGTGATAATTTATTTTTATTTTAAAAAGAAAGAGTTATATGAAATATAAAAATCTTTATATTAAAATTATTTTAAAGTAATTCCCCATTAGCTTAATGGATTATATAAGTTAATGAGGAATTTTTATAAGCTTATATGTTATTAAATTTATTATGTTAAATATATTCCATATTTTATATTTAACATTCTAATACCATTATAAGTTCTCCATTTTCATCTAATTCTCCAGTGAATTCAAATCCAAATTTTTTATATAATTTCATAGCTTCAATATTATTTTTAAATATGCTTAAATAGATTTTATTGCAGTTGTATTCTTTAAGTATAGTATTGATCAATAAGTTAAGAGAAGCCTTCCCATAGCCTTTATTTTGATATCTATAATCAATCATAAATCTGTCTAACCAAAGGCGATTTTCCTTTTGGAAATATCCATACATAGCAAAACCAATTAAATTATTATTACAATAGATACTTTTAGGATGCCATTGAGGTATAAATTTACTTTCTACAATAGAATAAGCATTACTTTCAATTAAGTTTTGTTGGTTTTCATTTACTTTTAAACTAATCACATAACGCCAATTTTTACTGGTTACTTCTTCTAGATGTAAGTTCATTATTTTAACCTACCTTTATTTAATTTATATGTAATTATATAAAAAATTAGTCCTTATATGTCTATATAAAAAGTTTTATTAATATATTAATATTCTAAATTGTAATGATGACAAAATTTGATTTAAATTTATTTTATTTTTAATATAATATCATTTAAGTGTACTATATGATCACTAAGGTATTTTAAATCATCAATAGGAAGATTAGATATTTTTTCTGTCAATGAAGATTTTATTAAATTTTCTTGATCTTTTATAAAAGCAGTCCCCTTTTCTGTTAATTCAACCCTTATAATTCTTCTATCTTTTGGATCAGTATATCGAATAACCATATTTTCAGAAATTAGTTTATCAATGATGGGAGTCATATTAGGTTTAGAAATTAATAAATCCTTAGCAATTTTAGAAATAGAACTGTTACCATTATGTTTAAGATAAATAATAACTTTTCCATGGGATGGAGGCAAGGGAAAATTTCTTTTTAACTCATCTGGATTTAAGAGTTTTTTATGTAAATTTAATAATAAATCATATAAATCTTGAGATATTTCATTAAGTTCAATATTTTGCATATTTATCCTCCTCAGTTAATTATATACGTTAATTACATTATATTCTATTTAATTTTATTATACAACATAAAAAGTTATTGACATATAAAATATATTAAAATATAATAGTTATAAAAATATAACTATTATATAACGTATATAGATATATAATATATGCAAAAGTAATTATATTATATATAGTCATATAATTTTTTAATTACATTATATTGTATTTTTTGTAATTATACAATATAAAAGTTATTAATATATAAAATATATTAAAATATTATAGTTATAAATTTATAATAATTATTTTGTTAAAAATAATTATTATAAATTTAATTTTTTTAAGGAGGGATTATTCATATTACTTAGTGACAAGATATTAATAGAAATTTATAAATTTAATTATTTATAAAATAGATGAAATGGAGAGATGATATTGAATGTTAAAGATAATAAAGCACTTAAAACCATTTATTGCTTCAATACTTTTAGTATTGGGTCTTTTATTTGTTCAAGCCGTATGTGATTTATCACTACCAGATTATATGTCCAATATTGTTAATGTTGGTATTCAGCAAGGTGGTATATCGAATGCAGTACCAGAAGTAATTCGTAAAAATGAATTAGAAAAAATTAAGATCTTTTTAGATAATAAGGACACACAAAAGATAGAGGATAATTATATACTTTTAAATAAAGATAATCTTTCTAAAGATGAATTTGAAAATTATTTAAAAGATTATCCTAATCTTAATAAAGAACCTATATATAAATTAAATACAAAAGATAAAAAAACAATAAATGAGCTAAATGATATATTTGGAAAACCAATTCTTATGGTTAGTGGAATAGAAAAAATTGATATATCAAAGCTAAATAATATTAATAAAGAAACAGAAACAAAAAATAAGGCTAATATTAAAACTCAAAAAAATATTAATACAAAGAATTTTTCAGAAGATAAAATGCCTAAAGTTACTTCTAATAGTAAAACAGCACAAAATAATGCAGATATACTTTTAAAAATGCCAAAGGAACAAATAAATTTAATAAAAGAGAGTTTAAATAAAAAATTAAAAGATATGCCTGATAGTATGATTACTCAATCAGCAGTTATTTTTGTTAAAGATGAGTATAAAACTATAGGAATAGATACAGATAAGCTTCAATCAAGTTATATTATTAAAGAAGGAGCTAAAATGTTACTTTTAGCTTTGCTTAGTATGGTAGCTACAGTTATGGTAACTATGTTAGCTTCAAGAATAGCTGCAGGTCTTGGAAGAAATCTTAGAGGTAAGGTATTTAAAAAGGTTACTAATTTTTCTAAAGTAGAATTTGATAGATTTTCTACAGCTTCCTTGATTACAAGAAGTACAAATGATATTCAACAAGTGCAAAATTTTATGGTAATGTTACTTAGAATAGTGTTTTATGCACCTATATTAGGTGTAGGTGGAATATTAAAAGTTTTAAAGACAGACACTTCAATGGCTTGGATTATAGCTATAGCAGTTATGTCAATTTTAACTTTAGTTATTGTTTTATTTGGAATAGCTATACCTAAGTTTAAAAAGGTTCAAAAGTTAATAGATAAAATAAATTTAATAACTCGTGAATCTTTAATAGGAATGTTAGTAATACGTGCATTTAACACAGAAAAACATGAAGAAGAAAAATTTGATAAAACTAATAAAGAGTTGACACGTACTAATTTATTTATAAATCGTGCAATGATGATGATGATGCCTATGATGATGCTAATTATGAATCTTATAACTTTATTAATTGTGTGGGTAGGATCACATCAAGTAGATACAGGAGCTATGCAAGTAGGAGACATGATGGCTTTTATGCAATATACAATGCAAATAATTATGGCGTTCTTAATGATTTCCATAGTATCTATTATGCTTCCACGTGCTTCTGTATCAGCCCAACGTATAGGTGAAGTTATAGATATGCCAATTACTATTAAAGATGTGGAAAATCCAAAAGAATTTTTAAAGAATAAAAAAGGATATGTAGAGTTTAAAAATGTTTCCTTTAGATATGAAGGTGCAAAAAAGTATGTGCTTTCTAATATTACTTTTGATGCAAAGCCTGGAGAAACTACAGCCTTCATAGGAAGTACAGGTAGTGGTAAATCTACTTTAATAAATCTAATACCAAGATTTTATGATGTGACAGATGGAGAGATATTAATAGATGGAGTCAATTTAAAAGAAGTATCTCAAAAAGAGTTAAGAGAAAAAATAGGTTATGTGCCACAAAAAGGAATATTGTTTTCAGGAACTATAGAAAGTAATATTAAATATGGTAATGAATTAGCTACAAATAAGGATATGGAAAAAGCAGCAACAATAGCTCAAGCTATGGAATTTATAGAATCTAAAGAACAAGGATTTAAAGAAGAGGTATCTCAGGGAGGAACCAATGTTTCAGGAGGTCAAAAACAAAGGCTTTCTATTGCACGTGCTATTGTAAGAAAACCAGATATATATATTTTTGATGATAGTTTTTCAGCTCTTGATTTTAAAACTGATGCGCGTCTTAGAAAAGCTTTAAAAGATGAAACAAAAGAAAGTACAGTATTAATTGTAGCTCAAAGAATAAGCACTATAATAAATGCTGATAAGATAATCGTATTAGATGAAGGAAAAATGGTTGGAATGGGTACACATGATGAATTAATGAAAAATTGTGAGGTTTATAAGGAAATCGCCTTATCACAACTTTCAAAGGAGGAACTTTTATCATGAGCAATAGAAAAATAGAAAATAAAAGAAAAGGTGGCTTCGGTCCAGGTCACGGTGGACCTATGGGGTCAGGTGAGAAGGCAAAAGATTTTAAAGGAACAATGAAAAATTTAGGTAAATATATAATGCCTTATAAAATACATATAATTTTTGTAATTATTCTTGCTATAGGTAGTGCTGCTTTTTCTATAGCAGGACCTAAAATTTTAGGAAAAGCTACTACAAAATTATTTGAAGGATTAGTACAAAAGGTTACTGGCGTAAAAGGTGCTTTTATTGATTTTGACTATATAGGTAAAATAATAATTTTACTTTTAGGGTTATATATAATAAGTGCTGTATTTTCTTTTGTACAAGGTTATATAATGTCTTCAGTGGCTCAAAATATATCTTATGAACTTAGGCGTGAAATTTCTAAAAAAATAAACCGCATGCCTATTAAATATTTTGATAACAAAACACATGGAGAAGTATTATCTAGAATTACCAATGATGTAGATACGGTGAGTCAAAGTTTAAATCAAAGTATGTCTCAAATAATTACTTCTATCGTTACCATAATAGGTGTACTGATTATGATGTTATCTATAAGTTGGCAAATGACTCTTATAGCTTTATTGATATTACCTACATCAATGGCTGTTATAATGGCTGTAGTAAAAAAATCACAAAAATACTTTAAAGCTCAACAAGAAGACTTAGGTAATATTAATGGGCATGTAGAAGAAGTTTATGGTGGACATAATATAATGAAAGCTTTCAATAGAGAAGAAGAGGCCATAGAAAAGTTTGATAAAATAAATGATAAACTTTATAGTTCAGCTTGGAAATCTCAATTCTTATCTGGAATGATGATGCCAATTATGTCTTTCATAGGTAATATAGGATATGTATTTGTATCTATTTTAGGTGGATGGTTTGCTATAAAGAAAACTATTGAAGTTGGAGATATATTATCTTTTATTCAATATGTTAAAAGTTTTAATCAACCTATATCTCAGGTAGCTCAAATAGCTAATGTACTTCAATCTACAGCAGCAGCAGCAGAAAGAGTTTTTGAGTTTATTGAGGAAGAAGAGGAAGTCAAAGAAACAGAAAATCCTGTTAAACTTGAAAAAGTTTCTGGGCAAGTTGAATTTAAAAATGTTAAATTTGGCTATAATCAGGATAAAATTATAATAAATGATTTTAATGCTAAAATTAAACCAGGACAAAAGGTAGCTATTGTAGGACCAACAGGAGCTGGTAAGACCACTATTATTAAACTTTTAATGCGTTTTTATGATGTAAATAATGGCGGAATATTTATAGATGGTCATAATATAAAGGATTTTAAAAGATCAGATTTACGTAATATGTTTGGAATGGTTCTTCAAGATACTTTCTTGTTTACAGGTACTATAAAAGAAAATATAGCTTATGGAAAACTTGGAGCTACTGATAAAGAAGTAATTGAGGCAGCAAAATCAGCTCATGTTCATAATTTTGTAGAAACCTTGCCTAATGGGTATGACATGGAATTAAATGAAGAAGCAAGTAATATTTCTCAAGGACAAAAACAATTATTAACTATAGCTCGTGCAATATTATCAGATCCTAAAATATTAATATTGGATGAAGCTACTAGTTCCGTAGATACTCGTACAGAATTACTTATACAAAAAGCTATGGAAAATCTAATGGAAGGAAGAACAAGTTTTATAATTGCACATAGATTATCCACTATTAAAGATGCAGATTTAATTCTTGTAATGAAAGATGGAGATATTGTAGAACAGGGAAATCATGAAGAATTGTTAAAGGCTAATGGTTTTTATTCCTCACTTTATAATAGCCAATTTGAAAGTGCAGAAGAAGTATCTTAAAAATATTTGTTTATAAGTATCAAAATAAAAAATTCAGGTGATAAACATTAACTAGTTTATTACCTGAATTTTTTATATATTTTTACCTTTCAGTAGGAATAATTAAATTAATTTTTATAATCTATTATAAATCTTTATAAAATCTTTAAAATTATCCTTTAATATAAAAGTGCAGAGAAAATAAAGGGAGGATTTAGAGATGAATAATATAATAGAAGTTAAAAATTTAAGTAAAAACATTAAAGGAAAAACTATTATAGAGAATATGAGTTTTAATATTGAAAAGGTATTTTTGCAAGTATTAAAAACTGGGGAGGTATCTTTATAATGAAACTTTTTAAAAGTGAGTTTGAAAGGTTATGGAAGAACAAATTAACTTTATTTTGTTTCATACTAATGCCTCTTGCTATAATAGGATCTTCAAAGTATTACCTTGGAAATAATTTGAAATTATCTATAACTAGTATTGAGTATACTTCTTTCGGCAATTATTCTTTTATGATGTTTCAAGAAATGTTAATTACTTTATTTGATTTTATTACTATGTTATTTGTATGTATATCCATTACGGAGGAATATAGAAATGGGTCAATTAGACTGATTATGATAAGAGGGTATTCTTTCAAAGAAATATATTTTGCTAAAATAGTCTCTATTATATCTATAATATTTATATTGTTTGTAATGTGTTTTATACTGTCTACATCAATTGGATATTTTATAGCACCTAAATTATATAGGGTAAAACTTTTTTTTTCATAGTAGTACCGTAAGTAATTTAAATGCTATATTGTATTCTTTGCTTTAGGATTTTTAACTGTTTTAGCAATGCTTTCTGTATTTGCTCTTTTTTCAGTGACTTTTAAGAGTACTACAGGAACTATATCTGCCTGTATATGTTTTTTATGGGAAGTTTTATTTTTTCAAAAATTATTGATCAATGTAAAATTATACTAATTAAAAATCTACACATAAAATATATTTATTTAAGAATCTATTTATAGAATGTATGATATGGATTGTTATGTATTATAAGTATGAAAACTATATAATATTGTATGTAAATCAAGATTTAAAATTATTAAATATTTTGGATTTATAGAGATAAAACTAGATTTTTAATTTGAATTTTGAAAGTTACATATTATTTAAAATAATTATATTATAAATAATTAAAGGCTGTAAAAATTTAAAAATTACTTACAGCTTTCAATTATTTTAATTATATTAAATATTTTCATTTTATTTATTTTTTATTTCTTTTAGTATGCTTTTTATTTTTTTATTCAACGTATAGATTCTTATATTAGATTTTAATTTAGCTATAAATAAGTTTTCATCTAACGGCTTATTTATAATATCATCTGCTCCACAGTTTAAAATATTAGCCATGGTTTTATTATTGTCCAATACAGTAACAGCTATTATAGAAGAGTTTATATTGTTTCTTCTTATTTGCCTTATTAAAGTTTTCCCAAATTCATTTTCTAATACCATATCAATTAAATACATATCATATTTTTTATTACTTTTAAATAATTCTTTACCAGAATTATAATAATCTACATTTTTAATATCATATCTAGCTAACATATCTTTTTCTAAGTTATAATCAAAAGAATTATCATCTATGATTGCAATTTTTGCTTCTCTTAAATTTTTCATATATTCATCATCTTGGAATACTGCATCTACATGCTTTGTAATCTCTTCTTTTAAATCATCTTTTAATAAATAATCAAATACACCTAAATTAAGAAGATTTTTCTTTTTTTCATGGTCATTATCACTTGTAACTATAAATATAGGTATATCATCAGAATTCATACAATTAATATTTTTTATGAAATCTTCTATATTGCCACCCTTACCATAAAGTGAAGTTATAATAAGATCTATATCATATTCTTTTATTAGATTATAAGCATCATTAAAGCTATCAGTAGATATGTAATCATAGCTTTTTTCTCTTAGAATATTTTCTATCATTTTGCAAAAGAAATCACTTTGTTCTATATGAAGAACAGTATACATATTTAAATCCCCCCATAATATTAAAGTTTTAAATTATTACAATAATTTTTTATATTATCGTCATTCATTTTTAGGTCTTTAGGAAAATATAGTAAATACAAGCTATGAAGAGTATGTAGTGGACTTACAGGACATGTATAAGCTTGTTACATAAAATATCTGGAATAGTCTTTAGCTTGATTGTCGCAAATATAGGTATCATCATAATTTCCTTTCCCTGCCCATTCCATAAATATTTGATATATGATTAATTATTTTCATAAAGTTTTTGAGTTATAAAAATAAATATAAAAAAATTTAATTTTTTTAAAAAACCGGAAGGAAAATGAAGGTAAATGTAGAAAATATAAAAAAATGAATTAAATGTAAATTAGGAACAATATGTACATATTGTTCAAATACAGGGGTGTTTATATTAATATTAGATACATTATAATTCTAATATTAAATTAAAAATATAAAATTTGGGGGTATGTATATTATGTTAAAAAACAAGTTATCTATTCTTTTGACTTCTACCTTGGTAGCTGCTTCTCTTTTAAGTTTTAAACCTGTATATGCTGATTCAGTAAATAGTCCTAATAAAACTAGCTTAAATAATGTTAGACAGGAAATACAAAAAGCAAAAAGTAGCAATCAAAAATTAACAATTATGTATTATTGTGATGCTGATAATAATTTAGAATCTTCTTTATTAAGTGATATTGAAGAAATGAAAAAAGGATATGTCAATAATCCTAATCTAAATCTAGTTACGCTTATAGATAGATCTTCAAGGTATACTAGTGACAAAACAGTTTTTGGAGAAGATTTTGAAGATGCCCGTTTATATAAAATCGAGCATAATAAAACTAAAAGATTAGACGGTGGAAAAGAGTTTCCTGAAATAACTCTTAATAGTAATTATGAAGCCAATATGGGAGATGCAAATACTCTTAAAAAATTTATTAATTATTGTAAAGCTAATTATAAAGCTGATAAATATGTTTTAATAATGGCTAATCATGGCGGAGGAGCAAAAGAAAAAACTAAAAATAATCAAAATATAAATAGAGCAATTTGTTGGGATGATAGTCATTATGATGGAAATAGTCCAGACTGTCTTTACATGGGAGAAATTTCAGATACTTTAACACAAGAACAATCCGTTGATGTACTTGCCTTTGATGCATGCTTAATGGGAACAGCAGAGGTTGCATACCAATTTAGACCAGGTAATGGAGGATTTTCAGCTAATGGTATAGTTGCTTCAAGTCCTGTAGTGTGGGGACCAGGATTCCAATATGATAATATTTTAAGTAGATTGAAATCCGGTGGTGGAACTAGCAATGAAGATGATTTAACTTTAGGAGGTAAAGAAAAAAACTTTGACCCAGCTACTGTGACTAATGAAGAATTAGGAGCACTATTTGTAGAAGAACAAAGGGATTCTACTCATGCTAAAGGAAACTATGATCAACATTTGAGTTTTTATGATGCTACTAAAGTAGGGGACGTAAAAACATCAATAGACAATTTAGCTGCTAATTTAAGTAATGAAAATAAAAAAAGTGAAATTGAAAAATTAAGAGGAAGTAGAAACAATACAAATTTAATGCATTATTTTGATGAGTATAATGAACAAGAGTGGATTGAATATCCTTATTTTGATATATATGATTTATGTGAAAAAATAAATAAAGGCAATAATTTTAGTAATGAAACCAAAAGATTGGCTTCAATCTGCATGGATAAAATAGATGAAATGGTAGTTTATTCTTTTGGTGGTCCTAGTAAAGAATTTAAAGAAGGTAAAAATGGATTAAGTATATTCTTGCCAGATGGAGATAAAAAATATTCAACTTATTATAATTCAATTCCTCATTGGACTATTCAAAGTTGGTATAATTCAATAGATACAGTTCAATATGGATTACCTCCTTATGGGAAATTGGCTTGGTGCCAAGATGGACAAGATCCAAGAGAAAATAAAGTTGGAAATTGGTTTGAACTTTTAGATTCTTGGTTTGATAAAACTAATGGAGCAGATGGGGGAGTTAATCATTATCAATGGTAAAAAGATTTTTAAATTAAATTTTTATTAAAATTAACTGCCTAAAAATAGAAATTAGATTTTCTATTTTTAGGCAGTAATTTAATTATATTATTTTTGAATTCCTAATTCATATTTTATAGTTTTTTTTCAGATGATAGTTTTTTATATACCAAAGATTTTAAATTAAATTCCTTATATTCATATATTTTATTTTGGCTAAAGTAAACAGTAAAATTTACTATATAAATAAATTTTCTACTTTTACAAATGAGAGATTAATTATATTATTAAAATAAAAATTCTTAATTTTTAAAAAAATGAACTAAAAATGCAATTTTTGTATTATAATATAAATAACGAATAAATTATAAAATTTACCTACCTAATATAAATTCTAAAAACAAATAAAATACTAGTATATTTAAGGAGGGCATTTTATGTATGCAAATTTATCTCAAGAAATTTGTATGGAAGATACAGATGGCTTAAAAGTAAAAGTAAAAGAGAAGTCAACTCTATCAAAGGAAAAATATAAAGACTATGAAGTTTTTATATTTACTGTTAAAAATTCTCCCGATATATTACAAAATAAGTTGGAATCAAAGGTAGGAGATGTAGTACTGTATTGTTATAAGTGGAACAATAATCCTGAACAAATTGTAAAAGTTTATGTAAAAAAAGATCCTTCAAAAAATCTAACTGTAAGAGAATGTTGGAAAATATTAAGAGAGGATATGGGGAATTTAGGAATTGAAATTAAAAAATTAGTAATGCATAAATCTTAGTAATAAAAATATAAAAAATTTTTATATAATGATAATTTAAAATAAGATAATATAAAAAAAGAACATTTAATAAATTAACCACTTATTTTATAAATTTTAAACCTAATTTTTTATCCAATGGATAATATATTTATTCTATTTACTGGATATTTTTTAGAATAATAAGAGCAAACTAGAAATAAATTTGTGGTTTGCTCTTATTATTCTTCAAGGATTTTAATACACTTTAACAAGTTTATTCCTTGAAGAATCTTTTTTGTAATATAAATATGAAATTAAATTTTCAAATTGATTTATTGTAGGTATTTTATTTATTATAAAAATTTTAGCTTAGTGAGTAAATCCATATCGACCTTGATTTTCTTCTTCATGAAATAATATATGTGCATTATTTAAATCATTTATTGCTATTTTAAAATCTTTTATTAATAATTCTGCTAAATTATATCCTAAGTCTGAACGGCAAACTATTCTTTGTACTATTATATGATTAAGATTTTCAAGCAATGGATATGCAGGGATTTGCCAGCCTTTCATAGCTAATCTATCTGCTAAATCATAAAGATTCCATTTTATATTTGATTTTTCTTTCAATCTATAGCATACTATAGGAAGTTTATTGCCATCATTATATATTTCAAATAATCCCATGTTATGAAGTTCTTTTGAAATGTACACAGCTACGTCTTTTGTTCTTTCATGAATTTTTTTATATCCTTCAAACCCAAATCGTAAAAAGTTATAATATTGTCCTATAATTTGGCTTCCAGATCTAGAAAAATTAATAGCTAAAGTTGGCATTGTGCCTCCTAAATAACTTACTTCAAATATTAATTCATTAGGAAGATATTTTTGATCTTTCCAAAGTATCCATCCTATTCCTGGGTAAACCAATCCATATTTATGACCAGAGGCATTTATAGAAACTACATTTTCAAGCGAAAATCCCATAAAATTTCTGGATTAATAAAAGGAGTAAAAAATCCTCCAGAAGCAGCATCTACATGTATATATACCTTTATGTAATGCAGTTTATTATATTTTTCAATGGCATCATCTAATGCTTTAATATCATCAAATTTACCTGTATAAGTTATACCCAAAATACCTATAATTCCTATAGTATATTTATCTACGTAATCAAAAATTTTATCTATATTCAAACTTAGATTATCTTCATCCATAGGTATAGTACGCATTTCAACATCCCAATATACACAGAATTTTTCCCAGCATACTTGATATCCAGAAGATATTACTAAATTAGGTTTTTTCTTATTAGTATCAATACCAGCTTTTTTAGCTTGATCACGCCAACGGAATTTCATAGACATGCTGCCTAACATACAAGCTTCAGAAGAACCTACAGTAGAAGTGCCTAAAAAATCCATATCCTTTGGAACGTTCCAAAGATCTGAAATTATATTAACACAACGATTTTCTATTTCTGTAGTTTGAGGATATTCTGATTTATCAATAGCGTTTTTTTGTAAGGTTTCTGCCATAATCTTAGTAGCTTTATCTTCCATATAAGTTTGACAAAAAGTAGCTAAGTTTAAACGTGCGTTGCCTTCGTTCATAAGTTCATCTTTAATCATTCTATAAGCTATATCAGGAGCAATAGAGTTTTTATTAATTTTATACTTAGGAATGAATAATTGTCCTTAGTTATACCAAAGATAGGAGTGGCGTAAGAATCATCACTTTGTTTATTTTTCGAAGAATAAAGCATAATAAAAAATAACCTCCTCAAAATTTAAGAATATACAAGCTAATATTTAAGTGAATTTATACAAAATATATTTGATTAAATTCATATTAAATATAACTATGTTATATAAGGGTAAATCAATTGAAAAAATAAATTTAATAACAGTATAGTTTAAAATGGTAAATTATTCAAAGACATTTGTTATTCAAATAATCATTATAATGCAAGTATTTCTTCGTTTATTTAAATAAGATTATTATTTCATGACATTAGCTAAGTTTATTATATCAAATTGCAAAAAAATTCTAATATTCATACAACGTATTGTATTTAAAAATTAATTATGCAATTTTTTTATTTATTAAAGGAACATAATTCCCACTTTGAAAAAGGTGGGAATAAAGAGTGCTTAGCCATTGTAAATAAATATATAATTTAAAAAATAAATTTTATATATTAAAAGTATATAATCAAAAATAAATTGTAATATATAGAAAATATGAAAATCAAAAATAGATAATTAAATTTATTTTAAATGTAATCTAAATTAAGTATTAATTATTCATAATCTACACTAGTCATAAACAATCCCTGACTTGGAGCAGTGGGACCTGCTTTTCTTCTATCCCTTGCTTCTAATATAGATTTTACATATAGAGGATTTAGATTATTTAAACCTACTTCTATAAGAGTACCAGTTAGTATTCTTATCATTTTATGCAAGAACCCACTACCTAAATATATTATATTTATATAGCCATCCTTTTCTATAATATCTATACTATAAAGCGTCCTTACAGTTGATTTCTTTTTTGATCTTGCTGCAGTAAAAGAAGCAAAGTCATGCCTTCCTACTAAATAAGTAGTAGCTTCTTTCATAGCTTTTATGTTTAAAGCTTCAGGTATATGATAAGAGTATTTTCTAGAAAACACATCATGAAATTTTTTATTGCAAATCTTATAGGTATACTTTTTCTTTTTTACATTTAACCTAGAATGAAATCTTTCATTTACATAAAAAGCATCATAAACTACAATGTCTTTAGGTAAATATTCATAACAATAGTTTAATATGTCATCTATAGAACCTTGAAAATTTGTATGAAAATTAGCTACTTGCATATTTGCATGTACTCCTGCATCCGTTCTACCAGAACCTATTAAACTTATATTTTCTCCTGTCATACGGGAAAGTACATTTTCAATTTTACCTTGTATAGTATTATCATTTTCTTTTTGTTTTTGCCAACCGTTGTATTTAGAACCATCGTATTGTATATATAATTTTATATTAGTCATATCTTTAGTATACTCCCCTTACAAATATATTTATTTGTCTTTATTCTAAATGTTATTTTTAAATTTGTTTTAAATTTAAATTTTTAGGATCTATATATATAGTTTTATTTGTATAATATATTACCATACCTGGTTTTGCTCCATTAGGCTTATGAATATTTTTAATTTCTGTATAATCTACAGGAACCTTTGTAGATTCTTTGGATTTACTATAAAAGGCCGCTAAAGTGGCTGCTTCCTCTAAAGTTCTTTCTGGAATATTTCCATGGAAATTTTTAACTATAACATGGGAACCAGGTATATTTTTTGTATGCATCCAAATATCATGTTTATTAGAAAATTTTAATGTTAAATAATCATTTTGTATATTATTTTTTCCCACATAAATATCTATGCCATCTGAAGAAATAAAGTGTAATGGTTTTGTATTTTTAATTTTTTTATTGTTTTTTTTCTTAAATTTAATATATCCTGTTTCAATAAGTTCTCTTTTTATTTCTTCTATATCATCATAGTTGTCAGCATTTTTTATACTAGTTAAAACAGAATTTAAATATTCTAATTCATCTAAAGTAAATTTTATTTGTTCTTTGGCTGCAACTTCAGTCTTTTTTAGTTTATTATATTTTTTATAATATTTTTGTATGTTATCAGAAGGATTTTTATTAGGATCTAATTTTATATCCATATATTCGTTAGTATAATAATTTAAAAGATTTACTTTATTCATACCTTTTTTTAGAGCATATATATTAGCAGTCAAAATTTCTCCACATATTTGAAATTTTTCTTTTTCAGAACACTCCTTTAAGTTTTTCTCTAATATTTTTATCTTTTTGTCACATCTTTCAATGTTTAGATTTATTAATTTTTGAAGATCAGAACTTTTAGAATTTAATCTATCTGCTTTATCCTTTTCAAAATAAAAGGATTCTATAAGAGAGGAAGGATTTTCATAATGTATACTTTTTAAATCATTTAAACTATGAAAATCTATACAATAAAAATCTTTTACAATATCTTTATCCAAATAGCAATTAAAAGAAAATTCTTTGTTTTTTATAGAATCAAATATATTTTTTAGAGCATCATATATTTCATGGATATTTTCTAAATCAATTTCTAGATTGTTTTTTTGTAATCTAAAAGCAATTTCATTGGAAAATGGTCTTGCTACTCCTGTAAAAATATTAGAAAACATATTTTTATTAAGTTTCACATTATTGTTTTGTATATAATTTTTAAAATCCTCTAGTGAAAAATTAAAAGGATTTAATTTTAATGATGATGGTGGATATGTATATTCTATAGAAGGATAGAGATTCCTCACACTGTTAATTTCAGGAGTAACATGTTTTATGCTATCCATTATTAAGTTATCTCTTTTCCTTACTAAAGTTATATTACTATGCCTTCCCATGATTTCTACAATTAATGTATATATGCTGTTAAATCCCATCTCATCAGCACTTTCAAAGTCTATTAAAACTATTCTGTCAGTATCCAATTGTCTTATATTTATTATTTTAGAAGAATTTAAGTATTTTCTAAGAACCATACAAAACATAGGAGGCTGAATAGGATTTTTCTTAAGAATATCCGTAAGATGTATTTTAGGGTATACAGCACTAGAACTAATCAAAAGTTTATAAGTTTTTCTATTATTTTTTATAGATAAAATAATTTCATCTTTTTCTGGTTGAGTTACTTTATCTACTCTACCATTTAATATTTTGGTTTTCATTTCATTTATTATACTAAATAAAAAAATCCCATCTAAAGCCATAAAAACTCCTCCTTAAAATGGTATAATATAATGTATACAGCAAATTATGATAATGACAATGTTATTAAACTTATATTAGTATACCATTTTAATTTTTTAAAATAAAGTTTATATTTTATATATTGATATTAAAACATTGTCGTAGTAAACTTATTTTTAGGAAATTAAACTAAAAATAAAGTTATATTATATGTAAGATTAAAAGCTAGCAATAAACAAATTTTTGGGTTTTAAAATGGATTTTTGTTCAAACTAAAGCCTAGGAAATGTTTATCCAGTGACGTACAAGCCCTTTACTCCAAATTTGAAGAAAATCAGAGAGCTTCAATTTTTGATTTTATGTGAATGGATTTTACATAGCGTGAATGGAGTATTAGAGAATGTAAAAATAATTATAAGTGATAGCGTAAAGGATGTGACAAGTATGAAATTTACTAAAATGACTGGAACTGGCAATGATTTTATAGTTTTAGATGATAGGAAGGGAGAGCTTATAGGGAAAGAAGCAAAATTAACACAAAAATTATGTGATAGACACTTTAGTATAGGAGCGGATGGTATTTTGTTTGTAAGAGAAAGTAATACAAAAGCTCATATACAAATGGTTATAATAAATGCAGATGGTTCTTATGCTTCTATGTGTGGAAATGGTATAAGATGTTTTGCAAAATATGTATGGGAAAAAGGTATAGTAAAAGAAAATCCTATGATAATAGAAACAGGAGATGGTTTAAAGGAAGCTTTTTTAGAGATTGAAGATAATAAAGTAAAATATATTACTATTAATATGGGAGAGCCTATATTTGAAGGTAAAAAAATATCTAATAGAGAAGAAAAAATAATAAATAAAGCTATAAAAGAAAATAATAAGGATTATTTAATAACGTCTTTTCATATGGGAGTGCCTCATACTATAATATTTGGCAAATTAGATGAATATGATATAGAAGAAGGTAAAACTATAGAAAAATTATCTTTATTTAAAGAAGGAACTAATGTGAACTTCTGCGAGATAGTAGATAAAAATAAAATAAAGGTAAAAACTTGGGAAAGGGGTGCAGGACCAACTTTAGCTTGTGGAACTGGAAGTTGTGCATCAGCTATAGCATCTAATTTGTTAGGGTATACAGAAAAGTCAACAGAAGTAATATTACCCGGGGGAAAACTTTTCATAGAAATTAAAAAAGAGGGTGTTTTTATGAAAGGCCCTGCTGATATTTGTTTTAGAGGGGAAATAGATGTATAAATGTTTAAAAAAGGCTTTAAAAATATAAGATATTTTTTGATAGTTTTTTTAGTTGTTGGTTTAGTTGGGTGTAAAAGTCACATAACATCAGAAAGTCAAAAAGTGGATATTCCGAATTTCACAAAAGTAATAGCATTAAAAAAAGAAAAAGATTCTTGGAGCATATACAATATTCAAGATAGAGATATAAATAAAGCTATGGAAACCCAAGATGTAATAGATGTAAAATACAATAATAAAAATAAGACCTATGTTTTCACAAATTTCATAGAAAAGGGCAATGGGCTTAATAAAAATAAACTAACTATAATAAAGAACGGTAAGAAAACAATTTTAGATAAATTTTATTCAGCATCAGATATAGAGATTTCAACAGATGGAAATAAAATAGCCTACAGATCTTTTAAAGAAGATTCTCTTCAAAGTGCAGAGGGAATGAAGATATATGATTTGGAAAATAAAAAAGAAATAAAAATAAAAAGTAATGTATTAGTATCTGGAAATGTATTTAAATGGTTAAATGAAAATGAAATATTATATTATGGAATAAATTCTGAAAAAGATAATAAAGCAAAAATATATAAATACAATGTTAAAGAAAATAAAGAAGAAGTGTATGTAGATAACATAGAAGGAATCTGTACTTATTTTATGATTAATGGTGAAAATGTGCTTTTATTAAGTAGAGAAGGAGATAAGTATAATCTTTCTTACTATAATAAAAAAGACAATGCTTTTAAGAAAATAAGCGAAGAAGTAAGTGTTATATATAAGGGGACAACATCTATAAAGAATATGTATTTTCTAGGGAAAAATGATTTAGAAAGCAAAGATTATTTATATAAAATCGATGGAAATACATTAAATTTAACTAAACTTACTTATGATTTTCCAGCTAAAATAGATATAAATGGTGGTATTGTTTCAGATGAAAATGGGAATATATATTTTTGTGGTTATGAAAATATAAAAGATCAATCTTTAAATGAAATATATACTTATAAGGAAAAAGAGGGTAGAGTGGAGATAATATCTAATGAAGAAAATTCTTATTATATAATAGGAGAAAATTAATCTAAAAATAAATTAAATATAAACTATGGGTAGTTAATGTTAAAAAATAAAACTTTAATTATCTATAGTTTTTTTATTTTATTATGATAAGTACATTTCAATACTTTTATTTTTTCAAAAGTGAAAGTAAAGAGTGTTTAATTCTATGAATAATAATTTTTTTTAATAAATAACTATTTTTAAGAGTAGAACTTATAAGAATTTTGTTAATAAGATTAAGATAGTTTGAAAACTAACTATGAAGTTTATAACTATGTTCATAAATAATATGAATTTATATGTGAAATAAAAACATATTAAATTTTGCTTATAGTTTTAGCTAAAAATAATCACAGTTTTATATGTTTAGCAGAAGTGATTTAATATTTAAGAAATAAGTGTTTACATTTTATATAAGTGTCTATAATATAGATAAAATTTGAAAATTTATTATAGGAGAGAATTAAATATGAGCTTTTCTATGAATTACTTAGATTTAGAGGAAACTATACAAGATTCCAAAGAAATGAAAGGTGAGAAGCAGTGCCAAAATATAGATTTTAATGTTTTGAATATAGAGGAATCTTTATTAAAATTACTTCCAGAACATATTTGTAAAAAATATAATATATTACCTCTAAAAATAATCGATGAAGAATTATATATAGCATCTTCAAATTATTTAAATGAAAATATTATATATAAATTGTCTTTTATTACGAGTAAAAACATAAAGATAATAATTTGTAATAAAGAAAATATTTTGATAGCTATAAAAAGAATATATACGAACTATGATATACAACATAAAACTAAAGAAATAAAAGAAGATAAAACTTTATTTTATGAAAAAAATAAAGAAAAGGATTTAGAAGGGCCTATAATAAAGTTAACAGATTCTATAATAGAAGAAGCTATTTGGCGGAAAGCTAGCGACATACATATAGAACCTTTTAAAGATTTTGCTACAATAAGATTTAGAATAGATGGCACTTTACTGGAATTTAAAAAAATATCTAAAAAAGTTTATATGTCTATTTGCACTCGTATAAAGATAATCAGTTATATGAATATAGCAGAAAAAAATATTCCCCAAGATGGTAAAATACAAAGTAATTATAAAGAAAATAATGACTTTAGAGTATCTACTCTTCCTACCGTATACGGCGAAAAATTAGTTATAAGAATATTATATAAAAATGAAAAAATAAAAGGGTTAGATTCTTTAGGATTTTTAAAAGAAGACAAAAAGAATATAGAAAATATGCTTAAAAAGCCAAATGGGCTAATACTGGTCACTGGTCCAACAGGAAGTGGTAAATCTACTACAATATATTCAATGTTAAAATATATAAATAATAAGGAAAAAAATATAATAACTATTGAAGAACCAGTGGAATACACTATAGAAGGTATAAATCAGGTGAATGTAGATTATAGAAGAGATTTAACATTTTTTAAAGGGCTAAAATCAATTTTAAGGCAAGATCCAGATATAATAATGGTTGGAGAAATTAGAGATGAGGAAACAGCTAAAGTAGCAATAAGAGCTGCTATAACAGGGCATTTAGTTTTATCTACTCTTCATACTAATGGGGCATTAGAATCTATAGTAAGACTTTTAGATATGAACATAGAGCCATATATTTTAAGTGATGCTTTAAGAGGAATTATTTCACAAAGATTGGTAAGAAAAATCTGTCCTCATTGCAAAGAAGCCTACAGTCCTTCAAAAGAAGAAAAAGAATTTATAAATATAAAAGAAGAATTTCTTTTATACAAAGGGAGAGGATGTGAAAAGTGTAATAATACAGGTTATTTAGGTAGGAGTATTATTTATGAATATATAAATATTGATAAAGAAAAAAAGAATCTAATTAAAAATATGATAAAAGATAATAAAGAAAAAATTATCTTAGAAAACAGCTTAAAAGAGAATATTAATAAAGCGTTAAAGTATGGAAGGACATCCTTTAAAGAAGTCCAAAAAATAATATAATTTAGAATATTATATAGTCTATAAAAATGTCTTCATTTTAACTTGTTGTATACATTTAATTAAATGTTTTTAAATTTTAAAATAGCTCCATTTAAGGAAAGGAGGAGAATAAAAATATAAATATGGATTTATTTTATTATAAAGCTAAAGATCTTAATGGAAATACAGTAAAAGGAGTATGTAGTGAAAATGAAAAAATTAATATTTATAAAGAATTGAGAGAAAAAGGATACTTTTTATTAAATATAACTAATAAAAACATGTTTAAAATAAGAAGGAAAAAAATCTCGTTAAAAGATTGTTCAATTTTATGCAATAAACTTTATATGCTTATATCATCAGGAGTAAATATAACAGATGCTATAAATATTATTTACAACGATTTCAATAATGATAATATAAAAAATAGCCTTTATAATATAAGAAATAATATATTAAGAGGATATAGTATTTATGATAGTTTCAAAGCATTCAGCGATATGTATCCTAAATTTTTATTAAATATGTTATACATAGGAGAGGAAAGTGGAAGAATTGAGCAAGTTCTTTATGATTTGAAAGGTTTCTATGAAAATAAATATAAATTTAATAAAGAAATAAAAAATGCTTTAGTATATCCTATAATAGTTTTAATAGTGTTTATAATAATGTTATCCATACTAATACATATAGTGATACCTAGCTTTATAGGAATATTTAATGAACTAGGAGGAGGCATCCCTAAAGAAACATTAGGTATGATTACTGCAATTAAGATTTTAAATGTTATTTTAGGAATATTATTTATAAGTATAAGTTTTATTTTATTAAGTAATAGAGTTTTTTATAAAAAATATAAAATAAAATATGCAATTGATAATTTTAAAATAAAAGTACCAATATTAGGACAAATCTACGAAAATATATTTATATGCAATTTTTCTAATAGCATGAATTTGATGATAAAATCAAGCCTTCCTGTAAACAAATCCCTAAAATTACTAGAAGAAATTACCGATAATTATATATTTAAAAATAATATAAAAAAATTAAACGACAATATAAAAGATGGAAAGAGTATAAGTTCTTCTTTAAACAACTGCAATTTTTCTAATAAGATACTTTTATCAATGATACATGTAGGAGAAGAAAGCGGAAGATTGGAAGAAAGTTTTTATAGTGTTTATACTATTTTAAAAAAGGATTTGGAAGAAAAATTAAAAATAAGCATAAAACTTATAGAACCTATAATAATAATTTTCATGTCTTTAATAATATGCATAATATTTATTTATGTATTTATTCCAATGATGAATTTAGTAGATTTAATTTAAAATTTCATTTAACTTAAAGTAAATTATTCACATACTTATATATATTAAATACTTGTATATAATTGCATTAGTAATATGTTATATAAAGTATATAGTTATGTTATAAAATATTACAACTAAAATTATAGGAGGATAAAAATATGAAGTTAAATTTTAAGAAAAATAAAAAAAAGAAAGGTTTTACTCTTATTGAACTTATGGTAGTTATTTCTATAATACTCGTATTAGCAAGCTTTTTGGTACCAAAACTTTCAGCTTATAAGGATAAAGCAAAAGATACTAAAGCTATAAATACAGGAAAACAAATACAAGTAGCTGCTCTTAATAGTTATAACGAAAATAATGAAATATTGAATATTAGTAATTTAAAAAAAGATATAGAAACTTTTACAGGATTTATAGTAGATTCAGCTAATGAATCTAGTGGAGGAAAAGCAGTTGATATTGCTTATAAAAGCGATAACGAAAACTATATAGTACAAATAGATCTTGAGGGAAATAGTTATGTTGTGAAAAAGAATAATAAAACCATATTCCCTAAATAGTATGAAGTAAAATATATAGCATTTAATTCCATTATTCTGTATAATCAATTTATATTAGGAACTTTTTAGGTTTAGCCATATATGTTTTTTAATACATATATAAAAAATATATAAATTTTTAGTTTATTATTTCATATCTTGTTTTACCCTAAATTTATATTCTAAGAACTTATTCCCTAAAAACAAATTTCATCTTAAGCAAATATAGTCTCGCAAAATTTAACAAGGGGTGAAAATATTGGTCAAATGCACATATAAGAAAGGTCTAACCTTAATAGAATTAATTTTTTTTATGAGTTTATGCACTGTAGTATTTACTATTAGTTTTATAAAACTATCTGGCTATAACAAAATTAAAAACAATATTGCAGTAGATGAAATTGGAGTTTCTTTAGTAAACTTTATAAATAACTCTAGGGAAATGTGTATGGAAGAAAAAAAGCAAGGGTACATTTATTTTAATGTTAAGGAAAATAAGATGATATTTAATATAGCTTATACATATAAAGAAGAATTGCATTTTCCAAAGGAAATTATTATGAAGTCAGTAAATTCACCAGGTGGAAAAATAATTATAGATAATAGAGGATTTACTAGTAATGCTTGTACTATAAAGTTTAAAGATGAAGAAGGGAGAATACACAAAGTAACTATTTGTGTTGGGACAGCTCATGTTGAATTTAAAGGATAAAAAGGGCTTTATAATTATAGAGATTTTATGTGCATTATCAATATTTATAATGCTTTTAGGAGGTGCTTTAATAGTTGGGAAAAATTCTTCTAAAATAAAATGTGAATATGCAGAAAGAGAAAAGTATATAAAATTTTTACAAGGAATAAAAAATGAAACTATGTATAATTTTTCTTATGAAGATTTAAAAAAATTAAAAAATGAGAATAAATTATATATAAATAAAGATAAAATAGAATGTGATTTTCATAAAAATAAAGATATAAAAATATTATTTACAAGTATTAATCCTAAAAATAAACCATATTTAGAAATGAGAATTAATGGAGAAGATGTATTTAAAGTTAATTTAATATTAAATTATGAAGAAAGAAAGGAAAAAAAGAAGATAGAATGTGAATTTTATAAAGGCAGGTACAAAAGATGATAAAAAAGAAAGGATTTTCTATAATAGAAATTTTAATAGGTTTATCAATTATGTCTATAATTTCTCTTTATATAATTAAAGTAACTGTAAAATATACAAGCAATTACAAAATTAAAAAAGAAGAAATATTAGAATATATTTATGTAGAAGAAGCTTTTAATACCATAAAACACATTTTAGATAGAGAATCTTCATCAATAGTTGTAGGAGATTCTATAAAGATAGAAAGGTATGATGATAAAGGATATGATTACATAAGAAAAGATAAAGCTGGAAATATAATAATAAGTTATGGAGCCAAATATTCATCTAATACTAATAATGTATGTAGGGGAATAAAAGAATTTAAAGTAAAAGAAAATGGTGAAGTAATATATTTAAAAATAGTAGGAAAGAAAGGTAAAGAATATACAAGATGTTTAATAAAAAAGGAGTAAAAAAAGGATATATACTTTTGTATGCACTACTTATGGGAGGATTATGTATGTTTTCTAGTATGTTCGTACTTAAAATGGAAAATATAAAATGGCAAAATAGCAGTAAAGAACTTAAATCTTTAGGTAAAATAAGTAGAATACAAAAAGATAGGGAACATATATTAACCTATATTGATAAACTTTTTTATGAAAATATAGAGAATATAAGTTCAGATAATGTAAATAATTATGTAAGAAGTTTAGATAATGATTTTAAATTTATTTATAATAATAATTTAGCTTATTTTTATAATGGAGATTTGATAATAGATTATTATAAGGATAAAATTTTTTATAAGCAGGAAAAATATAAAATTTATACTAATAATTCTAATATATTTTATAAAAGAAAATATATATCCTACGAAAGGAAAGTGAGTAATTAATTGTTTAAAAATATTAATTTGTTAGAAATGGATAAAGATAATGTATGTTTAAAAAATATGAAATTTAATAAATTAAAACAAAAGAGTATCATAGAAGATAATATAATAAAAATAGTTAATGTGCAAAAAAGAAAATTATATCTAATATTAGAGGGAGAAAGAGTGTATGCTAGATTTATAACATTGCCTAGGATAAACAATAAAAATAAAATAAATGAATTAATAAAAAATGAATTAATATATGAATTTAAAGATATAGACAATATATTATATAGCTATGATATTTTAAAAAAAAATAAAACTATTATGGAAAGTATAATTTTTTGTATTAACATAGGTAATAATAATATGTTGAAAAAATATATATTAGAGTGCAAAAATATAGCAGGGATATATTCTATACAATTCTCTGTATTAAATTTATACAAAGATTACATAAAAGAAAAAAATTATATTTTTCTATTTAAACATAAAAAATACACATATATAATACTTTATGCAGAAAAAAAATTAATTTATAGTAATTTTATATATGAAGAAGAAGGAAATAATAAAATAAGAAAAGTTTTAAAAAAAGCAAAAGAATTAAGAATAAATTTAGATACTATATACGGAATAAATATAGAAAAAGACTTTATAAAGGGTGAATTTAAAGATTATAGATTTATTTCTTTAGAAAAATTTGAAGAAAAGGATTATAAAAAAATAATATAATAATATAATTAGGAGAAAATTAAAATGAAAATTAATTTTATACCAGAAAGTTATATAAAAAGTATTCATAAAAAGTACATAAAAATATATATTATTCTAATAATTATTTTATTAATTACAAATGTTATATTATTCAATAAAATATTATTAAATAAAAAAAATATAGATACTATAAATAAAGAAATTTATAATTTAAATTTTAAAAAGCAAAAAAATAATAACTACAATAATAAAACGGATAGAAACTACACCCTTTTTATGAATCTATACCAAAATATAAATGAAGAAATTATAGTAGACAGCTTTAGTATAAAAGATGGTAAGGCAAGCTTAGAAGGCAAATGTTCAGATTTACGTAACTATTATAGTTTATTAAATTTATTAGAGGAAAATAAAAAAATAAATATTAAAAGTTTAGATACACCAGAAAAAGAAAAAGAATTTTATAAATTTAAATTTATTGTGGAGTGATAAAATTGAAAAAATTGAATATATGTAAATTTATTTTTATAATAAATTTATTAATACTTTCAATTATTATATCGTTTAATATAAACTTAAATAACAAAAGTGCTTTAATTAAAGAGGAAAGAAATAATTTACTTACAGAACTTAAAAATACTAAAAATGATGAAAATATAAATTGTGCTTATATTTTAGAAAAACTAAGTGAAAAGCCTTGTGTTAGTGTTAAAAGTGTAGAAAATGAGAAAAATCATATATATGTAAATCTAAAATATTATGGAAATAAAGAAGAATTAAAAAATTTCATAAAGAGTGTAATTTCTTCAAAGTATTTTAAAAGTATTAAAAATTTAAGTATAAATAAGGGGAAAATAGAAAATAACAGTGATGAAAATAATAATGGTAATAGTAACAATAATGAAGAGGAAAAAGCAGATATTATATTAGAATATAGTAAAAAATTAAATTAATGAATTAAAATTTTCTTTAAAAATAATTTATTTATAATTTTAATAGTTTAACAGTTTATATTTATAATAAATTATCCATATATTTTTAATTTAAAATATAATTTTTAGTAAAGATGGTGATATATTTGGGAAATATCGTTCTAATAGGAATGCCGTTAAGTGGAAAAAGCACCCTAGGTAAGGAACTTAGTAAAATTTTAAAATATGGTTTTATAGATACAGATATATTTATAGAAAAAGTAGAAAGCAAAAGCATAAATGAAATATTTGCAATATATGGAGAGGAATATTTTAGAAAAAGGGAATTAGAAATTATAAATAAATTAAAAGAAGAAAAAAATAAAATTATATCTACAGGTGGTGGTTTGCCTATATATAATAATAACATATATAAGCTAAAAAATATTGGATTTACTGTGTATCTTAAAGTTCCATTAAAAGAATTAATAAAGAGAATGAATAAAAAAGAAAATAGCACAAGACCTTTGTTGAAAAATCATAATATTAAACTTTTAGAGGAAATGTATAAAAATAGAATAGAGATCTATGAAAAAGCTCATACTACAATATATAATACAAATCAAAAAGAAAGTTTAATTACAATTGTAAGAGAGTATAAAAAATGGAAGTGTATGAAAGAAAAAAATAACAATATGTGCATTTTATGAAAAAATATTTATAAATAACTATAATATTATTTGCAAATAAAGTGAAGTTTTGATAAAATATCATTGTTTGAGTATTATATAGGACAGCATAATATATAGTATCATTAAGAAGGAGAAGGCTTAAAAGGTGAATAGTATATTGATTATTAATGGCCCTAATTTAAATTTATTGGGTAAAAGGGAGCCAAATATATATGGCAATATTACTTTAGAAGATATAAACTCAAAAATAAAATCATATTTTAAAAATGAAAATTTAAAAATAGATTTTTTTCAGAGTAATGAAGAAGGAAAAATTATTAATAAAATATTAGAATCAGAACAAAAATATAATGCTATAGTTATAAATCCTGCAGCCTATTCTCATTATAGTATAGCCATATTAGATACTATAAGAAGTATTAATATACCTGTGGTAGAGGTTCATTTAAGTAATATATATAAAAGAGAAGAATATAGAAAAAAATCTGTTACTGCAGAAGCTTCTTTAGGTGTTATTAGTGGTTTTGGTTATTATGGATATATAATGGCTATAGAATTTATTTTAAATAATTTAATAAATAATAAATAATATTATATTATACAAAAATTAGTATATAAGACCTTACAAAGGTTATAATATAAAAAGGAATATTTAGTTTTGGAGGGATACATAAATGATATCAGCAGGAGATTTAAGAAAAGGAACTACTTTTGAACAAGATGGACAAGTATATGTAGTTGTAGATTTCTTACATGTAAAACCAGGTAAAGGAGCGGCTTTCGTAAGAACAAAATTAAAGAATGCCATAACTGGAGCTGTAACAGAAACAACTTTTAACCCAACTGCAAAACTTCAAGAAGCAGTTATTGAAAGAAAAGAAATGCAATATTTATATACTGATGGAGAATTATACTACTTTATGGATCAAGAAACTTTTGAACAAATTCCATTAAATTATGATAAAGTTGAAGAAGCTATAAAATTCTTAAAAGAAAACATGTTTGCTACAATAAAATTCTTTAAAGGAGAAGCTTTTTCAGTAGAAGCACCAAACTTTGTTGAATTAGTTGTATCTCATACAGAACCAGGTGCAAAAGGAAATACTGCTACTAATGTAATGAAACCAGCAACATTAGAAACTGGAGCTACAATTCAAGTTCCATTATTCGTCAATGAAGGAGAAACTATAAGAGTAGATACAAGAACTGGTGAATATATGGAAAGAGTTTAGTCCATACTATAGGTAGTATAATTTGTAAGGATGTGATTTTGTGAAATCTATTACTTCAAAAGTATCCTACTTAAAAGGTCTTATAGAAGGACTGGAAATTAAAGAGGATAGTAAAGAAGGAAGAATAATTTCTGTTATGTCTGATATATTAGAAGATATAGCTTATGAAGTTGAAGATATGAAAGAATCTCAAAGTATAATACAAGAATATGTGGATACTATAGATCAAGATTTGCTTTCCCTTCAAGAAGATTTTTATGATGAAGATGAAAATGAAGATTTTCTAGATGATTTTGTAGGAATAGAATGTCCTATGTGCGATGAAACCATCTATATTGATAAAGATGTATTTGGAGGTAAAGGAAATATTTGTTGTCCAAATTGCCACAAAGAAATATCCTTAAATAATATGTGTAGTTGTGACTATGAATGTGAAAATTTAAGAAATGAAAATGATTAGAAAAATACCTTATAAGATTTTAATCTTATAAGGTATTTTTTATGCAAAAAATTATGGTATATACATAACTAATATTATTAAAACTAATCTAATATATATTTAATAATTATTTTAATAAAGTTTTTGGAATAATTTTGTAAAGTTTGAAATAGATATTTTATAAAGAAAGGAGATGATAAATTTGTACACAAAAGAAATTTTAAATATACTTCCCAATCATATAAGTAAATTAATATATGATTTAGATGAAGTAGATAAACTTCAGGAAATAAGATTTAAAATAGGAAAGCCCATATGTTTTCAAATAGGAAATGAAGAAAAAATGTCATCTTATAAAATAAAAAAAGAAGATATAGTATCTATAGTTCAAAGAATGAGTAATTACTCTATTTATAGTTTTGAAGAAGAAATAAAACAAGGATACCTCACTATAAAAGGCGGTCACAGAGTTGGGATATGTGGTAGATGTGTAGTAGATGGAGGGAAAGTTAAAACTATAAGGGATATAAGTTCTTTAAACATAAGAATATGCAGGGAGATATATAATGCATCAAAGTTGGTTATGCCCTATATAGTAGAAAATGGACATGTTCTCAATACTATAATAATTTCTCCACCTAAATGTGGTAAAACAACAATAATAAGGGATATATCTAAAAATATATCTGATGGGATGGATTCGCTAAATTTAAAAGGCAAAAAAGTATCCATTATAGATGAAAGAAGTGAAATAGCTGGTAGCTATAATGGTGTTCCTCAATTAGATGTAGGTTTAAGAACTGATGTATTAGATAATTGTCCTAAAAGTGAAGGTATAGTAATGGCTATAAGAAGTATGGCTCCAGAAGTAATAATTTGTGATGAAATAGGAACATATAAAGATATAGAAAGTATGCTTATTGCTTTAAATTCAGGAGTGAATTTAATAACAACTATACATGGATTTGGAGTAGAAGATCTTTATAATAGACCTGTATTTAAAGAAATAGTAGAAAATAAAGTTTTTAAAAGAGCTATAGTTTTAAGCTGTAAAAAATCAATAGGAACTTTAGAGTATGTATATGATTTTAATAAAAATAATAAACTTTACCGTAGAATAATTTAATAAAATTTTTCTTAAAAATAGGAGTGTACAAAACTATGTTTAAAATTTTAGGAAGTTTATTGATTTGGGGTGGAAGTCTATATTGGGGAATAACTACTGCTAATAAATTTAAATATAGAAGAGATGAGCTCTTAGAATTAGAAAGATGTATAAGTGAACTAAAAAATGAAATAACTTATACTTATACTTCCATACCAGATATATTAATGAATATATCTTTAAAAAGTAAAAAACCTATAAGTACTCTGTTTGAAAAAATATCTAATATACTATATAAAAACCAGGTTAATAGCATTTATGAGGCTTTTACTAAAGTTTTTTCAGAAGAAAAAAATAATATGGCATTAGAAGAAGAAGATATAAATATAATACTAGATTTATCTAAAAATTTAGGACAATGGGATTACAAGGGACATGAAGACATAATAGAATTGACTCTTTACAATTTAAAAAAACAAAGTAATAGAGCAGAGGAAATTATGATAAAAAATATGAAAATGTACAGATATTTAGGTTTTTCTATAGGAGCAGTATTGGTAATTATATTTATATAAAATAACATAATAAAAATATAGCTAAAAAGGGGGTATAACATGCTAGACATAGAATTAATTTTTAAAATAGCAGGAGTAAGTATACTAGTTATAATTTTAGATAAAATATTAAAGTCTAGTGGGAAAGATGATTATGCAGTAGTGACTAATTTGGCAGGTATAGTTGTAATACTTATGATGGTAATAAATTTAATAAATAAATTATTTAATGCAGTAAAAACTATGTTTCAAATTTAAAATATGCTAAGGCTTAGGAGGGAAAAATGGAAATCATTAAAATAGTAGCCTTTGCATTTATTTCGCTATTTTTAATACTAATATTTAAAGACAGAAGAGAAGACTTAGCAGTTCAGATAAGTATTGCAGCAGGAGTTTTAATATTTTTATTTTTATCATCTAAAATAACAGCTATACTTCAATTTATGCAGCAATTAGCTTCAAAAACTAATATAGATTTTATATATTTAACTACAGTTTTTAAAATATTAGGAATAGCTTATTTAGCTACTTTTTGTAGTGAAATATGCAAAGATGCGGGAGAAAATAGCTTAGCATCAAAAGTAGAATTTGCTGGTAAGATACTAATACTTGGACTTGCCATACCTATACTTATGGCAGTGCTTCAATCTATTTTAAAGATTATGTAGGTGAGAAAATGAAAAAAAGTTTAATGACTGTTTTATTAACGTTTTTATTTGTGCTCATTTTAGGTTTCAATGTACAAGCCGCACCTATCCAGCATAATGAAATAAAAGAAGATAATAAAGAAATAGAGAAACTATATGATTATATATCAAACATGAAAAATCAATATGAGATTTTAAAAGATATAAATGCTAAAGATTATGTAAAAAACTTTATGGAAAAAGGAGAAAGCAATATTTCTATAAAAAAAGCAGCAAAAGCTATAACTACATATGTATTTAAAGAAATAGCAGCTTCCTTAAAATTAATTGCTCTTTTAATTATGGTGGCTATAATATGTGCTTTGCTGAATAATTTACAAAAGGCTTTTAGTAATGAAACCTTATCTGATATAGCTTATTTTGCCTGTTATGCATTAATAATAATAATATTAGCTAGAAGTTTTTATTTAGGGGTTAATATAGCTAGAGATACTATAAATAAGATGACAGAATTTATGATGGCTTTAATACCAATTTTAGTAATGCTTATAGCTTCAATAGGAGGTATTGTAGAAGCTACAATGTTAGATCCTATAATAATAGGAACTATAAATATAAGTGCTAATATATTTTCAAAGTTTATAATTCCATTAATATGTATGACTTTTGTTTTACAGTTTGTAGACAATCTTTCAGAGGATTATAAGATAAACAAACTAACAAAACTATTAAACCAAGTAGCTCTTTGGACTCAGGGAATTGTAATGACTATATTCGTGGGAGTAGTTACTATAAGAGGAATAACTTCTAAAGCTATGGATCAAGTAACTGTTAAAACAGCTAAATATGCAGTAGATAATTTTGTGCCAGTGGTAGGAAAATGTTTATCTGATGCTATTTCTACTGTAGCTGGTTATTCATTGCTTTTAAAAAATTCCATAAGTACTTTAGGGCTTATTATAATAATAGCTATGCTTTTAATTCCTACTATAAAACTTTTAATAATGGCTTTTATGTATAAAATGGCAGCAGCTTTAATAGAACCCATAAGTGATAGTAGACTTGTAAATTCCATAGGAGCAGCGGGAGATTCATTAATACTTATATTATCTTGTTTGATATGTGTATCTGTAATGTTTTTCATAATGATCGCCATATTGGCTTCGGCAGGGAAGGTATTCATAGGAACATAATTTAAAATATAACATTATAAAGAGGTGATTGTAATTTGCTCCAATGGTTAAAAGAATGGATAACTAATATAGCTGTAGCAGTATTTTTTATCACTGCTATAGAGATGCTTTTACCCAAAAATAATATAAAAAAGTACGGAAAATTTGTTCTTGGGTTAATATTAATAACTGTAATATTAAATCCAATAATAAAAATATTTAACAAAGACTATAATATATCACAATATGCAGAAAAAGCTACAGCTTCATTTAATAGTATGGAATACAAAAATGATTTTGATAAATATAAAAAAAAGAACAGAGAAGAAACTCTAAATAATTTTAAAGTTAATCTTGAAACTCAAACCAAAAAGAAATTAGAAGAAAAATTTCCAGAAAATAAATATGAAATAAGTGTAAAAATTACTTATGATGAAGAAAAAAATAATTTAGAAATAAAATCTATAAATATAGGTGTAAAAGATAAAAAAATAGAAAAAATCAAAAAAGTAAACAAAATAAATATTGGAAATAACGAAAATGGAAAAGAAGATGAAAAAAACTTTGAAGGAGAAGGAAAAATAAAGCAATTTATAAGCAATGAATTTAAGGTTTCATCTGAGGTAATAAAAGTTTATAAATTATAATGGTGATTTGATTGTATTTAATTAAAGATAAAATACAAACATGTATTTTAAAAAGTATTAAAAATAACCTAGCTTAAAATAATAGTTTACTAAAAATCAATTCATTATGATTTAGGAGGAAATTTTATGGATATAAAAAATTGGCTCAAAAAGTTAGAAACTAATCCTAAGAATAATAATAAAAATATAAACATATTAATAGTAATATTAGTTGGAGTGTTATTTTTAATTGCAGGTAGTACTTTTAAAAAGGAAAGTGTTATAAGTAAAAGTGAAGACCCTAAAAATAAACAAACTCAAGAAGAAAAAATACAAACAGAGAATGAGAACTATGAGAAAGATACACAAAACAAGCTTAAAAATACTTTAGAAAAAATAGAAGGTGTAGGTAAAGTAGAAGTAATGATAACTTTTGAAAGTGGTGAAGAAAAAGTACCAGCTGTCAATATAAATAATTCAACTAATAAAACTGTTGAAAAAGATACGGAGGGAGGTACGAGAAATACTATCCAGGAAAATGAAGGAAGTTCCGTAGTTATAACTAATAATGGAGATAAAACACAGCCTCTTATTGTTAAAGAATATAAACCTAAAATTAAAGGGGTTTGCATAGTAGCAGAAGGGGCAGAAAACAATATAACTAAATTAAGAATATCAAAAGCAGTAGTAGATCTATTTTCATTAGAAGAAAATAAAGTAAATGTATATCCTATGAAAAAATAGTATATTAATTAAATATTATGCATATAATTTTGTAGAATTATAATTTGGGGGGAATGAAGTTATGAATAAAAAACAAGGAGTTATAATTGTAACGTTATTAGCACTCATAATTTGTACAGGAGTGCTTGCGACAAAATTAAATAGCCCACTTTATGTAAATGGAGCTGATGAAGGAAGTACTGTTTCATTTAACAATACTTCTAAAAGTTCAAATAAAACAGAAAGCAAGGAAAATAGCCAATCAGACTTTTTTGCAGAAACAAAACTTACTAGAGATCAAAAAACAGCTCAAACATTACAAACATTAAAGTCTTTAATAGACGATAAAAATGTTCCAAAAGAAGATAAAGAAGAAGCTACTGCTAAATATACAAAATTAGCTATGGATTCAAATTACGAATCAAAAATAGAATCTGTATTGAAAAGTAAAGGGTTTGATGATGTTATATGTTCTATAGAAAATGATAAAGCTAGAATAATAATAAAAGGCAAGGATAAATTAACAGATAAAGAAACAAGAGAGATAAAAAATGTAGTTATGAGTATATCAAATATACAAGAAGTAGAAATTGAAACTAAACAATAATAATTGTAAAAACATACACCTTTTGATATAATAAACCTAAGATTACGTTTTGAATAGCTCAAAACCTAGGAGGTACGGAAAATGGAAGAAAATATTAAAAATGAAATTGATATGGGCATAGTTAAGATATCTGATGAAGTAGTAGGTGTTATAGCAGGACTTGCAGCTACAGAAGTAAAAGGTATTGTAGGAATGAGTTCAGGAGTAGTTGGAGGAATAACTCAAATACTTAAAGGAAAGAAAAATATTTCTAAGGGTGTAAAAGTAAATGTAGGAGAAGAAAGTGCATCTATAGAGTTATATGTAGTTGTGGAATATGGTGTTAAAATTCCTGAAGTAGCTCAAAAGGTTCAAGAAGATGTTAAAAAATCAGTTGAAACTATGACAGGTCTTACTGTATCCTCAGTTAATATTCATGTTCAAAATGTTTTGATACCTAAAATGGATAAAGAGTTAGAGGATATTGATTTAGAATAATAAATAATTACACCCTCTCAGGTAGAGGGTGTTTCTATGTGAAGAATCAATATTCATAATAATATAAAAAATCTAAATAACAGTAGTATTTAAAGTTAAAAATTACAAAATTAAACACAGAAAATTAGGAGGAAAATATGAATAGAAGAAAATCAAGAGAAGTAGCTATGAAGTTATTGTTTCAAACTACACTAAATGGAGAAAACTTAGAAGAGGCTCTAGAAATTTTAAGGGATGTTAGAGATTCTAATGAAGACATAAAAGAAAAAGATTATGAATCTATAGACTTAAAAGATGTGGATATAAATTATGTTAAAAGAATAATAAAAGGTATAGAAAATAATAGAGAAAAAATAGATGAAAAAATAAAAGGGAATTTGAAAAATTGGAAAATAGAAAGACTATCTAAGGTAGATTTATCTATACTTAGATTATGTACATATGAATTGAACTTTGAAGAAGACATACCAAGTAAAGTATCAATAAATGAAGCTATAGAATTAGCTAAAAAATATTCTGGAGAAAAATCTGCAACTTTCATAAATGGTGTTTTAGGAAAAATGATTTAAATTTAATATATAATAAAAAAGTGAAGAGCTTAGCTTTTCACTTTTAATATTAATAAAAAGGAAGATGTTTATGCATATTAAAACACTTACAGTTTCTCAGTTAAATAGATATATAAAAAATACCTTAGATGCGGACTTTATATTAAACTACGCTTCTGTAAAAGGAGAAATATCAAATCTTAAAATTCATAGTAGCGGTCATATTTATTTTTCTTTAAAAGATGAAGGAAGTAAAATAAATTGTGTAATGTTTAAAAGCTATGCATATAAATTAAACTTTGATTTAGAAAATGGCATGGATATAATAGCTCATGGAAATATATCTGTGTATGAAAAGGAAGGCTCTTATCAATTATATGTTAAAGAAATGAAAAGAGAAGGTATAGGAGAGCTTTACATAGCTTTTGAAAAATTAAAAGAAAAACTTAAAAATGAAGGCTTATTTGATGAGTCAAATAAGAAGGAAATACCTAGGTTTTGTAAAAAGATAGGAATAATAACTTCACCCACAGGAGCAGCTTTAAGAGATATTATAAATGTGACCAAAAGAAGAAATAAAGGAATAGAACTGTTGATTTATCCTGCATTAGTACAAGGGATTGATGCTAGCAAAACTCTTATAGCTGGTATAAAAGCATTAAATAAGATTGAGGATTTAGATATAATAATATTAGCTCGTGGTGGTGGATCTATAGAAGAATTATGGGCTTTTAATAATGAAGATTTAGCTTATGAAGTATATAATTCAAAAAAGCCTATAATAACTGGAGTAGGTCATGAAACGGATTTTACTATTGTGGATTTTGTAAGTGATAAAAGAGCCCCTACTCCTTCTGCAGCTGCAGAAATAGCTGTTTTTGATAGAGAAGTCTTAGTGAAAGAAATTTTAAATTATAAGTATACTATAAAGAATTCTATGGAAAATATAATAAAAGAAAAAAGAAATTATTTAAATTTATATAAACAAAGAATAGAATCTAATAGTCCTATAAATATAATAGTAAATGAATATAAAAATATAGATAATTTAAAACAATTGCTAAATTCAAAAATAAAAAGTAAAGTAAATAAAGAAAAGGATAATTTATCTAAATTGTCATCTTTACTAGAAGCACACAATCCATTAAATGTATTAAAAAAAGGTTATACATTAGTAGAAGATGAGTCAAATAATTTGATAACGGAAAAGGAAGAATTAAAAGAACTAGATAAAATAAATATAATATTTAAAAATGGTAAGGTAAAACTGAATATTAAATATATAGAATAATTTACAGATTACAAATAACAAATTGAATTAGGAGGAAAATATGGGAAGAAAAAAGGAATCCTTTGAAAATATGTTAGAGAAATTAGAAAGCATAGTAGAGAATATGGATAATGGAGAAATAACATTAGAAAATTCAATTAAAAGTTATGAAGAAGGTATAAAATTATGTAATAAGTTATATAAAGTACTAAATGATGCAGAAGGGAAAATAAAGATTTTAGAAAATGATAAAGAAAAAGATTTTGAAACACTATAAATAATTATTATAACTAAAATTTTATAATTTTAAAGTCCTTTAATCAATTGAACAAAATACATGTAAAATTATAGTTTAATTATAATACAATATAAATTAGGTTTTGCTTTATATAGCTAAAATCAATATTAAGGATTGGTGAACTTTATGGATAAGATAAAACAACTAAAAAACGAAATAGAACTATGGTTAAAAGAATATTTATATAATAAAGGAAATTATGAAAAGAAAATATATGAAGCTATGGCGTATAGTCTAGAAGCTGGTGGCAAAAGAATAAGACCTATATTATTTTTAAATACTTATAGTTTATATAAAGAAAACTATAAAAAAGTTATGCCTATAGCTGCAGCCATAGAAATGATACATACCTATTCTTTAATACATGATGATTTGCCAGCTATGGATAATGATGATTTAAGAAGAGGTAAACCTACAAATCATAAAGTTTTTGGTGAAGCTATAGCTATACTTGCAGGAGATGCACTTTTAAATGAAGCAATGAATATAATGTTCGAATATTCAATGAAGAATGGAGAAAGTGCATTAAAAGCATGTTACACCATAGCTAAAGCTGCTGGAGTAGAAGGTATGATTGGGGGGCAGGTAGTAGACATATTAAGTGAAGATAGATCCATATCTGTAGATGAACTTTATTATATGCACAAAAAAAAGACTGGTGCTTTAATAAAAGCATCTATAATAGCTGGGGCTATTTTGGCATATGCTGAATCTACAGATATAGAACTTTTAGGTGAATATGGTGATAATTTAGGATTGGCATTTCAAATAAAAGACGATATATTAGATGTGGAAGGAGATACTATAACTTTAGGTAAGAAGGCAAAAAGTGATGAAAATAATCATAAAACTACTTTTGTTAAAGTTTATGGTATAGATAAATGCAACAAACTTTGTAAAGATATAACAAATAAATGTTTTAATATATTAACTAAACTAGAGAAAAATGCAGATAATTTAAAAAAAATCACTATGTTTTTATTAAATAGAAAGTATTAATATTAATAAAGCTTTAAATTAATTTAAATAAAAAAATAATTCTATGCAATAAATATTTTTCTGTGATATAATAAAAAATGTTTTATACATCAAATGAATATTTTTATATTAAGAATATAAACTTTTATTTTGAAAGTATATAAATAAAGGTGGTGCAGTATTCTAGTCAGGTAAGTATAACTTGAAGGCGGGGCTAAAAATCCGCTAAAGGGCACATCGATGAAGCTTCTGGTGCTGGCTTATGACGCCCAGTTGTGGGCTGGTGCTGGGAGAAAGAAGGCTGGGGCAACCACAAAGGCATGTGACAATTGACCCTACCTTCGTGGAGGCCATTGATTGTGTGTAGGGAGAGAGTCCCTATGGACGACAATGGATTAAACCTGCAATGTGGCGAAAGCTATGTGCAGTGTAGCCTGCCTTGAGTGATGGGGGGAGAGGTTAAGTTTAAATCTAAAAGTTAGGCCAAACTTTTAGACTATTGCTTGCTGAAACCTTCATTGCAAAAGAGGCTAGAGATATACCCAACTGCTGAGGAAATCTCCTAGACTGTTCTATATGAGGTATATTGGGGATTACAGTGCGGACTAAGTGGCAATCCAGTTCTATTTCTGGTGACAGGGTAGGTAAAACATTAAAGGGAAACCGTCAAAATGGTGACATTTTGATTGTTTTACGGGAAATCCTACTGGACCTAAGCCGCAAGATTTACTCAATATACTACCACCTTATAAATTTACATATTAAAATTTATAATTTATAAAATAAAAATTTAATGTGGAGGAATCACAATTGGGAAATAAAAAAGAAAATAAGAAGAGTGACTCCAAGGTCAATGTAAAATGGGTATTAACTATTGTTACATGGTCTGTTATTTTTTCAGGGAGTATATCTCTTGTTTCGGATGTGCTACTAGACAAGGTAAACTTATTAGTAGCTTTTATTATATTAATTTTTATTATATTAATTGGTATAATATTTGATATAATAGGAGTTGCAGTAACTGCATCCAATGAAACCCCTTTTCATGCAAAAGCTGCTAATAAAGTGCCAGGAGCAAAACTTGCAGTGACTTTTATTAGAAATGCAGAAAAAGTATCAAGTTTTTGCAATGATGTCATAGGAGACGTTTGTGGTATTATAAGTGGTTCTATAGGTATAATAATAACAAGTAAGATTTTATCTTCAAATCCAAACTTGAATTCTACATTAGTAACAACAAGTATAGGTGTTACAATAGGTGCTTTAACTATAGGAGGAAAAGCTTTAGGAAAAGGATTTGCAATACAAAATAGCAATGATATATTAGATAAAGTTACAAAATTAATATATTTTTTTAAAAGAGGATAGGTAAAAATGAAAAACATATTAGATAAATATCAAGATTTTGATACTATAAAATCAATGTCTATAAGAGAGTTAAATCAATTTGCTTACGAAATAAGAAAATTTTTAATAGATAACGTATCCAAAACTGGAGGTCACTTGGCCTCCAATTTAGGAGTAGTAGAACTTACTTTGAGTATTTTTAATGTATTCGATTTAAATAAAGATAAAGTTATTTGGGATGTAGGTCATCAAGCTTATGTATATAAAATTCTAACAGGAAGAAAAGATAAATTTAATACATTAAGGCAATATGGGGGATTAAGTGGATTTCCTAAAAAATGCGAAAGTCAATATGATGTATTTGAAACAGGTCATAGCAGTACATCTATATCTGCTGCTCTTGGTATGGCAAGAGCAAGAGATATAAAAGGAGAAAATAATAAAGTTATAGCTGTGATAGGTGATGGGGCTTTAACTGGTGGAATGGCTTTAGAAGCATTAAATGATTTAGGTTTTAATAAGACAGATTTAATCATTATATTAAATGATAACCAAATGTCTATAGCTGAAAATGTAGGAGGAATGTCTAGCTATTTAAGTAAAGTAAGGTTAGATCCAACCTATAACAAATTAAAAAAAGAAGTTAATAATACTTTAAATAAAATACCTAATGTTGGGAAAGGAATGGCCCGTTCTTTAGAAAAGGTGAAAAATGGTATAAAACAAATGGTTGTACCAGGTATGCTTTTTGAAAACTTAGGAATAAAATATTTAGGTCCAATAGATGGTCATGATATAAAAGAATTAAGTAAAGTTATGAATATGGCTAAAAATATAAATGGACCAGTTTTAATACATACTATAACTAAAAAAGGAAAAGGTTATACTTATGCAGAAAAAAAACCTGATAAATTTCATGGGATAGGACCTTTTGATTGTGATAGTGGAGAAGTTAATTCAAAGACTTGTCTAACTTACTCAAAAGTTTTTGGAGAAGAGTTAACAAAAATAGCAAAAGAGGATAAAAAAGTTGTAGCTATAACTGCAGCTATGAAAGATGGTACTGGTCTTAGAAAATTTGCGGAAACTTTTCCTAAAAGATTTTTTGACGTTGGTATAGCAGAGCAGCATGCGGTAACCTTGGCAGCAGGTATAGCAACAGAAGGGTTAAAACCTGTTTTTGCTGTTTATTCAACATTTCTTCAAAGAGCATATGATCAAATATTACATGATGTATGTATACAAAACTTGCCTGTAGTATTAGGCATAGATAGAGCAGGTATAGTAGGAAGCGATGGAGAAACACATCAAGGAATTTTTGATTTATCATACTTGTCTTCTTTACCTAATATGACAATAATAGCGCCTAAATGTTTAGAAGAGATAGGTATAATGTTAAGATGGGCATTAAATCAAAATTCACCAGTAGCTATAAGATATCCTAGAGGTGGAGATATAAAATCATTAGAAATGACTCCTATAAAAAATATGCAAAAAGGTAAGTGGGAAGTAATTTGCGAAGAAGGAGATATAGCCATAATTGCTACAGGAAAAATGGTTCAACATGCTATAATAGCACGAGAAAAATTAAAATCATATGGAATAAAATCTACAATTGTAAATGCAAATTTTATAAAACCCATAGATAAAGAATTAATAAAAAACTTTGTAAAAAAAGGATATAAGATAGTAACTGTAGAAGATAATGTAGTAAAAGGTGGATTTGGTTCTTTAGTTCTTCAATATATAAGCAAATTAAAAGCTAATAATGTTATTTTAAATCTAGGATTTAAAGATAAATTTGTACCTCATGGTAATACAGATATATTATACAAAATAGAAGGATTAGATCCAGAGGGTATTGTTAAAAATATAATAAAGATTATATAATATTATATGAAGGAGTTAAATATGGCAGAAAAAAAAGAAAGATTAGATTTGCTTTTAGTACAAAAAGGAATTTTTCAATCTAGAGAAAGAGCGAAAGCTAGTATAATGGCAGGAGAAATATTTGTAGATGGCAATAGAGTAGATAAGTGTGGTGCAAAAATAAAAGAAAGTTCTAATATAGAATTTAGAGGAGAAAAATTGCCATATGTAAGTCGTGGGGGACTAAAGTTAGAAAAATCCATAAAAAATTTTAAAATAGATTTAAATGAAAAAGTATGCTTAGATATAGGTGCATCTACAGGTGGTTTTACAGATTGCATGCTTCAAAATGGAGCAAAAAAAGTTTTTTCTATAGATGTAGGGTATGGACAGTTTGCTTGGAAACTTAGAGTTGATCCAAGAGTAGTTTGTATGGAAAGAACTAATGTTAGGTATGTAACATCAGAAGACTTAGGAGAAAAGGCTGATTTTGCAAGTATAGATGTATCTTTTATATCTTTAACTTTAGTAATACCTGTGGTAAAGGAGTTATTAAATGAAAAAGGAGAAATAATGGCTCTTATAAAACCACAATTTGAAGCAGGAAGAGAAAAAGTAGGTAAAAAGGGGGTAGTAAGAGAAATTAGCACTCATAAAGAAGTAATATATAAAATAGTTGAATTTGCTAAAAAAATAGATTTAAATATATTAAATTTAGATTTTTCTCCAATAAAAGGACCTGAGGGAAATATAGAGTATCTTATATATATGACAAAGGATAAAGAAATAAATGGTGATTTTAAAGATGATTATGTAAATTATATTGTAGATAAAGCTCATAATAATTTGAATGGTGATAAATAATGAAAAATATTGGCATAAATATAAATACAGATAAAGATATAAGTAAAGACACTTTAGACAAAATTTTTACGTATATATATGAGGAATGTAGTGAAGCTAAAATAAAAGTTTTTTATGATTCAAAAGGTTTAGACAACGAAGAAAATGTAGAATTAGATGCAGTTATGGTACTAGGTGGTGATGGAACTATTTTAGGTACTGCTAGAGCATTAGCTAAATATAACGTACCTATATTCGGAATAAATAGGGGGCATTTAGGTTTTCTAGCAGAAGTAGAGCTAGAAGATTGTAAAAGTGCTATAAAAAATTTGTTTAAAGGTCAATATAAAATAGAAGATAGAATAATGTTAAAATGTGATCTAAACCAAAATGAAGAGGATTTTTTAGCATTAAATGATATAGTAATTACAAAAGGTAATCTATCACGAATAGTAAAATATAGTATATATGTAGATGATATATTGTATACAACTTTTGTAGCAGATGGGGTTATTGTATCTACACCTACAGGATCTACAGCGTACTCTTTATCTGCAGGAGGACCAATAATATATCCAGATTTGGATATATTAGAGGTTACACCAATTTGTCCTCATTCTTTAGGAGTTAGGCCTATAATATTAAATGGAAGTAGTAAAATAAATATAAAGGTTTTAAAGAAATATGAGGATCCTGTTCTTACTATAGATGGTCAAAGATATAAAAAAGTAACAGTAAATGAAGTTACTATAAGCAAATCTAAATATAAATGTAGACTTATAAAATTTAAAAATAAGGATTATTTTAAAATATTAAGAACTAAAATATCTTATAGATCTAGAGAATGTGAAGGTGAATAATATGAAAGTTTCAAGACATGCTAAAATTTTGGAAATAATAAATTCTAAGGATATAGATACTCAAGAAGAATTAGCAGAAGAGCTAAGAAAATTGGGGATGAATGTTACTCAAGCTACAGTTTCAAGAGATATAAAAGAACTTAAATTAATAAAGGTTTTAGGAAATACAGGCAAGTATAAATATGCAAGTATAAATCATACAGAAAGTTATATGTCGGATAAACTTGTAAATATTTTTGTTCAAACAGTAATAAGCGTAGAAAATATTGATAAATTTATAATAATAAAAACTGTATCAGGTTCAGCTCCAGGAGCGGGAGAAGCTATGGATTCTTTTGGTTTTGATGGAATAGCTGGTACTATAGCTGGTGATAATACTTTACTTGCTATTGCTAGAACTGCTGAAAAAGCTCAAGAAATAACTGTAAAATTAAGAAAAATTCTTACTTCATAAGGAGGGAATTTAAATGCTCCTTCAACTTAATATAAAGAATTTTGCACTTATAGAAGAATTATCTATATCTTTTGATAAAGGATTTAATGTGTTAACCGGAGAAACTGGAGCAGGTAAATCTATTCTTATAGATGCTATAAGCTACGTTTTGGGTGGTAAATTTAATAGAGATTTAATAAGAACTGGAGAAAACAAAACTTATGTAGAAGCAATATTTTCTATTGAGAATGAAAATACAGAGAGAATATTAAAAAAACAAGGTATAGAGTTTGAAGATATACTAATAATATCTAGAGAAACTTTTCAATATGGTAAAAGTATAGCTAAAATAAATGGGAAAAGTGTTTTACTAGCTAATTTAAAAGAAATAACAAGTACTTTGTTAGATATTCATGGTCAGCACGAAAATCAAAATCTTTTAAGTTCTGAAAATCATATAAATTATTTGGACTATTTTAGTGAAACAGAATTATCTCCTATTATGGAAAAATACAGAGAAAAATATTCAACCCTTTTAAATATAGAAAATAAAATAAAAGAGCTGTCTGGTGGAAATGAAAGTGAAAGAGAAAAGCTAATGGATTTTTTAAAATATCAAATTAAAGAAATAGGAGAGGCTAATTTAAATGAAGAAGAAGAAGAAGAATTAGATAACAAATTTTTAGAACTTTCAAACGCAGAAAAAATTAGTAAAGTATTAAATAATAGCTATGGAATATTATATGGAGGATTGGAAGAAGACTCCTCAGTTTTTGATAAATTAGGTTATGTTATAAGGGAAATGGAATCTATTAATAATATAGATAAAGTAACCAATATATGTCAAACTTTAAAGGACGCTTATTATATAATAGAAGAATCCATAAGGAATATAGGAGATATAAAAGATAATATATATTATGATGAAAATGAACTAGATCGTATAAATAGTAGACTTTTTTTGATATCTAACCTTAAGAAAAAGTATGGTACAACCATAAAAGAAATTGTAGACTATAAAAATAAAATAGAAAAACAATATGAAGACATGATAAATTCAAGAGAAATAATAGAAAAATTAAACAATGATAGAAAAAAGATATTAGGTGATTTAAAAGAATTAGCTTTAGAACTTCATAGTATAAGGGTTAAGTATGCAGAAAAGTTAGAAATAATGATAAAAAAAGAATTAAGCTATGTAGGTCTTTCTAAAACTAGATTTAAAATTAATATAGATTTAGTATCTGGTTTCTTTAAAAGGGGTTCTGATAAAGTAGAATTTTACGTATCTACTAATCCAGGAGAGCCTTTAAAATCTTTAGATAAGGTTGTATCAGGAGGAGAACTTTCAAGAATAATGTTAGCTTTAAAAACTGTATTTGTAGATAAAGATAAAATTTCATCAGTAATATTTGATGAAATCGATACAGGTATAAGTGGAGTGGTAGCACAAAGTGTAGGAGAAAAAATGTACTCCATATCTCATGGTCGTCAAGTATTTTGTATAACTCATCTACCACAAATAGCTTGTATGTCGGATAACCATTATTATATACATAAAGAAGTATTAGAGAATAAAACTTATACAAAGGTTACAAAATTAAATAAAGAAGATAAAGAGATAGAAATAGGAAGAATGATAGGAGGTTCAAATCTTACAGATATAACTCTTGAAAATGCAAAGGAAATAATAAAAATAGCTAATGATAAAAAAGAACAAATACTAAAAAATTTCTAAAATGATATTATCAAAATAATATATACACTTACTATGAATATAAAATATATTTAAAATTAAATGATATTTTCTTATCAAGATTGGTGTATGAATCAAGACTATAAAAGTCTAGCAATAACTAATTAGCCTAGAACTGTGTTAAGCCTTGCATCAGATTCACTGGGAGATAAGAGAGCAAAGTCACCGTTTTTTTAATATTTATAACTATAAAAAAGTCATTTCTTATGAAATGGCTTTTTTTAATACCAATTTTTAAAATATTATTATTTTTTCATTTCTATCTATAAAAATTTTTTCTTTTTTAAATGTAAATTTTAAAGAATGATAAAAGTAATGAAAATATTAAGAAATAAAGCTAGTATAGGTAGAATTTCTAAAGAACTATTTCAAAGAAAATGATTTAATATAGTTAAGTAATGTTGTCATAGAAAAAATTTATTTTTAAATTGAACAAGTTTAATACAAAACCTATATATTATTTTTATATTTAAATAAAATTAATATATTTTGAAAAAATTATTTTATTAAAATTAAAAATTTATTAAATAAACTGTATCATAGTAGCTTTAATTTTAATATAGTAAATATAAAAAACAAATGTATTTAGCATAAGAATAAGCTTTATAATTTTAAAAATTTATATAATCATTTTATAATTTCGGATAGAGTATGACAAGTTAGTGATTAAGTAAAAGTAATTTACGCTATCAGATAAAAAAATTAACTAAATCAAATTTAAAAATTATTAGCACAACAAAGTATTTTATGAATGTATTAATTTATATTTATAATTTTAAAATTAAAACTAGGTTTATTTTAATACTGGTTGTGTGTTTAATAAATATATAGTTTTATATAAATATTTTTTGTATTTTTTGTTAAGAATAAAAGATATGTCAAAAATATTATTTACATCATATAGTACAAAGAATTGGATTTTAAAGAAAATATACTACAGCATAATTCTATTTGAACGGGGAAATTTAAGAATAAATAAGATTTTAAGACAGGAGGTAAAATTTATGGGCAGAAATAAGAAAAAACTTTTAAGCTTTTTTTTAATTCCTATCCTGTTAATAAGTTTATTTACTTATTATAAGATTAATCACATACCTACTACAATTTTTATAAGAGAGGGAGAAAAAGTAAAAAATGATAGTTTCATTAAATTAACAGAGGATATAAGTGCAGACTGCACGATTAATAATATAAATACAAATAATAAAAAGATGAATGTTAAACTCTTAGGAATGGTTCCTGTAAAATCTGTTTCATTAAAACCCGTTTCTAAAGATATTATGTTGTATCCTGGAGGAAAGCCTGTTGGAGTGAAATTAAATACAAAAGGTGTTTTAGTAATAGCCCTTTCAGATATAGAAACAGAAAGAGAAAAAGTTCAAAGTCCTGCAGCTATAGCTGGTATACAAATAGGAGATAGTATAATAAATATAAATGGAAAAGAAATAAATAATTCAGAAGATGTAGAAAAGGAAATTAAAAATTGTGAAGGAAAAGAATTAAAAATAGTGGCTTATAGAAAAGGTGAGAAAATAATAAAAAATGTTAAACCTGAAAAAAGCAAAAAAGATAATAATTACAAAATTGGATTATGGGTACGAGATTCTACTGCTGGTGTAGGAACATTAACTTTTTACCACGATAAAAGTAAAAAATTTGCAGCTTTAGGTCATCCTATTACAGATGTAGACACCGGGACTATACTTACTATAGATTCAGGAGAAATAGTTCCATCCTCTATAGTATCTATAAAGAAAGGTATAAAAGGTAATCCTGGAGAATTAAAGGGAATATTTTTAGATGAAGATTTAGTTTTAGGTAATATAGAAAATAATACAGAGTGTGGTATATTTGGAACAGCAAATATAAAATTAAATAATAAAAAATATGCACAACCTATGAAAATAGCTCTAAGAAATGAAATAAAAGAAGGGCCAGCTCAAATATTAACAACTTTACAAGGTGAAGAACCTAGTTTATATAATATAGAAATTCAAAAACTTTTATCACAAGATAAGCCTGGGCCTAAAAGTATGATTATAAAAGTAACAGATGAAAATCTCCTTAAAAAGACTGGAGGAATTGTTCAAGGAATGAGTGGAAGTCCTATAATACAAGATAATAAAATAGTTGGTGCTGTTACACATGTTTTAATTAACAAACCAGATGTAGGATATGGTATATATATAGAATGGATGTTAAAAGATGCAGGAATATTAGATAATAATTAATTATATATTAAAATTAATTTATATATAGTTAAAAACTAATGAAAATTATTGATAAATTAACATAAAGCTATAGTATTATAGTATATTAATAATATAATTATTATAAAAAAATATTATGAAAAATTATAATAATATAAAATAAAACAATAAAAGGAAAATAATTGAAATTTTATATAAAAACCGTATATTTAATAGTAATAAAGAGTAAATTTACAATAATTAACATATAAAAAAGCGAATTTTTATGACAAAATAAAATATATATGTTACCATATAAAGTGTAAGAAATTAGAGTATCTTACACTTTATTATTATATATATTTTTTTTCTCAAACAAGGAGGAATTAAATTTCTTTTGTCGAATAAATAATTTGTTAAGATATGGTAATTTTATCAAAAAGGAGAGTAGTTTATATGGAAGAAGCAAAGATCAATGTTATCATCGCTGATGATAATAAGGAATTTTGTAACATATTGAGTGATTATTTACTAAATCAAAGAGACATAATGGTTACAGGTATAGCTAATGATGGAGTAGAAGCTTTGAAATTAGTAGAAGAGAAAAAACCAGATTTAATTATACTAGACATAATAATGCCACACTTAGATGGATTAGGGGTCTTAGAAAAATTAAATAGTATAGATATTACTCCTATGCCAAGAGTAATTGTTTTATCTGCAGTAGGGCAAGATAAGATCACTCAAAGAGCTATAAATTTAGGTGCAGATTATTATGTAGTTAAGCCATTTGATATGGATGTTTTCACTAAAAGAATAAGACAAATGTTTAATAATACTATAAGTAGTGAAGAAATTAGAAAACCGGTAGTTATGCCAGAAACCTGTTCAGCAGAAAAAATATCACTAGTTAAAAATAAACCAGCGGATTTAGAACAAGAAATAACAGATATTATACATGAAATAGGTGTACCAGCTCATATAAAAGGATATATGTATTTAAGAGAAGCTATTACAATGGTAGTAAATGATATGGAACTTTTATCTGCCGTAACAAAAGAATTATATCCATCAATAGCTAAAAAATATAATACTACAGCAAGTAGAGTAGAAAGAGCTATAAGACATGCCATAGAAGTAGCATGGTCAAGAGGTCAAGTTGAAACTATAAACAATATATTTGGATATACTATAAATAATGGGAAAGGAAAACCAACTAATTCCGAATTTATTGCAATGGTAGCAGATAAGCTAAGATTAAAAAATAGGGTTTGCTAATAAGAAATGCCAATGGTTTAGAGTGTGTATATATCACAATATAGGCAAAAGATATAAAAACATGCCTACAAATATACTTGAATTAAAAGGTATACTTTTGTTAAATATTTACAAGAAATATTTAACAAGAGGTGTACCTTTTTTATTATGCCTATAATTAAAAAAAGACTGTATAAATTGGCAAAAAAGTATTAATGATTACATTATTTAAAAAATTGCATCAAATAATGAGAGAATGTATAATCAAAAATTTATATAAATGCTGCAAAATATAAGAGGTTTTAAGTCAAGCAATGTAGAACAAGTATTTTAGTATTATAGAGATAGATCAAATGTCTTAAAATGAATCAAAATAAGTTTTAAGAGTATGGGATATGATAAGAAATCAATATAAAAATCTTGTATTTATTAATATAACTAACTTACAGCATTACTTTTTATAGAATATGTAGTTTTTTATAATAGAATAGTAAATAAGAACTTTTTTAAAAAATAAAGATATTTACATATAATAGATGAATATAATGTGGAATATTATTAGACTTTCCTTATAAATAATTAGATTGCTATAATAAAATTTTATAAAGATTATAGATAATTTAAATTAAGAGCTTATATTAGAAAAATAATCACAATATTTAGAAAAATTTATTAATAAAGAATAAAATTGAAATTTTCTTTGATTAATTGTCACAAAACAATACAATCAATCAATAAAATAGAAAAAAATACAGAATATTGAAATTGTAAATATATAGGTTATAATTGATATTGTAAGAAATAAATTAGAAATATGAGGTGAAAAGCTATGTCAGAAAATTCACAAAAAACTAAAAAATTAACTTTAATGTCATTAATACTAATGATATTTACTTCTGTATTTGGTTTCGGCAATATGCCTAGATCTTTTTATTTAATGGGTTATGCTTCTATTCCTTGGTACATTTTATCTGGCTTAACATTTTTTATACCATATGCTTTTATGATGGCAGAATACGGAGCAGCTTTTAAAGATGAAAAGGGTGGAATTTACTCTTGGATGGAAAAATCCGTAGGACCTAAATATGCTTTTGTAGGAACTTTTATGTGGTATACATCTTATATAATTTGGATGGTTAGTGTTTGTTCTTCACAATGGGTAACAATATCAAATGCTATTTTTGGTAAAGACACTACTTCAACTTGGGGAGTTTTAGGATTAAATTCTACTCAAGTTTTGGGGATATTAGGTATAATTTGGATTATACTTGTAACATGTACTGTATCTAAAGGTATAGAAAAGATAACGAAAATGACATCTATAGGGGGAACTGCAGTTGCACTTTTAAATATTGTTTTATTAGTTAGTGCAATAATTGTATTCATAGCAAATGGACATCCATTAGAACCAATAACTTCTGCCAAGGTTTTTATAGAGTCTCCAAATCCAGCATATCAAACTCCAGTATCTGTTTTAGCTTTTATAGTTTTTGCTATATTTGGGTATGGTGGTATAGAAGTTATTGGAGGACTTGTAGACCAAACTGAAAATGCCGAGGTAACTTTCCCTAAAGGAATTACTATAGCAGCTATTGTTATTTCAGTAGGATATTCTATAGGGTTGTTTTTATGTGGTGTAGTTACTAATTGGAACGCAGCACTATCTTCTGACAAGGTACATATGGGAAATATAACATATGCCTTAATGAATAATTTGGGATATCAGCTAGGACAAGCTTTTGGAATGAGCGATGCAGCATCTATAGTATTAGGGCAATGGGTTTCAAGATTTGTAGGTCTTTCTATGTTCTTAGCTTTAACTGGAGCATTTTTTACATTATCTTATTCTCCATTAAAGCAAATTATAGAAGGAACTCCAAAAAAATTATGGCCTGGAAAAATGGCTGAAATTAAAGATGGTATGCCTTTAAATGCAATGCGAATACAATGCATAATTGTAATTGCTTTTATAGCTTTGGTATCTTTTGGAGGAGATGCAGCAGCTAAATTTTTTGCAAAGTTAACTCTTATGACTAATGTTGCAATGACTATACCTTATATGTTCTTATCCGGTGCATTTATTTCTTTTAAGAAAAATGATAATATAAAAAAGCCTTTTGAAATTTATAAAACTAAAAGAAGTACAATTATTGCTACAGTTATAGTTACATTTACAGTAACTTTTGCTAACTTTTTTACAATAATAGAGCCTGCTACAAAAGGAAATATATCCGATACAATGATTTCAATTTTAGGTCCTGTATTTTTTAGTGTAGTTGCCATAATGATGTATAATTCTTACGAAAAAAAATATGTTATTGAAAGTAAAGAAGGTAAAACTAAAAATATATAAGTTATAATTTGTAAAATAGAAGGGATTAATTTTAATATCCCTTCTATTTTTAGGTAGGTAAAAAATATCTTAGTAAAAACTATTTTATAGTTAATAATAAAAATAAATTCCATAAAACTAACTTTACAAGATAATAATAGCAATGTTTAATCTAAACTGTTTGAAAATATAATAAATGAAAGGTGTTTTTTTATATAAAATAAATTATAATTAATTTCAATAAGAATATATTTAAAATAACTATAAATAAAATAAACTAAAGAGGTGTTTTAGATGAATTTTTATGAAAAAACATTAGAGGAGCAAGAAATATATAAAGGAAAAATAATAAATGTTGTTAAACAAAAGGTAAAATTACCTAATGGCAAAGAATCTTTTAAAGAAATAGTGAGGCATCCAGGGGCAGTGGCAATTTTGGCCTATAAAGATGAAAATACAATTCTTTTAACAAAACAATTCAGAAAAGCTATAGATAAAAGTACATTTGAAATACCAGCAGGAAAAATAGAAGAAGGAGAAGAATTTGAAACTTCTGCTATGAGGGAATTAGAAGAGGAAACAGGATTTAAAGCTAAAAATATGAAATATTTAGGGAAAATAGTTACATCTCCAGGTTTTTCAGATGAATATATATATATTTATAAAGCTTTTGATCTTTATAAAGGTAAAGACAATATGCAAGATGAAGATGAATTTATAGATTTAATTGAAATTAGCATAGATGATTTAAAGAAATATATTAAAAACGGAAAAGTTATAGACGGAAAAACTATAAGTGCAGTTATGATGGATGATTTATTTAAAAGTCAGTAAGTATATTTGATTTTAGGTGCAAAATAATTTCTTATAGTAGATATATTCTATTTAATAAATAATAATTATATTTATATATAATTTAATAAAAGTTAATGCTGGAAAATTTGAGAATATTAGTAATATCCCTCTTTTGTAAATCATAAATATAAAAAAGATAGGAACAAAGGGGGATAAATTTATTATGGAAAACAAATTTTTGAGTAACATAAACAGACATGTACAAGAAAACTTTTGGTTATATATTATAAGTCTTTTGTGTATTTGTACTGGTATAGTTTTAGGTATATACTCTGTAAAATATATGGGGTCTTTTGAAAAAGGCGATCTTTTAAGTTATGTAGAGAGTTTTAGTAAAAGTATCTCATCTAATGGAGTAGATTCGAAATCAATTTTATTTGAAGCTATAAAAAATAATATAACTCTTATAATAGCTATTTGGTTTTTAGGATTAACCATGATAGGAATTCCAGTTATTCTTATAATAGATGTAATAAAAGGATTTACAATAGGGTTTACTACAAGTTTTATTGTAAATGGGTTAGGAATGAAAGGTATTTGGATGTCAGTTTTGGGGGTGCTACCTCAAAATTTAATATATATTCCATGTATAATATTTGCATCAGTTTTAGCAATGGAATTTTCAATACAGATATTAAGAGATAAAAATAATAGAGGATTTCAAAATGGGTTATGGGTAAGAGCTACATCTTATTCTTTTTCCTTTGTATTTGTAGTATTTATTATGTTTGTAGGATTTTTAATGGAATCTTATATAACACCTAATATGATAAAATTAGTAGTAGCAAGAATAGGAGATTATATTTTATGCTGATAAAATATAAAAAGACTATAATTACTTTAATAAAGTGTTTTTTAATATTATTGTTTTTTGGTTCTTTATTACCTAGGATTTTAGACATGATATTATATAATTTTTTTATAAAAAATAAAGTATATGAAAACAGTACACTAGTATTTAAAAACATAGATTTAAAGATAAAAATAATATATAATTATATATTAGTTTTTAATAATTTTTTAAAAGGTTTTTAACTTAATTTGTTGAATATAATAAAGTAAGGCTAAAAAATAGGGGAATAAAAAATGAAAAATATTATAGAAAATTATATAAAGGATTTACAAAAGAAAAACTTAAGTAAAAATACTTTAGATGCATATAGAAGAGACATGAAAAAGTTTAAAGATTTCATAAATAGTAGAAAAGAGGACTTACTTTCAGTAGATACAGTTACTATAATGGCTTTTGTTCAGTATTTACAAAAAAAAGAACGAGCTAATTCTTCTATTGTAAGGAATTTAGTATCTATAAGAAATTTTTATAAATATTTGATTAAAAAAAACATAGTATCTGAAGATCCTACATTAGGTTATGAAATACCTAAAATAGAAAGGAATATACCTAAAATACTTTCTCCAGAAGAAGTGGACAAACTTTTAAATTCCCCAAATTCTTCAAACAAAGGATTACGTGATAAAGCTATGTTAGAACTTATGTATGCTACAGGAGTTAAGATTACAGAGCTTTTAAATTTAGATATATATGATATAAATTTGAAGTTTAATTATATAAAATGTAGAGGAAGTAAAAAAAGAGAGCGAATTATACCTATAGGATCCTACGCTGTAAAATGTTTAAAAGATTATTTAGATATAAGGCCAATTATAAATGTATATAATTTGGATTATTTATTTTTAAATTTAAAAGGAACTCAAATGACTAGACAAGGTTTTTGGAAAATAATAAAATTTTATGCAAAGGAAGCATATATAGATAAAGATATAGATTCATATACATTAAGGCATTCTTTTGCAGTACATTTACTTCAAAATGGTGCAGATATAAAATCTGTACAGGAACTTTTAGGACATAAGGATTTAGCTGCAACCCAAATTTATTCTAGTATATCAAAAAAAAGTAAAATAGCAGAAGTATATAAAAATGCTCATCCAAGGGCATAATTTAAATAAAACTTTTAAGATAAAGGAGGAGTTAATTTTGAATTTACAAAAAATAAAAGAAAGTTCAGAGTTTGTAAAAAATAAAATATCAATAATGCCTGAAATTGGAGTTATTCTAGGATCAGGTTTAGGAGATTTAGCTGAGGAAATAGAAAATAAAGAAATTATAAAATATTCAGATATACCTAATATGCCAGCTTCAACTATAAAAGGACATAAGGGGCAGTTTGTAGTTGGAACTTTAAAAGGTAAAAAAGTTATTATGATGCAAGGAAGAATTCATTATTATGAAGGAAATAAAATGAGTGATGTAGTGCTTCCTGTATACATAATGAAAGAATTAGGTATAAAAAATATAATTGTAACAAATGCAGCAGGTGGAGTAAATGAAAATTATATTCCTGGAGATCTTATGATCATAAAGGATCATATTAATTTTGCTTTTGATAATCCTTTAATAGGAAGCAATGATGAAGAAATTGGACCAAGATTTCCAGATATATCAGAAGCATATAATAAAAATTTAATAGTTCTTGCAGAAAAGGAAGCTGAAAAACTAGGATTTCCTCTTCAAAAAGGAATATATGCTATGATGACAGGACCTTCATATGAAACCCCAGCAGAGATAAAAATGTTAAGAATATTAGGAGCAGATGCGGTGGGTATGTCAACAGTACCAGAAGTTATAGCTGCAAATCACGCTGGAATTAAAGTTTTAGGAATATCTTGCATTACAAATATGGCAGCAGGTATATTAGAACAACCACTAAATCATCAGGAAGTTATAGAAACTTCTAATAAAGTAAGATCTAAATTTGTATCATTATTAAAATCAATATTAGAAGTTATGTAATGAATTTATTTAATAATAAAATATAATTCAATAAGTGATTCTTAGAGTTAAGTATATAAATATTTTGCATCATCAATATTTTCTTGCTCCTGAGAATCACTTAATATATTTTTAATATGAAAATTTAAGATTTTATGGCATGACTAACCGATATTTATTCTAATATTCTTAAAAGGATTTAAAAATATTGGTAAGGTTAATTAATAAATATATCTTAATATTTGATTTTGATAAATTTATATTATATTACTATTTGTTTATAGGGGGAATAAATTATGAGAATGTATGATTTAATATTAAAAAAAAGAAATGGAGAAGAACTAAGCAAAGAGGAAATAAATTATTTTATTTCAGAGTATACTAAAGGAAATATTCCAGATTATCAAGCTTCAGCTCTTTTAATGGCTATATATTTCCAAAAAATGAAAAGAAGAGAAACTGTAGATTTAACCATGGCTATGGTTAATTCTGGTGACATATTAAACTTATCCAAAATACAAGGAATAAAAGTTGATAAACATAGTACTGGAGGAGTTGGTGATACAACTACTTTAGTTTTGGCACCTATGGTTGCAGCTTTAGGTATACCTGTGGCAAAAATGTCTGGAAGAGGGTTAGGACATACCGGTGGAACTATAGACAAATTAGAATCTTTTAAAGGTTTTTCAGTAAATATGCCAGAAGATAAATTTATAAATAATGTTAACAATATAAAAATAGCTGTAGGAGCTCAAACAGCTGATTTGGCTCCAGCTGACAAAAAATTATATGCTCTAAGGGATGTTACTGCTACAGTAGATAACATTTCTTTAATAGCTTCAAGTATAATGAGTAAGAAGATAGCTGCAGGAGCTAATGCGATAGTTCTAGATGTAAAAGTAGGAGAAGGTGCATTTATGAAAACTCCAGAAACTGCAAAAGAATTAGCGGAAGAAATGGTGAATATAGGAAAGAGTGTAGGTAGAAATACTGTAGCTATATTATCAGATATGGATCAACCTTTAGGATATGCTATAGGAAATGCTTTAGAAGTAAAAGAAGCTATAGATACACTAAAAGGTAAAGGGCCTAAAGATTTATTAGAGCTATGTTTAACTTTAGGAAGTAATATGGTTATTTTAGCTGAAAAAGCAAATACTATAGAAGAAGCAAAAAAAATGCTTTTAAATACTATAGAAAAAGGATTAGCTATAGAAAAATTAAAAGAATTTGTTAAAGCACAAGGAGGAGATTATACTTTAGTAGATAATACAGATAAATTACCTAAAGCAGAGTATATAATTCCAGTAGTTTGTACTAAAAAAGGTTATATAAATAAAATTCATGCTGAAAATATAGGAATAATAGCATCAGAATTAGGAGCAGGAAGAACTACAAAAGATAGTGTTATAGATTTAGCTGTTGGTATAGTTTTAAATAAAAAGAGATCAGATAAAGTTGAAAAAGGAGATATAATAGCATATGTTCATGCTAATGATAAAAGAAAAGGAGAGGAAGCTGCAAAAAATATATTAAATAATTATGTTATAGAAGAAGAGTTAAAAGAAGAATTACCTTTAATATATGATATAGTAAAATAATTATAACTCTAATATATTATAAAAATATATTAGAGTTTAGAAAAAGATTTGAATTAAAGTTTTAACTATATAAACATAGAGGAGGATTAAATATGTTTTCAATTATGGCAATAAAAATTTCTCCTAGAAATGAAGTTGCACCAAAGGTACAAGAAATTTTAACTAAAAATGGTTGTATAATAAAAACAAGATTGGGACTTCATGAAACTACTAATGATAGTTGCTCGAAATCTGGCTTAATACTATTAGAACTTTTAAATAATAAAAAAGAAGATATAGAAAATTTAATTAAAGATTTAAGTTCTTTAAAAGGAGTATCTGTAAAATTATTAGAAATTTAACAAAAATATATGTATAAACATTAAATGTTATATATAGAATAAAAAAAGGAGAATTTTAAATGACCGAGTATGAAATAGAAGCTATAAATGAATTAAGTATTTTTAGAAAAGAAATGACTAAAAGAGATTCTATAGTTTATAAAGTTACAAAAAAATTCAGAATAAAACTAATAGTTTTATTCCTGAAAAAGTACATAAAGTAATTACTGAAGGAATTAAAAATATGGTAAAGGTTGTACTTTTTACTTCTAAATATGTTACTGTTAAATCTCCACAATTAGCTACTTTACAAGAACGTGAAAATTTAGCTTATGAAAAGTTAAATTTATATAGAAAAACAGCAATAATTAGCGGTACAGGTACAGGACTAGGTGGTTTAATGTTAGGTCTTGCATATTTTCCTATATTACTTACAATCAAAATTAACTTTTTATTTAATTTAGCTAATATATATGGCATTAATGTTAGAGATTATAAAGAAAGACTATATATTTTATATATTTTTAAGTTAGCTTTTTCAGAAGGAATTGAAAGAAAAAAACTATGATAAAATTATAAATTGGAGTAGATATAGCAAAAACTTTCCAGAGGATATTAATGATTTTAATTGGAGAGAATTTCAGCAAGAATATAGAGATTATATAGATTTTTCAAAAATGCTTCAAATCATTCCAGGTATAGGGGCTCCAATAGGTGCTTATGCAAATTATAAATTAATGAATAAATTATATTATGTATCTATTAATTGTTTTAGAATGAGATATTTTTCTTTAAATTAATTTTATTTCCCCTCTTAATATAGTATTTTATTCTATAGAAAATTTTTCCGTGATAATATTATGAAATTTAGGAGAAAATATTTGTAAAGGAGGGAAATATAAATGAAAAGAAAAATTTATTACTTTTTCAGTGTAATAATTACCATAACTTTTATTTTTGGTATATTTGTAACACCTGTAAGTGCGTATATGAAACAAAATAATCTAAAAGAAGAAGAAAAAATGGAAGAAAAAAATCTTAATGAAGAAAGTGGATTAGATGTAGAAGCTAAATCTGCACTTCTTATCGAACCTACAACAGGAAAAATTATATACGAAAAAAACTCTCATGAAAAATTTGCTCCAGCATCAGTTACAAAAATTATGACAATGCTCCTAACAATGGAAGCTATAGATAGTGGTAAAATAAAACTGAGTGATAAAGTTACTATAAGTGAAAATGCTAAAAAAATGGGCGGCAGTACTATGCTTTTAGATGTTGGAGAAGAGAGAACTGTTGAAGATCTTTTAAAAGGGATAGCAATAGCTTCTGGAAACGATGCAGCAGTAGCTATGAGTGAATACTTAGCAGGTAGTGAAGAAGCATTTGTAAAATTAATGAATAATAGAGCACAAAAGTTAAATATGAAAGATACTTCTTTTAAAAATTGTACTGGGTTAAGTGCAGAAGGTCATAAAACTTCAGCTCATGATATATCTATAATGTCAAGAGAACTATTAAAACATAAACAAATATTAAAATATACAGGAACATATATGGAAACTATATCAGAAGGAAGAAAAAGTCCTATAGGATTAGTAAATCACAACAAACTTGTTAGATTCTTTAAAGGTTGTGATGGATTAAAAACAGGGTTTACAGATGAAGCTAAATATTGTATATCAGCTACAGCAACACGAGATGGAGTAAGAATGTTAGCAGTAATAATGGGAGCGCCAACCTATAAAATAAGAAATAGAGATGCCAGCAAGCTTATGAATTATGGGTTTTCAAAATTTGAATCTAAAACTTTAGTTAAAAAAGGTGATATAATATCAAAGATACCATTAAATTCTAAAGGCGATAAATATTTTATGGTAAAATCTTGTGAAGATCTAAATGCTATAGTAGAAAAAGGCAAGAAACCAAAAATAACCACTAAGTGTATAATAGATGAAAATAAAAAGGAATATAAAATAAATGAAAAAGTAGGTATATGTGAATTTTATTCAGATGGTAATTTAATAGGTAAAGTTAAAATAACTTCAGATAGAAATATAAGAAAATCAGGTATTTTTAATCATTTTAAGAGCGGATTTGAAAGGTTAATAGATAAGGGGATATAATAAAAAAATATATGTAATCCGAAAGAAAAATAAAGCTAACATGATTATTTTCATGTTAGCTTTATTTTAATCATGAATATATTAGTAGATTTACTAAAACTTAGAATAAATAATTAAATAATTTTTATAAATATAATTTAGCAGATATAAATTTATTGGAGTTAAAAAATATTTTATTAGATTATTCCAATATTTATGTTAGAATATTAAATGTACTTTATTTGATAAAAAATAAATATTGGTAAGGTATTTTTTTAATAAATAGGGTTTATATTGGAATATATTAAAAATATAAATTAAATAAGCAATCTTTTAATAAAGAATATAGGAGAGATAAAAAATGCCATTAAATATAAAAATACATAATTTCGATGGACCTTTTGATTTATTATTACATTTAATTAAGAAAAATAAAATGGAAATATATGATGTAAGTATATATGAAATAACTAATCAGTATTTGCAATATCTAAATAAAATGGAGGAATTAGATTTAGAAATAACTTCAGAATTTATAGTTATGGCTGCTACTTTGATTGAAATAAAGTCCAAATATTTATTGCCTAAAGTAGAAGAAGATAAAGAGGAGGAAGAAAATGATCCACAAAAAGAACTATTAAATAAACTTTTAGAATATAAAAAATTTAAATCTGCTGCGGAATTTTTTAAAACTCGTCAGAAAATAAGTGGAGCATCATTTAGTAAAAAACCTGAAATTATAGAAATTAAAAATAAAGAAACTTCAACAGAAGAATTACTGAAAGATGTGACTATGTTAAAGTTATATAATACATATAATGATTTAATAAATAAATATTCAAATAAAATGAATGACAATATAGAGTTTAAAGGAGAAATACAATTAGATAAATACAAAATAGAAGACAAGATAAAATATATAGGTAAAAAATTAAATTCAAAAAAAAAGTGGCTTTTTTCTGATTTTATTAAAGAATGTAGTTGCAAGATGGAAATAGTAGTAACATTTTTAGCTATATTAGAGCTTATAAAATTAAAAACCATAAAAGTATATCAATCTAATAATTTTAATGATATATATATAGAAAGAGGCGTTGTAGGTGAATAAAAATTATGAAGAGCAATTAGAAATAAATGAAGTATCTCAAAAAAATAAATATAAATCTATAATAGAATCACTTTTATTTATGAGTGGAGAACCTATTACTATAAAAGACTTAGCAAGTATATTAAATTGTAAACAAGATAAAGTAAGCTTATTACTTAACGAAATGAAAAATAATTATGCTAGTGAAGATAGAGGAATAAAAATATTAATACATAATAAAGCTGTTCAATTAGTGACTAAAGCAGAAAATAGTTCATATGTAGAAAAATTACTAAAAACGAATATAAGACAATCTTTATCTCAAGCAGCATTAGAAACATTATCAATAATAGCATATAAACAACCAATAACTAGAATTGCTATAGATGAAATAAGAGGAGTAAAAAGTGATAGAGCTATATATACATTGTTAGAAAAAAACATTATAAAAGAATGTGGTAGACTAGATGTACCAGGTAGACCTATATTGTATAGTACTACAGAAGAATTTTTAAAATTTTTTGGTTTAGATAGTATAGAATCTATGCCTAATCTAGAAGATTTATTAGATGAATCTAGTAAAGAAGAAAATAATTAAATCTTTAGTATATTAAAAACTTAGATATAAGCCCCTAATATATATTTGAGGGGCTTATATCTATATTTCATGATTGTTAAAATTATTGTCATTTGAATTTTCTTTTAGATCATCTTCTTTTTTATTACAACCAAACTTATCTTTTAACATATCCATTATTTGAGGTACATTATCTATTATTTTTTCATAAGTGTTTTTATGATCTACAGATAAAAGTCTTATTTGATCGCCTTTTATTACTAAAAAAGCTACTGGTTTTACAGTAACGCCTGCTCCAGAACCTCCCCCAAAAGGATAATTTAAATCATTTTCATTTTGCTTTTCAGATAGATATTCAGAACCGCCAGAAGCAAATCCAAAAGAAACTTTAGATATAGGTACAATTGTAGTGCCATCAGTACTATTTAAAGGATCACCAACAATTGTATTTACATCTATCATGTCTTTTATGTTTTCCATGGTATTTTTCATTAAATTTTCAATAGGATGACTATCCATAAAAAAACCTCCTCAATATAATTTACCAACATATTTTTATTTAAAAATTTTTGTTAATAAATTTATTTTAAGCCTTTTGTAAGCTTTTATAATTTCTTTTAAATAAAACATATATATATATAATTTTTACCAAGCTTATATAAAATATACCTTTAAACTTAAATTGTATTAAGTTTTTGTTTTTAAATAGAGGAGTTATATTATAATTAAAATTTTTAAGTTTAAATATTTTAATTAAATAGTTATAAAAATAAGGTATTAAACTTTGTAAAATACCATAAGTAACGGCTAAATAGGCAGCATCTTCTAAATCATAATTTAAAAAAGTATATATGCTTGCCTTAGGTTTATAATTACATTTTTCTAAAGTTATTTTTAAGGCTTTTTTCTTATTATTATCTTTTTTCTTGCTTGTTTTTTTATCACCAGTAGTTTCATTTTTCTGTTGAGTCCATTTAAAATTATACACATATACAGCAAAATGTTTATTAACATATATAACTGTTATTTTAAATGGTATTACTAAAATGAGTATAAAAATTATAAATATAGAAATAATAAAAAAAAGCATGTTAAAAGCCTCCTAGGAATTTAAATATTATAAATTATTCCCAATAATAAAAAATATAATCAAGTAAACATATAAAAAATTATGTAAATTAAAATAAAAAGTAAACTAAAAAACACACCATACAAAACAAATAAAACATAATTGGAGAGTGAATAAGATGAAAAAAACTCTAAAAAACAAAATTATATTAATACTTTCTTTAATATTTATAATTACATTAATTCCAACTAAAGCTTATGGAAAAGAAAAATTTAAAAAAAATAAACCTCCTTATATTAATGCTAGATGTGCTATCGCTATAGATAAAGATACAGGAATAGTATTATTTGAAAAATCAGCTAATGAAATAGTTCCTATTGCTAGCACAACAAAAATAATGACCACACTAGTAGCTTTAAAATATGGAGATTTAGATAGAAAGATAGAAATATCTGAAAATGCGGATAAAATAAAAGGATCTACAGTAGGTTATAAAAAAGGTGAAAAAATAACATTAAGAGAATTGCTTTATGGACTTATGCTAAGATCCGGTAATGACGCTGCTGTTGCTATAGCAGAAGGTATAGCAGGAAGTGTTGAAAATTTCTCTAAACTCATGAATGAATACGCTAGTGAAATAGGCCTGTTAAATTCTCATTTTGTAACTCCTCATGGATTAGATAAAGATGAACACTATTCTACAGCTTATGACTTAGCTTTAGCTACTGCAGCTGCAAAAAAACATGACCTCTTCAATCAAATAGTTGCTTCAAAAGATGTAAAAAAAGAAGAGTATAATTTTACAAGAGATTATCATAACATAAACAAAATACTTTGGAAAATCCCTGAAGCAGATGGAGTTAAAACAGGATATACTAGCAAAGCAGGTAAATGTTTAGTAACATCCTCTAAAATTAATAATAATGATATTATAATAGTAGTTTTAAATTGCACTCCTAGATGGAATGAGACAACAAAAATATACAATTATATAAAAAATAATTATGATTTCAAAAAAATATGTGCTAAAGGAGATATTTTAGATCAAGCAGTTTTTGAAGAAGGTTCTGTAAACATAGTTTCAGATAAAGATATAATTATTCCTTTTAAAAATGGTATAGATTATTCTATAAAAATAAATAAGCCTAAGGAATTAAATTGGAAAGTAAAAAAAGGTGAAGATTTTGGTTCTATTTCTATATTAAATGGTAACGAATTAATTTATACTAAAAAGCTTAAAGCAGGAAATAATCTATCTAAAGGCGGAATAAAGAATTGGTTTTTAAATAAAAAGAAATGTAACTCTGATAAATAATACTTATTAAAATGGATATCTTAAAATATAATTAATTTTAAGATATCCATTTTAATATTTAACTTATTTTTTATTTAATTTTATTTCTATGTATTTATCTAAGTAAATTTTTATAATGGCAGCAATAGGTACTGATAAAAACATTCCCATTACACCAAAAGTTCCGCCCCCAATAGTTATAGCAAATATTATCCATATAGGACTTAAACCAACTTGATTTCCAAGAATTTTAGGTCCTAAATACCAACCATCAAATTGTTGAAGGATCACTATAAAAATTAAAACCCAAATAGCTTTTATATAATTAAAAAATAAGGTTATTACAAAAGCAGGTATCATTCCTATAAAAGGTCCAAAATAAGGAATCATATTTGTTATTCCTACAATGAAAGCTATTAAAGCAGCATAAGGAACCTTCATTATATTTAAGCCTGCAAAACACATCAATCCAATTATTAAAGAATCTATAGCTTTTCCTATTATAAATTTTGAAAAAACTAAATCAACTTCTTTAAAAAAATTTAAAGTTTTTGAATAAATTTTTTCACCAGTTAACGCTAATATAAATTTCTTAAAGTTTTCTATAAGAGTTTCTTTATCTAATAAAAGATATATTGAAATTATTAATCCAAATACAAATTTAACTAAAGATGAAGTAAATTTTATTGTAGTATTTAAAAACGTATTTATAAATGTATTAGTTAAATTAGATATTTTATTTATTAAATTAGGTAAAGTATTGTTTATTTGAGAATTTTCTATTAAAATATCATATACTTTTGAATATTTTATATTTTCATTAAACCACTTAATTGTTTTATTAATATAATCAGGACTATGAGCAAATAAATCTCCAAGATTTTTTATAATCTTAGGAACAAAAGTATTTATGAATAATATTAGAAGTCCAATTACAATTATATAAGTTAAAATAATGCTCAATATCCTATTTAATTTGAATTTATTTTGAAAATATTTCATTAATGGATTTAACATATAAGCAATTCCAAAAGCCCAAAAAAATGGAATTAATATTGATAAAAAAGATTTCATAAAAGAATAAATATTTTCTATGTTATTTATAAATTTTAAAAGTAAAAAGGATATAAGTATTATAGGTATAAACTCTATAAATGGTATTTTTTTATTTTTTGACACCTTTTTAACCTCCAATATGTATAATAATAACTTGCATGCTTAATAAATTTTACTATATTATAATAGATTTTACAACCTATTTAATATTATAAATGCATTGAAAAATATGTAAAAGTCATATATTGATAAATTGAAAATATTCTGAACTTTGCATTTTTAATATTATTTATGATATAGTTATATGATATAATAAATATTAAATTAATTTATTTTTTAGTATGGAGGGCATTAATTATGGATACAAAAACTAAAATATTAGGAGGTTTATTTGGAGTAGCCTGTGGAGATGCTCTAGGTATAACATTAGAAAATATGGATAAAGAAGAAATTAATAATTATGGATATTTAAAAGAAATTGTTGGTGGTGGCATTTTTGATTTAAAGCCAGGGACTACAACTGATAGTACCTTAATGATGCTATGTGTAGCTAAAGGGATATTAAATAATCCAAAAGATCCGAAAGATAAAATAGGAGATGAATTTATAAAAGTATATAAGGATTTAATAAAATATGCTGGCACTACAGTAAAATGTACTATAGAGAAATTTTTAGAATGTAAAAACTGGTATGAGGCTAGCCTTCATAGTAGTGAAGTTCTTAATTGGCAAGTTGCTGGCAATGGAGCCTTAAAAAGAAGTTTACCTGTAGCTTTATATTATAACAATTATGATGAAATACTTAAAATAACAAAAGAACAATCCCAATTAACTCATAGAAGTAAAATTGGAGAAAGAGCATGCCTTTTATATAATACATTAGTTTATTATTATATAAAGGGTTATGATAAAGATGAAGCGTTAAAAATTGCTCTAAAAAATTTTGATGAGTTTTATAAAATAACGACTATAAATAAACATTCATTGAATTCATCACCTTTTGTAGTAGATTCATTAATGTGCGCTATTTGGAGTATTATGAATACAATTACTGCGGAAGAAGCTATATGTGAAGCTGTTAATTTGGGAGGAAATTCAGGAAGTATAGGTGCAATAACTGGAGGCCTAGCTGGTGTATATTATGGATATGATGCTTTACCAAAAAAATGGACAAATATAATAGATAGGAAACAAGAACTAATGGATATAGGCTTAAAACTCAGCAATAATAATTAGAATATCTATTAATAAAGTTAAAAATATAATTATTAATAAACAATTAACTTAATATACAAGTATAAGTATTATTAGTATAATATATGAACTATTTTTAAAAATATCTTAAAATGTTTTATTTATTAGCACCAGAAAAATCTGGTGCTTTTTATATGTTATGTAATACTGATTCTAAGGCAATAAGACTACATTTTCAATGCTTTTTAAAAAAGATTATCCCTTTATCTCTAAGAGTTCGTAGTTGTAGTATATTATATAGATGCTAATATCTTCTTGAGATTTTAGTAATATAGATATTAAAGTATTTATAATTTTAATTTATCTTTAAGTTAATCTTTCTATCATTTCAAGTTATGAATTTATTGAATACAAAATTTTATATTTACACCATTATTCATATATCAATTAAAATTTATATTTTTAATAAATTATTGACAAGGCTCTGGTTATAAATTAAAGTTTATTTTAGATTATATTTTCAGGAGGATTTTTTACATATGAGCATACTAACAGTTAAGAATATTAGTCATGGATTTGGAGATAGAGCTATTTTTGAGGAAGTATCCTTTAGACTTTTGAAAGGTGAACATGTAGGACTTATTGGTGCCAATGGAGAAGGTAAGTCTACATTTATGAATATAATAACAGGAAAGTTAATGCCAGATGAAGGTAAAATTCAATGGGCCAAAGACGTTAGAGTAGGATATATGGATCAACATGCTAATCTTACAAAAGGAAAATCTATTAAAGAGGTTCTAAGAGAAGCCTTTGATTATCTATTTAATCTTGAAAAAGAAATGAATAATTTATATATGAAAATGGGAGATGTGTCCCAGGAAGAAATGGGAAAAATGTTAAATAGAACATCCATCATACAAGACATACTAGACAATAATGATTTTTATATAATAGATGCAAAAATAGAAGAAATTGCAAGAGGCCTTGGTATTACTGATATAGGTTTAGATAAAGATGTATCTGATTTGTCAGGTGGACAAAGAACAAAAATACTTTTAGCAAAACTTCTTTTAGAAAATCCCGATATCTTGCTTTTAGATGAACCTACAAATTATTTAGATGAAGATCACATAGATTGGCTTAAAAATTATCTTAAAAACTATGAAAATGCATTCATTTTAATATCTCATGATATACCCTTCTTAAATGAAGTAATAAATTTAATTTATCATGTAGAAAATAAAAAGCTTACTCGTTATGTAGGTGATTATTATGAATTTAAAAGAGTATATGAAGAAAATAAAAAAAGACTAGAAGCAGCTTATGAAAGACAACAAGCAGAGATATCAAAATTAGAAGATTTTATAGCAAGAAATAAAGCTCGAGTTGCTACAGTTGGTATGGCAAGATCTAGACAAAAGCAATTAGATAAAATAAATAAAATAGAGCTAACAAAAGAAAAACCAAAACCAGAATTTAATTTTAAAAAAGCCAGAACTTCTGGAAAAATTATATTTGAAACTAAAGACTTAGTTATAGGTTATGACTCACCTTTAACAAAACCTTTAAATATAAAAATGGAAAGAGGACAAAAAATAGCCTTGGTCGGAGCAAACGGTCTTGGAAAAACTACATTATTAAAAAGTTTATTAGGAAATATAAAACCATTAAAAGGAGAAGTTACTCTAGGAGATTATCAATATATAGGATATTTTGAACAAGAAGAAAGAGAATCTAATTATAATACCTGTATAGGAGAGGTATGGAAGGAGTTTCCTGCATTTACTCAATATGAAATAAGATCAGCCCTTGCAAAATGTGGATTAACAACTAAACAATTAGAATCAAAAATAGTAGTATTATCTGGTGGAGAAGCAGCAAAAGTAAGACTTTGTAAAATTTTAAACAGAGAAACTAATATACTAATACTGGACGAACCAACTAATCACCTAGATGTAGAAGCAAAAGAAGAATTAAAAAGAGCATTAAAAGAATATAAAGGTTCTATTTTATTAGTTTGCCACGAAAAAGATTTTTATAAAGATATAGTAACAGAAATTTGGAATTGTGAAGACTGGACAACTAAAATATGTGGCCCTACAAAAAATAATTAGTTATAATAAATAGCCTAAACTTTACTGCTAGTCAAGCACCTGGAATTTTAGATTATAATGAGCAAAATAACACAGATGAAAAGGATACTAAGTAGCATAAATAAAAATTTAATATTTAAGCTAAGACAATTTTAAAATTTTATTTTAAGATTGTCCTTATTTATATAACTGAGCATGAATAACAACCTAACTATGAAATTCTTTTAAGTGTCTGGTAATAAAAATCACTATTATGTCATAATAAAACCTATTTATTGAAAAAATATATATTTATTATATTATAATTATTTTTACACAAACTAATTATATAAATTTATAATAAAGTATATATTAATGTATAATTTATTTGTATTAAAAATAATTTTATTGAAAAAATACCACTAATATCATATAATAACAATATACAATTATGTTTATAAAATATACTTAATATGGATATATAAATTGATTATATTTTTGGAAATGAGATATATAAAATTTGTTATATTTTATTTTTTGTATTTAAATCAAATAAAATTTAAATACACTATATTTTTAATTTTTATAGTACTAAAAATATTGAATTTGAATATAATATTTATGGTTATAAAATATTTATATTATATACTTTTTCTATTTAAGCTTTTAAAAATCCTAAATAGAAAAGGTTAAGTGCTGAGAACACTAAACCTTTCCTAGAACGTTTTTAAACAGAAACCAAGTACCTTTTGGTTAACTGTATGTTTTAGGGCTATTGGATTTTTAACTTATAAATATGTTAAATAAGAGAAAAGGCACTAATCTTTGGAGGATGGGTGCTTTTTCTCTTTGCTATCAACTTCCATATCTAAACCAAGAAACTTAACCTTGATTTTTATAGTGGAAATAAAAAGATTGTGCTTTAATATTAAGCTAATAATACAAAACACAAAAACTCCTTTTATTAAAAGTTCTAGCATATCCAATACCACCCCCTTAAGCTATAGTGAAAAATCATCCATAGCCCAAGGCGGAAAACGTACAACCACCGTAGCCATCCTCATCTACGGAATTTGAATTTTTTTACTTTTTTAGTATAACATAATTTTACTAATTAGTATAGACATAAGTAAAAAATAAATAATTTCTTAAAAATAAAAGCATTAATAAATAACATCGATTAAACTTAATGTAATTCTTTTTTAGTTATGCTAACTTGTAATATCTTAGTGCTATTTTCTTTTTATAAAGTTAATTATTCTAGTATATACTAAAAATTTTTTGGATTCATGTAATAATTTTTATATCTATAATAAATAAAAATTATTACACTAACAAAAATTAACGATATACTTCTTTTATTTATAGTACTAAAAGAATCATATATGAATATACTATTTATAGTGATAAAATATTTATATTAATTAGATTATTATGTTTATTTTTATATAATTTTTGATATAATATATATTAAGTAAAATTTATAGGGCATATTTAAACAAAAAAATTTTAAAAATAGTTTTTTTAATTCTAAAAAAGACTTAGTGCTGAGAACACTAAGCCATCCTAGAACGTTTTAAGCAGAAATCCAAATATATTATTTGGTATAATTTGCTTACCACTAAAGTGGTATATTTTAGGGCTATAAGATTTTTAATTTATAAATATGTTAAAGAAAGGAAAGGGCACTAATCTTTGGAGGATGGGTGCTTTTTCTCTTTGCTATCAACTTCTATATCTAAACCAAGAAATCTAACCCTGATTTTTATAGTGGAAATAAAAAGATTATGCTTTAATATTAAGCTAATAATGCAAATCACAAAAATTCCTTTTATTAAAAGTTCTAGCATATCTAATACCACCTCCTTAAGCTATAATAAAATATTATTCATAGCCAAAGGTGGAAAACGTTCAACCACCGTATTCACAAATATATACCAAATTTTAATTTTTATAGTGTAACATAAATTTTATTATACAATATAAAAATAGTTAACAAACTAATTAGGGTGATATAGATTTTTACTATATATCTATATTATCATTATATGCGGAAAAAACTCAAACAACCACAATAGTTTTTAAGTTTTTTTCTAATATAATATTAATATATATTAAATACTTATATTTACATAAATTAATTCTTTACCACTAACCATAATAAACTAAAACAAACAAAGAAATAAAAACACATCTAATCAATAATGTAAGCAAATATATACATAAAATATCCATAAATAAAAAGTAAAACCAATAATCCATTAGTATAGTCAACTATGCATCTACTGAATAAAAAAAATTAAGCAGAAAAATAAAATAATAATTAGTAAATACTGATTATATATTAGGCATAGAAGTAGAAACTTTTAGCTAAAGAATCCATTACATGATCTACAAATATAAAGTAAATATATATCAATCATTCTTAAAACTTTAGTAAAGAGAAAAATTATAAGTTATACTAAAATAATGAATGAAACTAGATCAAAAGCTACTAAAGGAATGATAAAACTAAAAAATAAATAACTTTACATAACAAATATAATATTAATTTACTTGAAAATATATACACGTATTTATTAAAATGTAATAATATAAGTAAAAAACTAAGGAGGAAATAAAATGAACTTAAGATTAGCTAAAGAAAGTGATTTGGATCTTATAATAGAAATGATATCAATTGTAAAAAAACATATGATAGAAAACGGGAACGATCAATGGAATGGGAAATATCCAGATATAAATACATTAAAGAAGGATATAATAGATGAAAATTTATATACTATAATATAGGAAAATAACTGTATAGCTATTGTAGCAATAAATAAATGTCAAGCTCCCGAATATAAAAGTGTTTATTGGAAACTAAATGATGACTCTCCTTTAGTAGTACATAGATTAGCGGTAAATCCAAAATTTCAGGGAAAAGGTATAGCTAAAACTATTATGAACTTTGTAGATGAAAAAGCTATAAAACTTAATTGTAAATCTATAAGATTAGATACTTATTCCAAAAATAAAGTAGCAATAAATCTTTATAAAAAACTAGGTTATTCTATAGTGGGAGAAGTTTATTTTAGAGGTAAAAAAATCCATTTAAATGTTTTGAAAAAATTATATAAAATATACTAATTCGTTAATGTTTGGTTAAATTTTATAAAAGTTTTCTATAATATATAAATAAAATAAAAAAGTAAAGTATAATGTTATATATGATAATAAATTATAGAAATAGGGGGTTTTTATATGTCAGAAAATGCTAAACAAATGATAGGTCATTTACAAAAAGGAGCAGGAGAATTAATTTCTTCTAGTTCAGAAGAAATGAAAAGCTTAAATAACTTTATACAATCAGTTTTTAAAGATGGTGCATTAGATTTAAAAACAAAGGAAGCTATTGCTATAGCTTTATCCGTTTATAGTAGATGTCAATATTGCATATCATCTCATGTTAAAAGTGCTTTAGATGCAGGATTAACTAGAGAGCAAATAATAGAAGCTGGTACAGTAGCAATGGCTTTTGGTGGAGGTCCATCAATGGCTTATAGTTCTACAGTATTAATTGATGCTTTAAATGAATTTGATAAATAAAAAATATAAATTTATCATAGTTATAAATTTCGTTTCATACTTAAAAGGCTATGAATTTTAAGAATAACATATTCTTTAATTCATAGCCTTCGAAATTTAAATGTTCGTATACATAATGCTAATTTTCATCTTTTAATATCTTTAAAAAATCTAAAGATTTATCTGAAAGTCCTGCTATTAATAACACATCTCCTTCTAAAATCTGTGAATTACCATCTGGAATTAATTCTTTTTCTTCTCTAATAATTAAAAATATTCTAGAGCCTTGGGGTATATTTAAATCTTTTAAAGGTTTATTAAATATTTTTTTATTGGTTGGAACAACCTCCCTAACACAAATTTTATTAGTATTAGCTTCCATAGTCTTACCTAAATCATCATATTTCATAACTTTATCAAATATGAATGGAAACAACATACATGATATAACAGCAGTTAAAATCAAACATGAGTATCCTTCTTGAGATATTAATCTTAAATTAAAAGCAATTTGAGCTCCCACTATTAATATACTTAGTTGACTAGATAAAATAATTGACCCAGATAAAGCTTTATTGATTCCAAATCTATGTTTTAATACTAAAGATGGAACAAATTTAATGATATAAATTATTAATATAATTAAAGGAATTGATATTAAGTTATTAGGATTTCTAAATATAGTTGTTACATCTAAATTTACTCCTATCATTATGAAAAATATAGGAATTAAAAATCCATATCCTATGATATCTAATTTATATTTTAAATCTTCTTCATGGCTTTTATCTGTTAAAAATGTAAATATAACTCCAGCTAAAAATGAACCTAAAGCTATTTCTGTACCCGTTTTATTTGATATAGTAACCAAAATAAGTATTAATGCAAAAGCTGCTCTTACTTCTAAATGAGTATTATTAGTTGCCAAAGTAGAAAAATCATATTTCCCTTGTAATTTACTTAATATTTTATAAATTAAAAAAGAAACTATAATAACTATTAAAAATAAAAAACTCTTGTAACTTAATCCATAAGTTAATTTAGATGATATAATAGTCATAGCTATTAAACTTACAAATTCACCTATAAGTGAAAATATCAATAATATTTGACCAAATTCTGTTTTTAATATATCCTTTTGTTTTAAAAATGGTACCAAAAATCCAGGTGCTGCTGCTGAAAATAAAAAAGTCATAAATATAATATCTTTAATAAAACCTACAGAGTATAAAAATTTACATATAATAAAAGAAACAATTATAGATAATAAAGACATTATAATACAGATAATTATATTATTGCTCCCTTTGCTAGCTTTGCTAACCTTTATACTATGAACATCAATTTCCAATCCACTTAAAAACATTAAATAGGCTAGTCCTAAGTTAGATAAAAATTGTATCCAAGGATCTACCTGTATTAAGTTTAAAAAACTTTTTCCAATTATAATACCTACAAAAAGTTCTCCTACTACAAAAGGGATTTTGTATTTTTTTAAACCATTTATAAACAGTGGCGTTATAAATGCAAATAAAGAAAGTATAAGTAATGAATCATAATTAATATTTTCCAATTGAAAATCTCTCCTTTTTAAATAATTATCACTGCTATAACTAATGCTATAAAAACTAGAATTTATTAATTATAACATATTAATTTTAAAATTGAATAATATTTTTTTATTTAATAATATTATTTAATCATTTCTTGTACAATATACTTTACCATAGACACTGTTTTAGTTTTAAAGGTAGTTTTTACCTTCATTAAAAGTTAGTAAATGCTTATTTACGATCATAAGCACTCTTTTATCTTAACTAAAACTTTAAAAATAATATTGAGAGTTTAATAAATTATTAGAAGTAGCCATAGAATAAAAATAGACTTTAAGGGAATTAAAATAAAAGGACTTTTATTTTTACCTGTAGAATATATTAAAAATAACTAAAAAATTTACTATATACTGGAGGGATTCCTTTGAAGTTTGAACAAATTTTACAAATAATCTTAGTAATAGCTATAATTATTCAGTTTTTTTACTCTTTTATATTGGGAAGAAAACAAAATGAAGATATCGGTAATAAATTGATAATTTTAAAAAGAAATGCAACAAAACAAAGTTTTATACTACTACTTATGATAGCTATTATATTTTATATGATATATGCATTTATAAAAGGCGCTACCTCTAATACAGCCATACTTATAATTATATATTTTCTTATAAGTATATATGATTTTACAAAACTAAAAATAGTAACAGATAAAGGTATGGGAAATAAAAGTTTATATAATAATAGTATCTATAATTTTATATACTGGGAAGATATAACAAGATGGGAATGGCATCCTAAACACCCTAACCTTTTATTTTTTACTTTTATAAATAAAAAAGGAAAAACAGATAGGCAAGATTGGGATATTCCATCTTCGGATAAAGAAAAATTTGAAATTATATTAAACAAATATGTAAAACATGCTTTTGTAGACAGTACTTTAGAAAATAATAATCACAATTCTAAGGGAAATAAATAATCTTCTTATATAATTTAACAAAATATTAATGCTAAAATAAAAATGTACTAAGTTGCTAATATTTTTATGTACAATATTGCCTAAATTCTTTACAGTATTA